>Ga0182024_10005759_pt1 | contig 27561 bp, 20 predicted proteins | sample P32metaG_FD_120480 | JGI IMG/M metagenome (GOLD analysis project Ga0182024, IMG submission 120480) | Permafrost microbial communities from Stordalen Mire, Sweden - P3-2 metaG (Illumina Assembly) | ecosystem: Environmental > Terrestrial > Soil > Wetlands > Permafrost | place: Sweden: Stordalen...
GGAGCGGCCGCCCCGCCGGAAACGCCGATTTACGCGATCAAAGTGCGATGCGTGAACGGACCCGATTCCGGGAAGGCTTACATGATCGGAGCCGCCGAAGTCTCCCTCGGGCGCGTCTCTGGAATCGGGGAGGGCGATCCCCAGGTGGCGGAGAATCACGTGGTCCTTTCGTGGCAGAACAACGTTCTCCACTTCCGCACGTTCCCGGGATCGAAACTGCGCGTCGCGGGCGCCGACGTGACGCAGGGGACGCTTTCGAACGGCCAGCAATTCGTGCTGGGCTCGTCGACGTGGCGGGTGGGCGCGGCGCCGGTGGAGCTGTCCAATCTGCTGGGATCGCTGGCATCGCGGCTGAGCCGGCTGACCAACATGGAGAAGCTGGAAGGGTTCAGCCTTCAGCAAATGTTTTCGGAGGTCTTCAAGGGCCGCAAGCCGGGCGAGATCGAAGATTATTTCGTAGTGGGGACTTCCAAAACCACGCCCGCGCTGGAGGACGCCGAGACCGGCTGGCCCAAGCCCTGGTTCTTCATGCGCGTGCTGATCTTCATGCTCGCGGTGTACCTGATTTTCGCGAAGACCATCGACATATTCGGAAATCCGCACCTGGTGCCCGGATTAATGATGATGGGATCGCTGGCGGTGCCGCTCGCGACGGCAATTCTATTCTGGGAGCTGAACACGCCGCGCAACGTGAGTTTCATTCAGGTGCTGACCCTGGTCTGTTTGGGCGGAGTAATCGCGTTGCTGGGAGCGGATATCGCCGGGACCGTTGGGCATCTCGGCTGGATGGGCGACCCCGCGGCCGGTATCGAAGAAGAAATCGTCAAGCTGCTCGCGGTGGTCCTGGTGGTGCGCAACCTGAAGTACAAATACATTCTGAACGGAATCGTGTTCGGCGCAGCCATCGGCTGCGGATTCGCGGCGTTTGAGACGGCGGGATACTCATTTTATAACGGATTCCTCACGGGGTTCATGCGCGACGGCGTCATGCAACGCCTGGGCGATCTCTCCAAGCTGACTACCTTGGCCGAATTGCGCGGAGCGATCGTGTTTTTCAGCGGGCGTGCTTATCCCTGGATGTTCGCGAGCATCACCCTGCGGTCCTATCTCGCGCCCTTCGGACACGTTGCGTGGACCGCCATCGCGGCAGGCGCGCTGTGGCGCGTAAAAGGCGCCAATCCGTTCCGCTTCAAGATGCTGTTGAACGGCGCGTTCCTCCGTACGTTCATGATCCCGGTAGTCCTCCACATGATCTGGGACACCGACTGGCTGGAGACGCTGGATCCGGTCACGCGAGACTTGATCTTCGTGGGACTCGGGATCATCGCGTGGTACGTGGTATTTCTGCTGGTGCAGCAGGGGCTGCGGCAGATCAAGAACGATCAGCTCGCCCAGACGCGCAGTGAGTTTACCAAGACCCAGCAGGTGCTCACCACTACCACACGGATGCGGGCGCTGGGCTCATCACGGCAGTAAGGGCGGAACATAGACTAAAGTCTGTGCCATCAAATGTCAGTAAGCTATCAGCACATGGTGGCACAGGCTTCAGCCTGTGGAGGCCTTTTCAGCAGCCTCTTCAGCGTGTAAAGTCGACAATCATCTCGATGCGGTTTCGCGGCTCGCGTTCGTCATCTCTTACCAGGCGCACTGACATGCGCCTCCCACGTTTCAGCGAAGCGTAAAATCGCGGCCGGCATGTGCGCGGTCCGGATCATGCGCAAAATTTCCACGCCGGCCCACGCGAAATATACGAGGGTTACGATCTTCGCGGACGCGGGATGCACGAACGGGACCAGAAACAGAACCAGCAGCGCGCCGGCCTCCCACCAGGCCAGCGACATGTTCAGCAGGAACATCATGCCCGTCAGCGCCTGGCCCAGAGTCATCAAAAGCTCGATGCGCTGTTGCGGGTCGAGAGGAATGGTTTCGACGTGCCCCAGGCTGAACGAATATACGATCGGCAGCATGGCCACCAGCAGCGTCCACTGGTTGATGTTGCTCGACACCATGTTCATCAATGCCATCGGCGCTCGCTCCACCGTGTGCGCGAAGTAAGTGGTCGACGCCATTTCGGGAAACTCGGAAACGATCGGCGCTACCCACTGAACCATGACGAAACTGGGGACACCGAACAACGCGGCGAGGGAGAGCAGGCCTTCCGCAAAGGGGCGCGCCGCGAAATAGATGAGACCGCCGCCGGCCGCGAAAAGCACGGCGATGGCCCCGATCCGGTAGGCGCGGCGCGCGGTTACAATGGCGCGCGGGACGGTCTCCAGCTCGTCGATCGATTCCGGCGATTCCGGCGGAAGCCGGTGAAGGACCCCCAGATACGCGAAATAAATCGCGATCAAAACGGCGCCGTCGACGATGGTTAACGAGCCTTTCAAAAGGATGATGGCGATATAGAGCAGGGGGACCAGAAGCCCCATCACTTCCACCGAATGGTGTGCGTGAAGCTGGATGGCGCGCAGCGGCGTGCGGTTGCGGCGGCGGTGGAAAATCGCCGCGGTGAAATAAATCACGGGCCAACCGAGGCCCGTGAGCAATCGCAGCGCGCCGGTGAGATTGGCCAGCAGCAGCGGAACCTGCCGAGTCCACGCGAACACCGCTTCCACGGCGAATTCGGGCAGCGTCTGCATCCAGGCCAGGATGGCAAGCGCGAATCCCTGCGCGATAAAGAACTGCGAGGATTCGGCGGCCCAGGCGATCATCAGAGCGGAAATCAGAATCGCAGGCGCGGCCCAGAAGATGGTCGACGGCGCGATTTGATGCAACGGAACGACCAGAAGAAGCAGGGGCAATACGGCCGGATAGACGTTCCGTTGAGGCAACAGAACTTATGTTACATCGGGGCGGTTACATCGAGTGGGCGCCATATCCGAGCCCACTCAATTCGCGGTCGTCCCGAGCTCACGCAGTGCGCGATTATTGCCAGCTCACGCAGTGCGCGATCATAGGAAACATACATGCCGAGCTTTCGCGTGCAAACTCCACAGCGCAGCTACGACGCCATCGTGGAGCGTGGATCGCTGCACCGTGTCGCGGAATTCCTGCCGCCCGACGCGGGCGCGGTATTCATCGTCACAACGCAAGAGGTATGGACCCACCATGGCTCGGCCATCGGGCGCGCGCTGGGCCGTCACCCGCGCGAAGTGCTGCTGTTCCCGGGCGGCGAAACGCGGAAGAGATTGGCGGAATTGGAGACGCTTGCCGAGCGCATGATGGAGCTGGGCGCGGACCGTTCCAGCGTGGTGGTCGCCTTCGGCGGCGGCATCGTGAACGACGTGGGCGGATTCCTCGCCGCCACCTTCATGCGCGGCATTCCCGTGATCCAGGTTCCCACCACGCTGCTGGCGCAGGTGGACGCGGCGGTGGGCGGCAAGACCGGCGTGAATCTGGCGTCGGGGAAGAACCTGATCGGCAGTTTTCACCAGCCGCTGGGCGTGCTGATCGATCCCGATGTGCTGGAGACGCTGCCGTCCCGCGAGTATCGCGCGGGGCTGTACGAGATCATCAAGTGCGGTGTGATTCGCGATGCCGAATTGTTTCGCCTGCTGGATGAATCGGCTGAAGCCGTGCTCGCGCAGCAGCCGGCCCTGGTGGAACGCGTGATCGCTGACGCGGTTCGCATCAAGGCCGAGGTGGTTTCCGCCGACGAACGCGAGGGCGATCTGCGGCGCATTCTGAATTTCGGGCACACCGTGGGGCACGCGCTCGAAGCCGAGACGGAGTACAAACGCTTCCTGCATGGCGAGGCGGTGGCGTTTGGAATGCGCGCGGCCGCGGCTTTGGCGGTGCGAACCAAGGATCTGGCGGCGGACGATCGCGCGTCGATCGAACGGGTGATCGCGAAGTACGGACCCATTCCGTCGCTCGATGGGATTGCCGCGGAAGCTCTGGCAGCCAGGCTTGGCTCAGATAAGAAGACCGTGCACGGCAAGGTTCATTTCGTGCTGCCCACGCGAATCGGCGAAGTGCGCGTGGTTTCCGGAATCGACCAACGATTGGTGATTGAGTCCATCCAATCCACACTTGAATCCCTCACTGGATCGACGCCCGGGTCGACGACAGAAGCAGTGACACGACCGGCGCCTGCGTCGACTCCCGAATCAAGGTCTAAATCAACCAACGACTCTGTGGGTTCAGCCACGCGATGAGCGTTATCGGGACCACGCCGCGCGGCGCCACCAGCGAGCAGGACGCATCGCGCTGGGTGCGTGGAATGTTCGGGCGCATCGCGCACCGCTACGATGTGTTGAATCACCTGTTGTCCTTCAACCTGGACCGGCGATGGCGCGCGCGATTGGTGGATCGGATCGCGGATGTGCTGGACCGGCCGAATGCGCGCGCGCTCGACCTGTGCTGCGGAACCGCGGATGTGATGGTGTCGCTTCAAAGGCGCCGCGGCCGAGCGGCGATTTTCGGAAGCGATTTCTGTCATCCGATGCTCCTCGCGGCCCGTCGAAAAACTCAGTCTCCGCTGTTCGAGGCCGACGCACTGGCGCTGCCCTTGGCCGATGAATCCCTGGATCTGATCACCATCGCGTTCGGATTTCGCAATCTTTCGAACTACCGCCGCGGGCTTGAGGAATCGCTGCGAACGCTGAAGCCCGGCGGCGTGGCCGCGATTCTGGAATTTTCTCAACCAAAGAATCGCGCGTTCGGGGCGATGTACGGATTGTTTTCGACGCGCGTTTTGCCATGGATCGGCGGCATGGTTTCGGGATCGCGCGAGGCCTACTCTTACTTGCCGGAATCGATTCGAAAATTTCCCGGCGCTGAAGAATTAGCCACGCAGATGCGGTCGGCTGGTTTCGCGCGAGTGGAATTTGAGCGGATGGCAGGCGGCGCGGTGGCGCTGCATCGCGGGTGGAAGTAGCTGGCTCCGTCAGTGGTCTTCGTTCTGGCCCCATTCCCGTCTCTGTTGCGGCTCTCGTTAGTGGCTCTGTCGTGGTATGATTAGCCTAGAGCGCGGCCCCATGGCTTACGAAGTGTTTCAACGGCTAACGACGAGGATCGACAATCCCACGCTGTCGATTGTCCCGGATGGAAGGATAACCCTGAATGCAGGAGCCTCCCGGGTCCTATCGGGCGCCGGGATAAAGACAGTTGAGCTGCTTTGGGACAAATCTCGTCTGAGGATCGCCCTAAAAGCGTCGACGAAGGGCAACAAGAACGCCTACGCTGTTTCTTTCAATGGAGGCAACGGCTCCGCGAGCCTTCGGGCAAAGTCATTCGTGAGTCACATCGGATGGATTGCTCCGCGGCGCGTGAGATTGCCGGCTGTGTGGGACGAGAAGAGCAAAATGCTGGAGGCGTCTCTCCCACGTCAGTACATAAGATCGCAGAGGATCGTGGACACGACCGGTCTGTAAAAAGGTATTCCGAGATGGACGACAAAAGGAAACGAGAACTGGAAGAGGTAATTAGAGAAGAAACCGGCCGTGGCCGCCGCCGGATCGACTTTGACGCGCGATGCAAGCGTACAGAGCGGCTTCAGGACTCGCGAAATTTCCTGACGCTCGCTACGGAAGAAGAATTCCTCAAAGCTATGCACGACGCCGGAGTGCCGGACGGCTCGCCTGAGCTTTCTGAGGCTCTTCGGATTTGGCGCGGATACCGACCTTAACGGCGGCCTCGTGGAATGCTTTCTCGCGCACCGCACGTTCGGACGCCGGGAGCTTGGCAAAATGCCTCTCCATCAGGTCGGCCAGTTCATTCGCTGCCTTGTCCAGTCGCGCAGAAGGCTTCATGCAGTTCAATTCTACCGCGATTTACACCAGCCCGTCGATCCAATCCAGCGTTTGCTCGACGTCGGCTTCCGTCGTCCGCGGATTGATGGTGCACAGCCGCAAAGCGGTGCGGCCGTTCAGTACCGTGGAGGTGGCCAGAGCGAATCCATCGCGCAGCATGGCGTCGTGCACCTGGTGATAATACGATTCCTCCGCGCCGCGGCAGCGAAACGTGACGATGCCCATCTGCGCGGGCGTCACCACCTCCCAATCCGGCATCCCGCGAAGTTTTCCCTCCGCGAATTCGGCCAGCACAAACCCCCGTTCCACTGCCGCGCGGAAAGCATCCATCCCGAAATATTGGATCGACATCCATACTTTCAACGCGCGAAATCCACGCGTCAACTGGATGCCGTAGTCGCACGGATTCACCTCGGTGACGTTGCGATGCACGTCGGCGAGATACTCCGGCATGATGCGATAGGTTGACTTGAGAAGCGCCGCCTCGCGCAGCAGCACGCAGCCGCACTCGATGGATTGAAACAACCACTTGTGTGGATCGAAGGACAGCGAATCGGCTAGCTCGATTCCGTCCAGCAGCTTGCGGCCGCGATCGCTGATGGCCGCCGCGGCCCCGTAGGCTCCGTCGACGTGCATCCATAAATTGTTTTCCCCGCAGAACGCGGCGATTTCCCGCAGCGGATCGATCGCTCCCGTGTTCGTGGTGCCCGCGTTGGCGATCACCGCAAAGGGCCGCAGGCCGGCTGCGCGATCCGCGTCCACGACTCGCGCGAGCGCCTCCATCGGGAGGCGAAACGCGGCATCCGCGGGAATGTGGCGAATCTGTTCCGGCAGGAATCCAATCACCTGTAGCGCCCGGTCGATGGAGGAATGCGTCTGATCGGAATAGTACAGAACCGCGCCCTGCGTTCGATCGTCAAGGCGCGTGTGGCGGGCCGCCACCAGCGCAGTAAGGTTCGCCATGGATCCGCCGCTGACGAACAATCCGCCGGCGCCTTCGGGAAATCCGCACCAGTTGCGAAACCAGTCGATGACCGAAAGTTCCATCGCAGCCGCCGAGGATCCGCCCAGCCAGGATCCGTTGAACACGTTGAAGCCCGCGGCCAGCGCGTCCGCCATCACGCTGACGAAATTCGACGGGCCCGGCACGAACGCGAAAAATCGCGGATGGCAGATGTTCATGATGTTCGGAAAGACGTCGCGTTCCAGGCGCGCGAAAATCGCGTCGACACCAACCGGTCCCGCTGGCGGCGCCTCCAAAAACGCGGGCCGCAGCACGGCGGGATCGCCCTTGGCTCCCACGGGCTTCGCGCGCAGCCGCGAAAAATGATCCGCGATCAGGTCGGCGACGCGGTGTCCCAACTCCCGCATTTCATCGGATGACAATTCGAGGTGGCCGTTCATTATTCGTTATTTGCCTTCACGATTGCCCTAACGCGCGTCGCCCAGGCTAAAATGCTTCGCGCCCCAGCAGCGGCACGAAGCGGCAGCCCGAAACCACGCGCGTCGTTATCTTTCCATTTTCCTTACGGACCACCTGCAATTCCTGATCTTTGCGCGTGCCCGCCGGAATCACCAGTATGCCTGGATCGCGCAACTGCGCGAGCAGCGTGGGCGGCGTGCCCGGTGACGCGGCGGCCACCGAGATCGCGTCGAAGGGCTCCCTTTGCGGAACGCCGACGGACCCGTCGCCGCACATCACCGTGATGTTTCCGTCGCGGCCCGCGCGGCGCAGATTCTCGCGCGCCAGGTCGGCCAGCTCCGGTATCCGTTCGATCGAAACCACGTCGCGCGCCAAGGCGCCGAGCACCGCCGCATGGTAACCCGATCCGGTTCCCACGTCCAGCACCTTTTCATCGCCGCGCAATTCCAACAGCTCCGCCATCAGCGCGGTCATGTATGGCTGCGAAATGGTCTGGCCGTGACCGATTGCAAGCGGCGCGTCGGAGTAGGCTTCGCCGCGGAGCATTTCCGGAACGAATTCTTCGCGCGGAATCAGCAGCATCGCGTTCAAGACGCGCCGATCGCGAATGCCTCGGCGGTGCAATTGCTCCTCGACCATCTCCGCGGCGCCGGCGCTCATTTGAATCTTTTTCTGTAGGTGAAATCGATTCCGAAAAGACCGCTCGCCTCGCGCGTGGCCACGAAGGACCATTGCCGGCTGAAATCCCATTCGATCTCCACGATCTGTTCTTCCGTGCGGTTCAGATTGGTGATGTAGGTGAGCGTGATCTCCTTCGAAACCTGCTGCTCCACCGTAAGTCGCGCTTGCGGCAGGTATTCAACCCCGCTCAGCGTGGGGTCGATCTTGACACGGCTGGAGCCGAAGAATCGCTGCAACCGGCTGGAAAGCTGCGCGGAGATCGCCTGGCCGATGAGGCTGGCGCCGGCTTCGTTCATGCTGGTGGAGCTAGCCGTCGATGGCGTCGAATTCAACCCGGCGGTCTCCATGGGAGCGCGGCCGACGGCCAGCAGAGCGATGATCTCGCGCGGCTGCATGGGCGGATCTGAGCTGTAGTTCACGTTGAGCTTTTGCATGGTGCCGGAAATCGCAATGTTGACGGTGACGCTGCGCGCCTTGGTTTCCAGGTCCATGTCGAAAATAGGGTCGACCCTCACCGGATTACTGAAACGAATATCCCCGCGATTCACCGTGTAGCGATTGCCGAACATTTCCACTTCGCCATCGTTGACGGAAACCGAACCCAGCAGAACCGGGCGCAGCGGCGTGCCACGCAGGCGCAAATCGATGGCGGCTTCCAGATTCCGCGCGAGCGAGGTTTGAAATTCGAAATTGGGCCCGCTCTCAATGCGCATGTCGAACTGCATGCCGCGCACGTAGTCGCTGGCCGCCACTGGAGCGGAAACCGGCCGGCCTGCCTGCGCCAGAACCTGCGCGAAATCGGCGCGCGGCGTGAAGGACGCTCGCGTCATCGTCACCACGCCCGATACCGTGCTTGCATCGGAGGTGCCGTTCAGCGCAAGCGTCGCGTTGAAAGTAGTGCTGACATCTTCGGGATAGCGTACGCGCACTTTTTCGGCGACAGCCTGGAGCCGGTACACCAATGTGGAGCCGAAGCCGATGAACCCCGTGAACGTGATCTTGCCGCCGCCGGTTTCCGCGGTGAGCTTTTCAATGGTGGCGCGATTGCGATCGAAAATCACCGCGCCGTTGGCGTTGTCCACTCCATTCGGCAGATCGCTCAAATACAGCGATGCATTCTTCAGTTCCATCCGCCCGTTGACCTGCGGATCTTTGAGCGATCCGCGCACGGACACCTGCACCGTCGCGTTTCCGCGCGCTGCCAGATCCGGATTCAGCAGTTGCAGGACGATCAGATTCACGGAACCGCGCACGTTGAGGGCAGCCCCCGACGAGGCTTCGAGTGGCATCGCCCCGGTGACCTCCAGCGTGGTGTCGCGCGCAGTGAAGTCGGCGGACCGGATGCGGGCCTCCTTCGAGGAGATGTCGATGGTGACCGGCTTGCTGTTCTTGACGACGATATCCGGCGTCTGCGCGCCCAGGCGCAGCGTCTGCGCCGGCTTTGGATTGACCTGCACCTGATCGATGGTCAGCTCCGCGCGAAAGTCGCTGGACTTCCCCAGCGCAATCGAGATATTGGCGCGCGCGCCATCGATGAAGCCTTCAAAGGGGAGCACGGTATCCGCCAGCGGCCCGCCGGCCATGAACACACTGTTCAGAGTCGCCACCGTCGCGCGCGAGAATTGAACGGTCGCGGAACCGGGATAATCGCCCGCGAGCTTCCAGGAACCCTGCGCGTCGATATTCACGTCGCGAATCTTGGCGCTGCCGCGAACGCCGACATCGCCGCCGCGGGTTTCGGCGTTCAATACCACATCGCTCAGCGGCTGCTGGTTCCAAATCAGACCGCGCGCGGAGGCAGTGCCGTCGATCGAATCAAGCGTGAGTTCGTTGTTCACAATCCGCGCCGTGCCGATGGCCTTCGCGTCGATCTTCGCGTTTACGTTGGACCCGGCGCTGAAAACGGCATTGGTCATGAGCTTCGAAACGTTCTCGATGCGCGAGATCGCCACGCCCTGCGCCGCAACGTCGAATCGAAGAGTTCCGTTCTTCCAATCGGCTTGTGCGGCACTCATCCGATGCTGATACGAACCCTGAAATCGCAGTTTTCCGCCATATGCGTCGGCGTCGCCGCCGCTAGTTTCCACCGACGTGGGAGACATGCGGATGTCGGCGCGCAGACGATCGAAGCGCTCGCCGAACGCCGAGGGGTTTTCGATCTGCACGGCGATCTCAGCTTCCGGCTGCTCCATCGATCCCGACAGGCGAACGGTGGCGCCGGCCGTGCCCGAAACCCCGGTCGAGACCATCCACGGATTGCCAAATTCGGCGGCGGCATCGCTCAACGGCGCGTTGCGCACGCGGAGTTGCGCGGAAATTGCGGCGCTGTTGAAACTCTCGCTATCGAGGTTTTCATGATTGGAGCCGCCTTTGCTCGCCGTGATGGAACCGGCTCCTTCAATTTGCGTGTTCCCACGCGTGATGGTCGCTCGTGTAAGCTGAATCTCGCGCCGCGTCGCGTCGATCTCACCGGAGAAGCGATCGAAAGCGTGGCCCTCGATAGTTGCCGCCGTCAACGTGAGTTGTCCGTGAAGACGCGCGTCATTTTTCGGGGAGGGGGCTGCGGCCGGTCCATTCAGCTCCGGCAGGATCGCACCCGAAAGTGTCCCCACGAAATCCGCGCTCCCGCGATTGAGTTTCACGGGCAGTCCTTTCGTCGCCTTTTGATCCGGCGTTTGGTCGAACCATGTGAGCGCCGGCAGCAGGTCGTCAAGATTCGTCGAATGCACGCGCAGGTTCAGTGTCCCGTCGATCGTGCCCGAAACATCCAGCCGGGTCGCGGCGGTAGCGATGTGCGTGTCGCTTAGATGAAGCGTGCTAACGCCTGGGTCACCCGAAGTTGGACCGCCCAAGGCTCGATCGCCCAAAGCTTGGTCGCCCGAGGTTTGACCACGTGCCGCGTGCTCAAAAACCGCATCCATCTGGCCTTCGATTCGTGGCGCGCCCGGAATCGGCGCGATCGCCACCAGCCCATGCACCTTCGCATCCGTTTGACCGGGCACGCCCGGACCCAGCACCGCATCGGCCTCCAGGCTGCCGCTTAGAGTCCCGTCCCATGGAAGCGGTCGATTGCTTGCGAACTTCGCGGCTTCCGCCAGAGTGAGCCCTTCGAAATTGCCTTCGAAGTGAAAATCGCGGCGGTGAAGCAGCTCGGCGGCGCCGGTAATGGTCGCGCCGATCGCCGTCACGGTAACGTGACTCAACGCTACCCTGTCGACCGTCGCACTCACCGTTGCGCGGAGCGTCGCGTCTTCGATCTTCACGCCCCGCAGCGTGTAAGCCAGCCCTTGCGCGTTCACTCGCCCTGCGAAGGTGAAATCCGACGGCGCCCTGAACCCGATGGCGAGCTGGCCGTCCACTGCCGCCTTGCCTGCGCCCACCAGGGCACTCCCCGGCATCTGGAAAATCGCCGCGGCCTCGCGAATCGAAATCGCGGACTTGACGTTCAGCGTTCCACGCGGCGAGCGGACATTCGTCAACACGCCGTTCAGATCCACGCGCGAATCTTTAGTCGAAACGCGCAGCCGCGAAATGTCGACGCTGGATTGGTCGAACGAAAATGCGCCGGCCACATCCACATCCAGCGGACCGAATCCCGCCGTCATCACGCGGGAGCGGCGGAACGCGAGCTCGCCGCGATAGCCTCCCTTCGCCGGACCGTGCAGCGGACCGCGCGCCAGTTTCAGGCTCAGATCTTCGCCATGGAAATTCAGCGGGATCACCCGGTCGCTGTAATCCAGAACGCCGCCGGAGATTTCATACCGCCCGACGCCGAAATTGATGACATCCTCCGCCCAGTTCTTCGGATCTCGAATGCGCGGCGAGGGGAGATTGGTTCGGCCGTTGGGATAAAAGACCACCTGCACCACGGGTTGTTCGACGTATAGCGAGGCCAGATCCACTTTGCGCTCCAGCATCGACACTATGCGAAGACCAAGGGTCGCGGACTTCACCGTGAGCAGCGGCGAATCGCCCGCCGGCTCCGTGCCGTGAAGAATCAGAGGCGCGATGGTCGCGGTGAGGTGTTCCCAGTTGAAGCTGAAATCGCCCATCTCCACGCGGCCTCCCGTGGATCTCTCGATTTCAGAAATAATGCGCTCGCGCAGACGCTCGTGAAACCAGCCGCTGCGAAAAATCAGCACCGCCGCGATGGAGCCGGCCAGCAGCAGAATGGCCATGGCCAGCGCCATCCGGATCGCGACTCGCGCCAATCTATTCATAGGCGGACCTGGTCACTGGAACACCTGATCGCGATACAGAATCTGAGTCTGCGTGCGTTGCGCGCCAAGCCAGCGGTCGAGCGCGATGGTTATCCGCTGGCCAATTGCAAATTTTTCCACGTCAGCGCGGCTCGCTTCGAAGGTGGGAATGTTGGTATCGCCTCGCTTGCGTCCTTCTTCGGACAATTGATTGTAGAAATCGCGAAGATCGTCTTCGGAAATATCGATCTCCGGGCGGAACCGGAGATCGGTGAAGCGCAAGGCCCGAACCCCGGTAAGCAGATGCTCCACCGCCTCCGCCTCCGTGATGTGATAACGAACCAGCCCGGCCTGATATTCGGCGTCGGACCCGTATTGCGATTTCACCTGCGCGAGCATGCGGGCCGCGTCCTCCTCGACGGGTAGCGGAATCCGGCTGAACGCGATTTCCTGCTGGATCAGCAGTTGATCCACCAGCCGGTCCGCCGCTTTGCGTTTCTCGGCGCCGCTTAAGTCCGCCGGCTTTTGATCCAAAAAAGCGGCGACGCGCAGATCCCGTGCCACTTCGCCTTCGGTGATCACCTGCTTGCCCACCGTCACCGCGATCCGATCCAGAATGACGTCGGCACCACTCAAAGCTTCGGACCCCAGCGCGGCGGCGATCATCATAAGCAGGCTGGGCGTCATGAATAAGATTCGCGCGCGCATTAGAACGTTTGCCCCAGCGAAAAATGAAATTGGAAAATGTTGATGCGCTGATTCGTCAGCGTCCCTTGATTCGCCAGCAACTGATCGAACGTGCCCTGAAATCCGAAAAATCGCGGCGAGTTGGGGCTCAGACTGAAATCCACGCGAATGGGACCGATGGGTGTTTTGTACCGAATCCCGAAGCCGACGCTCTGCACCATGTAATCGAAATCCTGATTGTTGTGCTGGCGGAAACGGAAGCTGATATCGCTCACTTCATCGTACACGTTGCCCATGTCGTGGAACAGTACGCCGCCCACGTTTGTGCCCCACAGCGGGAACCTCAGCTCGGTCGAATGCATCACCAGCGCGTTGCCGCCCAGCGGAAATCCGGTTTCCAGATCGCGCGGCCCCGCCTGATTATCGGGAAACGCCCGATTGGAGCTCGCGCCGCCGGCGAAGAATCGTTCGGCAAACGGGACCTGGGTCAACCCGTCCAGCGGATGAACCCAGCCGAATTGGAGCGTGCGCGCGAGCACGATGTTGCGGCCCATGGCATGATACGTGGAGTTGCGCATCAGCATGCGCCCGAACTCGCCCGTAATAGACGCGTTGGCTGGCACCGCCGTCTGCACTCCCTCGGATCCGAACTGCTTCAGCGACAAACCCACGTCAATCGTGTTAAACATCCCGCGATGCGAGTCGATTGGATCGTCGCGGCGGTCCTGAATGAACGTCGCCGAAACGATCCCCACGTGTTCCGGTTGTGACAGCAGCGGAATCAGTTCGGATTGAGTGATCACCACATCGCTCAAGTCGACGTGACGAAATGTGTAGCGATACTGCATGCTGTTGGCGCGCGTCAGGCGCTGCGCCAGTTGCACCGATCCTTCATAGCGCCGCGCAGCGAACGTGCGAATATCGCGGGAATTGTCGAACAATCCGGATATGGTCAGCGTCAGGTTGTCGCTGTCCAGGAACTGCGGCGCGGTATAGCTGAGCAGCGCCCGCTGCTCGATGGTGGAGAAACGCGTTTGCAGGCTGAGCGTGCGCCCTTCCCCGAAAAGGTTGATCCGGCTTAAGCCGAGTGAGATGCGCGGGACGAATCCGGTGGTGCCCGCGGGCTCGTCGAAAGTGGTCACGCCGCCGCCGATTCTCCCCAACTGCGCGCCGATGCCGGCGTTGAACGAATACAGTTTGGCTTCGTCCAGATCGAACAGCACGTACTTGCTGTCCTCCTCGCCGTCGGGATTTTGAATCGCGGTTTGCACTTTCGCGAAGATGCCCAGATCGTAGAGCCTCTGCTGGCTTTGGGCGATGCTGTTTTGCGAAATAGGATCCCCCTGCTTCAGGCGAATGCGGCGGGCCACCAGGGAGGGCCTCGTCGTTCTAAGGCCGCGCACCAGCACCGCGCGCGCATATTCGCGCTTCCCGGTGTGGATGATGTATCGCAGATTTACGCGATGCGGCTCCGTTCCCGGCGTCTGGGACCAGTCGAACGCCGCATCGGAATAGCCGTTGTTGTAGTAGTAGCTGAGGATGCTGTCGCGGTCGGCGGCGATGTTGGCTTCGCTGAACGGCTCGCCATCGATGGATTGCAGTACGGAGTTCAGATACGGAAGATCCGAATCGGGCGCGCCCTCCAGTTCCAGTTTGCTCACGAACCACTGCGGCCCCTCCCGCACCGCGATCCGGACTCCCAGGTGCCCGTGAACGCCCTTGTAATCGTTCGAAATGCTGGAAGCCGCCTCCACGTCGCGAAATCCATTCGCGATGTAAAGCTCGCGAATCGCGTCCACGTCGCGGTCGAGCATACGCTGCGAATAGTGCCCAAAGCGTTCCGCCGGGAAGCTCGCCGGCGTGGTTTCCAGCCGGTCGCGAAGCGTGGCGTCGTCGAAATAACGATTGCCTTCGATCGCGATGTGCATCAGTTTCAGGCGTTCCTTCAAAGTGACCTGATAATCGATAATCTGTGCGTTTTCGGCGATCGCATTGTCGTCGAAGGATACTTCCGCGTCGGAGTACCCTTTGGATTGGAAATATTCGATCAGATTGCGGCGGCCCTCCACCAGCAGCCCCCGGTCGACGGCGCGCTCCTCGTAAATCGGAATCAACTGATGCAGCTTCCCGTTCGAAACCTTGGCTCCCAAAACTTCGACGCGCAAGGTGGGGCCGCTCTCGATGTTGAGCGATGGCGTAACGGTGTTGGTGGCGGCGTGATAATCCAACTTTTCCAGGCTTACGCTGGCGTGCAGATGATCGCCGCTCTGAAGACTCTGCAGTACCCGGGCCACTCCTTTCTGGATCAGGCTCTCGGTGACGTACTTCCATCCCGGAAAAGTGACCGGACCAAAGCCTCGCCGCCACCGCGTATCGTGAACGATGCGTTCGAGCGGACGGCTCACAGCCCCGTTCACGGTGACGCCGTCGAATCGCGCGCGCGCGCCCGCATCGATATAGAAATGGATCTGCGCTTCCTCGGTTGCCGGATCGCGGTCCACGCTGTGTGTAACCGTCGCGTGATACAGTCCGTTGGCGCGCAGACGCTCCGTGATGTTTTCACTGGCGCGCAGCAGTTGTTTGTCTTCGAACAGCGTGCCCAATTCCAACTTGGCGGCCGTCATGAGTTGGCCCTTGGTGGGAGGTTCGGAGGCTCCGTCGATCGACACACTGCTGACGAAAAAGTTAAATCGCGTGGCGATGTGGATCGCCACCCCGCTCCCTCCGCCGGAAGTGCCCCCGGAAGTGCCTGGCCCAACCGCCTCGCCGCTGACCGCAACGTCGGCGTAGCGGCCCGTGTCGTAGAGTTTCTGAATCGCGATGCGAACGTCGGAAAGCTTGAGCGGCGTTCCGATGCTGAATGGCAGCAGCCGTTCCAGCTCGGCCTTCGGCAGCGGTTGATCGGTGGGATCGAACTGGATTCCTACGATCATGCGCCCCTCCAGAGACTCCCGGACCTCCAGATCGGCCGCCTGATTCTGGGCGCGCGCGAGGATGACGGCGGCAAAGAGCGAGACAACCACGACCAGCGGACGCACGCATATCAATGATACTTTAACGAGCCGCGACCAAAGGAAGCGGTTACAAAAATGACCCACCCTTTGAGGCGCGACCGTCAGGGAGCGCGTTCCGGCCGTACCGAGCCACGACTGTAAAGGAGCGGTACGCTCAACCACAAACCAACCCGCTACCGACTCTCGGAGCCCCATCGGTCCCGCGATTCAAGTTCGCCTGATAACATCGTGACTGGTGAACCCCGGCTCGCGATACTCCCGCCAGATCCGTTTCGCGCCCCTTGGCGAATCCGGACAGAGCCGCATTCGCGCTTCCAGCGTCGCCATAGTCGGATGCGGCGCGCTGGGCAGCCTCCAGGCGGAAATGATGGCCCGCGCGGGCGTGGGCATGCTCCGTCTGATCGATCGCGATTTTGTCGAATGGAGCAATCTCCAGCGCCAATTCCTGTTCGACGAAAACGATGCGGCCGAGGCCATGCCGAAAGCGGCCGCCGCGGCGCGCCGGCTCGCGCGTGTCAATTCGGAGATCGCGCTCGAGCCCATGGTCGCCGACCTGACCGCGTCGAACGCCTTGGAGTTGTTCGATGGAATCCATCTCATCCTCGACGGCGCCGACAATTTTGAAACCCGCTACCTGATCAACGACGTCGCCGTGCGCGCCGGCGTTCCGTGGATTTACGGCGCGGCCGTGGGCAGCTATGGCCTGAAGGTCGCGATCCTGCCGGGACGCACGGCCTGCCTGCGCTGTATGTATCCCGAATATCCGCGCACCCCCCAGCCCACCTGCGAGACCGAGGGTGTGCTCGCGCCCGTCACCGCGGCCATCGCGGCGCTCCAGGTCGCGGATGCGCTGAAGATTCTCGCAAGCGGCCCGGATTCAATACGAGCTTCGACGGAAGCCCCTCTTGACGCCTCCGTTGAAACGGCCGATTCCAGAATCGCCGCCGCCAGAATTACCACTGTCGACGTCTGGTCAGGTGAGATCCGCCAGATCAACGTTCCGGCGCGCGATCCCGATTGCCCCTGCTGCGCGCGGCGGGAGTTTACGTATCTGGATGGCTCGCGCCGTGCGCCCATCAGCCTGTGCGGGCGCAACGCCGTGCAGATTCACGAGCGGGCGCGGCCCGTCGATCTAAGCGAGTTGGCGCGCCGGCTGGGAACCATTGCGCCCGTTCGCTCCAACCAGTTTGCGCTGCGCGCGGATCTCGAGCCTTATGAGCTGATGGTTTTCCCCGACGGCCGCGCCATCGTCCGCGGCACCACCGATGTCGGCCTCGCCCGCAGCCTGTACGCACGCTATGTGGGAGCCTGACCCTCCGCTGGATTCTCCGCTCGTCTCCATCGTCACGCCGTGTCTCAACTCAGCGCGCTTCATCGAAGCGACTATTCAGAGCGTGCTCGCGCAGGATTATCCGCGCATTGAGCATATCGTGATGGACGGCGGCTCCACCGATGGCACCATCGATATTCTGAGACGCTGCTCCCAGCGGGAGCGATTCAACGTGGCCTCGCGCGCGTCCTCCCAACGCGCCCTTACGTGGATCTCTGAAAGGGACCGCGGCGCTGCCGACGCCATCAATCGCGGCTTTGCGCAATCGCGCGGCGAAATCTTCGCCTTTCTCAACGCCGATGACGCCTATCTGCCGGGAGCCGTCACCGCGGCCGTGCGCGCGTTTGAAGCCAATCCCGGCGCGGACGTGGTGTACGGCGGAGGAAATTGGATCGACGAAGAGGGCCGGCCGGTGGGCCCGTATCCGGTTCGCGATTTCGATCGCGCTCTGCTGGCCCGCGAATGTTTTATCTGCCAGCCCGCCAGCTTCATTCGCCGCGCTGCATTCGAAAACGCGGGCGGCATGGACCCCGATCTGCACCTGACCTTCGATTACGAATTGTGGATTCGCCTCGCGCGCATTCACCCCATGCATCGAATCGCGCAGCCGGAAGTGCTGGCCGTATCGCGCATGCACGCCACTAATAAGTCGCTGGGACAACGTCGCGAAGTCTTCCGCGAAACCTTTCGAATCCTGGAGAAACATTACGGCTATGTGCCGTTTCAATGGGTGTATGCCTACCTGTGCTTTCGCGCCGATGGCCGCGATCAGTTTTTCGAGCCGCTCCAACCTTCGGTGGCGCGGTATTTGGAAAGTTTGCCGGCCGGCTTGCTGATGAACCGGTCGGCCATGGGGAAATATCTCGCGGAGTGGTTTCGAGTGATGAGCTGGGGCGGATTCTTGAGGCGGATCGGCGCCAGAACTTAGTGTTTCGTTCGTGCGGGGCAGACGCCCTCGTCTGTGCCGGACCCTGGTCGCTCTGCGAACTCGGCCTCGCCAACGCGATCACAGGTCGCCGCTAGTTGTGCACGCTGATCAACACGTTCGCCTGCGTGGTCGACCCGTTGTACGTCGCCACTAGCTCATAGGTGCCGTTCGCCAGATTCGACGGCACGATCACGTTGAACTGAAACTCGCCCACGGCCGCCAGTCCCGCGAACTCGACAATGGCGGGGACTCCGCCGATCGTAACCACCGGCAGCGTCGCCAGGGTTCCCGATTGCGTGAGCGATCCGCTCACCACCGGCGTTGACGTCGGGCCGAATCCGTTTCCATACAGCACGATGGTCTCGCCCGGCGCAGCGGGCGTGGTCAATCCGGGATACAAAGTGGTGGGGCCCAGCAGGCTTCCGTTGACGTGCGTCGCAGCCGCGTAGCCGCCCGCGAACTGGAAGAATCCCGGCGCCAGCGGCCGCAACTGCACCGTGACCGGTCCGCTGGTCCCCACGCCCGTGGTCACCTGCACCGTAATCGGCCCTTGCGATGAATCGAGCGGAGTCAGAATATTCACCTGCGTCGGACTGATGTAGTACACGAACGCGGGCTTCCCGTTCACCGTCACGCTCACGCCCTGAAGCACGATGGGTAATTGATTGTTCACGAAATCGGAACCCTGCCAGCAATAGCCTGGTGCACAAGCGGGGCTCGAAACTCCCGCGGGCGCGAGGTTCGCGCCCTTGATTTCCACCCACGTGTTCTGCGCGATCTCCGGAACTTCGCCCGTGGCGTTGGCGACCGCCGTGATCATCGGTGCGCCCGCCACCGGCGGCGCGATCGTGACCGTGGCCGATGCCGACTGGCTGGTGACCGCGAAAGACGTCGCCGTGACCGTCACCATGGTAGTCGCGGCGATGTTCGCCGGCGGCGTATACAAACCCGACGGCGAAATCGTGCCGATCGGCGGCGAGAGCGTCCAGCGTACCGCACTCGTCGTCGAGCTCGGCACGTTGGCCGTAAACTGCTGCGTGCGTCCACTGCCGGCTGCCAGCGTCGCCGTCGCGGGCGAAACCGCCACGCTGGTCGCGCTCGATACCGGCGTCACGGAGAGCACCGTGAACCCGCCGTCCACCGCCGTCGAGCCGGTGGCGCTCAACTCGATCAGATACGGCGTTCCCGCCGTCACGGCGAACTGTATGATCGCGTTAATCTGAGCATTGGTATCGCGCGGAACCACCGCGCACGCCAATTCTTTGGTGGGCGCGCTCTGGGCATACGCCGTGACTGCCAATCCGGCGTTCCCGAAGACATCGTAGCGGCTGCTATAGGCGAACGCCTGAAGGACGCCGTTCGATGACGGAGTCACCAGCCACCATGCATTCTTGAAATCGGACGACCCGGTGCAGGAATGAACCGGAGCGCCCGGACTCGAAAGCAGCGTCCGGCTGTCGATATTGCCGATTCCCGGAACACTCAAAATCGTGGGCGAAGCCGGCGAATTGGACGGAGTGAAATTGGCGGTCGCGACGCTTTGCGTGATCGGGACCATCGTGTTTGCAATCACCAATTGATCCGATGCCGGGAAGCCGAAACTGGGGATGCTGGGTTGCGGCGTCACAAAAACAGTCCCGTTTCCCGAACCCTGCGCCGGGCTCTGAATGGGAAACAGGCCGGGATAGTTGCCCGCGAGCGCCATCCACGAACAGCCGGCCGGCGCGGTGACCGTGACCGCCACCGGGTCGCCGAACCCGTCCGCGATGAGCGCCTTGGGACTCACGCCGTATGAGCAAGTGATGTTGGCCGAGCCTGGCAGCGGCGTGCGATACATTCCGCGCCCAAAGGTAAAGGCCAACAGCCAGTTGCTGGCCGGGCCTTGGTCCAGCCCCAGATCCTCCACGATCACGTCTTCGAGCGATGGGTCGCGGTTCCACGTCGTGCCGCCGTCCAGCGAAACGAAGATCCCCAGATCGCTTCCCACATAAAGCTGAAGCGGATTCAGCGGATTCACAAGCAGCTTCAAGATCGGGATATCCGGCAAGGACGCAAAGCCTGCGCCGTCCGACGCGCTCCACGTCGCGCCGCCGTCGATACTGCGGTACACGTGCGCGTCGGTGGCCAGATTCTTGAATGTCGCATACACCGCGTAGACGATATTCGGATTGGTGGGATCGAACGCGATGCTCGAAACGTAGCCGGACCTTGGCTGCGCCGATGCCCACGCAGTGGTCCCGTTCGAGGCCAGCGCGGCGCTGTTGCGATAAATGAAACCGAGCTCGGAGCCGAAAATCACGGTGTTCGAATCGAACGGCGAAACTGCGATGGCGCTAACCTGGCTCGCGGTCTCCACCGGCGCAGCCGCGGTCCAGCTTACGCCGCCGTCCATCGATCGCCACAGGTTGGTGGTCCCGCCCAGAAACAGCCGCTTGCCTTCGTTGGGGTCCATCGCAAGAAACGCGACAAAAGGAAAAGTGCCCGACGTTTCCGTGATTCCTGCCGTCGCAAGGGCGAAGGATTCGCCGTCCGTCGCGCGACTCAGCGTCAAGTGCTGCTTGGATTCGAAAATCCGATTCGCGTCGGCCGGATCCAACGCGACCGCCGTTCCATCGCCGGTCCCAAAAAAGGCGAATCCGTTGGGTCCCGCGGCGTCGGTTCCGCGCGAGACGCTGTTGTCCTGCGCGCCGCCCATGTAGCTGAGAGCGCCGGGATATGCGAAACCGTGATAAAACTGCGTCGCCACGTAGCCGGTGTTCAGATTGAACCACTGGATCGCCGTGTTGGCCGTGAAAGTTGCCTGGCAGGTCCCATTCGGGCCCGTGGATACGGCGCCGCGCGCATTGTCGGTTCGAAACACGCCGCCGTCGGTGGTCAGGAACATGGTCTGATTCGAGGTTCCGTTGTAGGCCGGATGAAACACGATGAAATGCCGGTCGGCGTGGGCAAACTGCGGCGAATTGTAGGCGAGCTGCCATAGCGAAGCCACTCCCCAGGTCATCCCGCCGTCATCAGAACGGAACAGGTCGATACCGCCCGCCCACACGCGATTGGGGTCCAGCGGATCCACGGCAAGAGTGTTGTCCCAATCTCCCTGAGTTGACCCAGGCAGGGTGAGTGCGCCGCCGTTGGCGCAAAACGCGCCTGTCACCGTGCGTGTGTCCGTAAGCAGCAGCGTGTTGGTGATATCCGGATCGGTGTTGGCCACGCGCACTTGCCAGGTTCCCGAATCGCCATTCGAAGTGGACTGGTAAACCGCCAGCAGCCCGTCTTCATAATTCTTACTGCCGCCACGGCTGGTGGCCATCGCGTAAATCGTCGATTGTTGCGAAGGCGCCAGAGCCAGCGAGGTTCGCGCCATGTTCGTCGCGGTGAAGACCTGTGACCAGGTGCCCGTTCCGGCCGCGTCAGGGTTGCGCCAGATGCCGTAATTGGCGGTGGAGGTCTGGCCCCAACAGGAAGCGAATAGATAGTCGGTGGTTTGATCCGTGCGAATCACCAGGTCCTGGCAGCCGTCGTACGTCTGCGGAAGCCCCGTGCTGGTCCACGTCGCGCCGCCGTCGCCGCTGGTGAAGATTCCAGCCCACGTCGCCGCATAGATCCGATTGCGATTCTTGGGACTCATCACCAGCCGGTTCACATACTCGAAGCGGCTGGTGACCTGGCTGCCGGTGGCAGCGAGCAGCGTCCATGTGTTCCCCCCGTCGGAGGTCTTGAAAATGCCCTGCCCGGGATATCCGCCCGCAAACTCCCCGGTTCCCGCGTACAGCGTATTCGAATCGAACGGGTCCATCACTAGCGATCCGACGTTCAGCACCGGCAGCAAATCGGTCAGCGGAGTCCAGGATTGTCCGCCGTTCACCGTCTTCCAAACGCCGCCCGTCACCGCGCCGGCGTACATGGTAGTGGGAGTTTGGGGATTGATCGCCAGGCTGCGCGTGCGCCCGCCGACGTTCCCCGGACCCAGCGAGGTCCAGCCGCTGCCCGCAACCTCGGGACGCACGCCCTTGGCGGAAACTCCGGCGCCCGCGATCGAAAACTCCGGCATTTGCTTCACATGCTCGCGCGCGGCGGTGTAACGATCCAGCGGAAGCCTGTCCATGCCCGCGGGAAGGCGCCGCTTCAGGAAAAATTCGGTGGCGTCCTTGGCGTCTTCGGCTTCCCCACCCTTGTCGTCGTCGTGATCCGCGTCGCTGTCGACGTCGTGATCCATGTCGCCATCGGCGGTCGCATGACGCACCGGCGGCGGCGGAGGGGCGTTGTGGGCTTGCGGACCCGCAACCCGCGCGCATCCTGCCGCCAGCACGAGCATTGCGAAGAGAACCAATCGCATAAAAAGTCACCTACCGGGTTCCCGAATTATATCAGGACCTATTCAGCTTCCGGCGCGGCAAATGGCAAGATCGAGATACATTCTGGCTATAATTAAGGCCAGAGGAGTAACCATGCGGTTTGCGAGCGTCGCCGAAGTGAAGAACGGACTCTCCGGATACTTGGCGCGGGCCCGCAAGCGTCAGGAACCGCTGGTGATCACGCGCCATGGGAAACCGTATGCGCTGATCCAGCCGATTACGGAGCAGGACATTGAGCGCCTGGAGTGGAACAGGCTGGCTACGCGGCGTCTCAGTCAGGCCTGGGAAGGCGAGGACGATGCGCTCTACGACTATTTATAGGCGTGGCCACGTCGTCGTCGTGAATGTGCCGTTCACTGGCCATTCAGGCGCCAAGCCCCGGCCTGCGCTTGTGCTGAGTGCGGACGCGTTTCACCGCGCATTGCCGGATGTGATTGTCTGCCCCATCAGCAGCCAACCACGCTTCTACACGCAACCAGGCCGCGGCGATCATCCGCTGGAGCACTGGAAGAGCCTGGGTCTGCGCCATCCCAGCACGGCCCGCCTTTCGAATTTGATGGCGATTGAGAAACGCCTCATCAAGCGTGCGTTGGCTCCTGTCCACCCGGACGATCTCGCTCGTATTGAGCGGGGACTCCGCGACGTCTTCAGTCTTTAGACGCCCCCAAGATCCGAGCAACCACCCAATTCCCGTTCCATCCGCGTTCATTCACGTTCATCCGCGGCCAATTCACTACTAATTATTCGGCGCCGACAGCAACTCCACCACATACTGCTTCCACAACTTCGCCACCGAATGCGTCCCGTGCCCTCGCGTGTCTTCGCTCGTCGGGATCAGCACAAATCGACCGTTCTTCACGCGTTTGATGCAGCGCTCCAGAATCCCCAGCTCCGGCGGATTCACCGCATCGTCCGCCGAATTCACCGCGATCAGGCGAGCCTGGATCTTCTCGAGCTCCGGCTCCGGATTGTAGTCGGTCGACGACGCGAACTGATACAGCGTGTCATTCGCATCCTTGCGCATCGCGGTGTCCATCAGCCGTGCGAACCCGTCGTCGGCTTTTTCGCGCGTGGGATATTGCTTCTGCATTTGCAGCGGACTCGACGTCATCATGGTGAGGCCGTACTGCGCTCCGCGCAGGCCGTGGATCGGATGATCGTAGTCGCCGTTCTTGTAATCGGGATCGGATGTGATCGCGTCCATGATCATGTCCCGCAGCAGACGATTGCGTCCCGCGATCTGGACCGGCGCGCTCGCCAGCGGCATCAGCGCGTCCATGAAATCCGGGTACATTTCGCCCCATACCCAGCTGTGCATCGCCCCCATTGACGTGCCCATCACAAGCCGAAGGTGTTTAACGCCAAGGTGTTCGGTAAGCAGGCGGTAGTCGGCGCTCACCATGTCGTGGTAGCAGTATTTCGGAAAACGCGCGCGCATCCCGTCGCTCGGCTTGGAGGATCCGCCGTGCCCGATCCCATCCGGCATGATGATGAAATACTTGGACGCGTCCAGCGGCTGGCCTTCTCCGAACAGTTCCCCGCCGAATCCCTGCGAATCGAAAGAGTGGCCAGTGCCGCCGGTGCCGTGCATGATCAGCACGGCCTGTGTAGCCGACGGCTTGCCGATCGCGTAGTAATGCAGCTTCAGCTCCGCCAGCTTTTCGCCGTCGTGAAACTGAAAATCGCGGATGACGTAATCGCCCTCAATGGGTTTGGCATAATCGGCCGCCGAGGCGGTGAAGGAGAGGATCATCGTGACAGCGGCGAAAGCAGCAGCGTTCTTCATAAGACAGATTATGTCACCTTGGGCGCGCACCAGCCCCATGCGTAAGCTTGGGGCTTCTTTCTTTCCGAGCCGCGACCAAGCTGCGCTTGCGCCAAGGGAGCGGCCCAAATGTTCCGGATCTCATCATCCTATTGACACGCGACCGTCATGGAGTGCGTGGTTCCTCGAGGCACGACCGTAAGGGAGTGCGTGGTTCCTCGAGGCACGACCGTAAGGGAGTGCGTGGTTCCTCGATGCACGACCGTAAGGGAAAGTGCGTGGTTCCTCGAGGCACGACCGTAAGGGAGTGCGTGGTTCCTCGAGGCACGACCGTAAGGGAGTGCGTGGTTCCTCGAGGCACGACCGTAAGGGAGTGCGTTCCGGCCTGCGCTCAACCTCCTCGCGACGCTAAACTAAGTGTCATGAAGCGACGAACCATCCAGGTGCGCATTTTCCGAGGCGAAACCAAATACGTCGCGGACTGCATGGACTTGCCCGTGATTACCGAAGGCGAGACGCTCGACGAGACCGTCGCCAACATTCGCGAAGCAATCGCGCTTCACCTCGATGGTGAGGATCTTGGCGAGCTTGGATTTTGCCATGACCCGGCAATCATAGCGACCATGGAACTCCAAGCCGTCGCGTGACGCTGGCTATTGCTGCCGGATCGCCAACCATGATTGGAGTGCGCACGAACTGGTGGACCATGGCTCAGCTCAAACATTACTTATCGCTATTGTTTTCAATAAAATTTATTAGAGTGACCGTTCACATGTACTAAGTGCTGTGTTTACATGGCTTTGTGGTTGCATTATCAAACCAGTCGTGGTAGGATTAATCATGGAACGAATGGATTGGGCACTTCTCGCCATCAGCCACGCCAAAGGCGCAGGCTTATCGCCCGTCCAGCTACAGAAGAGCCTATTCTTACTTGGCAAGGAGCTCCCAGGCGAGGTCGGCCCAGACTTCTATAGTTTTGTTCCCCACAATTATGGCCCGTTTGATAGCGCGATCTATACTGACGCCGCCCTGCTTTCAGGTATGGGACTTGTTACCAGAAATAACTCCGGTCGTGGATTCGTTGAGTACGCACCCACTCCCGATGGTCTTGCATATGCCGAGAAGCTGAAAGCTAACGCCCCAGGAAAAGCTGTAGGCTATCTTGGCAGAGTCGTGCCATGGACTCAGGGGCTAACATTTGCCGCGTTGGTCAGAGCCATCTATGCTAAGTATCCCGAATTTAGGGAGAACAGCGTCTTTCAAGGCCAATGAAACCCTGTGACGCTTATCATTGGTATTCAATGCGAAGATGGCATCGTCCTTGGCTCAGACGGTGCGGCAACTCTCGGCGCACTCGGGAATAGAACAGTTCAACAGCCCATCAAAAAATTAACCAACATCGCTGACTCAGCGATTATCGGAGTGTCTGGACCTGTTGGTCTTGGTCAAATCTTCGTCGGCACGTTAGAGCAACTGTGGTCGAACCGTGCATTCTCGAATAAGCAACCACACGAAGCTATGGCGATCATTCGAGAAAGCCTCTGGCCGCATGTGGAAAAGCACTTCAGAGCCGCGAGCGTGGCCGCTCCCGTAATAGGCGCCGCCGTCGCCTCACAGAATACGTTGAGTCAATCGGTCATTGCTATCCCCATTGCAAAACGTGCCTGCCTCTTCCAATTTGACCAACAATGTGGCCCCGAACAGGCGACGATTCATCTCCCTTTTGTCGCCATTGGCAGCGGACAGCCTCTCGCAGATCCGTTCTTGGCGTTCTTGCGTAGAATTTTTTGGCCGGATCGTTTCCCAACGTTGGCCGAAGGCATCTTTTCCGCTTACTGGACACTTGATCAGGCGATCAAGATAAACCCTGGAGGAGTCGCGCATCCGATCCAGATAATGACATTAACTCCTGACGGGGATCAGTGGAAGGTCACCGAGCTTAAGGACGATGATTTCCAGGAGCACTTGGAGGCGATTCAAACCGTCGAGGATCGCATCAGGACATTCAGAGAGGCGATGGCAGAGCAACTGGGAGCCGACGTTCCGCCGCGTCCGTAGGAGCGAACCTAAAGGGACACGCAAATAGCGCACTACCAATCGGCCCGGCGCTTGGCCATAACGCGTCTTGCTAACATTGAATCTGCATGACCCTCGAAGAATTGGAAAGAGAGTACGTTACGCTCCGCCAGCAGGCTGACGCTGTGCGGAGCTATCTTTGACGTCCCCGCCCGCCGCGCGCAGCTCGCGAAATTAGAAGAACAAACCAACGCTCCCGATTTCTGGGCCCAGCCGGAAAAAAGCCAGAAAGTCATGCAGGACCGCAAGCGCGTGGAGGAGCAGATCGACCAGGACAAGCGCATCGCCGGTCTGGCTTCCGACATTGAAACGCTGTTCGAACTGGCGCGCGAAGGCGAAGCCGTCAATGGCGACCTGGAACGGGAAATCCGCGCCTTCACCGCGCATCTCGAAAAACTCGAAACCAAGATGTTGCTGTCGGGCCCCAATGACGCGCGTTACGCCATCGTCACCATTCATCCCGGCGCGGGCGGCACCGAAAGCCAGGACTGGGCCGAGATGTTGCTGCGCATGTATCTGCGCTGGGCGGAGCGCAACGGATTCGAGACCGTCATCACGGATCGCCTGGAGGGTGAAGGCGCCGGAATCAAGTCGGTTACTTTCGAAGTGAATGGCGAAAACACCTACGGCCTGCTGCAAAGCGAAGTCGGCGTGCATCGACTGGTGCGCATTTCGCCGTTCGATTCCGCCGCGCGCCGCCACACCTCTTTCGCTTCCGTGTTCGTCTATCCGCAGCTCGACGACGAAATCAAAATCGATATTAAGGAAGGCGACCTGCGCGTCGACACGTTTCGCGCTTCGGGCGCCGGCGGTCAGCACGTCAATCGCACGGATTCGGCCATCCGCATGACGCATCTGCCCACCAACATCGTGGTGCAGTGCCAGAATGAGCGCAGCCAGCACAAGAATCGCGCTTCGGCGATGAAACAACTGCGCGCCAAATTATACGAGTATGAAATGGACAAGAAGCGCGCCGCCGATCGCAAGGTGGAGGACTCCAAGCTCGAGATCAACTTCGGCAGCCAGATTCGCAGCTATGTGCTCGCCCCCTATCGCATGGTGAAAGATCATCGCACCAAGCTTTCCATCGGCGACGTCGATAGAGTGTTGGAAGGCGATCTCGAGTCGTTGATCCACGCCTATCTGGTGTTCCGTAAGACCGGTAAGACTTTCGGCAAGGATGAACTTCCTGATTAGTACGCTGTCAATCCCCACCCGTCAGGGTGGGGCTAATACCGCTCGTTCAAGCCCCACCCGTCAGGGTGGGGATCAGGGTAGGAATAATACCGCTCGTTCAAGCCCCACCCGTCAGGGTGGGGATCAGGGTAGGAATAATACCGCTCGTTCAAGCCC
>Ga0182024_10005760_pt1 | contig 27560 bp, 23 predicted proteins | sample P32metaG_FD_120480 | JGI IMG/M metagenome (GOLD analysis project Ga0182024, IMG submission 120480) | Permafrost microbial communities from Stordalen Mire, Sweden - P3-2 metaG (Illumina Assembly) | ecosystem: Environmental > Terrestrial > Soil > Wetlands > Permafrost | place: Sweden: Stordalen...
AACTTCTGGACGGTCCTTGTAGGTCGCCTCGCAACAGCAGCCCTGGCAAACTATCATCTGGCCGATCACCCGGCTTTTAGTTTCCAGCATCTGTCCACTCCAAATCATGTAACTCAATATAATATAGGGGAGTATACTATATTTTGATTCAAGGAGGATGTTTGTCGCATACAACAAAGAACAAAGCGAGGACACTTTCCCGCGTCCGGCGCATCAAGGGCCAAGTCGAGGCTATAGAGCGGGCACTTGATGGAGAAGTTGAATGCGAAGAGATCCTGCAACTCGTCGCATCCTGCCGGGGAGCACTTAATGGACTAATGACTGAGCTGATCGACGGCCATTTGCGATTCCATGTGCTTGATCCGGAACAGAAAGCCCGTCCGTCTCAATTGGAAGCGGCGGATGAACTGATGGCAGTAGTGAAGAGATATCTCAGCTAGCGAATAGGAGGTCCCATGAGCACCACATACGAGCCGGATTCCAGCCTAAGCCGAGGTAACGAAACACAGTCTCCTCACACCGCTGGAGGTGCGACCCAAAGCGAAGCTCGCGCAGAGCACGACCATCCATTCGAACTTGTCGAGGTGCTGCGCGTCGCCTTTGTGGCACTGGCTGCTGCAGCGGTCTGGTTCCGTCTGTGGGAGCCATTCCACCGGGTCAGCGTGATTGGACTCGCGGCAGCGCTAATCGGCGGCTACCCCATCTTCAAAGAAGCGTTCGAGAACATGATCGAGCGCCGAATGACGATGGAGCTCTCGATGACTGTTGCGCTGGTTTCCGCGCTTGCCATTGGCGAGTTCTTCACGGCACTCGTCATCACAGCCTTCGTGCTCGCGGCCGAAATCCTCGAAGGGCTCACCGTGGGCCGCGGCCGACGCGCTATACAGGACATGCTGGACTTCTTGCCGCAGACTGCGAGCGTGATCCGGAAGGGACAGACCCTGGAAGTGCCGACGCAGACGATCCTTCCAGGCGAGATCGTTCTCATTCGGCCAGGCAGCAGGATTCCCGTCGATGGTGAGGTGGTCAGCGGCCACTCGTATGTGGAACAGGCGGCCATTACCGGCGAGCCGATGCCCAGCGAAAAGATGCAAGGCAGCGGAGTCTATGCCGGCACCATAAACCAGGCCGGTATCCTTCACGTTCGCACCGATCGGCTGGGAAAGGATACGGCCTTCGGCAAGATCATCGAAGCGGTTGAGCGAGCGGAGCACTCGCGCGCGCCGATCCAAAAGACCGCCGACAAGCTGGCTGGATACCTTGTTTACTTTGCGCTGGGAGCGGCTCTGCTCACATTTCTCATGACACACAACATCCGTTCCACGATCTCCGTAATCATCGTTGCGGGCGCTTGCGGGATTGCCGCCGGCACTCCGCTGGCAGTGTTGGGGGCGATTGGACGCGCAGCGCGGCAAGGCTCGATCATCAAGGGCGGAATCTACCTTGAAGCCTTGGGCCGGTTGGATACAGTTTTCCTGGATAAAACTGGAACAATTACCTTCGGAGTGCCGTCAGTTGCCCAGGTCCTGCCGGAGTTGGGAATATCCGAGAGCATGCTTCTAAAAGCGGCAGCAAGCGCCGAACACGGTTCCGAGCACCCATTGGGCCGCGCCATCGTTCGCTATGCCGAGGAGAAAAACATTCCTCTTTCTCAACCCAGCGAATTTCGTTATCAGGTCGGTCGCGGGATCGTGGCCCAGATTGAAAGCGAGCGCGTTGCGGTGGGGAATCGCGCCCATCTTATGTCGCTTGGAATTGAAGCGCCCGCCCAAACTTCATCATTTCGTGGGATGTCGGTTTTGGTGGCAGTGGGAGATCGGTACTACGGCTCCATTTCGATCGAGGACCAGATACGCGCAAGCGCGGCGGCAGCGGTGAAGGCGCTCGAAGCAATGAAGATCCGCGTCATTCTTCTCACCGGCGATTCACAGGCTGCCGCCGAATCGGTTGCAATCCAGATGGGAATCTTACATTTTCATTCTGACCTTCTGCCAGAACAGAAGGCGGTTGAGGTAGCCGCCCATACCAAGCGTGGACGAACGGTGGCCATGCTGGGCGACGGAATCAACGACGCACCGGCGCTGAGCGAAGCCACTGTCGGGGTAGCCATGGGTAGCGGAACGGATGTGGCTCGCGAAAGCGCGGATGTTGTGCTGATCGGAAACGATCTTGAGAAATTCGTGGAGACAGTTCGCATTGCCCGGCGATGCCGGGCGATCATCTTCCAGAACTTCTACGGCACCCTTATTGTGGACAGCATTGGCATCGGCATGGCCGCAGCCGGAATGCTCAATCCATTACTCGCAGCATTCATTCACGTTGCGTCCGAAATGACATTCATTCTGAATTCAACGCGCCTGCTGCCATCGCGAGAAAAGCTAATGGCGCCAGGCACTGAGCGCGGGGTAGTGCAGGCAAATCCCGGCATGCGCGTTGGATAGAAATATGAATGAATCCAACGATCCAGTATTGGCAGTTACGGAACGTCGATTGATCCTGCATACCTTTGATCGGCGTCACACCAAAACGCAACATCGGATTTTCTTTCCAAGGATTCGGTGTTTTTCACTTGACAATACCCTAGGGGGGTATGGTAAAAAAGAAAACGGCGCAGGGTTTATCCCGCGCAGGAGCTGCATACCAGTCTATGAGCAATGAATCCGCACAGGAACCCCCGAGTAACTGGAGTTCTTTTCTGTGCCGTGATGAGCGCTCTGGAAACCGCCTCTAGCCTGGCTATCGACGATTTCCTCACCGCTCTTCACGACATACAACATGTGAATTGAGCGTGTGAGCCGCTGGAATTTCAAGCCTGACTCACCCTCCCGAACCGACAGTCCATCGAACCACTGCGTCGCACGGATTGCGCCCTTCTGCGTCCGGATCGCGAAACCACGCTTGGACTGTCCCGAGGAGGAACCATGATGAACCAAATCTATTTGATTCGGAAGACACAACGCCTGAGCTGCATCTGGGTGCCGACGGGCGATATCAAGAGGCCGCTGGCTTGCGTTTGGCTCGAAACGAAAGTGGAAACGAAGGCCCAGCAAGCCGTTCGCACTGAATACTCCACAGATGAAGCTGAGCAGGAAACTGGGAGGATGCATCTGTGCGCGTAGCTGAGCCTCAATCCCAAGTCGCCGAATTGCCGGTCAACGGCGTGCCCGTCGTAGGTGTAACGGTGCGCCGTTCCTGGCAGAAGCATCTGCTGACGTTCCTCATGGTCTTCGGTCCTGGCCTGATCGTGATGGAGGCGGACAACGACGCGGGCGCGGTTTCCACCTATATGCAAGCCGGCGGCCAGTACGGGCTGCATCTGCTCTGGACGCTGATCGTTTTGCTGCCCATCTGCTACTTCGTGCAGGAGATGGTTGCGCGGCTGGGAATTGCCACCGGCAAGGGCCACGCGGCGATGATCTATGAGCGTTTTGGCAAGTGGTGGGGCCGCTTCTCGCTCTTCGATCTGCTGGTTGTCAATTTTCTTACGCTGATTACCGAGTTCGCCGCCATCTCTCTCGCACTCAGCGCACTGGGAGTCAACCCCTGGATATCGGTTCCTGTATCTGAAACCGACCCCCTGGGTTTGCACCAGGTACCTCACTTAAAGAATCGACGAAAGTATCGAACGCGTGAAAGCACTTCTCAAAGACCGGCGATCAATCTGCCGTGGGATGAAGCGATCTAAGCGCTTGACCAAGAATAGACGACGTTACGCTACGTTGGCAGTGCGATGTATCGAAGTGCACGGCGCACTGCTTGGCAATAGACCATTCCCGAAGCCAGGCCATTATCAACTTGGCCACTCGATCACCGAGAATCAAACTGACCAGGCTTTGGGTTGCGATTCCTACCATTGCCCCTCTGGAAGCTTCAGAATCGACCCTGGCTTAGGGGCAATTGCCGAAGCATTTTGGGCTTTTTCGCCATCAGCACAGTGGGCGAGAATGAAATTGACGACAGGAGTGGGATCGGCCTGACCATGCGGATGATGGCCGCAGCCCTGCTTGACGATTAGGGCAAAATCTCCACCCAATGCAATATATCGTCTTCTGACAATATCTGTGTTCTCATCCTCTGGAACAACCGTATCCGCGTCCCCGCACACGTGAATTATCGGGATATGTGCCGCCGCAATCGGCTCTAGGGTATCGATGGGATTGCCCTTAAACATCAACATCTCTTGCTCGTTGGCAAAATGATAGTCCTTGATCGCTTGAATCCAGTCCTTTGGACTGCCACTTCCTCTGCCTTTACCGCCTGGCCAGCTCTTCATGTCGCACACTGGAGCGTCACCGTAGATGCATCCAACTTTTCCGGTGTTTACGTATGCCCAGCGATAGGCATAAAGTCCGCCGCGGCTCAAGCCTTCGAGTGCAGGTTTCGCAGAAAGTCCGAATTTTGTCGTCATGGTGTCGTAGAAGACATCGAAATGCTTCATTGCCTCTGGGCAGCCGAAGGTGTTTCCCACATCGATGAAAGAGAGATGAAATCCGTTTTCTAGGAGGGCAACGTCTACTCCTGGGAATGCATCCCAGAACATCGTTCGCCAGACCCAGGGCCGTCCAGGCAACGAATCCTTAGGTTCAACTACATGCACTGCGCAGCCGTCCACGGACAAGTCGTGGAGCTGGTAGCCGTGGTAGTCGAGCGCTGGAGAAGGAAAGGTTAATTTTTGGGGGACACCGGCAGATGCGGGACTTTCTCCGGTTTGTCCCATCACCTCATCCGAGGCTGATAACCATAATCTCCTGGAATATGCACTGTGGCCCAGCGAGAAAATCTGCTTCCCTCCAACAAAGTAAAGTGAAGCAAGCAGTCGAATTAAATCGCGCCGAGTCACAATTCCCTCCCACACACACGGTCTGAATTCACAAGTTCGAAATCTCAATCGCTGTTCCTGCAGTCTTAAAGCTGACCGGCGGAGACGAATCCCGCTCAGAGACGCCCGGAATTCGGGCAAAAGCAGAAACCCCAACAATCAAAGGTAACGATACCTGAATCGGCCAACTTGCTATACAATACTCCAGTTATGCCTATAACGATGAAAGACATCGCCCGCGACCTTGGAGTTGCAGTAATCACGGTTTCAAAGGCGATTCACGGTCATCCGGACATCAGCGAAAAGACGCGCAAGCGGGTTCTAGACCGAATCAAGGAGCTCAACTACACCCCCAATCTTGCTGCACGCTCCCTGGTAACGGGACGGTCTTATCTCGTTGGCCTGGTAGTGCCCGATCTGCTACACACATTCTTTGCCCAAATTGCGAACTCGCTCTCCGAGGCGCTTCTCAAAAGAGGCTATGGCCTCATCATTTCGACTTCGGGAGAGGATCCGGAATTGGAAAAGCGCACTGTGGATCGACTATTGGCCCGCAGGTTGGACGCGCTCGTAATCGCTTCGGCGTGCGCGACTTCGGAGATCTTCAATCGCAACCAGGAATCGGGGCCTCCCATAGTCTTGATTGATCGCCGATTTCAAGATTTTGATGCGAATTATGTTGGCGCCGACGACGAGATGATCGGCATGTTAGCTACCGAGCATCTCATTGAAATCGGCTGCAAGAGGATCGCACACCTTCGGGGGCCGGAAACCAGTCCGGCGATCGGGCGTTTTATTGGATACCTTAAGGCTCTGGCAAAGTACAAGATCAAGTCCTCATCCGATTTTGTTTCATCGCAAAGGAAGGCAGATGTGCATAGCAGGGAAAGCGGTGAAGCTCTGATGAAGCAGTTGCTCAATCTCCACCCCCGTCCCGATGGAGTTTTTGCGTACAACGATCCCATGGCCATTGGAGCGATACACGCGATTCTCGACAATGGACTCCGAGTCCCCGAGGACGTCGCAGTGATCGGCGCCGGGAATCTTCATTATGACGCTGAACTCCGCGTGCCCCTTTCGAGCATCGACCAGCAGACCGATCAGATTGGAGAGCGTGCAGCACGGCTGACCATTTCGCTGATGGAGTCCAAGACGCCTCCGCGCAATAAGACCATAATTATTCAACCTCGGCTCGTCATTCGTGCTTCAACCGACAGAAAGCCCGTCGCCGTGAAAGAAACAGACGAGAACTCGACAAAGGTCAGTTTGGTCACTGGCTGAGGCTCTGCGTAGTCCAATCTTCTTTCGAGTTTCGGCCACTGCGATTCGCCATTGAGATCTCGTATCCAATATGCCCTGAGAAATGCAGCCACTCCAGATTATTGCAAGATCCGACATGAGGTGAAGCCACAATGGTGGAGAGTGAGAAAATGCGGCAAACGTTTGCGAAGCGAGTCGCGCCTGGCGAAGGCAGCCTTGGTGGTCTCGCCGCGCGGAGAGGCGTTCGGCGCGCATTCACGGTCGTTTCACTGGGACTGCTTTGGCTAAGTCCCACTGGCTTAGCAGCCGCTGTTCCATCAGCTTCTGGGGGACGGACGACATTGTCACTGGACGGCACGTGGCAGATTTCCGAAGGGGGCCTTGACGCCATTCCGGATACGTTTGACAGGCATGTGCCTGTGCCGGGTCTGGTTGATATGGCCGTGCCCGGCTTTGTTGAACCTGGACCACGGGTAGCTGATCGGCAGGTGTGGCGCCAGAAAGATCCGCGCCGGGACGCATTCTGGTACAGACGTACATTTGAAGTTAAGGGGCCATTGCCAGCCGTCGCACGGCTCAAAATCGGCAAAGCCATGTTTGGTACGCGGGTCTTTCTAAACGACGTCCTCCTGGGCGATCATCCGCCAAGCTTTACTCCTGGTTACTTTGATGCCAGGGCCGCACTGAAACCTGGAACAAACGTCTTAATCGTGCGCGTCGGCGCGGATCGCGATGCAGTTATAGGCCGCGCCGAGTCTGGTTACGATAGTGAGAAGATCCGTTACATCCCAGGCATCTTCGATTCTGTTGAACTCATTCTGTCCGGTACACCGAACATCTTGAACGTTCAAGTGGTGCCTGACATTGAGAACCGTCTGGCAAGGATTCATGTCTGGCTGCGCTACTCCGGCACGCCCATCGCGGAGAAGCTGCATGTTTCAATTCACGAAGCTTCCACCGGCCGGTTGGCGGGCGAGGGTGATCTTGATGTTTCTGCGCCCACTGATGGTAACCAAAAGGAGGCCGTCATCGACGTTCCCATTCAAAATTGCCAGCTGTGGTCGCCCGAAGACCCCTTCCTCTACCAACTCGATGTTCGCGGAAGCTCTGACAACTTTTCCACCCGATTCGGAATGCGCAGCTTTCGCCTCGATCCTGCCACCGGACATGCCGCCCTGAACGGAAAGCCCTATTTCCTGCGTGGCACAAACATCACGCTGTATAGGTTTTTTGAAGATCCGCTGCGTGGCGACAAGCCTTGGCGGGAAGAATGGGTTCGTCGGTTCTTCAAATCATTCCACCAGATGCACTGGAACGCTGCACGAAATTCCATCGGACTTATGCCGGAGTCCTGGTATCGCATTGCCGATGAAGAAGGCATTCTCCTTCAGGATGAGTTTCCCATTTGGACGACAGACGAGCAGAATCGGCACAACGGGGATGAGTTGGCCGGCGAATTCCGAGAATGGATGCAAGAGCGGTGGAATCATCCTTCGGTCGTGATCTGGGATGGCGCCAACGAGACTTTTGACCCTGAGATTTCGCGCGCTATTCGCCAGGTTCGCGGCCTTGACTACTCAAATCGCCCTTGGGACGCTGGATGGAACGTACCGGGCGATTCCGGCGATTCCGACGAGGCACATCCTTACCACTTTATCTTTGGCCCCGACCAACCTTTCAGGATGTATAAGCTGGCGCGCGACTCGGGGACCAAGGCCGGTCTTCTGATTGCCCAGCCGTTCTCCGACCAGAAGCTTCTCTGGCCAAACGCCATCATCATCGATGAATACGGCGGTTTGTGGCTGAACCGGGATGGCACGCCAACGACGCTTTCCAAGGGAATCTATGAGTATCTGATGGACCCTTCCGCCACAACTGCTCAACGCCGCGAGTTCTATGCGCGCGATATGGCCGCTCTAACCGAGTTCTTCCGCGTTCATCGCAAGGCGGCGGCTGTGCTGGAATTCAGCGGACTAGACTATTCGAGGCCTGACGGGCAGACCAGCGATGACTTCACTGATATCGAAAAGTTGACCCGCGACCCTTCGTTCAATCGCTACGTAAGAGATGCCTTTGCTCCAGTCGGGCTCATGGTCGACAGCTGGGCCGAAGAATACGCAGCAGGTTCCACGCAAGAGTTCCCTGTGCTGCTGGTGAATGATCTTGAAAAGGATTGGAGTGGAGATATCCGTTTTCGATTGCTCCAAGACGGCAAAGTAATCAGCGAGAGGACGATGCTTGCCACCATCGACGGCTTTGGTACAGGACGAGTTGTGTTTTCGGGCGGAATCCCGACAACGCCTGCAGATTACGAAGTCGAGGCTACTCTTATGGAAACCCCGGATGGCCCGGTGAGCAGTGTGCGCGACTTCAGCGTGTTGACGCCAGAACAACGTGATGCGCGCCGAAACCTAGCCGGGGGGCAGCCAACCAAAGCATCTTCAGAGCAGAGCGATTCAGCTCGCGCGAGCTATGCGGTGGACGGAAACGGCGACACCCGATGGACCCCTGCTGACCACGGCCCCCAATGGATCACGGTAGATCTCGGCCAGGGCAGCAGCGTATCGCACGTCTTAGTGGACTGGGACTGGCTCGCCTATCCCAAGGCCTTCTCCATCGAAGTCTCTACCGATGAGACGCACTGGAGTCAGGCTGCGAGCGTCCAGGAGAGCGATGGGCCAATACAAGTGATTCGGTTTAGCGCCGTCTCTGGCCGCTGGGTCCGCCTTTCGATCCCTGCCTCCGACTCAAGCCCGACGTATTCGCTGGAAGAATTCGAGGTGTACCGGTAACGGAACACCACGTCTAGGGTTCAGTTGTGGTCTTCCAAAGGTCAACTTGACCTGTATTCACGCAGAACTCGAGCGATAAGAACGATCCGAAAACTCACCAGAAGTAGACAGCTTCTATCTTTGGGTTGCCAGGTTGGCCATCGATAATCTGAGTGCTTAACACGAACTCCATATTCCTCTGGTTTCCTGCCGCTCGCATTGCACCCTCCAGCTGACCCAAGCTGCTGTTGTCGGTCAGAAACTGACCCGCGACCAGCGTGGAGCCCCGGCCAAGGCCAGCGATTACGATCGCCAATTTTCCAGTAGTGGCATCGGTAAACCGTGCCACGATGGCATAGTCTCTATAGGTGCCTTTGGCCTTCTGCACAGATTCGCCAAGCACCCAGGGAGGTTGCGATTGAGCGTCGCCGTCGATGATGCGAAGTTGTGTAAAGTTGGCATCCGACGAAAAGTGAAAGCGCAAGTGGCCTGTCAGCCGCAGCGTCCATGCGTTGTCGAACGCTCCAACAAAGATCGTTGGTCCGGCTCGTAAGTCTCCGAGACTCGTCGTTCCTTCGCCTTGAATTGTGTACTTCTTTCCGCGAGAACGAAGAATTGAGGCCACGTTGACAATTGCGTTGAGATCGTCGATCGTGACAGTCGTAAGCGGGTTCTCCTTCGAACTATCCGGCACCCAAACCTGATGGGTCGGGTCAGTCGGGTCGCGAAAGGCGAAGCCCGCATCTTGGGTTTGGTCCCCCATGCAGAGCAGCACTGGATCACTGTTGGTCAATACGGGCCCCCAAAAGAAATCAAATGCGGAGCGAGGGATTGCTTGCCAAATAAGGAAGACCCCAGCCCATAGCACTCCGGCCGTGACGCCAATCAGCGAGAGTTTCAGTACAAAGTGACGGCGGGTTCTAATCCCCGGTCCTCTAGAAGGCACCTTTGGCTCCGCCGAAGGGCTGTTTAACGTTGGTTCCAACTCTGGAATCTCGAAGCGCTGCGCATCCGTCTGTTCTCCAGTTGCGCTGGCTGCTCCCGATTCTGTCTCGGCCAGCAGCAGCGTCTCTGAAGGATCCACGGCGGATTGTGCGTCAATATTGTTCGACTCCTTCGGCCAGAAAAACTCTGGAATATAGGCTCCAGAATGAAGGCTGATAAGCGGTTCATCTGCATGTTCAGGTTCCTGATAATACTGCGCCAATCGCTTGCGAATCCCGGACGCCGTGACGCGCACAACAGGATCGGAGGCCGTATCGTAATCCGTAGATCTGCCGAAGACCTCGATCCCGATTGTCCGCTCCTTGAGCTTTTCCGCATCACCCGAGAAGGTGTGATCGATGATAAAGCGGAGAAAGGCCACGGATCGCTGGCTTTGGCTGAAGTAGGCGCTGGCCTGGAGCCGGTCCACCTGTTCGCGGATTGCTTCTTTCTCATGATCGCTTAGTTTCATGTGGTCGTTCCCTACTCTGTGAAGCCGAGTTGCAACGGCTCGTGGGAGACGACAAATTATACATCTCCCATATTCTTGATGCAAGTGATTGAAACTAAACGATCTATTGAGGTATTTTACCTACAGCAAAATTTCCATTTCCGTACAATACCTACGAGATTGCCGTTAAACACCTTAACACCCCTATATCGCGCCGCGTAGAAATGTTTCGTTTTTGCGAACGGCGTTTCGTCTGTCGCCATTCTTGCAAGCAGTGCGCTCCTGGTTTTGTTGATCGACAAGCTGCATTTCAGAAGACGCTGTGCAGGAAGTGGTGTAGACCGGATGCCGAGGACCTCTTGGGACGGGATTGTTGATTTTCTTGTCTTGCAAGTCCGGCTTTTCGGGGAAGACAACTTTTTTGGGACTGGAACGGTATCGCTACAGGCACCGAATCTCGTAGCGCAATTTACTGTGGCACGCCGATTGCACAATCGAAGCCGGGTTCAGCGTTGCGAAGTTTCTCGCAGCCGTCGGCTCAATGAAGCGGCTCGGAGTTCCGGAGCGAGGCAATGCTTGTTGCTCCGAGTCTGAGTCAGCGGTTCAGAGAAGGTGAAAACTCGATTCGCTGGAACTGACTGCAATCTGAGGATCAATATTCATCCGCAGGGGCGCCCAAAGTGAGTTGCGGATTGGCGGTTCGTATCACCAAGTTGCAACATCAGCGCTCAATGAAACATCGATCAACGATTCCTAGGGGCGGTTACGAGTTTTTTGCATTTTCTTTCCTGCACTGCGAAATTCGCCGACGGGTTATTCTCGATCAAATCCGTTTAAGTGTCGATCACGCACTGCATCAATCAGAGGTGAGAAATCACAGGTTGTTGTTTGGAGGAGACCATGAAGCGAATTGATCATCAACTGTCAGGAACAGTGGTTCTTGGCCAGTGCCGTAATCCTCAATTCGGATCACCCACCCTCGCTTCGGTGCATACCGGTGAAACCAGAATGAGATTTCGCCGGTACGCCGCCGGATTGGCGCTGTGCCTGCTCTCCCAAATGTGCTTGCTGCACAACATGTCCGCGCAGGAGGGCTCCACAGGCGCAATCACGGGTATAGTAACCGACCAGAGCGGAGCATTAATCCCCTCGGCGGCGGTCGCCGTGATCGATGAGTCAACCCAGATTACTATCAATGTGAAGACAACGGGTTCCGGCGACTACATGGCTCCCTTCCTGCAGCCGGGAAGCTACGAGGTTAAGGTAACTCAGCCGGGTTTTCAAACTTACGAACACAACCACATCGTTATTCTGGTGGATCAGACTGCCCGGGTCGACGTCCAGTTGAAGGTGGGACAAACCTCGGAAGTTGTGACTGTGACGACAGGGGCGGTTCAGCTCGACACCGAAACCTCTCAAATGGAGCTCGTCTTTACCGGCGACTTGGTCGAGGATCTTCCTTTCGTAGGGCGCAACGTTTATGATCTTGCCGAGCTCGCTCCCGGCACCAGCATGGCAATGTCATACCATGCGTCGAACTCGCATACCCCGCTGAACGATGATCCCGGGAGAGTCGACGTGCAGGGGTCGCGCGCGTTCACCACTGACGCCACTGTGAACGGTGGAAACATCGTATTGCCGACTAGCGACAACTTCCAGTACGATGTCCCCGCATTGGCCGCGGTTCAGGAATTTGGCGTTGTTCAGAATAACTTTGGCGCGCAATACGGCCTTGGCACCTCGGCAGAGAACATAATCACCAAGAGCGGCACGAATAGCTTTCACGGTTCGGCATTCGAATATGATGAGAATACCGCCTTTGACGCACAGCATGGGTTTGTTGCCGCCGGGTCGCCGAAGGCAGTGCTGCACTATAACCAGTTCGGCGGCATTATCGGCGGCCCAATTCTCCGCAATAAGCTGTTTTTCTTCTTTAGCTATCAGAACACTATACAGCCGCAAAGTGCGACCTACATCATAACTGTGCCGACGGCGGACATGTTAGCGGGGAATTTTACTCAATTCGCAAACCCAATCTATGACCCGGCCACGCAGGTGGGCTCTGATCCGACCACGAGGACGCAATTCGACTACAATGGTGTTCCAAATACAATCAATCCAAACCGCTTCGATACGATAGCTAAAAACATATTGACGTATTGGCCAGCTCCGAATTACGGTGCGGCGGGCGCTGTCGCAAGCAATTATTATCGTGATGAAGCGACGACGTCTTCGAACCCAGTCTATGATTGGAAGGTGGATTGGGTTCTCTCTCCAGCCCATCACATTGCGCTCACGGCTCATAACTACAAATTAATCGGCACAGCTGACGGAGAAATTCCCGGGCCGGCATGTTACAACACAGAGGGTTGCGAGAGTAATGGCCAGCAAGAGTATTTCTGGAATGGGTCCTGGACCTGGATTGTCAACCCGCACTTGGTCAATGCATTTTATGCCACTTTTCTTCGTGAACACTTTTATGCCAGTAATCCCACATTCGAACAGAACTACCCAACAAAGCTGGGTTTCCCGAATTCAAACATGCCTCCGTATGAGTTTCCACTCATTTACATAACCAACGGTAGTGCATCAGAAACAAGTATTGGCCCGGGAAGCTATTCAAACACTGCTCAAGGCAACTCCATGGTTTCGGATGTGCTGACTTGGGTAAGAGGCCGCCATTCATTCACCGCAGGCGGCCAGTTTAGAAAGATTTACATTAACCCCGCACCTAGTTACGGTGACCCGACGTTTGACTTCAACGGGCAATATACACAGAATCCAACGGTATCCGGGTCCGGGAACGGTTTCGCCGACTTTCTGCTGGGTGACGTTCAGGAGTATCAATATAACGCGAACCTCACCCAACTTAACTCGCGCAGGCCCGCCGGCGCCGCATTCATTCAGGATGACTGGAAAGTTACGCATGGGCTGACTATTAATCTCGGCTTGCGGTGGGCGCATGAGGGTAGTTGGTATAATCTTAATGAAAAAGATGCAAATTTCTCGCCAACTACACCCAATCCGAGCAACACCTATTGGAACCCTACTACCGGAAAGTTCGTCTCCGCGGGAGGCGCGGGCATTATAACGATCCCCGCGGGAAGCCCGGGCGCTATCGTGTTCGCCACGGGCAACAACTGGCCGCTTCAACAGAACCATCCGTGGTTGTTTGCTCCTCGCTTTGGCTTTGCGAAGACCATCGGGCCAAACACCGTCGTGCGCAGCGGAATCGGACTGTACTATCAACAAACCAGTGGAGACCAGGTGCAAACAAGAACGCCGGGATTTGCCACCTCATTAACTGTTCAGTCCACTTCCCCGGCCACGCCGCAGGTTTTTCAACTGGAAGCAGGCCCACCCCCTTACACTATCCCTGGCGCGGCAAGCCGCACCGGTGATATATCTAATGGCGGCACTTTCTGGTATTACCCGTTTAACAATCGCAATCCATTCTCCACGGAATGGCAACTGTCCGTTGAACGGCAACTTGGCCAACACACCAGGGCCGAGGTTGCTTACGTGGGATCGACGGGCCGGCATCTGTTAGACATGATCGACTCGAATCAGGTTCCGCTCTCTCAACTTGGTTCGCCCCTGGACAGAACCGACCCACAGATGGCTCGGCCATTTCCGCAGTACGTGGCTATCAGTCAAACGACAATCAACAATACCAATTCCAGATACAACGCCCTTGAAATTGAGTTGAAGCGACGGCTCAACAAGGGATTTTCGATCCTTACCAACTACACTTACTCCAAATCGGAAGACCAGTCGTCGCTCGATTTGACCGACTGGGTTGGAAACGACTCCCAGAACCAGGTGGATAAACCAATGGCGCCTTCCAATTTTGACGAAAGGAATCGCCTGGTAGTGGCGCCAATCTACGAGCTTCCCTTCGGAAAAGACCGTACATGGCTCAATCAAAGTAACACGCTGGACGAGATTTTGGGCGGTTGGGACGTCGCGGGAGCTTTTGACATCCATTCGGGGTATCCGGTCACCATTTCTGCGGGTGTGTCGTCGCTCCAGACCGGAGCTTTGGCCGGCGGTCTATTCGCAAATAAGGTCGGGAACCAACCCGATCCCCACACTGCAGCTGAGTGGTTCAATCTCGCTAACTACGCAGATCCGGCCCCGTACACGTACGGGAACAGCGGACGTGACAGCATGGTGGTCCCCGGGTTCTGGAATTTGGACGCCAATCTCAAGAAAACATTCAGAATAACCGAGAAAGTACAATTGCAGTTCCGTGCCGATGCATTCAACGCATTCAATCACAAGAATCTCTATGAGCCCACTAAGTATCTTGACGCTACGAATTCAGCGAAGATTACCGCCTCGACACTATCCAGGGTTATTCAAATCGGGTCGCAGATCAATTTCTAGATCAGCCCCAGAAACGATAAGAGCGCTGCCGGACAAAAGCTCGTCCGGCAGCGCTTTTTCCTGAGAGCCAACGACATGGCTTAGGGAACCTCTGAATAAGTCGACGTTTTGAAAGGGCTCTACCGGATCGCGTCATGTTCCTGCGGAATTATCTGACGCATTTGCAGCACGCCGTCCCTGAAGGTGTCCCAGTTCGCGGCTACTTTTTGTGGAGCCTCCTGGACAACTTCGAGTGGAACGACGGGTATGACAAGCGGTTCGGCATCCACTATGTCGATTGCACAACGCAAAAGCGAACGCCTAAGCTAAGCGCGGAGTTCTACCGCGCGGCGATCGAGCGGAACGGCGTTGCATAACTTGTTTTGACAGGCAAGCTATTCGGAGGGTTTATGGGAAAGTGTTTTAGGTTTAGAGGATCGATGGCGGTGCTTGCCCTGCAGGCATTGTGCGTTGTATCCGCATTTAACTGCCGGGCGCAGAGCGGCAATCAAGAAAAGGAATGGCAGACCGTCCAAAAGCTGCTCGGAGGGATTCATGGCATCAGCACTGCGCCGCCAGCGAATCTGATAACACCGAAGTACACTACCGGCGCGCTGCTGGGAAATGGTGACATCGGCGTAGTTGTAGGCGATAAAAGTGTAGCGCAACAGAGCTTCTATTTTGGCAAGAACGACATCTGGGGCGCCGGCGCCCGTAACGATTTTCGTTCGAGACGGGGAGCAGTACTCCACAATGCGCCGGATTGCAATTGGTGGTGCCGCGTTTCCATCCTTTCGGTGGGCACGATGACCATTTCTTCGCCCGCAAAAAGCGAAGACGCCGACAAGATCTACCGCGTTGACCAGGACATTCTGCATGCGCGCGTGGATACAACGCTGAAGCTTGGCGGGGCGGCGGTACATTTGCGCTCCTGGACAGCGGATGGTGAGAACACCTTTGTGACGGAGGTCACGTCGGCTACTGACGGTATTGCAGATGTTCCCCTTCAGGTGAGTCTTGCGATGCCAAAGCCGGGGGTCGAGGAACCTTCTGACTTTCCAGTGGCGGTTGGCGATCGCAATGGTGTTCTTTGGGCCACTCGGGAAAATGATGCTACGGGCGCGCTTGACTACAAAGCGCGCGTAGCGATTGCTGTTCGCATATTGGGGGCACAATTCTCTCATGTAGTAACCACATCAAATAGCACGACGGCTGATTTCATTTTGAAAAGCGGCACACCCGTATGGATTGTAACGGTGTTTGAGAGCGATGCGCGCATGGGATTGAACGGACCGTCTTCAACGGCCCTTGCGTTGGCGGCGGTAAATCGAGCCTCGAGTTCATCCGAGCCTGAAATCGGCAGGCTGGAAGAAGCGCATCTCGAATGGTGGCAGAAGTTTTGGCTGAAGTCCTTTGTACAGGTACACGACAAGGTTTTAGAGGAGTATTACTATGGAGCGCTCTACGTGCTTGGATGTGCCAGCCGGCCCGGCAAACTTGCGCCGTCGCTGTTTGGTGATTTTATTACCACCGACAACATGGCATGGGGCGCCATTTACTTCATGAACTATAACGAAGAGGCGCCATACTACGGTGTCTTTTCCAGCAACCATTCCGAGCTTGCGGACCCATACATCCGGATGGTGTTGAGGCAAGTTCCATGGCAAAAGAATCTTACGGCCGCGGCAGGATACAAAGGCATTTCCTACGAGCGGGTTTTTTCGCCGTTCACGGTGATTGCGGAGCCTCCGGCGTCTATTTCGATGGCCCCGAAAAAGGATTACACGAAGCTGCCGTCAGATCAGAAATCGAATGCAACCTTTAGCTTTCTCCCGATAATTCAATATTACGAGTATACGCAGAACAGGGAGTTTCTACGCAAGGAACTTTACCCTGCGATGAAAGAATTAGATGCGTTTTGGCGAGACTATGCGGTCCGTGACTCCTCAGGGAATCATTGGGTCTTTGAACACAGTGCTGCACATGAGGGAGGGGACGACGTGAATCCCAATCTTGATATTGGATTCGCGCGGCGCGTGGAAAGTGAGCTAATTTCTACCAGCCAAGTGCTGGGTGTGGATGCACGGATGAGGCCTGTGTGGCAGAGCTTTCTAGACGAGTTAAGCCCGTATCCTACCGGTACGGTAGACGGAAAGACCGTCTACTACATCGCAGCATCGATCAAGAATAAGAATGAGGATCATGGTCTCTTTGAACCTCGGGACCAGCCGATCAACCTTGAGGGAACGGTCTTTCCTGGAGAAAATCTCTCTATCGGTGGTAACGCGCAAGAATTGCAAATTGCGCGAAATTCGATGCAGGAAATGAACTCCTGGTCTGTGACAGAAGGGCCCAACTCGGAAAACGGGTTTTGCAAGATATTTCCCATAGCGGCGCGGATTGGCTGGCCCGCCTACGATTTGGTAGCCAAATTCAAGGCGGCCATTCTCTATCACTGGAGGCCCAGTAATTTGACTGTATTTGGCGAAGGCGGCGGCCTCGAAACTTCGGGCTCTGTCGAAGCTCTGGACTCGATGCTGCTGCAGCACGAGGATGGCATATTGCGAGTCTTTCCTGACTGGCCCTCTTCCATGGATGCATCCTTCACGAGGCTGCGTGCGAAGGGCGCGTTCCTGGTATCGAGCGAGCAACGGGGCGGTACTGTGACTTCGATTGAAGTGGTGAGCGAGCAGGGGGGACCGCTCACGATACAAAGTCCATGGGAAGCGCAAGGCGTTCGCGTGAATGACGCTCACACTGTATTGCAACCAAATAGCCGCGGAGAGATTACGTTGAATACCAAGCGAAGTTTTCACTACAGCTTGACGAAAGAATGAATTTGATGGAAATGCACCGTAGGAGATCTCAGGGATTGAAAAATGAGTAAACAACTATGGGGGCAATCGAGACGGGACTTTTTTGTGGGTGGCGCAGCATCTAAACTGATAGGAAGAGGGGCAAGCCGGGAATCGGAGTGTTTTACGAATGCCAATTGTAACGTGTGCCGCCCTCCGCGTTGGAGGCAAGTCGATGGTGGCTCGGCTTTTCACTCTCATTGCCGGCGTTTCTTTGATTAGCTTAGCCGTAGTCGTCAAGGTACACAGTTCCGCTCTTTTACATGGGGGGTCCAAGGCGCAAGGCACGGTTTCCAACACTCGTACAAACTCATTGCTCGCCGCGAGCGATGGAATCCACCGGGTACTTCAAGGGCCGGGAAGCCAGATTGCGGTGCTTGCTTCGGAGTGCGCTCGGGGCTTGGCCAGCAGCTGCACGAAATTGGGGATCCAATACGCTGAGGGTCAAGGGATAGCGAGAGATGAGAAAGTGTCCTTGGGGTTTTTCCAGAGGGCGTGCGATGGTGGTCTTGCTAAAGCCTGTTCTGTTCTTGGTTTTATGTCTTCACCAACCCCCGGGATTACGGAGAATGAGAGGCGGGCCGCGGAATTCTTCCAGCGTGCTTGCGATGACGATAATCTGGATCGATTGGACCAGGTTGTAGCTGGCGGTTGCTTCAACATCGGAGGGGCGTATTCGGAGGAACAAAAGGCGCCCAGAGACGAGAGGCGGGCGGCTGAATTCTTTCGCCGTGGGTGCGATGCCGGCATCGCATTCAGTTGCCACAACCTTGGCATGGCATATTCCGATGGCCGAGGCGTAGCAAAAGATGAGACACAGGCCGCAGTATTGTTTAAGCGGACCGACAAGCTCTACCGGCAGACTGCAGAACTGTTTGAACGCGCCTGCGACGCGGGAGACGGGATCGGATGCAATAACCTGGCCGAGATGTATGCGCAGGGTCGAGAACAAAAACGAGATGTAAAGCAAGCCGCCATACTCTACGGGCCAGGCTGCAATGTTCATCGTTCCGATAGCTGCTTCAAATTAGGCTTGGCATATTCCGCTGAATTTGAAGGAGTCGCAAAAGATGAGAAGCGCGCTGCCGAACTCTTTCAGCACGCCTGCTCGGCGGGTCTTGCCAAGGGATGCTACAACCTGGGCCTGGCATATGCGCAAGGGAATGGGGTCATAAAGAATCCGCAAAGGAGCATTGAGATCTTCCAGCAGAGTAAACAACTCTACCAGCGGGTGGTCGAGGTTTTCCAGCGCAACTGCGATGACCGTCAGGGCGGCGCCTGCTACAACCTGGCGTTTGCATTTGCCGAGGGCCGCGGGGTGGAGAAGAATCAATCGCGATCCGACAAGCACTTTCAGCGTGCGTTCGCACTCTTCCAACGAGGTTGCGATGCAAACGACGCCGAAGCCTGCTACAGCCTGGCCCTGATCTATGCCCAAGGGCACGGTATAGTAAGGGATGAAAAGAAGGCTGCCGAACTCTTCCAGCGGGGCTGCGATACGAGGGACGCAGAAGGTTGCTACAAGTTAGGAGTGGCGTATACGGAAGGGCATGGGGTGGTCAAGGACGATAAGCGAGCCTCAGAACTATTCCAACGCGCGTGCAATGGCGGTAGCGCAGAGGGCTGCGCCGACTTAGGCTTTATGTATTCGACGGGCCATGGGATTGCGGAGGATCACCACCGTGCCGTCGAACTATTTCGGCGCGCTTGCGGCGCGAAGGACGCAGAGGGTTGCTACAACCTGGGCTTGGCATATGCAAGCGGCTTGGGGGCGGTGAAAAACGAAAGACAAGCTGCAGAACTATTCCAGCGCGCCTGCGACGCAGGCAGTGCTGACGGCTGCGCGGACCTGGGATTCATGTATTTGGCGGGCCAGGGGGTCACGCAGGATGACAAACGGGCTGCCGAACTCTTCCAGCACGCATGCGATATAGGTCTTGGGAAGGCTTGTTACAACCTTGCCGTGGCAAGTCTGCAGGGCAAAGGAGTGGTGCAAGATGATAAGCGGGCCGCCGAGCTATTCCAACGCGCCTGCGATGCAGAAATCGCTGAGGGCTGTTTTTACCTGGGTCTGGCATATGCAGATGGTCAGGGCGTCGCGAAGGACGATAAGCGGGCCGCCGAACTATTCCAACGCGCCTGCGATGCGGATAGCGCCGATGGCTGTGCCAACCTAGGCTTTATGTATTTGGCCGGTCGAGGAGTTGACAGCAATCGTACACTTGCCGCGCAGTTGTTCAAACGGGCGTGCGACAAAGGCATTGCAGAGGCCTGTTCTGCTTTGCGGCAATTAGTGCCTGAGTAGGTTATCGTTTCTCACTCGATCTTAGGCAATCGGGAGGTAAGGCGAATTATGGATAGAAGACAGTTTATTGGGAAAGCTGCAGCCACTGCTGGCGCGCAGTGGCTATGGCCAACCGCAGTGAATGGCTATCAGGGAGGACCAACCTCCAACCCATTCATTCCGGAAGGAATTCGATTTGAGGAGATCGCAGCAAAAAGTGGCTTGCACTATATAACGACCAACTGTCCGACTTCATTCAAGAACCAGCCCGAGACGATGGTTGGCGGCGTTGCACTGTTCGACTATGACCGTGACGGGTACCTGGACATTTATCTTGTGAGTGGAGCCGCCATACCGTCACTCACAAAAGAATCCCCTGAATACTGGAATCGCCTCTTCCACAACAACCACGACGGTACATTTACAGACGTTACGGAGAAAGCCGGTGTTGCCGGACAGGGCTACGGGATGGGCGTTTCGGTCGGCGACTACGATAACGATGGATGGCCAGATTTGTTCCTTGCAAGCGTTACTGGAAATCAACTGTTACATAACAATGGCGATGGGACTTTCACGGACGTTACTGTGAAGGCGGGAGTGGGCGGGGCGCTGCTGGATGGAAAGAAGATGTGGGCCGTCGGTGCGGGGTGGTTTGACTACAACAACGATGGTCTTTTAGATCTTTTTGTGGTCAACTATTGCAAATGGGAGGTGAATAAAGGCCCGATGTGCGCCCTCATGAGCGGAGTCTATGCATATTGCCATCCAAAGTATTTTCCACCATTGCACAATACGCTTTACCGAAACAATGGGGATGGAACCTTTACGGATGTCTCGGAAGAGACTGGGATCGCATTGGAGATGGGCAAGGGCATGAGTGTAGCTTTTGCAGACTACGACGGCGACGGCTTCATGGATGCTTTTGTCGCAAACGATACAACCCGGAACTTCTTGTTTCATAACATTGGCGGAAAGAAATTCGAAGAAGTCGGCGCGGATGCGGGCGTAGCTTACGGCGCGTACGGCATGGCACTCTCAGGCATGGGGTCAGATTTCCGTGATCTAGACAATGATGGCCGTCCCGACATTTGGCACACGGCTGTCGAGCATGAGACATTTCCGATTTATAAGAACGGTGGCGACGGCGATTTTCTAGACATAACTGTGGCCAGCGGCCTGGCTGGGCCCACGGCAAAAATGTCGGGATGGGGTAATGGGATTATCGATTTCGACAACGACGGCTGGAAGGATCTGTTTGTCGCGCGTTCCAACGTTATGGACAACGTTAGCCTTTTAAACACGAGCCGGCGTTATCCGGAACCGAATTCGGTTTTTCGGAACCTCGGCAACGGCACTTTTAAAGAAGTGAGTGCTACAGCGGGGCCCGACTTCCAGCTTGAAGCTGTTCATCGTGGTGTGGCCTTCGGCGATCTGGATAACGACGGGCGTATAGACATGGTCGTTTCTGTACTTGGCGGGCCGGCCAAATTGTTTCATAACATCTCGGATAACAAGAACCATTGGATACTTTTCAATCTGGTGGGCACGAAAAGCAATCGCATGGCAATTGGCGCACAGCTTCGCGTAACCACCGAGGATGGGAAGACACAATGGAACCAAGTTACAACGGCAGTTGGGTATGCGTCCTCGAGCGATAGTCGCGTACACTTCGGGCTCGGAGAAAGCAAGACAATCAAAGAGCTTCATATTCGCTGGCCGAGCGGAGTCACGCAGAACATGAAGGATATCGCCGGTGACCGTATTATAACGATCGAGGAACCCTGAAGCTAGCGCTTCGAGGTAGCGTTAGTTTGTGCCTAAGAGGCCAAGTCCGCGAAGCCACTCTTCGACGCGTGTCGTCCAATTGTGGAGCACGGGATCATATAAGGCGAGTCCAAAACCGTGACCTGTGCTTCGCCAAAATTCCATCCGGGCACGAAATGGTCTGCGATTAACCGTTAAGAGAAGGGTGGGCCACTCGGAAAAGTTTGGCTGGAACAGGAATAAGTGGAGGTTGGAGAAGTAATTGCGCGCCGAGGAGAGCTCATTATATGGATCGCAGCTGGGCAGCAGCGACACTTTCCCTCGGCACTTTCGAAGGTATTGGGAGCAATCCGAACTTGTACGTCACGCCGCGAGGTCGTAACGATGATGCAGCCCACCAAGCTTCGGCGTGGCAATGACCTTCGCATGCATTGGAGTTCCCTTCACCGTCTTTCGGCCAGCCGGCGTTTGCTTGTTCAATCCGAGATGCGTCCTGTCTTCGTGGTAGTAGCGAACGTACTCATTCATTAGGCGTTTCAGATGGCGTTCGTTAAGCACGATCACATGATCGAGTAAATCGCGGCGGCAGTTTCCAACGAATCGCTCGGCGACTCCGTTCTGCCATGGGCTCTGGAAGCTCGCCCTCTTCGGTTCGATACCAAAGCTCTTGATTGTTTTAATGACCTCCGCACTGAAGTTGGCCCCACGGTCGAAGATCAGATAGCGAGGTGCGGAATCGTAAGGGAACGCCTCGCGCAATTGCTGGATGACCCACGCGCTCGTCGGATACCTGGTGACATTGAAGTGAAGAATCTGCCGCCGGTCGTGCGCGATGACGAAGAAGCAGTACAACACGTTGAGGGCAAGCGTCGGCACGGTGAAGAAATCCATCGCGGCGATTGCCTCGCGATGGTTGCCGAGAAAGGCTGCCCACCGCGTTGCCGGCTCAGGATCTCTTGGCGCCCTTCGCATCCAGCGCAGCACCGTATCCAGGGGGTGCCTTCCGAATAATCCGTCGGTTAAATCCTGAAAAAGCGGGCAACTGGCGGATCGAAATTGAACCCGTGCTGGGAATAAGGGCGCTGAACGAGCACTTCTTTCCTAATTATTGAAGTGGCCCTTCGTATCGCGCCAACGTTCGGAACGATTGCGCTAGAGAGAGGATTTGATTACATCGATGCTGCGAATCCAGGAGCCAGCCCTCTGCCATTTGCTTGTGCCAGTTCGCCCGTACGTTTCACCATATCGACATAGTATGCCGTCGCACGGGAAACGGTTGCGCAAGTGGCCTCATTCAACTGGTTGCAGGCGTATTTTGAGAGGGCAACCGTCACGCAGACGCGAATCTGAAATGCGTCGCGGCGCAGTGCTTTAATCAGTTCGGGATCAGCCTCTGTGTTGTTGGCAGCTGCATAATTCGCCATGTCGAGCATCACACCCGCATTCTCAAACATTGCCCACAGGCCTTGCGCGCCATTAATGGTCCGCCACCTTTCTTCCGGTGTGGCGAAGAGATCTATATTCAAATTGGCGTGATGACCGAATTCAGCATCGGCCTGCTTCGGTTGCAGATGGGCTACCAGCGTTTCCCACGCAACTCTCCGCCGGCGGCGGACGCCGACTTGCCAACAGACAAGGTAGATTGCCACAGTTGCAAAAACGCCAATTTCGAACAGATTGAGAATCATGTGTCTCCTAAGGCAGGAGCTTGGCTCCAATGTCAACTTGCGCCCGGTCCAGCCAGTTTTGCTGCTAGCCAATATTCACGAAGTGCAATCCAAATCACTCGTACAACTGTGAGGAGAAATTCACAAGTACTGTAATTCTCCCTCTCGGCGGGGACAATGGCACAATGGACGTATGAGCAATTGTGGGGCGTCTAGTTGGTCAAAGGGGAACGGCCTTCCTGTACTGCGCTGACTCAGCGGATGATCGACCTCCACGTTCCAGGAGTCAGTATTGCAGTGATCCACAATGGATAATGGATCAATTGAGTGGGCGCAAGGATTTGGCGTAACGATGACAGGTGGCGCCCCGGTTACGGAGGATAGTCTCGACCGTCAAACCCGGCGCTGCCAGTCTTCAGCCTCACCGCGCCTGTCGGCCTCTCCGGCGAACTGGTATCTCGATATCGAGAGCCTCGTAAACACCCTCTCTGTCCAACCCTGAGCCAGCTTCAACATCGGCAATTCAAGAGCATAGTTCCGAGCATATCTATCGGAATCCAGTGCTTAGGGCTATTACTTAAGTATCAAATCTTAAGGAGCGTGTGATGCACAGCACAGTATGTCGTGTGCTCTTACGTTGATGATTTTGGCAGATTGGCGAACTCACTCGCCTCGGAGGGCTTGTGTCAACTCATTTACCGGCTGACAACTCAGCCGCCTCCAAGTGCATCGAGTGTGGTGCGGCCATCTCATCCAAGGCGAAGTTCGCTTGAAATGCGGGGCATCGCAGACGAAGGCCGCTCCCGCTTCGATCAATTGCATTTCTTGCGATGCTGAGATTCCAGATTTCGCAAAGTTCTGTGAGGAGTGTGGTGCCGCTCAGAACCGTGAGGCCGCGGCCATCCAAGAGGATGAATCTGCACAGTATCGCAAAGCCGCCGACCAAGGAGACGTAGACGCCCAGTTCAATCTTGGCGTGATGTACGAGAACGGACAAGGTGGTTTAGCGAAAGATGATGCTCAGGCGGTCACTTGGTATCAGAAAGCTGCTGAGCAGGGAGATGCAGAGGCTCAGGCCAACATCAACAGGTTAAAGCAAGACCGTGAAAATGCGGATAAGCAGAAGCAGGTAAGCATTTTGACACTCTGCCCGCAGACTACCAAAACGCTATTACTGGCTGCGAGCAGGTTGGTGTCTTAAATCAGCGTTGATCGCGAATGTGGCAGTTCGGGGTTCACTTTCCTCAGCGGTTATCGTGCTCCCATCTGTCGATTGCCGCTTGCATTAGTTCTTCCAGCGGAAGGTTAGAGAGCTAGTCTGAGTTGTTCCTGGTAGGTGAAGCGCAGTGCTAATGAGATCCATACTTACGTTCCTGGTTTCGGGCATTCTGGTGTCAGGCTTGGCGGTCAGGCCTCTCGATGCGGCGACTTCCCGCGCCTCAATTATCGTCAGTGCGGAGGTTCAGACCTCCTGTCTGGTTTCGACCACCGCCACTTCGTACACAACTTTCGCTTCGGCGGCGGATGCATCTGCCGTCTCGGTAGTCTGCAGCAACTCTACCCCGTACAATGTCAGGCTCAGTGCAGGGTTGCCGCGCGGAGCCACTAAAGTCCTGGACGAGATGACCGTTCATGGCGCCCCTCTGGTGGATCACTTGCTCAGCTCAAACCCTCGAAGCATCGGCAGCTGGCGTCAGGCCCTGGGCGAGAATACTGGGGCCGCTTCAGGCGCCAGTTCCACACTGGTCCTCGCCATCCAGGGCCGGACTGCGGCGGGACAACCGGCTCCGGCCGGCGCATACTCCGATGTCGTCACTGTCGTCGTCACTTATTGACCCCGCAGTCCGAGGTTAGTCGCGTTCGAAACAGACTGCAACGAAGTGAGCGGAAAACCCATCAGAAATTGCCCGAATGAGTAGCGCTTTTAGAGGCATTCCGTGAGGGCAGTGATCTGATAGCCGGGAGGGCGTATGGAATTTGTTGACAGAGAACTGAAATGCATGAATTGCGGAGCCGAGTTTGTGTTTTCTGCGGGCGAGCAGGTCTTCTTTCACGACAAACAATTTAAGAACGACCCGAAATACTGCAAGCAATGCGCGGCGAAGCTCAATCTTGCTTTCCGGAAGCCTGTTCGTCCTGTCCGCTCCGAGACTCAGACCACGTGCGCGGAATACGGATCGGAGACAATGGTTCCCTTCAAACCGACGCAAGGCAGATGGGTACGTTGTCGCGCATGTTTTCAGAAACAGACAGTGGCAAGCTGACCCGCAGAGCTTGAACACGTGAATGCGGCCTGTGACCGTCTAGCGGGTGATGTGATCCCCTTCCGGCAGAAATACCTTGCGATGTTGGCAGGACTTGCTCATCTTGAACAGGTCTGTTAGCGGGAACGGAATACGCAACAGAAGCTTCTTCAGGAAGCGCAGGGAATGGAAATTCCTGGCAAGGAAGGCAGGAACTCGTGGCACAGTTCAAAGGAATTGTTAAGTGGTTTAACAACGCCAAGGGCTACGGATTTATCGGACGTGATGACGGGCCGGATGTGTTCGTCCACTTCTCAGCAATTCAGTCGGATGGATACAAGCAGTTGAAAGAGGGCGACGAGGTCGAGTTCGACTTAGTCGAAGGCTCGAAAGGTCCTCAGGCGGATGCTGTGACCCTTCTCAAGCACGCCACAAATGGGACAGCCTGACAGCGCCCACTCCAGTGCGGTATGCCTATGCCTTGGGAATCCGGGAACCGGCGTAGCCGTTCTTCTCTTTCTCCTGCCTCTCAATCAAGTCCATCACAAGCTGCAAAACCTGGCTTTCCTTCAGCATGTCGTCCCAAGGATAGGCGAGCGTTGCCTTCCGGTTAATTGTCAGGCCTTCGGTTTCGAACTCAACCGCCAGGGATTCGCAATGGAATTGGCGCAGTACCATTTGCGCTTGCAGACTTTGGATTCTGGGTTTGCTGATGATGAGTTCCATGGTTTGACCTCGGCTGGTGCGGGCGGTGTGGCCAGTGGGAGTTGTAATTGCCAGCGCACGAAAATGTGGACATGGACATCGTCGGTGTCGCTCGATGACTCTAAAAAAGGGTGCCCTTCCTGAATCAGCCGCTTGACGGCCCTCTTCATCGCATCCGCAAAGGCGTAGGCGGAGAACCTGTGCTCCTAGTATTTCGTATACACAAGACTACGTCTGTTCCATTGAGCACACTCTGTCGAAGCGTCGGATAAGAGACGTGAAGGCTCATGCGACGGGCAGGCTGATGGCCAGAGCGGGCGCGGGCGCGGGCGCGAAGCAATTCACAACGTACTGGCAAGACGGGCCATGAGGTAAATTCCAGGAGCGAGCCGCCGCTTCATGCTCAGTTTTCGCCAAATGGCCTGGGCTTAAATCGAGAGTTCGGGAGACAAATTCCTGAGTTCCGGGCGAGTCACCGTCAATGCGGAAGTAACCCCATTTTCGGCCTTCCCGGCGTTGGGGAAGGGTTGACGACAAACCGTTCCGAACTCGTAGATTGGATCCGCTCCGGATTTGAAGGCGGCCATCATCCGTTGCGGCAGAATTTACAAAAGATCGCGCACGTCTTCTCCGACCGCCGCTACACTGTTCTGATGACGGACGAATTGTTGGCTCGCGCACGGGAGCAGTCCGAACACTCGGAACTCTCGGTACGCGCTCCAGCCTGGCTGCATATCGCGCGTGTTGAGCGGTCCTTCGATCCCGACGCAGCGCATCGGACGTTCCAGCGCGGCCTTGATGCGGTGCAGCAGATGGTCGGCGACGATCGTCAGCTCTTCCTTCAATTAGCGCGGAACGTAGCCGCGGCGATGGATCCCGGATTGCTGTCCGAGATTCCCGACGAGGAGGGCGCACCGCCCTTCGGGCGCGGTCACCTCGTCGCGACGATGGTCGCGCAAGGACACGTGGATGGCAGTCAGTCTGGAAACATGCTTCGGCTTGATGTCACCAAAACAGTTCATTATCGAAAGAAGTCAGAGGTGGTCAACGGCCACTTTTCACCCCAAAATAGACCAAGCTGGCGCCGCCTACTATGGCAACGATGCCCAGAATAGGAGGAACAGGGAGCGTATGGTTTTCTGTTCTGTTGATTTGTATTGCACCAATATCCACGGCTTTCTTTTGGCTTGTATAAGAGAATCCCCCATAGATAAGCGCTGCAATCCCGACAATGATCAGTAGTATTCCGGCGATCTTCATCATTGCTCCTGTTCTCTAAGCTTAGGCATGGTTATCTGTTTTCTGCCCGGCGCGGCTCTGACCCAAAACCCAAAAACTAAGCCGGCGGGAAGTTGAGAGATTGCGACCTTTCGTGGTCCCCTGAAGAGG
>Ga0182024_10005761_pt1 | contig 27558 bp, 23 predicted proteins | sample P32metaG_FD_120480 | JGI IMG/M metagenome (GOLD analysis project Ga0182024, IMG submission 120480) | Permafrost microbial communities from Stordalen Mire, Sweden - P3-2 metaG (Illumina Assembly) | ecosystem: Environmental > Terrestrial > Soil > Wetlands > Permafrost | place: Sweden: Stordalen...
AAACGGCCCACTTGAATAAAAACAAGCACTCTCGCTGTCCGCATCAACCAGCGCAATCCGCGTGGTGTCGGCGGTGGTGCGAGAAAGCCGCAGGTGGCAACGCTATTGCTATACTCGCGTGCTCGACGGAGCAACGGGTATAGCCAAAGCGTCATTGGTACAAGCAACAGCAATGCGCCGGAGATGCACCACAATAACATAGTCATTGGTGCCTCCTTTCAAAGCTGCTTAGCTTGTTCGACCAGCCGGGCAATCTCTTGTCTGATCACTTCAGTCGCAGCATGAACATCAGTCGGTAGTGAGGTAAAAGCAATCGGCTTGCCGATGACGACGTTAGCGCCAAATTTGTCAGAACCAAACAGGTGTCGATGACTGAGTTTTCGTGCCAAATAACCAATTGGTGTGCGTCTGTAGTGGACACCTACAGGCAGAACTGCAAGGTCCTCAGCTCCGGTACTGTCGGCGGCTTGCAAGGCACGCACGGCTCCGGTGCGGAAGTCTTCGGGATTGAGCTTGTTTTCTCGATCCAAATAACCCTGCGGAAAGTAGAGCAAACGGCAGCCGGGTAGTCTGAGCACGTCGGCGGCAGCTTCGACGACGGCTTGCCCGCCGCCTTGCTGTTGCGACTTGCCGTGCTCGACGTGCACCGCGAAGTGACCTGTGAATGCAGCCAGAGCGCCGCGCAATCCGCGCACTTCAGCCGCACTCGCCAGTTGTCTAAAAGCGAAGGGAACAGCCGATCCGACCACAGTAAAATCGAGTTCAAACTGGTGGTTGGGTGTCACCAACAGTCTGCCTTGGTAATACTTGCAGTTTTTGCGGCCGACGACCTTGATCGGACCGACGCCGAGAAACGCCAGTAAACGGCAACCAAAGCGGAGGAAGGTTCTGCCGAAAATCGAAGGGGGAGGAGGCAGATAACCTGGGGTCTGCAATCTTTTGCCTTCGCGAACCCAGAAGAAGGTTCCGTAGGCAAAGTAGATGACTGCAAGCGAAGCTGCAATCATGAGGATGTGTTGTTGTTGCATTATATTATCGTGTTCTCGCAATGCTGCAATGCAGCGGTTCTAGTGACAGTTGTGCCGAAGCAGCGCCACTGCAATTGGTGGCGCTTCTGCGGCATGAAGTAGAGAACTGGCGCGCCCGGAATTTGATCCGGGCGCGCCCACACGAGTTACTTCGGAGCGGTCGAGCCGTCAGTGGCTCGACCGTTCCGTTTGGTTACAACGCCTTCGCCCGCTTGGGCGTGGCTGCCTTGGCCTGCTCCAGCAAATCCTGCAAAACGAGGCGCACTTGCTCGATGGCAGCACGCGGGTCCTCAGGTAAAGTGGAGAAGACGATCGGCTTGCCGATCACGATCGTGGCACCGTATTTGGGGCCGTTGCCGTAATCGGGGAAACACTTGCCCCACAACCAGACCATGAAACGGCGCCCGATGTTCGGGGCTTCGCAGTCGCAAAGTTCCCAGTAGTGAATGGCGATGGGAAGGGCTGCGAGCGCTTCCCCGTTGGTGATGATGAATACCTTGCGCATCATGCGCATGGCACCGGTGCGGAAGTCTTCCTGGCGCAGCACGTTTTCGTAAACGAGCTTGCCTTGCGGAAACATCAGCATGCGGCGCCGCGGCGACTGCACCAGCATCTTGGCGCAATTGTCAATCACCAGCTCGCCGCCAGCGTGATCGGTGGCCTTGCCGCCCATGACGGGAACGGCGAAGGTGCCCGACCAGGCTGCTGGACCGGCTCGCCATGACTTCACTTCTTTAGCGGCGCCGATCTGACGAAAGGCCCAGGGCACAGCGGCGCGCACGGCGAGGAAGTCGAAGCCGTGTTGGTGATTGGGCAGGACAGCCAGCCGTCCTTCGAAGTGCGCATTTTCCCTGCCGATGAATTTGATCGGACCGAGAACGATGCGCAAGACGGAGCGGCAAAGCCAGTAGTAAAGGATGCGTTCGAAGGTGGAAGGACCGGGCGGAATGTAGCCGATATGCTGGAGCCTGAAGCCCTGAACATACCAGTACGCCGTCCGACCGCCCACCAGGAGCGCTCCCAGAGCAGCGCCGATCTCTGCACCAAGAATGGTGGCATCAAATGGAGCGCCAATCAGCGCTCCCAATGCCGCACCCGGTACGCAACCGGCTAGCGCGCCGATCAGCGCGCTGACAAGCAAAACAATAGTGTTCATGATAGACGTCTCCCTTTAAGGGATTGCTGTTGGCGCCCAGCCGGCATCCTGCTTTTCAGCAAGATCACGAGCCGGCGGGCGCATTGGCATGCAGGAGCCCTGATGCTGACGGTGCACCGCGGCGCGTACGCCCGGGCACCGATGCGCAGCATCAGCAGCTCAAAACGATGTTGACGGCGCCGCGAAGCACGCGCATGTGCACTTCGCGGGTCGCTTCTGCCGGGTCCCCATCGATGTTGGGGCGGACCGGCACTTCGGAGCGGATGGTGACTGCCTGCGTGCGCATGCGGCGGTAGTGCCTGGAGCGCTCGGGACAACCGAACGCCAGGCAGGCAGCCGATGTCGCCAACTGGATCACATTCGCGCCCGAGAATACGGCGATGTCCATCAATCCGTCCGAAGCGTTGACGCCCCGGCTGATCATCGACATCGTCGGTGGTGCCACGTTGAGCACGAACACCGCAGCCGCCTCCTGCTCGTGGGCATCAAGGCCCTGAGCTTGGAAGGTGAAGCGGCGCGCGCCCGGCGTGAAACACGCCAGCGTCACGCGGATCACGTAGGCAAGCTTGCCCAGGAGCCGCTTGAACACAGGGCTGGCGTCGCTGATTGCATCGGACACCTTGCCCAGACCCAAGCCGACCATAAACAGGCGGTTGTGGTCTTTGCCGGTGATGTCCTGGAACTTCAGCTCGATCATGTCGATCGGCTGAGGCGTGCCCGAGGCAATCATGTGCACGAACTGTTGCGGCGTCGGCACGGCGTAGAACGAGCGGGCGAAGAGATTGCCGGTGCCGCCGGGGAAGACGGCCATGGCAACGGCAGTTCCCACCAGCGCTTCGGCGACCTGGCAGGCTGTGCCGTCGCCACCGAAAGCAACAATCAAATCGCAGCCGTCGCCGACCGCAGCCGCAGCCAGTTTGGTGGCCGAACCCGGTTCTGCCGTTGTCGGGCAGAGACCGACGGCGCAGCCGGTGAAGGCCCGCCTCACAGCCTCGACTGTGCCCTTTTTGGCACTGCCGCCGACCGGGTTGAAGATAATAGCAATTTTGCGTGGGGTCATTACGCGTCCTCGCGAAAAGCTCTCCCCGCCGCTGGCAGGGAGAGACTGGTAAGTTGTGGACTGACCACCGCCTACACAAGCGATGGCTTGCGCCGAAGGCGCACAGAGAGACTGCTCTAGCCGTGGACGACGATCAGGTCTTTGCCGAAGACGTCGAACTGACGCTGCGGCAGACCGATCGGCTGCACGACGACATAGGGGCCTTTGAAGCCGAGCACGCGCGCGAATTGGCGCGGCCTGGCTTTGCCCCAGTCAAGGCGTTCCGGCGCGGCGAAACCCACCTTGCCACCGACTGTGAAGCCGCGGCTGGTGAATCGTTTGACCACGCGCAGTTCGCCCTCATATAGCTCGAACGCCGGGTAGCGTTGCGGCCAGCCAGTCGGGCGCACGTAGATGTACGCACCGTTGATGCGCTCGATGTGACCGAACTGGCGCGGCTTCGTCTTTTTGCCGAACAGGTGTTGCCACCCGCACAGAAAGACTTTGTCGCCGACTTGCACTGACGGAGAGTGTTTCATGGGTTAATCCCCTGGTTTGCTGAAATAGAGTGAGGAAACTGCACCCTGCTTGGCGGGCACAGCATTGCCATCGCCCGCGGTACTATGCGTCGTGGCCGGGGTGGCAGTTGCAGGTGGTTGCTGGCGGCAATTCCTTGGCTGATGCATCGGTAGAAACCGTCGCTGGTGCAACCGAAAAGCGCTGCAAGAGTGCCGTTCCCACCGTGCAAATCAATAGCGAGAGCATGGAAGCGGCGATGATCGCTGCTCCCTGCACCGGCTGCAGCATGCCGTTGGCCAGACCGAGCGATGTCACAGCAGCCGGCAAGCCGAGTTGTGCCGCCGCCGACAGCCCTGAGGCTGCGGGCAAGCGCACGAACGGCAGTTTGGCCACGGCGACGTGCACGAGCATCGTGCCTAAGGCGACGAGCCCCGCCAACTCGAGATTGATGGGCGAGTGCAACAGCTGGCGAAAGTCCAGCTGCGCGCCGAGCAACACGAAGAACAGCGGCACGAAGAAGCCTTCGGCGGCGCCGATCAGCTGCTTGGTGAAACGCCGCGGCTCGCCAATCAGCGCCACGATAGCGCCGGCGGCAAAGCCCGAAACGAGGAAGCTGACGCCGAAGAGATAGGCGACGTACGACAGCCCGAAGAGCACGGTCAGTGACTGGCGGAAATCCAGAGCGTGACCGTTTGCCTTCGAGCGTTCGCGGAAGTAGTCGCCTACTTTGGTGTCGCGGAATCGCTTCATGGCGAAGAAGCTGACCGCAGCGAGCGCTGTGACAGCTGCCGCACCGATGGCGATGTTCACCAGTTTGCCCGGAGCCAACGCCAGAGGCAGAGCGACAATCGTGAGAGTGTCGGCGACCGCCACCCAGGTAGTGGTAAGAAGCACCGTCGGGCCATCCAGCTTGCGTTCATGCACAATCGGCATGACCACTGCAGCCGAGCTGTTTGCCAGCAGCAGCACGAAGATGGGGAGCTGATTCAAGCCGGTGATTTGGACGAGAATGTATGAGACAGGCACCGCCAGCGCAAAGCAGCAGGCTGTGGCCAGACAGCCCTTCTTCAAGGCGCCGCGCAAACCGGGGTCGCGCAGCGGCAGATGTGTTCCCACCATGAACATCAGCATGGCGAAGCCGATGGTGGAGAGAACGGACAGGCCTTGCGCCATGAGCGGATCGTTGGCGGGCAGAAGCCCGAATCCGGTGGCGCCGATTACAATGCCGGCGGCAATTTCGCCAACCACGACCGGCAGTGACATTTTGCGTACACCGGAAAGGTATACGCCAATCTGCCCGGCTAGGCAGATCAAGAAGAGATAACCAAAAATCATCGATAGTTCCTTCTGGACGCACAGTCTGGCTGCGCGTTTGGGCGAACCGCGCGGGAATGCCGGCCGCCACCGTAGATGGTGGCTGAGCCGGCATCCGGGGCGGATGACAGTTGCATGTTGCGCCTGTGCGGAACCGCACCGCGCCTATTGATCGTCGCTACGTTGGTTGTCGTCCTCGTCGTTTTCGTTGCGAGGCGGTGCCGGCGGGGGAGCTTGCGCCGGAGCCTGTGGCACTATCTTTGCCAACCGGTTGGTGCCGATTGACGCCACTGCCAAAAGGCACATGGAAGCAGCGATAATCGCCGCCCCTTCGCCTGGCTTGAGCAGCCCCTCGGACAGACCGAGCGACACCAGCGCCACCGGCAGCCCCTGTTGCGAGCTGGCCATCAGACCTGACGCCCAGGGCAACGAGACCGCCTTGGCCACGATCGAGTGCACCACGATCGATGCCACCACAATTGAGCCAGCCAGTAGCACGAAGTGCCATGACTGCAGCATCGCGGTGAAATCCAGCTTGGCGCCGAGACTGACGAAGAACAACGGCACAAAGAAACCCTCAGCCAGCCCGATTAACTGCTTTTGGAAACGGCGGGGATGGCTGATCGCCGATACCACCGCACCGGCAGCGAAGCCCGCCACCAGCACGCTGGCGCCGAAGTTCATCGCCAGCCAGGTGAGGGCGAAGAGAATGGCGATGCTCAAGCGCAAGTCCAGAGCCCAACCGCGCTCTTTCGAGAGCTGGCGGATATGAGCACCGAACTCGGACAGGCGAAACATCTTCAGCGCCAGCAAACAGCCGATCGCTGCAGCCGTAACCACGACGCAACCGATCAGGATGCTGGACAGCTTGCTGGGATACATCGCCAGTGGCAGTGCCACAACGGTGGTGATGTCCGCCACGACCACCCAGGTGGTGGTCAAAAGCACCAGCCTGCCTTCCAACCGGCGCTCCAGCACCATCGGCATAACGACGGCGCTGGAACTGCAAGCGAGAAGCAGAGTGAGCATCGGGACGCTGTGCACAGACGTGACCCTGGCCAGCACGATGGCAAACAGCGCCGCCACCCCGAATGCCACCGCCGTAGCGGTGATGCTGTGCCGAAGCACGGCGCGCAATCCGGGTTTTTGCAGCGGCAGTTTGGTGCCGACGAGGAACATCAACATGGCGAAGCCGATGGAAGAGAGAAACTGAAGCACTGGATCAGCGGGATCGATCAGGTGAAAACCGCTGACACCAATGACTATTCCAGCGCAAATCTCGCCCATTACGACAGGCAGGGAGAAGCGCTTGAAACCAGATAGAGTCGGACCTAGGAGCCCGGCAATGACGATCAGAAACAATGTTCCGAAGTTCATCGGTGCCTCCTTTCTTGATTGTTGGACGCAGTCTTGCTGCGCAAATGCAAGAGCGCTGCTGAGGGGCGACTTCGCCGATTTCAACAACGCTCGATGTCTAAATGCATGCGCAACAGCTGGCCAACGCGAAGAAGGAGGTCCTTGCTTCAGTCAGGCGCCGTTGCGACTAATGGGACCGAGACTTGGCGTCTCGCTTATCCTGCTGCTGTTTCATGAAATCGTGCAGCTGGTCCCAGATTCCCTTGAACTTGGATGCTCGCTTAGGCGACGGCACGTTGTTCATGTTCAACGTGTTCGCCTGGTCGTCGGCGGCGCCGGTGTAATTCCAGCTTCCGTCTTCAACCCAGAGCATGTCGGCAATCGACCACTTGTTGTGCATGATCTTGCCCTTCTTGGGCGAAGTACCGATCACCACTTCAATGCCGGCGGCTCTCAGCCTGTCGATCAACGGTTGTTCGGACGCGACAGCGCGCGACTCCGACAGGTCGAGGAGAATGTGAATGTCGACGTGACGCTGCGTTTTCAGTTCGATGTACTTGTTGACGACGTCTTCGTTGTTGAAGGTGTAGTCGGCAACGTACAGCGTCTTGTGCGCATGTTTGTCGAGCCAGTTGATGTATGCGGCGGTGCCATCTTCAAACGGTGTGAACACCGTGTCGAAGTACACCTGCGGGTCTACGTTTGTGGGCGGATACTGAACGTGTCCGACGTAAAACCCGCCGCCAAAGGCGACGATCAGGGCGATGAGCCCTGCAATCAGCTTGTTTCTCATATGCTGTGCTGACCTTTCAGGAGCAATGGCGCTCCATCTCAAACGTGAAGTGACTCACGCTCGAACACAGTGTCCGGGCGCGAAACGAGTTGTTGTTCGAAACTGTTAGCCGCAGTCGATCTTCAACACGAGCGCACAAAAAGTGACGCGCTCATGGTGTTAAGTCCCAGGGAGGGAACTAGACAGCAGAAGATTTCGTGGGAGTAGAGATCCGAAAACAACAGTTATAAAAACGATTACGGAAAGAAACTATCAACATGACCGATCGATCAGGTAGTTCCCAAGAACGCCATAGATATAAGTTTCTATAATCACTGAGCTGTCTAGCTTCTTGTGATCTTTAACGCCACTTTATTTGGTACTGATCAGCGCTTCACGCGTATGTTTACGGACGCACGCGAAGATGCGCGAGCAGCTCTTGTCAAGCGGTTCTACCAGCATCGCATCTAGCGCTGCTTGCGCATTGTCGTCGCACGCCACCACGTGTGATGCTTTAAATGTGCGGGGTATCATTTTTGTAATCGCTCCATCGCCTTCGTCCCTCGGCTCCTCCGCTCTGTTCATCCGCTTCGGCTGCGACGGCTCCTCGCCGCCTTGCCTTCGCTGCCTGAGATGCGGGCTGGCGGGTAAGCGCTCCGTCGGCTTCGTCCCTCGCCTCTCGTCCCAAATGTTTAACTATATATGATAGGAATGATACCGCATTTGATATCAGATGTGGCGGCAGAGCGATACCTCTGCGCACCACATCTGGAAAGGCGGAGCGCCATCACAGCCGGCACGCAGGTGCAGGCTTGAATCGGCACTCCGTCAGGCTCACAGCCAGTAAGGGTAGTAGTACGGCAGCTCCCAGAGGGTAGACTGGGCGACTGTCGTTTGCCCGTCATCGGTGACGGAGAAGCTGACGGTGTACCTGCCCGGAGGCAGCCGGAAGAGTGTGAATTGCACCGTGTGGTTGAAGGTATTGACGTACCCGACGCCTGTGGACACTATCTGTCCGAGGGCGTTGCGAATCAGGTACGATGCGCTCACCACGCCCATCGGGTCTGGGTCGTAGTACCTGGCAGTTACCGGCAGCGCCGGGTAGTACCACGAGCTGAAGAGCGCCGACGAGACTTGCACCGTAGGCGGTACATCCTGCACAAAAACGGTGAAGCCCGCTGCGGTGCTCAGACCGGTGCTGTCAGTCACAGTCACGGTGCCATGGTAAACGCCGCCGGGCTGCAGGCGCGAATCCCTCGGGTAGACTGCCGCGAACGAGTAGGCTCCGGGCTGCGCTTTCTGAAAGACCAGAGGGGCCGAGCCGTTGCCCAGGTTGACTACGACCGTCCACGGTCCGCCGTCGGGGTCGCTGAACGAGTAGGTGCCAGTGTAAACTCCTCCTTCCTTGGCGACGCCGTTGGCCGGCGCCACCACTTGTGGTGCGTGTTGCACGACTGGCGACTGCACGGTCAACTGAGTGACTGCCGTGCTGGAAACATCGCCGTAGCTCACCTGGATGATGATTGCGTACGTGCCGGGCGCCAGACCCACGACGTTGTATTGCAAGGTCTTGGTTTGCTGGTTGACCGACACGCCGCCGTCTTCCACGAAGGCGCCGGTGGCGGAGCTGCGTACTGTAAACTGCGCAGTCCAGTTGACCGAATCAGGATCGCTGAAGCTGGCAGTGAGCGGAATCACGTTCTGCTGTATGACTGTTATAGGCGGACCGGCGTTGACGACCGGCGCCGTAGCGAGCACTTTGACTTGAAACGAGGCGCTGCCCGTCAGACCGTCGCCGAGGTCGGTGACGGTCACCGTTCCCTGATAGACGCCGTTCGGCTGGCCGGCGGACTGCACGAAGTAGGTGGCGCTCAGGCTGTAGCTCTGTGGTGTCGAGCTGTTCAGGATCAGGTCGGGCGAACCGTTGCCCAGGTTGACGTCGATCTTCCACGGACCCTTTCCCTGGTCTGAGAACGAGTAGACGCCGCCGAACGTTCCACCTTCGGCGATGGTGCTGTTGGCCGGTGCCACTACCTGTGGTAGCGAGGGCGGCGTCGGTGGCTGGTTGGGAAGCACGTCCATGGTGGTGAATCCCAGCCCGGTCAGGTTGCCGTCTCTCAGTTGCAGCGTGATCGTGTACTGACCTGGCAGCACATCGACGACTGAGTAGCTCAGCGTCTGGTTGGGAACGTTGACCTGCACGCCGCCGTCTTCGACCAGGTTGCCGTTGCTGTCGGTAACGAAGAATGCGCACGGCAAGTAGGTCTGCCCGGCAGAGTTGGGGTCGACGAAGCTCGCCGTCATCGGAAAGCTGTTGGGCTGGCTGCCTTCGACGACTGTCACCGCCGGACCGGCGTTGACGACGGGTGCAGCCGGCTGACCTGGTGAGGCTGCCTGCATCACGAGCGGAGTCGTGGCGGTGCCAGTGACACCAGCATCGGTGACGTCCAGCTCCAGAGTGTAGCTGCCGGGCGGCAGCGGCACGAGGTTGAAGCTGAAAGTCTGAGCGGACTGGTTGATCTTGACTGCGCCGAAGGCCACGGGCGTACCGTTGGTCTGACGCACGAAGAACTCACCGCTGTCGAACGCGGGCGAGTTGGAGTCGGTGAACGACCCCTGCAAGGCGAAGACTGGCTGAGCGCCCTCCTGAAGAGTGATTGGTGGTCCCGCGTTGACGATGGGCGCGATCACTCCGTTGGGATTCAGTCGGTCCTCGAGCCGTTCCAGACGGGGGCGAAAGCACAGTTTTTGTTTCATGGCTATACAATCCTCAAGACGTTTTGCCTTCCGCAGCGAAGGGCAGCGTGTCTCACAACTAGCACTGACGCAGTGCTTGCCGATAACGCCGGCGCCTGGGCGCAACTTCGCTGAGAGGGCGATACAAGGAAACCTCCGACCAGGTGAACATCGACGCAGCGCCCTGCGAGTTATTAGGCGGTCTGGTTGACTGATAGCTCGGTGTTCCTGGTTAGCTCATGCAATTGTCTGATCGGAGAAGTTGCCAAACCCTAACAAAACGCGGCGGGGACGATGATTCGAATGTAAACGAAAAACGCATGCGCGCTAGCGGTGAGAGCGTAGACGGAAACTTCTGTTTAATCGAGCACCATCGGGCAAAGGCATGGTGCGACTGTCGCAAGGATCATTTGGAATAAAAAGTGAGCTAGCTATGACTGTGAATATGCGCACTTCCATCTGCTCCGCCCCGTGGGCTCAGAAGGATCAAAAAAAAGGTCAAAAGCGCGAACAGAAAGTAACGAGAACGGTGTGATTGTCCACCGTCCTCGCTCTTTCCGGGCTGCTCGCCGGCGACGAAACTCGTCACCAAGGCGGCAGACTTTCAGTTACTTGCGGTAACGGACCGGCTGTTGCCATCGGTTCGCTGCCTCAACTGACTGACCGCACATCTCCAGACCATCTCAGATCACCCGCAACCCTTGCGTGGGAGTGGCGTGGGATCCTGTACCTTGAGGTCTGCCTTCCACCGCTCCACTGTCGATTGATCGGCGAGCCAGGGAAAGTCGCGGTAGAACTGATCGGAGATCGGTTCGTCACCGACCGGCAACGACGCGCGGTTCAGCTTGCCGCTCAGCTCCCCGGCCAGCCCTTGCGCTTGCTTGTACTCTTCTTGCAGTGCCACCAGGTTGTGCCTGAGGATGCGCCACTGGTTGTAGCTAAGTCCTTGAGCCAGGATGTATCCCGACTGGTCCCGCTGGCCGGCCGGGTAGTCAGCCCTGTTCCAGTCCCAGCGGGCGCCGAGCACGAGGCGTACCAGGCAGAAGTAAACCTCCTGGTAGATAACCACCACCTTGCTCTGGGCATCAGCAGCCACTGCCAGGCGAATCGAGTGATCGTACCGGCACTGATGAATTCTGATCAGGTCGGCGACGGCCTCTGGCGAACTCCTGGCCAGTGGGGACTTGTATTTGTCTTCCCACCCGGCCAGATCCGGGAGGTCGATCGCGGTGCGCTCCGCCTCATCTGCCGTTTCCCTGGCCTTTTCGACGGACAGACGCAGCTTTTCTCGAACCACGGTCAGCTCATCCAGAAGGGGATGGCCACCCCAGGGAATGAAGCCGACCCCGATGCGTGCACTGTTCATGATCTCGATCTCTTGGAGGGAAGTTAGGAAAGTTGCAAGTGTAGAGGTCCCCCACCCCATAGCACACCTGCAAACGAAGCCGACCGGAGCTAATGCCAGCACCATCGCTGACACTAGAACCAGCCGGCTGATTCAACCGCGAGGCAACTCCAGCCAAGCAAGGAGCATGTTGCTCTGCTCGCTACAGCTCAGGCACGAAGCGACTGCGCAATTAGAACCGCGCAGTCGCCCGTTTGCCTCAGTCGCTAATATCACCCAGGATCAGGTGCTCAGCGATTACGCCTGATTGGCGGGAATAGCACGCCGAAGCAGCTCGCGCTGGTGATGCAGCAGATGCACCACGGCGCTCGCATGACGCCGGATGGTCTCCTGGCTACGAGTGTCGTTGAGGAACGTGTGGTTGAGAGTCTCGAAGTGAGTCAGCTCTGCCAGTTCGCAGGCGACTTCGTTGACGAGCACTGGATCGCTCGAAGTCATGGCGGCGTTGATGCGTTGCTGAACGGGGTCATTGGTCATGTTCTGATCTCCAAATCTACGGGCTGCCGGCGCAGGGCTACATCGCCTCGCATCTTTCCGGCAGCCATTCATTGCGTCGTAACACTACTGCTCTGAATCAGACGGAGCCGAGCTGCGTCTGCGGTTGCTAAATGGGCAGAGGATTGGCGGTGCACGCCGCCAATCCTCCCCACACTACTCACTCAGCCTCAGCGTTCTGCTTCTCCAGCACGGCGTCGTCGCTCTTCCTGACCTTGCCGCACTCGTGGTGGCAGACGCGGGAACGCTCGGTAGCCGAGACATCATCACACCTGACGGCGTAGACGATCGCGTCATGGCTGGCGAACACCTTCTCGCAGCGGTAGGCGAAGACATTGCCGTTGGTGGCGTAGACGGTACCACAGCGTGCCGCCAGAATTTGCACGCCCTCGCGCCCGAACACGCTCTGGCAGTTAACCGCTTGCACGACGGCCTCGTCGATATCAAACGAAGCGGACACCGAAGTGAGATTGCCGGCTTCCAGCGCGACGCCGTCCTCCAGGACGACTTCGGTGTTGTCAGCGATTCTGATCGCGCCGCCTTGCTTGAGCGCGACGTATCCGTCCTTGCCGATGCGCACGGAACCAGGACCGGCGAAAACGACTCGGACGCTGCCGACGAACTTCACCAGAGAGCCTGCCGTAAATTCGAACTCCTCCTTGCCATCGAAGTCGAATTCGACGCCGCTGAAAGTGGCTGTGCCCTTGCCGTCCACGACGAGCTTAGCGGCGGCCTCCACGGTCAGTGTGAGCGGATGCTGGTTGGCTTCCCACCACCGAGCAGCAGCGCCGACCAGCGTCGCCGCCTCGTTGTCGAAGCCTGCGGGTTGATCGTCATCCGTGACAGTGACAGGCGGAACGTCATCGTGCGGTTGCGGGACGGCGGCGTCCTCGCTCTGGGCACCGTGATCGGGCTTGTCCTTGGACTCGACCGTAGCGCTGCTGTTCTCGCGGCGGGCGCGCAAGCTAGAGACGAAAGCGCAGATGAGGATGATGACCACCGTGGCACCAGCCACCAGCCCAACAAATGCCTGCAGGTCATAGAACGCAGGCGAAATCGAGGCAAACATACCTTACCCTCCAGCTCGCCAAATGACGTTGTTTGTCCAACTCAACGAGAGCCGGTACGTAAACGCAATTCAACGGGCGCAGCGACTACAGCAATACGAAGACGCCGCGCTCGAACACACAGTTACAGCCAGAGTGATGTTAAATCACTTTGAGATTGCCAAAAGTTTTTGGAATGCTGGCTGCTGTGTTCGATCGGAGAAATCCGCATGTACTGTAAGTCAAATAGTTGAAACCTGAGCTTACGTCGCCCGAGGAGAGTGCATTCAAGCCAATGAAGCTTAAACTGCTAATGTTTAGATAACGCAGTGGCACTAGGTTTTGTGAGAAACTCATGGGGTCGCGCAGGCGTTCGAGGTTTCCAGGGCAGCTTGGCAGCAGTGCCATCGCCAGCCTCGGTTAGAATTATCAACACACATTGCGGACTGCTGGCGAAAATGAAGTTTCACGTCGTATCACTTTTTCCGGAACTGATTCAGTCATATTGTGCCACGAGCATCATCGGCAGAGGCGCAAAAGCTGGCAAGTTGGAAGTTTTGACTTACAACCCGCGTGATTTCTGCGCCGACAAATATCGCAAAGTCGATGACACCCCCTATGGTGGCGGGGCGGGAATGGTTTTGAAACCGGAGCCGATTTTCGCGGCGGTGGAAAGCATCGCAAAACCTCGCAGCAGCCCGGTTTTGCTCATGACTCCACAAGGGACACCGTTCAAACAACGCGATGCTGAACTGCTGGCGACGGAAACGGACATCGTCATCATTTGTGGTCACTATGAGGGCTTCGACGAACGCATCCGCACACTGGCAACGCGCGAGATTTCCATCGGCGACTTCGTCCTCACCGGTGGAGAGCTGGCGGCCTTGACCGTAATCGACGCCGTCGGCAGGCTAATCCCGGGAGTGTTAGGCAAACAAATCTCACTGGCTGAAGAGTCGTTCAACGCCAGTTTGCTGGAAGGTCCGCAATATACAAAGCCTCCTGAGTTTCGCGGCATGCTGGTGCCTGAGATTTTGCGCTCCGGGCATCACAAAGCGGTTGCCACCTGGCGCCGCAAAGAAGCGGTGAAACGCACCGTGCTGCGCCGGCCGGACCTGGTAGAAAATGCAGAGCTGACAGAGTCGGAGCGGCTATTTGTAGACAAATTGAAGGAAAATCCGCACGCCGATGAGCTATAATTTGGTGGCGTAGACGGTTCTATATACGGTGCTACTACAATGCAAATGCATCCGATGGTGACAGTGAAAAAAGCGGCGGCCCTGCTCGGCATAGACAAAAGCGTGCTGCGGCAAAGACTGAGCGAAGGCTCGCTCAAAGGCGAACGTCGCATGGTCGGATCAAAGGAGAAATGGTTCATCTATTGCGGAGAGCTTGATGTCTTGCTGGATCAGAGGCTGCCTGAGCTGGTTGAACGAGCAGAACGAACATCGATCGATGGACTCTCGGATTTTTTCACCAACGGCGAAGTCGTACCGATCGGCGATGAAATCAGCACGCAGTCTACAGAATCCCAGCCAGAGCCAGTCGAAGCGTGCCAATCCGAAATCGAGGACCGCGCCGCCGAAGTTGCCGGCCGATTCGAACTTGAGAACGCTGACACGGCGCTCCAAACCAACCAAAACGTCGAGGCTTTGCCTGCAATCGAGGCCGAATTTGAGCAGATCGAAACGGTCGATTCAGGCGCATCCGACTCACCGAACAACGAGGCTGAATGCCAAGCCGAATCCGTTCACCAATCAATCGACTTCAGCCCCAACGTTCCCGCCAAAATGCTGACTGAAAGCTCGTTCCCGCAAGAGTTGTTCGAAGTGGAAGGAGTGCTGGAGAGCCAATCTGCTGCCGAGGAGGTTCCCGGACTGGAAGGCATCGTGCGGTGTTTGACCATTGAGTTTGCTTACCGTCTGACTGAAGAACGGCAAACGATCTGCAAACTGCAAGATCAACTGGAAGAGAAGGATATGCTCTTGCGCCGCATTCCCTTGCTGGAAAAGAGCCTGCACGAAGTGGCCGCCTGCGACCGCGACAAAGAGCTCGAACTGGCGAATCTGAAGGCGCATGTGGCGATTCTAGAGAAGCAAGTGCTGCGCTTGAAAGAACCGTGGTGGCATCGACTCAATCGATGGATCACCGGCACTTAGCGAGAGCTTCAACAAGTCATTGATGACGGGCAGGCATAGTTCTCAGGTCATCGAGCACACTGGCGTATGCAGGCGTCTTTTCCACTTCCGCCTCGGTGGCAGAGCGTTTGTACCCGGGCGGCACAGCAAAGATGTCGGCGCGCATCGGCTCTTTTGCAACAGACACCGTGTCCAAGGCTACCATAGTGGTGCCCGGAGTGTCGTCGAGCATCAAGGAGCGCAGCGGCAATCCAGGGAAGATGGGCATTGGCGGATCCTGAGCCAGAGCCTGCCGACAGGTTAGAGAGAGAGGAACACCGGTAAAGAAAAAATAGGTCCGCCCGCTACGATCTTGGGTTTTACCAAGCTGAAGAACATCTTTCTCAGCCGTTAATCCAGCGATTTTTACGTTGCCGAGACTGATCCATCTGCAGGCGCGAAAATCAGGACATTCAAGCGAAGCCGCTCGGCTAGCCATAAAGCCCTGCCAATGAGCCAGATCTGTTTCAAAAAAAATCCTCTTCTTTTGGTTGAGAACCAGGATGCGCGAGTTGCTCAGAAAGATGGTAGAAATTGCGTTGTCCAAGGAATCGAGCCGCACCAGATTTGGTGCCAACCACACTTTCATTTTGCCGAACAGCCGGCCGTTTTGCTGAAGGACATAGACGTCTGCGTGCTTCTGTGCCGGCGCAGTCGGCATCGCAGCGAGCAGCAACATCAGGCAAACGACAAGAAGAAAGTTTGTACGCATGGATACGCGTGCTACAGGTGTCTCCCAGAGTGTAGCGGATCGGACTGAATTCGTTGCATGCGCCGCGACAACCAACTCAGCCAGCGAAATGCGTACACTACCGGTCTGACGGATCGATGTGGATGCGTTGCTTGCGCAGCAATCACACAGCAATTCAGCCAGTGAAATGTCGCTCACCATCAGGTCTAGCCGGTGCGTCTCCGCCGGTTGAAATCTGCTAGCTCCGCTAAGCTTGGAAAATGCCAGTCGCATTAGGATTAACACAGCCGAAAACGATCGACTGCTTGCCAGAGCAGATCTCTTGGCCGCCTGTATGCAGCTCTAGCGCACTTGGTAAAGAAAAGAAAAGAGCCATGCTCTTTGCCATAGAAGCTCTTGAGTCTATTGCTTGACAAATACTTCTAGCGCTAGGGTCGTGAATGTATTTCTTCTTGTTTCATCTAAACCAAAAGCGCCCTTTTAAACCTAATCGCGAAAGCATAGTAGCCCAATGGCTGAGCAGGAACTGCTCCGGCGATTTGTGCTGCCTGCAAACCGAGACAACGTAGACCAAGTGGCGCGTCGAGTGAAACAACCGAATACGGGGGCTGGTGCCCTCTTCGTAACCAATCCCACCCCAGAAAGGAGGGACAAATGCTATTTCAAGTCTTGTCCCTCCTTTGGGACAGACTTTCTAACTCAACCTCAACCGAAGAAAGGAGGGGAAGATGACTAAGAATTACTTCGAAAACTCGCCTTCCCTCTTCATTCAGACGGGGGAGGATAAGTCGCAAATGTTCGGCATGAACTTCGCCAGAGACGTCAGACACTTCGTCTTGCGTGGAACTGGTGGCTGCGGCTTGATGAGTGAGAAAGATGCGGTCGGCATGAGAAACCTCAGGTTGGCGCTCTCCGGACAATCGGACGATGGCACTGTTCATCCGCGCTTCTCGGGATTCTGCCTGTTCGGCGGCACCCGCATGTTGCGCAAGGACGACCCCACAACGATCATCCCGGGCATCACCGAGGTCTTTCCGGCAATCTCGAAACACTGCCCTGATGCGGCGCTTCTCGGTGTGATCGTGAAAGCGGGACACCTCAAGTACACGCCGTTCGGGGTCGTCGTCCATGATGAACCACAAAACGAGTACGTCACGATCGTGCATCCGACGCAAACCAGCTCCGTTATCCTCCAGCCGAGCAGCGATTCCGTTGCTTCGTGGGACGACGAGTGGAAGGAATGCGTGCGCATTTGCGATTCGCTGCGCGAGGCTCACTGGGGCGGATTGCTGCTCGTCTACAACGGCGGTGGCGTCACCAACCGGGAAGTTCGTACCTGGGCCAAGCTCGGTGAGCGAGACCCGTTCTGGCAGGTGCTAATCGTCAAGGGAAGCGGACGCGTCGCCGACGAGTTCGCTAACGATGCGGAGTTCCTCGAGGAGCACCGCGACACAGTTCACGTCTGCGACAACAACGTTGAGGACATGAGGGAGAAACTTGCCGCGTTGGGAGCGATCACGCTGCCCAACTCGGTAAGAGCCTCCAGCGAAGGTCCGCAGACGATCGAGAATACGGAGCCGCAGACGATCGAGAATACAGCGCAGACGATCGAGAATACGGAGCCGCAGACGATCGAGAATACGGCGCAGACGATCGAGAATGCGGAGCCGCCGGCAAACGACAACGAGTAACCCCTCGTAGTCGTGCCGACGTCTTCGTAGCAGCCTGCAGCGATGTGCTGTCAGGCTGGATCGCTGGCTTTGGTGCCGGCGGTCGAAGGAGTGGTCGGCTTCACCGCCGGCCTGGGTGTGACCGGTTTTCCGGTCTTGATTGTGCGACCGGCTGTCAGCCGATTGCATTTACCTGGTTCTGCCGGACGGGTCGACGGCAGGCTTTCCATCATTCAGACCCACTCAAGGACAAAGACAAAATGACGAACAATACGCAGGTTCCCAAGCTGACAATCGACAAGCTCGGCTGCCAGCTCCACGTGATCTCGAAAGGGCAGATTCTGCCGGTCGAATTCACCAGTCTGGTCACCCATGAAGGCGTCGCTCCGGAGATCATCCGCATCGCCGGCGGCTGCAAGGGCCTTTCGCAAGCGATCCAGGACGGCATGCTGCAGTACTTCGCCGACGGCTTCAAGGTCGTCGATGAGGGCGGCGCCACGGTTCGCGAGTTCCACGGCACCGCCTTCTCCGGCGGCACCGCTAACGCCGACGCGGACGGCGGCATCAAGAGCGACATGGTCACCAACGTGCCCGCGCACCTGGCTCACCTGTATCCCTGCATCGCTCTGTCCACCACGCCTCGCACCGGCGTGATGCACATGGACTCCCGCAACGGCGGCGTCATCGTCGACGCCTACGGCGGCCGCCTGGACTATCGCCAGCATGCCGCTGCCGTCGTCCAGGAAGACCCGGCCAACGTCCTCGACTGGGACGGCGACCTGGAGCTTTACCTGACGCTGCTGGAAGGCTGGAAGATGGCCGGCAAGAAGGTGGCGATCATCGTCCTCAACGGTGGCAAGGTGACGCGCGACGAGATCTACAAGGCGCTCAAGCGTCAGATCCCGGTCGTGGTGGTCGAAGGTTCGCTGCGCGAATGCGACGCGTTCATCAAGGCCTTCCGCAGCGGCGACTACTCGGACACGGCTGCCGAGGAGAAGGCTGCTCTGGTCAAAAAGGGCAAGCTCTCGGCGGCGGAGATCGATACCGCCATCGGCGCCATCCATGCCCAGTGCAAGCAGGACATGGACGCCATCGACCGCACGCTGGTCAGCATCGTGCCGGTCAACGACGCGAAGGCGCTGCGCGAGGCTCTTCTCGCCCGCGGCTTCCTGGCGTAAGCAGCGATCAGCGGCACGCTGAGCCGGCTGCATAACGTGATGAGCCCGGCGGTGGAGCTGAAACCCAGTTCCACTGCCGGTGTCTCTCTTTTTTAATCATCGTACTGAATCGCATAGTAAATACTGAGGAATTCCACCAACTGTGGGCCGCCAGGTCAGCGCATCATCGTCGTATTTTCAAATCCAAAAATCGTGAGCAACGCATAAGCCGGGTTCTGTTCTAGACCGTCATCTCTCTTGGAGTCCGGTTGCCCGGACCCTCTAGCAGCATCGGCACTTCAAGATGGCGGGCCACCATTGCCTTGACGTATACCTTAGCCTTGCACCTTTAGTGGGGTTTACCTAGCCAGAGCCTCTCGACTCTGCTGGTGCGCTCTTACCGCACCGTTGCATCCTTACCTGACTAGCAGGCGGTCTTCATTTCTGTGGCACTATCCTCACGCTCACGCGCACTGGGCGTTACCCAGCGACCAGCCCTATGGTGCCCGGACTTTCCTCATTCCAACCTTTCGGCTGAAACGCGACAGTCTGCGTTGCTCAGTTGATCATGTTACCGCAACTTGGACGTCAGTAACCGTCGTCGGCGCCAATCGGTTAGCGCTAGCCGCATGAATGTTTAAAACACCAGTGTTCATGGGGGTTTCACCATCCTAGCGAAGATGTGCGAGTTGATCTCGAGCTAAGAAAGCGCCGATTGCATGAGAACGCGCTTAGATGCCGGGTTTAGCGATTGAGAGCGTTGCTTAGAACTCAAACAGGCTGACGAATCCTGCTACTGATTCCAGCCATTGAACTAATTCTCAAGATCTTTGCTTTCGTAATACCAGTTTTGGCAGGGTGCAAACGACCACCTTTACATCTCCCTCGAACAAGAGATCCCACCCAAAAAGCTACCCAGGCGCTTTCACACCCAATTTTTCTGCCGGTCTTCGGCGGGGGGAGTGAATTTGCCTGTATGGCTTCGTGGGCTGGTGGGCAGTTGTTTCGGGCCCGAACGGGTCGTTTCACAAACAATTCTTCCCGAAAGAGGAACACATATGAAATCCAATGTAACTGCCGCTCATACCGGCATCACCCCACTCCCGGCCATCACAGGCGACGAACCCGTCGAGCTGACCATGGAGGCGCTTATGGCGCAATACCCCATGCCGGTCACTCCACAGCGGTTCGAAACGGTCAAGGGCTATGTCGTCTCCAAGACGCGTAGCGGCTTGCTCGTTGACATCGGCGGCAAGACCGAATCGTTCTGCGACATCGACCAGGCTGGCGATCTGAACCCCGGCGACACCGCCGAGTTTCTCGTCATCCCCGGACTCGAAGATGGTGCCGAAGACGGCGCCGTGCGCCTTTCCTACGTCCAGCAGCAGGGATGGTCCGCCATCACCTCCATGCAGAGCACCCAGACCACTGGCATCGTCCGTGTGGTTGAAGTGCTGGAGAACGGCGCCGGTCTGACCATCGAATGCAATGGACTCAGAGGCTTCCTGCCTCGCTCCGAAGTCGACGTCAACGGACGTCTCGATTCGCTCGCCGGCAAAGAAGTGCCTGTCAAGGTGCTTACCGCCGAACGCGGTCTCGAACGCGGCCGCTTCAAGACCACGCTGATCGTCAGCCACAAGCAGGCGACCCGCGAAACCAAACTGGCCTTCCTCGACACGCTCAAGGTCGGCGACACCATCGAAGGCACCGTCACCCGCATTCTCTTCGACAAAGTGCGCGACAACGGTCGCGTCGAAGGCGAACCGGCTCCCCGCAAGGAGATGGGCGCGCTGATCGACCTGGGCAACCTGGTCGTCGGCTTCGTGCATCGGTCGGAAGCCAGCTTCAGCCGTTCGGTCAAACCGAGCGACGTGCTTCCTGTCGGCGAGGTCGTCAAAGCGACGATTCTCGACATCAACCGCGAGACCCTCGAGATCAAGCTCAGCACCAAGAAGCACACGATGAACCGTGATGCGCTGAGCCACCTCAAACCCAGCGACAAGGTGTCGGGCACGGTCAGCCATGTGCTGCTCGAGCGCGTCGACCGCGACCGCCCCTCGTCTGGCCCGCGCCGCGAAATCGGTCTGCTGGTCGACCTGGGCAATCGTCTCACCGGGTTCATTCACCCGCGTGAAGTCAGCCCCGATCCGCTCTGCGTCGCCAGCCAGCACCTGCCGGTGGGCACGCAGATCAACGGTGAGGTCGTCAGCATCGACGAGCGCACCGGGCAGATCAAGATCAACCTCAACCCGATGCGTGACGAAGTGATCGCCACGCTGCACGAGGGTGACATCGTTCGCGGTGTCGCACGGGCGTACAGCAACGTCGGCTTCTTCATCCGCGTGGGTGGAATCGTCGAAGGTCTGTTGCACAACCGCGAAGTGCGCATGGTTGGGAACAAGGCCGAGGTGATCGCAGACGGCGCCGAGGTCGAGGTGAAGGTGCTCAAGCTCACTGCCAGCCAGGAGCGCGGCCGCACCAACATCGCTCTCAGCCGGAAGTTCTAATTCCGGTTTAGCCTGCAACGGCTAGATGATACGAATGCAAAAAGAACGCAAACAAAGTCGTTCGCATGGTTTTGCCGTATGTTTGGCTAGTCCTCCGGGACGGAAGGGCAGAATCCGGGCTACCGCCCGGGTTCTGTTCCTTTTTTCTGTCGATACTACTGCATTCAGTATTAGAGGTGAAGGCGGAAGGCGAGAGGGTAGGGCTGGATGCCCTGCCCTCTGCGCACCACCGGTAGTGCGGTCTTGTTTCCTTTATGATCTTGGCGAAACCGTCAGTTGCGCTGGCGCACCGGTGCAATCCCACTGCCTGACTGCGTGCTCTGCAATGCGTTCCGCCAGCGCCGCGATCGTGAAGGCCGGGTTTCTTCCCAGGGCAGTGGGAACGATCGATCCGTCGGCTATGTACAGTCCCGGATAACCGTAAACGCGGCCAAGCGAGTCGACGACGCCTGTCTGGGCCGTGTCGGCCATGGGGCAACCGCCTAGCGGATGATAGATCACTGGCCGATTGAAGATCGAGAAGACGTTGGGCACGTAATCGCGACCCTGCACCCGAGCCAGTTCCGCCATGGCTGCGTGCAGCTCGCGCACAACCGGCTCTGCGCCGATGCCGCCCGGCCAACGCCAATTCAATTGACCGAGGGCATTGAGGAACATTCGGCCGCGCGCCCGATCTCGCCCGACACCGACGTAAACAAGCAAGTCCTCTTGTCGCTCGCGCTCCCGCACTTTCACACCTAGAAGCGCTTTGACAAACGCCGCTATGCGCCCGAAATTGGTACCGCCGACAATACCAGCCGCCCAGGCAGGATTGGCGAAATCTTCGACGACGAAGTTGCCGTAATCGATCATGCTGGCGATCGCCGTTCCACGATCGGGATTGTCTGCCGCTCTCCGGGAAGCGCCATCTACGGCAGTGCTTTTGCGGATTGCACCACTAAGAACGTTCCCATTTATACTTAGCCGCGTTCCGAGAGCTGCGCTAAGGTTGGGCAACAAACCGGGCATCTTTGATTTGAGCAAAAGCTCCGTCGTACCGAAGGTTCCGGCAGCCAGAATTACTTTGGCAGCATCGATGTAATCGCGCTCGACCAGCTGTCCATCGAGATTGAACCGCTCAAAGTACACCCGGTAACCGTTGGCCAAAGCAGCGATATGGCAGACGCGATGCAGAGTTCGGACCTCAGCGCCCAGCGATTCCGCTTCAGCGATGTATGACAGGTCCACCGTGTTCTTAGCGTTTTGCGGGCAGCCGGCGGCACACCGGGCGCAGAAATTGCACCCAAGTTGCTGCGCTTGGCCAAACCCATTGGGAGAAGGCTCGCTTTCATCAGAAAAATTCACGGCCACGCGCACTGGTCTCCACGGCTTGCCCACGCACTCGGCCGCCTCTTTCAGCAACGTCACTCGCTTGATCGGCGTGGTGGCGCTGCCGATACCAGGTGTGCCGGGCACGAAAGCCGGGCGCAGGTATTGCTCCGCCTTTTTGTAATAGGGCTCCAGGGTGGAGCGGGTCACGTCCTTTGGCCAATGCTCGGTAAAGACGTCGGCCGGCGCCTCGATGACGACGTTAGTCCAGATCAGCGATCCACCACCGACGCCGGCTGCCATCACGCCTTGTAAGTTGAGGAACTGCCTGACGTCGAATAACCCCAGCCGCTGGCGCCGCGGGTCCCACAAGCGGCGTCCCCAGAAGAAACGATCGTCGCCCAGTGCCGGAAATGGATGAGAACCGCCAGGGGCTGCGGCGGCAGGGATGTTTTGTCCCCGCCAGCGGCGCCCGCGTTCAAGGACAAGCACTCGCTTGCCGGCTTGAGTCAGACGCAGGGCCAGAGTTCCACCGCCAAAACCGGAACCGATCACTACCGCATCAAATGCAAAATGAGAGGGCGCTGTGAGCCCGCTGGTTGAATGTTTGTGCATCAGGTGCACTCCTTTGCCGCGACGCGGCGCTCTTCCAGCCGGGAGGGCGGGAAGCACGAATGGGAAAGCTGACTCGAAACAGCGGATTCGCGCCCGACACGGTTGCTTGTGTCAGCGAGAAACAGCGAAAACTGGCTTCGTTAGCCGGATTTGTCTCGAATAGATTGAAAGAAGGGAAGAATTGCCAACGCAAACTAACAAACGGCAACTGCCGAAAACAAGAACAATGCAGCTCGTATTAACAGGGCGCTGAAGCGGCATTGAAACCGCAGGGTCGATGCCGGCAATGCAGATTTAACGGGAGCGAAGGTGGGCATCCAAAGCAGTTCAGGGCTTCGGGGATCCGTACATATCTTCGAACAGTTCCTGGGTATGGCCTTTGACTGGATGCGATTTTATCTGCGAGGCCATTTCGTCATCGAGCTTGGCCAGATCTCGTTTTCCCATACCTCGATAGGCCTTGGCTCGCCTACGGTAATCCGATTCAGAGCCTGGACGAAGCTGTATAGCTCGCGTGAAATCTTCGACTGCTAGTGGGTACTGCTTTAGCCACAAGTGGCATTTGCCGCGGCGCTGATATGTAATTGAAAGCGCTCTGTTATCGTCAGGATCAGGCTTTGAGGCTGCGACTTCCGCGGCAAAAGTCTTGATCGCCCGATCGTAATAAGGTAAGGCCTTGGCGAAGTCGTGCACGTCAACGAGCACCTGCGCTTGCTCAACTAGCTTAATCGAATCGTGGTGCGGTTGTTTATCACCGATCTCACGCGAGCGATGGGGAAAAACCAGTTTTTCCGTCAGCCCGTTCGTGTCTATGATTTCTGCTTGTGGTTTCACCTGATAACGCTGCATTTGTACGGAATTTTCTTGCAGCATGCCGATGCAAATCCAAACCACAAACCCCATCGCAATGGCGAGCGCCGCTATTGCGCTGGCTATCAGCCATTGAGACCGTGCAGAAGTTTTTTCTGGATGAGCAGATAAAGGCATGCCGCGCACCACAAGAGATCGCAACTACACTATGCCCAGAGAGTGGCATTATTGTGCGTGCAAAGGCGATGGAGGCATCATCGTGCATCAAAGGCCGGAGGCATTATTGTGCGTAGAGAGACCGCGGCAGCATGGCTCCGTCTGCGCGGGCGGCCCATTCGACGACAGCATATTGTTGGGCCTCATCGGACGCCGGAGGAAGCGGGAAGTTGTCGTTAAGCAGGCTGGAGACGTCAGAGCTGCCTGCATCACCAGGCGAACTGTTCGGGCGATAGCGAGAACCGCGATCGCCTGGACCGCCTGCAATTGCACCGGCAGGGACTGCGCCATAACTGGCACCGGGAGGCGCGGGCGCGGCAGGCGTTCCGCTGGGAACGGGGACGCCCGGGGTCGATGCGGGCGGTGCTGAAGTTGGCGGAGTTGTCGAATATGCCGGCACTGAAGGTGAGGACGCTGGGATCGAATATGTCGGCGTCGAGGACCGAGCTGGTGTCGCCGATGGTATCAAATTTGCCGGCGTTGAGGATGGGGACGGTGTCGCTGGTGGGGTCACAAGCGAACTCTGAGGCGACGCGTAACTGGGCGAACCATACGATGCCGGCGGAGCGCTCGGGCTGGGCTGCGGCGAAACATATGTTCCGGATGGTTGGCTCGGCGTCACTGTCGGCGGAGTGAACGGCGCAGTCATGGGGGTGTTGGCGGCTGGTACGTATGGATTGCTGCTGCTCGCCTGCACGCCTGGCGCTTTGTAGGTGGCACTGAAGCTGGATGACGCACCACCGGTGGTACCAGTCCAACCAGTTCCGAAATTTGTCTGGTAGGTGGAACTAAAACTCGGTTTCGCGGGAACGCTTGCTGGTACTTGAGTTGTAGAGCCGAAGCTGGAGGTCTGGCTGGACGCGAATCCGGGTGTTGTGCTGGCTGGCGCAGTCGCTGCTGGACTCGGCACCGGGTTAGCGGGCTCAGTCGTAGCGGGACTCGGACTCGCGCTGAACGCCGCACCGGCTGCTGGGCTCGGCGTCGAAGTAGCCGGCGCAGCCGCTGCCGGACTCGGAGTCGCGGCAGGCGCAATCGCTGCCGGACTGGGTGGCGTGCTGGGTGTCGGTGTCGAACTGGTCGTGGCAGCCGGTGCTGTTGGTCTTGGTTCCAGATCAGCGGCATCCGCGGACGAAGCACCGGCCCGGTCGGCGTGCACCGGCATCTGACCGACGAAGACAGCCGCTACAAGCAGCGAGGTGTAGAGGTGGAGCTTACTAGAATTGTTTGATTTCACAGGTTCCTCTCCACTAATTAGGATCGATAATCCAGTAGTCCTTTCCCTGAAAAACCATGCGTCGTGGCACTTTCTGCAAACGCCGCCGCTTTTCGGCTGTGGCTGCATCTTCAGCCGCGATTCGCTGCCAGTCCGCAGCCTGAAAGTTAGCCACGTGCGACAAGAGCACCTGAGACCTTTCTCTTACGCGCTGATCGCCGCCGGTTTTGGCAACGCTCTTCTCCAAATATTCCTTGGCCTCAACATAAGCTCCGCGAGCGCATTCCGCCTGGGCAAGCAGCAGATCCCAAGTTGGACTGTCCGGTTCCAGGCGCGTCATTTGCTGGTACATGCCGAGCAACATCTGCTTGCCGGTGCTGTTGTCATCACTGCTGCCGCTCTCGTTGGCCGCGCGCGTATAGCAAGCAATCGCCCGACGCATGCAGTTCTGCCTGAAGGACAGGGGCATTTGCAGGCTGCCAACCCCCGGAGGACCGGCCACCTGTTCCATCACCACTTTGTACCAGGCCATCCCCGCTTCATCCCAGCGGCCTGCGGCTTCCAGACTGCGCGCATTCTGCATTGCAGACGACAGGCTTACTTGACCGAACTGAGCGAACGCTGCGTTGGCGTTCCAGAAAAACGTCGCCAAAACAGCAATTGTTGCGATTAAGGTCTTCAATTTCATCAGCAGCCAGCTCCTTCTGTCGGACTACAAACCGTCGCCGGACAACGCCTGCAGCGGTGGCAAACAAATAATAATATACGGCGAAACGCTGAGTAATACCTGAATGTTTTAGCTGACAACCGCTCAACCTGTTACTACAGCTAGCAATAGTTACTCTTTGCTTCCAAGAAGTGGATCGATCAGGTCTCCAATCCAGGCAATCCGGCCAGCCTGGCTAGCGCAGTGATACTACATTTGGTGAGATTTCCGTGATACAGCCAATGCATGAGGGCTAACTCGCTTGACTGCGACTTGCTTTTGCACCACATTCAAGACTAATTTGTATTGTCTAATTTTCACTCCATTGCTCGCAAAAAGCCCGTCCATTCCTTAACCCCGTCTATACAACCCTAGCCCAACCGCCCACCTGGAGTGGAGCGGTTATTTTCGCGCAGCCTTGCCAAGTCGTATCCATTCTCGAATCAGAACTATCGGAGACTCCCCAAGATGCAATTGATTAGTGCGCTGCAAGAAACTGAAGTCGGACTGAGCTCGCAAGACATCGACCACGTGCTGCGATTGTGCAGGACGCTGGGAACTGTCGCAGTGGCGATGCGCATGGTCGGACTCGAATCTGAAACCAAGACCGGACCGGAAGACATCGTCACAACGGCCGACAAAGCCCTCTCCTTCTGCGCTCTGAACGACCTCCAGACGCGCTTCCCCGGCGACATCCTCCAGTCGGAAGAGAGCCCCTGGTCGCCCGACCACGACTCCGCTCGACGACGCTTCTGGATCGACCCGATCGACGGCACCAAGTTCTTCATCAAAGCCGATTATCGGTGGTCGGTGATGATCGGTCTGGAGTGCGGCAGCAAGTTGTTGTGCGGCTGGTTCGCTCTGCCGGATCTGGACATCACATATTTCGGTGGTCCAGCCTGCGGTGCTTTCCTCAACGACAAGGGCGTCACCACCCCGCTGCCGAAGTTGCCGCCTCTCGAGCCCGCAAAGAAAGTGCGCGTGCTGATCAGCAAGAACGACCTCGCCGCCAATCAGTGGCTCATCGCCGCCGAGGGGCTCGAGATCGTCACCGCTACCAGCATCGGCGCCGACCTGCACGAGATCGTCAACGGCAACGCCGACGTGTTCGTGCACATCCGGCCGACGCTCAAGTACTGGGACACCGCCGCTCCAGGCGCTGTGGCTCTGGGCTTGGGGCTGGAAGTCGGCACCGAGAACGGTGCTGGTCTCCAGTACGGCGTCGAGCATCCCGGTCATGAGAACTGCGTCGTCATCGGACGAACCGGCGCTCTCGACTGGTGGTCGCGCCTGTTTTCGCAACGCGAAGCGCTGACTGCAGTTGCGGCAGCAAAGGTGTTGGCGACACCGAAGTAAAGGCGGAATCGCGACTAGCGGGCGGAACGCCGGTTGAATCCAAATCGGGTTCAGCCGCGCGTTTCGCCCCTTTTTCGCGATCCGGATAATACTTCACCATATAGTTGTAAAAAGGTCAAAGAGAGGAGGCGGGAGCGGCGCACTGCCGCTCCCGTCACGTTTAGCTACTAATCGGCCGAAGGTTCACCGTTAAACTCCACCGCGGCGGTGACGAACCCGGTTCCGGTGCCACTGACGGTGCCTGTGAGCGTACCGGCCCCGTCGAC
>Ga0182024_10005762_pt1 | contig 27557 bp, 39 predicted proteins | sample P32metaG_FD_120480 | JGI IMG/M metagenome (GOLD analysis project Ga0182024, IMG submission 120480) | Permafrost microbial communities from Stordalen Mire, Sweden - P3-2 metaG (Illumina Assembly) | ecosystem: Environmental > Terrestrial > Soil > Wetlands > Permafrost | place: Sweden: Stordalen...
CCTCCTGCGAGCATCTGGAAGGCGGTTGCCACGAGCGCGCTCTTGGGTTGGGGGACCTTGTGCCCAATGACCGACCCTGCCGCCCAACAGATCGCCGCCGCCAGGACTACTGCGATCCCCGTGTAGGGGACGTGCCTTCCGCCGGGGTGCGAGAGCACGACGATCCCGGCGAAACCCACGACGAGCGCCACGACGGCCAAGCGCGATGGCACGGCTTTCGTGAGGGCTCGGTCGGCAACGACCATCCATAGGGGCACGCTTGCCAGTAGTAGCGCGGCCAGCCCGGACGGCACTGTGCGCTCTGCCCAGCTCACGCCTCCGTTGCCGCAGGCAAGCAGGAGCACTCCGATGAGGGCGCACCCGGCGAGCTGTCTCGGCGACGGCAGGGAAAGCGCCCGGTGCTCGTTATCGCCGGCGGGGCGGGCCGGCGGCATTCGGTTAGGCGACAGCTGAACGATTGGGCTCGGTCTTTCGGCTTGCCGCCCGGTCACGATCGGGAGCAGGATTGTCGCCGCAATGAGATAGCGCACCGAAGCCATCAAGAGGGGCGGGAGAGACTCGTCTGCGACGCGGATGGCGAGATAGGTGGACCCCCACACGATGTAGACCACGATGAGGGCGGCCCATCCCGAAGCTGACGCCCGGCTGTCGGCACCTTGGCCGGGGCTCGCCCCTCTCACCGCGACAGCCTGTCAGGTCGGCTGAGAGGCGTTGGCGAAATTCAGTCTCTGAGTTCCGGCCGCGCTGTTAGTGTCCAACTCGAAATGAGCAGCACCTCGTCCCAACAGGGCCCCTATGGGGACCGTGATGCCCTCCTCGTTGAGGCTGGCGAAAGAGCGAGACGGTACCTGGACGCGGTCGCCGACCGCCCGGTCGTCCCGCCGCCCGAGGCCCTGGCCGCACTCGACCAGTTCGATTTCCCCTTGCCGGAAAAGGGCCTCGACGCGTCGCAGGTGCTGGCGTTGCTCGACGATGTAGGTTCCCCGGCTACCGTGACGACGGCAGGCCCACGCTATTTCGGCTTCGTCATCGGAGGAGCGTTGCCGGTCGCCGTGGCGGCCTCCTGGCTGCTGGCCGCGTGGGACCAGAACGTCGGTCTCTCAGTTATGTCCCCGGCGGGGGCGTTCCTCGACAGAGCAGCCATGGCCTGGGTGCGCGAGCTGCTCGGTTTGCCTGAAGGCACGGTGGGGAGCTTTGTTTCCGGGGCGACGATGGCCAATACGACGTGCCTGGCTGCCGCACGCGACGGGGTGCTCACCCGCGCCGGATGGGATGCCGCCAGCCTCGGCCTAGTCGGAGCTCCGCCTATCCAGGTTGTGGTCGGCCAGGAGGTGCACACCTCGGTCAGCAAGGCCCTCGGCTTGGTCGGTCTCGGGCGGGACCGGGTGCTGCGCCTGCCCGTTGACGACCAGGGCCGCATCTTGGCAGAAAACCTGCCGAAGCTGGACAGACCGGCGATCGTCTGCCTACAAGCGGGCAACGTCAACAGCGGGGCTAGCGACCCGTTCGTCCCTCTCATCGATTGGGCCCATTCCCAAGGTGCGTGGGCCCACGTCGACGGGGCCTTCGGGCTCTGGGCTGCGGCCTGTCCGGAAGTGGCGAGCCAAGTGGAGGGAGTCGACGGCGCGGACTCGTGGGCGACCGATGCCCATAAGTGGCTCAACACCACCTACGACTGCGGGATCGCCCTGGTGCGCGACGGCCAAGTCCTGTACGAGGCGATGCGTGCCGGGGCGGCATATCTTCCAGCCGGCAAGGACCGCGACCCGATGTCGCTGTCGCCACAAGCCTCCCAGCGCGCCCGCGGCGCCGAGGTATGGGCGGTCCTGGCTGCTCTCGGCCGCGACGGGGTCGCCGAGATCGTTGCGCGCCACGTGGCGCTGGCGAAGCGCTTTGCAGCCGGTTTGACCGTCGGGGGAGCGAAGGTGTTGAACGACGTGCAGCTCAACCAGGTCGTCGTGTCTTTTGGCGACACCAGCACAACCGACGCCGTGGTGGCCGCGGTGCAGCGAGAAGGGACTTGCTGGTGCGGCCCGACAACCTGGCAGGGCCAGAGGGGAATGCGGGTGAGTGTGAGCAATTGGGCCACGACCGACGCCGATGTCGACCGCAGCGTTGCGGCAATTCTGGATGCGATGCGCCAGGCCGGTACCGGCTAGCTGCGGGAGCTCGACTGAGTACTCAACGCCGGCAACCACGGCGGCCAGCGGACTTCGCTTAACCAGACGGGAACTGCCATGCTCGTGACGTGGCCGCCCTCGGAGAACCTGGAGTGATCTTGGTGCGGGTGGGCTGCCAGTTCGAGTTCGAGGCTCCGATAGCCGTCCCTTCCCTTTGGCAGGTGCGGCCAAGGCTCGACGGCGAACACAGGGTGGTGTCCGAGACGTGGGAGACGCCCGCCCCCGCTCGCAGTTACAGCGACGCTTTCGGCAACCAGTGCGACCGGTTCACACTTCCCCCCGGCCGGTCGATCGTCCGCTATGACGCAACGGTGGAAGTTCCCTCCCGCTTCGACGACGCGGACAAGACCGCCACGGAGGCGGGCATCGAGGATTTGCCCGACGAGGCGTTCGTGTACCTTCTGCCGAGCCGGTTCTGCTGGCCGGACGCTCTCTATGGGCCGGCCTGGGAGCTCTTCGGCAACGTGGAGCCCGGGTGGGCCAGAGTTCAAGCCGTCTGTGATTGGGTCCACGACAACGTCACCTATCAGGTCGGTGCTAGCTCGCCGGTGACGAGTGCTTTCGATATCTGGGAGACGCGAACGGGAGTGTGCCGCGACTTCACCCAGCTCGGGATGACCCTCTGCCGGGCCCTAAATATCCCGGCACGTTATGTTGCCGGCTATTTGCCAGATATCGCTGTGGCTCCGCCAGAGTTGCCTATGGACTTTTGCTCGTGGTTCGAGGTTTGGCTCGAGGGGCGTTGGTGGACCTTCGACCCCCGCAACAACGAGCCTCGCATCGGCCGGGTCGTCATCGCTCGTGGCCGGGACGCGCTCGACACGGCGATGGTCACCACCTGGGGCCCGGTGGTGCTCCAGTTGATGACGGTGTGGGCCGACGAGGCCAAGCCCGGCGGCGGGCCCTCTGCCTGACAATCCTGCCGTGGAGGCTCTCCGAGGGGGCCAAAGAGGCATCACCGGGCACCAACACTACGCACTGCGTGCACGCTGCCACCGCCAGGGCTAAGCGTGTTCTGGTCTGACGCCCCCGCTTGAGCCACCGATAGCCATGTGGTTTGGTAGCACCAGCGGCAATTAGCCGGCATAACCACTAGGCAGGTTGAACGAACAATGATGAGAGAACCGAGAATGATCGCAAGGACTGTGTCGAACGGTCTGTCTGGCAAGGCAGCGGCCGTCGATTACTTGGCGGAGCATCATCCGGAGTTTGTGGGCTGCGAGCTAGCGGAACTGAAGTTTGAATGGGGCTGGCTGGTCGAGACCGTGATAGGCGACAAGCAAGCCGAAAAAGTTGTGCTCCTGGTAAACCGGCACGGTTTTGTCGAGGAGGTCGGTGCCGACCTGCGTTTTCGTCAGACCGCGCAACGTTCCTTGATCGACTTGCGGGCAAATACCGCTCAGCTCGTACCGCAGAAGAGCTGGAGCTAACGGCTACTTGGCCGTAAGGTGAAGAGCGGGTCGGCTGCTCTTCACGAAGGGATGACGGTCATGGTCGAAACGCTGGCACTTGTTGCCGATGGGACGGAGGTCGGGGGCGCTGATCTCACCGACGATGAGCTGACCGACCTGGCCCTTTCCGCTAGCCCGGAGCAGCCGCTCGACCCCGGTGCGGTCCCGCTCGCGATGTACTCTTCCGAGTCCCCTAGCTTTTTGCCGATGTGGTACATGCCACCTGTAGTGGCACGCGCCGCAGGGGGGTGGAGGCGTCCGCTCGTGTTCGTGCTTATCGCCGCCTTTTTGGCTATTGACGGCTTCGGTCTCTGTATCACCTACGGGCAGCTGGTCGCCGCCTGAGGGCCTAGTCCTAGGCAGCTTGAAGAGTTGTTTCCCGTTCGTCGAGGAACGCCCACCATGCATCGGCGGCCTCGCGTAACGATGCCCCGAGACCTTGCGATGTCCCACCTATTTCGCTGAGAGCGGAGGCGGCCCAGTCCGCATGACGGACGTCCACTTCGGCGTGGTGCTCCCAGAAGGAAATGGCGTAATCGTCTAGCCCATAGTGCCGCCGGAGGCCATCAGCCTTGCTCCGGGCAACGCCGGCAGCCTGGCTCTCGTAAGCCAGGAACCCGGCGAGACCATGGAGAGCTCCCTTGTCGAGGAGGTCGTCATAAGTGCCGAGAAGATCGGCCATGGCGGGCGACGGCTCGGCCACGCGGGCACCGACACCCGCAGCGAAGCGCTCGAACAGTTGCACGTGGGGGACCGGGTCTCCCATTTCGTCGGCGAGGTTGGCGGCAACGAGCTCCCGCGAAGCGCCCTCCGGGAGCGCATCGACTAGTTGCCCGAGGAAGCCAGGGATGTAGTTTTCGAAATGGCGGTACTGGGAGGCGTAATTGGCGAGCTCGGCGATCGATACCTCGCCCTGCTCCCAGCGCCGATAGAAAGGATGGTCAAGTAGCGACCTGTCGGCCAGGCTGATTATCACGATGCGGTTGAGGCCGGAACGGTTCATCGCGGCATCTTAGATGGCCGGTGCCCCGGCGCGCCTGTCGCCCTAATCGCCGGCATCTCCGAGGATCTCATCCAAAGTGAACAGCGACCGCATGGAAATCGCCGCCTCCGCGAGCTTGTCCGCGGCATTGTGGCCTCGTGCCCTCCGGTCGATCACGCAAAGCACCGTGGTGACGAGCGCTCCACGGGCGCGCAGCTCTTCGGTAGACAGCACAACCTGGCCGCCCGTAGTGATCACATCTTCCACTACGAGGACACTGCGCCCGGCGATCTCCGGCCCTTCGGCGAGCTTTGCCGTCCCGTAGGTCTTGGCTTCCTTTCGTACGAGCACTTGAGGGAGCCCTGTGACAAGGGAGAGCGCAGTCGACAGCGGGACTCCTCCGAGCTCGAGCCCGGCAAGGACCTCGGTACCCTCGGGGACGAGCGGGACGGACTGTTCTGCGACGGCCCGCAACAGATCCGGGTCGGCTTCGAGCATGTACTTGTCGAAATAGACGTCAGAAACCTGCCCCGACCTCAGCACGAAGTGGCCAGTGAGGCTACATGTTCTCTTTAGGTGCTTAGCTAATTCGCTCCGGTCCATGGCTACCATCAGGCTCGCTTCTGAGGTTCGTCCTGGCCCAAGCGTGCCGCGCGAGGCGCGAGGAGGACGGCTTTGTCTGACGCGAAGGACATGACCGAGCGGCATGACCCCGCCGAGAGAAGGGACAGGAACGAACCCGCTGAGCCGATCGAAAAAGCCGACAAAAAGGACCCGATGGAGCCGATCGACAATACCGACCCAACGGAGCCGATCGACAGGAACGAACCCTTCGAGGCGATCGACAACGCTGAGCCGTCCGACCACAGCGACAGGAACGAACGAGAACGCGCGGACTTTGTCATTTCCCCATCATGCGTCATGGCCCTTGGCCGCCGCAGCCCTCCCATCGGCCAGCGCACGTTTTGCTAATGGTACGTAGAGGACCACGGAGGCCCAACCCAGCGCGAGCCCGATTACCGCCGCCACCCAGGCAAGCACCAGGGCGGTGTGGTGCCAGGCGATCGTCGAGTGCCCGGCCAGGAACAGCGGGAAGGCGCACATCAGCCCGAAGGTCCCTGCTTTGCCGACCAGCGTCACATCGATCCGCCGAGCTCCTGCCATGGCCAAAGCGACGGTCGCGGCAGCCACCAAGCCCTCGCGGGCCATCGCGATGACGGCGATCGGGACCGGCACCGCGCCTACCGCCAGGATCCCGATGACCGCCGTTGCCAGCAGGACGCGGTCGGCGACTGGGTCGAGGACCTTGCCGAGCTTCGTCACCTGGTCGAGACGCCGTGCGAGCTGGCCGTCCAGCCAGTCCGTCGTGCCGAGGGCCGCAAGCAGGACGGCAGCTGCAAACCAGTCCCGGTGATGCGGCTGTAGCAGGAGCCACACGAACCAAGGCACCAGTACCAGCCGGGGCGTGGTGACAACATTTGGCAACGACAGGATCCGGTCCTCACCCATGCGGCGCCGGCCCCGTCGTACTGGGCTCGGAGGCGATAGTGTCATGACATGATCGAGGCGCAGCAGACCGTCTTAGAGTACTCCGCAAAGACGCTGGTCGCGGGTAGCGCCGGCGCCTGACATCGTCGGTTGGCCTGAAACTCTCAGTTAGCCGGCATTTCCAACTTCAAGACGCGGTCGACCACAATGCCGGCGAACTGAGCCTGGCCGGCGTCTATCTCGATGACATCTTGGGACTGCGCGCAGTAAACGGAGGGGTAGGACTTTGGTGAAAGGTCGCGCTGCACCGAGACAACCTCGTCCGCTGACGATAGCCAGATCATGTCCAGCGCGAACTTCATCCCCTTCATCCAGAAACACCGCGTCCCGGACGAGGAATAGACGAACAGCATCCCATGGTCAAGCGGCAGCTTCGCCCTCTGCCCCAGGCCGAGTTCCTGCTGGGGTGGCGTGACAGCAAGCTGAAGGTAGTACCGGCGGCTCCCTGCGATCAGGACGGCGTCGCCGCGCGGCGCGGATGTGGTACCGGATGGCCCGGCGCCGGCGCTCAACAACAGGGGCGCCGATGCCGCCACGGCGGCCCCCGCCATCCCTCTTAGGGCCAGCGCCCGAAACCACGCTCTCACCGCACAACGACCTTCAGGGCCCGTTGGCACGCCGCAGCGATCTCCAGCTCGAGGTTCTCGTCGACCGTCGTGGAGGCCACCAAAGTGCCGCAACCCTGCAGATCTGTCGACGAGAAGAGCGAGCTCGTTGCAACCTGCGCGGTCTGGAGGGCGCCTACATGCATTACTGGCACCGTAGCGCTCGATGTGGGCAGCGTAGAACTGGTGAACATCGACCGAGCAGCACCGCCGGCGGGTTGCTCTGCCAGCCTGAGAAAATCGAGGGAGCAAACGCTCGCCCATCCGAGGGGTCAAGCCTGGTGCGCGGCGCGGACGAAAGTCTCTGCACGCTTCGGGTCGACACTGTTCCAGGTGTAGCCGTCGACTTTGAGCGAGCTACCGACGATGCAGCCGTCTGCGAACTCGAGGAACCCGGCGATGTTGTCTGCTCTCGCCCCGGTGTTCAAAAGGACAGGGATCTCGGTAGGGACTGCACGGCGTGCGTCGGCGAGCGTGGACATGCTCGGCTCGGCACCAGCCATTGGGCCCGAGATCAGGATGGCGTCAGGCAGGCTGGACACCGCGACCGACCTGGCTACCTCGACTGGCGAACGTCCACCTGCTGAAGAAGCGAACTCCGGGGTGACATTCATAAAAATTGCCAGCTTGTCGGCGTGAAGCGAGCGCCGGCGACGCAAAAGGCTTGCCGCGTCAGGGTTCCAGAGGCCCATGTCCGACTCCCACACCCCCGTCACCACTTCTCGCATGAACCGAGCCTCTGTTGCAACAGCGGCGGCAAGCGCGCATTCGGCGTCCCAGAGGTAGTCGACGCCGAAAGGAACGGCTTGGGGTGCGCACTCGGTGACGACCCGAGTCATCACCGCAGACGCTACGAGGTCGGCCTTCAGCACGTAGGGCCGGTCGTTTTCGTTACAAAACATCACTCCGTCGAACCCGGCGTCAACCAGGACCGATACTTCTCGGCGGACGTGGTCGACCAGACCTTGCACGCCTTCGCTTTCCGCGTAAAGCGGTGTCCCTGGGAGCGCGGGCACGTGGGCCATCGCGATCAGCGGCTTCTTCACGTCGGGGAAGATCTCGCGGAAGCGGAGCCTCGGGGCGCTCCCGGGGCTGGCCGCTCCTTGAGGCACGACTTCGCCCACATCCATGCACCACGTCTAGCACCCCGGGCAGGCCCGCGCCGGGACCGTCGTTCACTACCATTGGGTGTCTTCGGGTTGGTCCGGGTACCGGGTTTGACTACAACGGAAAGGTAGGACATGAGGCGCTACGGGGTGTTCACCAGGGTCGCGAGTGCAGCAGCGGTTGTTGTGGGACTGGCCACCTTCGGGCTCACCGGGTCCGCTTCTGCTGCCGCTTCGGTCGGTCCGGTCCACGACCTTCCCGGTGAGTACAACATATCCGGCAGCGGTTCCCTGGCTTGTACGCCGGGCCAGCCGCTCGCTACCGCCACCTGCTACATGGTGGGCGAGACGGGCACTTTCGCCTACAACGCCACGTCCAGCACCAACGTCGTAGTCCCCGTCACTGACGGCGTAGTCGGGACCTCGGTCGAGCTACCGTCGAGCGACTACATCAGCTACATCTCCTGCACCTCTGGTCGCGACTGCATCGGGCTCGGTAGCAACGCCTCTGGCTACACCTCCTTCTACTGGCTTGACAGCGGCAAGCTGGTCAAGACAGTGACGACACCCCATAAGGGTTACTACTGGGACGGGTTGTCGTGCGGCTCGGCCACATACTGTGTAGCCAGCGGGAGCACAGGCGTGGGGCCCAAGGTTGCCGGGGCGGTCGCAGTGATGAGCAACGGTGCCGTCAGCTTGCACAGGGTCGCCACTGTCATTGGTAACGGCGTGTCCTGTTACGGTCCCACCTCGTGCCTTGTGGTCGGGACGTCCCACCAAGGCGGTGGCACCGCTTACGGCACCCTGGTAGAGGTCAAGGCGGGGGTGACGGGGGCCATCCACACCATCGCTGCCACCGCGTACCTGGGCGGCGTCACATGCGGTTGGGAGGCCGGTACATGCCGGTCAACAGCTTTGGTAGCTGCCGGGAGCGGGGGGTACTACCCGGCCGTTGCAATCATCAAAGGGACCACCGCCACAGTGACCAAGTTGGCGGGGAACGCCTCCCCCGGCGCTGCCGTCTGCCCTGCAGTTGGGCAGTGCGTGGAGTTCGGTGTGGTGAACCCTAACGAAAAGGGGGAGCACGCCTTCGTGGCCGTCGCCACGGGCGGGGTAGCAGGTGCGAAGTTGACGGTGCCGGGCCTGGCCGATGTCTACGGCCTGTCGTGCCCGCAGATAGGCGCTTGTGACGGCGTGGGGAGCCTGCTGGGCGGGCCACACGGTGACTACTCTCTGGCCACGTTCACAGTGCGTTACTAACGGTTCTTTAGGCCCAGCCGGTCAGCCCGGGAGACCTACGGCTATGTCGGCTGGCGATGCACCTCGCTCACGGCACGGGCCCAGCCCCAGCGGCCCTTCCGGTTTTTCCGGTTCTGCTCATTTAGCGGATATAGGACCACTTACAGCGTTGCGGTCGACTAACTAGCGGTCGAGAAGATACCGATGGGAACAAGGCAGGCGAACTGACCGGCACGATCCGGCCAACGAGCTTGCGTAGTAACCCTTCAGGGAGCGGACCGGAGCGGCACGTAGCAGGAAGCGGAGGTGCGATGTCGGTGACTCAGCCACAGAGCAGGGTGGGCCTGCCTTCAAAAGGGCCCGCCGTGGTCAACCTCGGGGCCGACGACAGGTGCCGCCAACTGCTGGTGCGGGCGGTTGAGGTATTAGGCGGAGCTGATGGAGCGATCATTGCCGCTGGTAGCGGGGGTGTTCTTGAGGCAGTCGCTGCTTACCGAGAGCGCAGTGAGTGGGGTAAAGGCCCGTTGGAGGCGGCGGCGCGCACGGCGTGGCGAGCCGCACGACCGACCGATGGCACCTTCCCCGCGAATGCGAGCAGGCCCGATATCGATGCGCCTGAGCGGTACTTTGCAGCGCCGCTCGAGATCGACGGTGAACTGATCGGTCTCCTCATCGTCACAGGGACCACTGCAGAAGGTGGGAGCGTCGAAGCTCGCCTGGAGCGTCTCGGGCCTCTCCTCGAGACGATCACGCTGAGTGTGGAGCGCCTCCGGATGTTGGAAGCTCTCGATAAGCGCGCCGACGACATCAGCGCGCTCCGCCAACAGCTCGATGCGTTCGCGGTGGACTTCCGCTCCATGTACCAGGCCGAGCGGGACAGGTCCCAGCAGCTCGTCGGCGCCTTGGGGGAACTGGAACGGACCTACAGGGCAACCGTGGCCGGCCTCGCCATGGCTGTCGAGGCAAAGGACGAGTGCACCGGCGGCCACCTTTTCCGGGTCAGCCGGTACGGCATGCTCCTCACCGGCATCGTCTCGCCGGAGCACGCCGGGGATCCCCAGTTCGAGTTCGGGTTCTTGCTCCACGACGTCGGAAAGCTCATGGTCCCCGATGAGGTCCTCAACAAGCCAGGCGCGCTTACCGACGCCGAATGGGAAGTGATGCGGGCTCACCCCGGCAACGGCCGGTCGATCCTCGAGGGCATCGATTTTCTCGAAAATGCCCGAGAGATCGTGTTCTCACACCACGAGCGCTGGGACGGGAACGGCTACCCGCAGGGGCTCAGGGAAATGGAAATCCCGCTCGGTGCTCGGATCTTCCCCCTCTGTGACGCCTTCGACGCCATGACAAGCGACCGGCCTTACCGCCGCGCTCTGACATTGCACAAAGCCCTCGACGAGGTCTGCAACGGGGACGGGACGCAGTTCTGGTCTGAGGCGGTTGACGCTTTTATGAGCATCCCGCGCGATGCGCTCCAGAACGTAATGCGCGAGAGGCGCCGCGGCCCGTCGTAGTCCTTGAGCGGGCTTGGCCCCTCCCGATTGGCTTCTAGATTGGGGCCATGACCACTGAAGCGCGACCGTATACCCGGGTGCCAATGCCCGCCTTCCTGTTCGACCTGGACGGGACCTTGGTGGACTCCGTATACCAACACGTGATTGCTTGGCAGGAGGCGCTGGCCGAATGTGGCGTGCCCCTGTCCGTTTGGAGGATCCACCGCCGTATCGGGATGAGCGGCGGCCTGTTCCTCGACGCTCTACAGCGTGAGACGGGACGGCTACTCGACCCTGAAACCCTTGAACGGTTGTCGTCTCTCCACGCGGAGTTCTACCTACGACGGGCAGCGGGGGTCGTCGCTCTGCCAGGAGCTACCGAACTGCTCCGAAGCCTGCGCGACCATGGGGTGCCGTTCGCGATCGCCACCAGCGGCAAGCGCGTTACTGCGTCGTCAGCTTTGGAGCTGCTCGGCCTGCCGGAGGGCACGGTCGTGGTCACACGTGACCTTGTTGAACGGGCCAAGCCGGACCCCGACCTGTTCCTGGCTGCCGCGGAACTGTTGGGCGTCGAGCCGCAGCACAGCTTCGTGGTCGGCGACAGCATTTGGGACCTGTTGGCGGCGCAGCGGGCCGGGTCGCTCGGTGTAGGCCTGCTCTCAGGCGGGTACGGGCGCGCCGAGCTTCAGGCAGCGGGGGCATACCGAGTCTACGACGACCCGGCCGACATGTTGAACCATTCAGAGGAAGTCGGGGTCCGTCCCGCCAAGTAGCTCCTTCAAACTGTTTGTCCCGTCACGGTTTGTCCTCTGTTCAACCGTGCGGCTGGGGCACGTTCGTTAGCTGACCACGGAGAGCTTTCAGGGCGGCGTTATAGATCCCTGAAAAGGTGGGGAAGGGCTGGATCGTGTCGCGCAGCACGTCGATCGGGACGCGGGCGCGGATCGCCAGGGTGGCTTGCTGGAGCCACTCGCCCGCTTCGGGCCCGAGCGCATAAGCTCCGGTCAGTCGTTTGCCATCGCTAAGGAGAGTTAAAAATCCATTGAACTCTGCATATGCGCGTGTGTACGTCTCGGTTTTCGGCTCCTCAGACAAAGGGGCGGTAGCGCTGAAGTCGGCTTCGGTGGCACCTACCGAGGCCGCCTGGGGGTCGGTGTAGACGACGCGTGGCACGGCCTCGTAGTTGGCCTCCCGGTCCTCGCCCAAGATGTTGGCGGCGACTATGTCGCCCTGGTACTCGCCGACGTGGGTGAGCGGCCAAACCCCGTTCACGTCGCCAATGGCCCATAGCCGCTCGCCGGCACGCAAGTGAGTGTCGACCGGGATGCCGTGCGCGTCAGCTTCGACGCCGACCGTTTCTAGGCCGATCCCCTCGACGCGTGGCCGCCGGCCCGTGGCGACCAGCAAGTGGTCGCCACGCACCTCGGTACCGTCGGCAAGCTCCAAGACATAGTCCTCACCCTCGCGCCGCGCGGCTGTGGTGAGTACCCCGAGAAAGAGCTCGATGCCGTCGCGACGCAGCACTTCGCCGAGGGCCTTGCCGAGTGGTGCGGGCTCACGGGCGAGGAGGTGGTCGGAACCCTCCACCAGCACCACTTCGCCTCCCAACCGGCGAACGGCCTGTGCAAGCTCTACCCCGACCGGCCCACCACCCAGCACGAGGAGGCGGCTAGGAATGGCCTTCATGGCGGTCGCCTCGCGGTTGGTCCAAATGCCCTCGAGTTCTCGAAGGCCCGGTATGGGCGGCAGGACGGCGTCTGAGCCGGTCGCGATTACGACGTTGGCGGCGGTGTAGGCCACGCTGTCTACTTCGACAATGCCTACTCCGGCTAGACGACCGTTCCCCCTTATGAGGTCGATCCCCTTTCCGGCCAGCCAGTGCACCTGACCGGCGTCCGAGTAGTCAGAGACCATGAAGTCACGCCAGGCGAGCGCCTCTTTTATGTTGACGACGGCGTTCCCGGCGGCCTCGCGCGCGCCCACGGCCGCCTCGCCGGGGCGGAGCAGTGTCTTCGATGGGATGCACCCCCAATAGGAGCACAACCCGCCGACCAGTTCGCGCTCGACCACCGCTACCCTGAGGCCCCCTTCGGCGAGCGCAGCTGCGCAATGCTCACCGGGGGCACCGGCGCCCAAGACGATTACGTCGTAGCCGCTCATTTGATTGCCGCCCCAGTCCTTATTGGCATCCCGCTCACCGGCCCGGCAGGCGCGTGGTCACTTCTTGAACGAACCAGGCGTTACCGTCGGGGTCGCTGAAGGAGGCGAACGAGCCGTAGCTCTTATGTTCAAGGGCTGGGCCCGGAACCCGCGCCTGGGACCCTGAGTGGTGGAAGACGCCGCCCTCGTCGTGGAAGACCTCGCTCACATCGACGCCATGGCCGACCAGCTCGGCCCGAGCCGCATCGATATCTGCTACAACCAACTGCAACCCGTCCGCTGAGCCCGGTGCGGCGGAGGTCACGCCGCTGCCGAAGATGACAGAGCACGCTGAACCGGGGGGTGTTAGCTGCACCACGCGGAAGCCGCCCTCGCCGGCGAAGTCGGCATCGAGGCGCCATCCCAAAGTCTCATAAAACTGCTTCGCTTTGTCGACGTCGGAAACCGGTAGCACCACTACCTCAAGTCTCATGTCCATGGCCGCACCTCCTAACATCTCTTAACCTAGCCGGTGTAAGGCGAGTTTCCCAAAGGAGGACCAATCGATGGACATCGCAGCCTTGGCAAATCTTCTCCATGAGACGTCGGAGCATCACGGCCAGTACGAAAAGATCGCTCCGAAGCACGACTGGTGGGACTGGTACGCCGCTTACATGAGCGCCCGAGAGAGCGGCAGCGCCCCAGAGGAGGCATCGAAGGCGGCCGGTCTCTACATGGAGCAAGCCCGAGGCATTCATATCTTCCCAAAGTTCCCCTGAGCTGGATGAGGTAAATGGTCAGCTTAAGATGGGCGGGCCCAGGTCGTCGTCGCCGGCGCTCCCGAGCATGGCCACATCTGCGGCTCAGGTTGCCCGGAGCCGGAAGAAAAGAAACCGCGGTCTGGTCCGGATCTCTTCGTAGGCGTCGGCATCACGTTCGGCGAGCTTGGCCAGCGGCGCTGGCTCCACGAGCCGCTCGATGACGAAGCCGGCGCCGGCAATTGCGTCGGACATAGCCGTGAGGGGCCGGCGCCAGAAACTGACCTCAAAACCGCGGCCGCCTATCGTCCAGGTTTCGGTCACCTGTTTGACGGCGAAGTAGTCCTCGGGCGAGCTCACGATCCAGTCCATGGTCGGGTGGTGGGTGGAGAACACAACAACTCCGTTTGGGCTCAGCACACGGCGGATTTCCCGAAGTGCAGCCTCCCAGTCGCGCACGTAGTGCAACACAAGCGAGGCGACGACGATGTCGAAGCTCCCGGTCTCGAAAGGCAGCGGCGCGGCGAGGTCGGCTAGGACCAGCTCAGCCCCGCCACCGACGGACCGTTGAGCCAGGTCGAGCATCGAGGGGCTCACGTCCATGGCCGTGACCGTCGCGCCCTGGTCGAGGAGCCAAGTAGTCAGGAGGCCCGCTCCGCAGCCGACCTCCAGGACCCGTAGCCCATCGACCTTTCCCAGGATGGCCATCGTCGCGGGGCGTTCGTAGAAGGCGTTGTACGGGCTGGTCGAATTGTCGGCGGCGTAAGCGGAGGCCATGGCATCGTACTGCTGGGCAGTGCGCTCACCATCTTCCATCGGTTCATCCTGCCAGGGACGGAGAGTAGCTGGCTGTGGTCGCGGCTTACGAACTGGTCCCACGCGGTCCCAGAGCGGGCTATCGCGCGAGAGCCACCTCTTTCTGCGTGGCGCTTAGCGCACTGGGCGGCGGGCGGCCGTGGCCGTTGCGCCACTCCCTGACAACTAGTAGGTTCCTGCTCGTCCAGTCCGCACTATGGGTCTCCAGACAGAGAAGGTACGCAAATGCTAAGGGTTTCCTCTCCACTTTGCCGTAGGGGCCGGGTTAGCCGTTTGGCCGCCGGGGTGACAGCGTCGGCGGCTCTCTTTTCCGCCGCCTTGACCGTCGTCGCCGGCACCGGCACCGCCGCTACCGCTGCGACCTATGTAGCCATGGGTGACTCTTACACTTCCGGGCCCAAGATCCCTACTCAATCAAGCGCTGCCGGCGGTTGCGACCGGTCCAACCACAACTACCCAAGTGACGTCGTCGCCGCCCTCAAGCTCACCCTGACCGACGTCAGCTGCAGCGGAGCCACCACCGCCAACATCCTCAATACGGCCCAGGTGGTTTCTCCTGGTCCCGACAACCCGCCCCAGTTGACCGCCTTGGGATCTGGTACTCAGGTTGTCAGCTTGCAGGTCGGCGGTGACGACCTCGGTTTCACCAGCATCCTCGAGAACTGCGCCGCTCTCACCCCGTGGGGGCCGACAAAGGTCGGGGCCAACTGCAGAAATTATTACGACCCCAGCGGCAACAACTCGTTGGCGAACGCCGTCACCGCCTTGGCGCAACCAATCGGCAGCATCCTCGCCGACATCCACACCGCAGCGCCCAACGCCAAGGTGTTCGTCGTCGGTTACCCGGACATCCTGCCCCAGAACGGTGCCTGCTGGCCCTCGATGCCGTTCGAAACCGCCGACGCCGAGTACCTGAACAGCGTCGAAAAGGACCTCAATACGATGCTTCAGGCGACTGCGGGGTCAAATGGTGCGACTTTTGTCAACACCTACACGCCAAGCGAGAGCCACAACGCGTGCACGCCCGAGAGCACACGATGGGTGGAGCCCATTGTGCCCGGCTCGTCCGCCGACCCGGTGCACCCCAATGCCAACGGCGAGGCAGCAATGGCAAGCGAGCTCGAGCAAGCCGGGATTTAGCCTAGGGACGTCTCGGGGGCTACGCTCATGTCGTGGCGTGTGTGCGTTGCGCTGCGAAGCCTCCCCCAGGCGCGCGGTTCTGCGGGTTGAAGAGGCCCTTGGGGATCAGGAGGAGAACGAGATGTTCAAGCTACGATTCGTGGTCCCTGACGAAATCGAATAGCCGTCCAAGGACCGATGGTTCTTGTGCCGCTTTGTTTTGCCTGCTGTTGCCCGCGTCAGCGGCGGGCGGGTTAGGCGCTCTTCGGGACCATCGGGCTTAGGCGACGAGCGACGAGGTGCGTGACGCGCGATATCGCGCATCACGCTCAGGACCACGGAAAGGTCCACAACTTCAGAGTCGTTCTGCCACCACCGATGCTGGCACGTCGAGCACGCGAAGAGCCTCAACTGCTCACGCCCCGGGCCGCCCAGCTGGAGCGTTGGCGCCATTTCCGGAGCATGCTTACACTGGATTACAACGTTATTGGACTGCTCGCCGCCTCTTAGATTTGCCATATACACCTACTTCGCCCGTAACGCAGGCTCGCCGACACAGGGCGATTGGCTCCAGCGGTGGTGACCTTGGTCACATCTCGCGACGGTTCGGGCTTGCCGTCGCGCGATCAAGGCACGAACCTCCTCCACCTCTCAGAAGTGGTCAAAGGTCCCGGACTAGAGGGACTACTAGCCCTGCTGGCGAGGCAGGTGGCAGGACGAACAGATTTACAAGGAACGGCTAGGAATATGTCGGCGGCCATCAGAAATTGCCGGGTGGCGGCCAGTAAGCGTCTCTCCCAAACGGCCACTCATCGTGGTGGACTCAAACGGTCGACTCCGACGGCCCAGATACAACGCCTTTCACCGAGCCGCCACCGACGGGTCGTGGCAGGGTTCAACTGCTTCCTGGGACGAGGGAACCGCCGTGAGCCCAGGCGAGGAGCTCGGGGCTGCCCAGATCGTTCACCCGCGCTTGGTAACGACGCTGGTCCTCGACCGTGGACAGGATCTGGCGCCATTGGCCGCTCGATCCCTTGTTGAAGAATTGTGCCGTATCCATCCAGAAGCCCGCGACGTGGATCTCGGGGACGAGCTCGTCGGCTCGGGCCTTCATGTTGTCGAATCTGGCCGCGGTCACCAGTTCGGGCCAGAGGCCCTCTTCCACGTCGATGCCCAGCACCGAGGCCACATAACGCATCTGTCCCTCGAGGTCGGCCTGCAGGTCCGAGTAGTGGAAGAGGACGACGTTGGCAAGGTGGCGCCGCTCCCAGAATGTCCCCAAGTGACCTAACAGCGCAACCAGGCTGCTGCCCCCGCCGACCGAAGTCGGGCCAACCGAGTGCTCACGTTCAGGGGCAGGTCCCGCCTCGACCCAGGCCCAGAAACTCTCCCTCGGGTCGTTGGGCCGGCTCGGGGTGCTCTCGGTCCGGTACTCGGGGAAGTCCTCGAGACCACCGGTGGCCTCGACGGCTGCCAACACGGTGGGGAGGTTCAGGTTCTGGCGATGGTTGTACAACGACACCGCGACGTCCCTGGGATCGCGGCCGACGCAGAGGTAGGTCACCCTCTCGTCGAAGGGCAGGCCATCCAAGGGTGTGTGGGTCTTGATGAACCGTCGGTGCTTTTGAGCCTCGAGGGCGGCGACGACCCGGCCGAGAGACTCACTCTTAGAGTCGAGCCACGGGGACAGCTTGTCCAAGCGGCCGGGCAAGGCGTTGCTCTGGAAGATCAGCAGGGCGCAGATCATCTGCATCCAAGTGGTACCGCACTTGGCGGGCGTGCAGATGACAATGTCGTCATGTCGGAAGCCGAAGTCATCCCACCGTGCGCTATCGGAGAGGTAACTGGCATAGCGGCGCCGCGCGGGCGCTGGCGGCAAACCGGCTCTCTCTTGGGATGGAGCGCATTTACTCAACGCTGACTGCTCCGTCACGGACTCCCTCCTTGCCGCATCGACCAAAGTGCCGAGCCGCCCCAGCCGCTGGGTTGACGACACACGAGTAGATGATATGAGTGATTGGTCGAAGGCGTCTACCGCGGGGCAGGGTGTCGCGAAACGACGGCTAGTCGCTCGCCCCAGCTGGCGGACTCTAGTCACTCTAAGTGGCGAAGTCGCCGTGACCGAGCAGTCGCTGTTGGCCGTGTCTGGGCAGATCCCGATGGCCGCCGACAGGAATATCAGAAATGGACCTAGACCTACTACAGGTGGAACTTGAGTCGGTGGAGTTCCTAATGCTGAGCGTCCCGCTCACGACAGACCACCGCGCGAGGTACCGCTGCCTGTGGGCCCACGAAAGGGAGTTGCTTGCGCACCATACCCGCAACTGCGTCGGGTTGACGGGCAGTGATCTTCCAGTCGAGATTAGACGGCCGCCAAATTGTGGTGAACGCCGACCTCGTCGAGCCTCTCGAGGCTAAACCCGACACGATTATCACGCTGGTGGACGGCACCAACTACGTAGTGGCGGAAAGTCTCCAGGAAGTCGTAAACAGAGTTCGGACATTCAAAGCTTCGGTCCTCGTGACGTGCGCCAGCTTGGAGAACCCGACCCAGCAACAGGCGGCGCTGAGACTACTGCTGCGGCGACCCTGATTGCGGGTGGTGGTGCGAGAGTAGATAGGGGTGGCATCAGAGGTGGTGGGCAGGTAGCCGGGCTGCCGCACTGGGCACCGCCTTATCCGCTCGACGTCATCGTCAACGCGTCGGCCGTAGTTGCCCTGATCGTTGGCATTCGCCGGCGGAGGCCAGATACGGTCTTGCCCTGTCTATGCGATCGACGGTACTTGCACCCACAAAAGGAGCGCATTTGGTGGCGGAGAGGCGTATTCCTTATTTGAAGTTGGGGCACTTCGTACGTCGCCAGAACGGTGGCGAGCAGCCGATTTCGGCGGGGACCCTCTGGTAGCCACGCAAGGTCTCGGCTGTGATCTCCGGATCGCAGCGCGCCCGCGCCTCCGGTCAACTTCCGGACGGCCCGAACAACGCCTGACCCATCTTGTACGCCGCTTCCCTCTGCCTGGTCGGGGTCCAGCTGAAATGGTCCCGGGTCAGCATCACGTTCGGATGATCATTTACATCGCTCAGGCAATCGGCAGTAGGTTCAAGATCGTCAAGAGCTTGGGGTCATTGACCCGAAGGAGTGCACTCAAGGCACGCTTTAGGTCTACCCGGCGGCCGTTTGGGGGATCCTGACCAGTGCGAGCACTTCGTTGATCGAGAGCCTGGCGCCGGCGCAGGTGGGCATGCCGGGTTGAGCAGCTGAGGGCGATAGCGGCCCCTTCGCGGTGTCCCACGTCCAGGTACGCGATCATGTTCCGGTGCGACGCGACGCAGGGCCGACCGATCACACATCGGCAGCCAAGTTGGCCGGCCGGCGCTGATGAGCGAGGAGCCGACTGAAGCGGGAGCCGCTTCGAAGGCCGGTAACGCCATGGACACCCATCGCCTGGAGGCCTTCAGCGACGGCGTTATGGCTGTGATCATCACCATTATGGCGTTCGACCTGAAGACCCCGGTCACCGCCAGCGTCCACGGGCTCGTAAATCGCGTGCCGTCCTTGCTTGTCTACGTCCTGAGTTTCACCGTCATCGGCATCTACTGGAACAACCATCATCACCTGCTGCGAGCGACCGAGCGCATCAACACCGTGGTTATGTGGACCAACCTGCAGCTGTTGTTCTGGTTGTCGCTTATCCCCTTCGCCACCGAGTGGGTAGGGACGGCGCACGCCCGCACCCTTCCCGCTGCAACCTACGGCGCCGTTGCCCTCGGCGCGGCTCTGGCGTACTACGCGCTCGTTCGAGCCATCCTGCGAGCGAACCCTGATGATGCCGACATTGCTGCCGCCGTCGGCAAGGACATCAAGGGGATGGTCTCGCCCATTGTTTACGTAGCCGGTTTTGGGCTGGCGTTCGTAAGCCCGTACCTGGCATATGCCTGCTACGGCGCCGTTTCGCTGCTCTGGTTCATCCCTGACCGACGGCTCACCAAGAGCACCTGACGCAGCAGTCGCTCAGTTGCGGCAATGAGCGCCGCGGTGCTTGCGGCCCGATCAGGCGCGTAAGCGCTCTGTGGGGTCTTAATATTTTTCCGTTGACGGCCCTTTGCGTGCCGCTTTGGCGCTGCGGCCCCGCGGCCAGCTAACCTCGCGCCGTGGCACCAGGCGCCCGGGTCGTGCTCATCGGCCTCGACTCCGCTGATCCTGTGGTCGTGAGGCAGTTGGTTGCGGCCGGACGAATGCCAGTGGTGGCCTCGATGATTGCTAGTGGCGCGTGGTGCGAAGTCGAGGCACCTCCCGGCGTTTACACCGCCGCCATCTGGCCGTCGATCGCGACGGGGCTGTCACCTGCCGGCCATGGTCGGTACTGCGACGAACAATTGGTAGTGGGCACCTACAGGTGCTCTCACTTCAGCCCCATTGATATGGGAGGGAAGCCATTCTGGGAATCCCTCAGCGAAGCGGGCCACAGGGTGGCGATCGTGGACGTTCCCCATAGGGATCTTTCCAAAGAGCTCAACGGTATTCATGTGATGGGGTGGGGTGGCTGCGCTGCCGACCAGGAATTCGGCACCTGGCCGCCGTCCTACGCCCGCGATTTGCGGGAGCGATGGGGCTCTCACCCCGTGGGTTGGGATTGCGGCAGAGGTGGCGACGGCGCCTCGGAATGGGCCGGCCTGCGGGACAAACTTGTCACCGCCGTTCAAACCCGCGCCGCCATGGCCGGTTCGATCCTATCGAGCGAGGCTTGGGACTTTGTTTTTTACGTGTTCAGCGAGGCTCATTGCGTCGGTCATAACTGCTGGCACCTCCACGACCCCAGCCACCCCAGGTACATGTCCCAACTGGCGGCCACGGTGGGGCTTGACCCCGTAGCGGCTGTCTACGAGGAGCTGGACCGCGCCATCGGGAACATCATCGAGCAGGCGGGCGGCGACGCCATTTGTGGCCTACTGCTCAGTCATGGCATGGGCCCAAATTATACCGGTAACCATTTGCTCGACCAGGTCCTGGCCCGCTTTGAGGGCCGTTCTACGGGGGCGGGGCAGCGGTTGGCTCAGGAGTTCAGGGCCACAGCATTGCGGGGCCTCCCGCAGCCGGCGCGCCGAGCCGCCCGCCTAGTCCGCCGGAGCGTTTTCCCCCATCGGGACCCGTTGGTCCTGAACGACCGCCAGCTGGCCTCTCAGGAGGCTTTCGCGCTCCGCCACAATACGTGCGGTGCCGTGCGGGTCAACCTCAGCTCCCGCGAGCCCAACGGGCGGGTCAGTCCCGAGAACTACGACGAGTACTGCACTGAGCTATCAAACGAGCTGTTAGAACTCGTCAATGTGGGTACCGGGAGGCCAGTGGTCCACCGTGTGATCAAGTCGGCCGACATCTTCATCGGACCGCGCCTCGAGGGCTTGCCCGACCTGGTAGTCGAATGGGACGCTTCCGAGCCAATCACCGAGGTCACCTCGCCGCGCATCGGTACCGTCAAGGGCGACAACCCAGACCACCGCAGCGGCGACCACCGGCCCACCGGCCTGTTAGTCGTGACCGGGCCGGGCACCCAGCCGGGTTACCTGGGCGCTTCCATCCAGGCGACTGACATAGCCCCGACCATTGCCTCCCTCTTCGGGGTCCGGCTGCCGGCTTCCGACGGTCGGGTGTTCTCCCTGGTGACAGACCCCACCGTCGTCCCCTAGTGGCTGAAGGGCGCTCGGCAAGCCCGGAGGCGGCCCGCTTGTTGTTGTCGCCCACCCTGACGACGAGATCTCAATCTCCCTGAGCCCAAGAAGAAATTAGACGGCTTCGAAGCGCGGTTCGACTATCTCAGCCCGTCAATTAGAGCGCCCCGCCGCCGGCAATCGACGCTGAACCAAGCCGACCTCCACATCTGCCGGCCGGTCGCAGCCGCTCGTGCGCCCGCGCCGCCGGGCAGGGGCGAAGTCCCAAGCCGTGAACTTGGCCAGGTACCGTCCGATCGAGATCCCCATTACTACTGCCGAACCGGGGCCGACATCCTCGACTCAACGTGCATCAGTGAGAGAGGCGCGCCCAACTGATGCCGTCATCATCCTCAAATACCAGCCGGCCAGTGATCGACATTGATCTCCCGCATCGGGAAATCGTCCATATTCGCGGTGGCGATAGAAGCGTCAACTCCGAACGCGGCAGCCGCGATCAGACAGTCGGCCTGATGAAGTGTCAACCCTCGGCTCGCGAACTCACGTCGCCAGGTGCCGGCACGGATCCCCTCTTCCGCGCCCAGCGGCGCGACCCGCAGACCGTTGAACAAGCGACGGGCTACTGGTTCTTCTATTAGACGCAGCCCGCGCCAGATCTCCTCGATAGAAATGGCACATACCCATGGCTCCGTCCCCATCCGTCGTAGCCCAGCCACTCGCGCCGCCGCGGGGCGGCCCCGGAGCGCGTCAATTAGGACCGTCGAGTCGAGCAGGAGCCGGGCCACTTACCCGGCTCGCCTCGCGTCTCCCCGTCGCTGTGCACGGACCCAGCTCGACGGGTCCTTGTCCCACTCGTGGCCCGTGTCTGGGATCCCACTCAGGGCCGACTCGATGTCGTCCCACCGACGCTCGTCTTCTAAGCCCTGACGAATGAGCTCGGCGATGAACGCGCTGCGCCGCCGCCGTCCTACACGACGGTCGAGATCGGCCACAAGTTCGTCCTCCAGCGCTATGTGTAGACGCATGGGCTCATCTTAGCCCATAAGAGGGATGGCTGTCACACGTCGTCGGTAGATTTGACGGCTATGAAACTGAAACTGAATGAACTCATATATGGGGAAAGTGTTGAGGCCCTAACGCCTGGGTTACTCACAATTGGCGACAACATGAAGCCGGCAAAAGACGGCTCAGTCCACTTTTCCGTGCGGCTGGAACCGGAGGGAGGCGACCCGCTTCGCCGGGCGCTTCTGCGGGTGGAGGCTGAGTTACTCCGTGAGGACGCAGACGCAGTCGGCACACCGCACGAGTCACAACGTAGCTACGAAGAGCGCGCCGCCGACGCGCTCGTTCGTTTGGTGGAAGCGTGGGGCGTTTATAGCAGTGGGCGGCTCGAGCACTGACGGTCGTGGTACGGAGAGCCCAAGGCAAGGCCGGCATGACGGCGCCCAGCTTCGTCGCCCAAGCCAGGGCAGGTTTGAGCAGCTAGCAACCGAGCGCGGTGGGCGAACCGAGAGGTCGACCCTCACTCTACGAAGCCGATATCAGATGCTGTACGAGCGCTGTGCTAGGCGGGGCTTCAGCAGGTCATCAGTGAGCGATAGCGGCAATTAGATGGTGTGAAGACGCTCATTACAGGTGGGAATGAGCTAGGTTTCGTGGTATGGTTGTTGGTATGGCGACACGGAAAGTTACGGTTACGCTCGATGAGAGCCAACTCGCGCGCATACGCACTCTTGTGATCCAAGGAACTGCGACAAGTGTGTCGGGCTTCGTTCAGCACGCGGTGGGCGTCGCCCTCGACGACGTAGCCGGGTGGGGCGCCATGCTGGCCGACGCTCTCCGCGACAGCGGGGGAGAACTGTCTCACGAAGAACGAAATTGGGCGGACAACATCCTTGGTGTTACCAACCACCCGGGGAGTTCTGCCGCCTAGTGGCTGGGATTACCCTTGACGCCGGCGGCCTAATCGCTGTCGACCGTAATGACCGTCGAATCTTGGTGCTGCTCGCCCGCGTGCAAGAGACAGGCGCCCGAGTGACCGTTCCTGCGACGGCGCTTGCCCAGGCAATACGCCAACCTGAGCGGCAGGCCCGACTTTCTCGACTGGTCCGCCAACCCAACACGGACGTGGTTGTGCTCGACCGAGTCGATGCCACGAACGTTGGTCGTGTGCTTGAAGCTAGCCGTACGACAGACATTGTCGATGCTCACGTCGTGATATGCGCCAGACGGACGCGCCAACCGATCATTACTTCCGATGCCGACGACCTTCGAGCCCTCGACCCATCGATCAAGCTCGTGGAGATCTGAGCTGCGGGTCTACGTGACAAGGTTCAGAATATTGCCCTCGGGATCCTTGAACCACGCCGCCCGGCGGTTGCCGAAAGAGTGAATGTCGCCATCACGTGTGACGCCCGGCATGTCGTACCGCTCGAACCTGATCCCTCTCGACCTCAGAGCAGAAACCTCGGCGTCGTTTCGTACGTACCTAGGGAGCCCGCCGCGTCCAACAAGCCACAGTCGGGCCGGGTAGCGCGTGTCCTAAGGGCGGCGTCAATACGGTTCTCAGGCCCCGCCCTCGTTGCCCTTGTTCTAACAGGATGTCCCGTTGGGAGTGGCCGCCGAGGCCCTAAAGAGGAGCGGCCAGTCGGACGCCCGGCTGGGGCAGCCGTCGCCTTTACGGGCCTGGCCCGACCTGGCCACTTGCTACCTGCGATGCTCACCTGCCTCTCATGGCGCAGGCGCCACGGCGCCGTTGCACGCGCTCGTCGTCCGGACCGGTTGGGTGTTAGGACGCAGTCGACTTGTAGGCGAGGTAGAGCACTCCATTGGTGTAGGTCACGCTTCTCTCCAGCGACCATGTCGTTGCCAGGGTGTCAGGAAAGAGGCGAGGTCCGGCACCTCGGGTGAGGGGGTAGACGAACAGGTGCAGTTCGTCGATCAGACCGTCAGCGATCAGGGACCGCACCAGGGCCCCGCTGCCGCTCACGTATATGCCGCCGTCGATGTCACCCTTGACATGGCGGATGGCGTCGGTACTGTAGGGGCCGATGATCTGGGAGTTCTTCCATTTTCCGGCCTTCAGTGTGGAGGAGACGACGTATTTGGTGGAATCGTTCATGAAGGGAGCGCCGGGGTCCTCCTCGGCGGTCCGGGTCGACCAGGCCGGCTCGAACATCTCATAGGTATTGCGCCCCAGCAGGATGGCTTGGCAGCTTGACATGAGATGGCCGATATCGTCCCCCATGGCGGGGTCGAAGCCGTAATCGAAGGTCCAGGTTGGCGCGTCGATGACGCCGTCGAGGCTCATGAACTCGTGCACTTTGATTGTTCCCATGGCTGGTGGTTCCTTTCGGTTTCCGGCGGCAACGTGCTCGCCCCTCGTCTTCTCCACGAACGGGGAACCCCCGATCGACACCGAAGCGTCAGGAAAGTCGGTGCGGCTGTCTGCTTACCAAGGCGGCTCGTTGGCGCAGAAGGAAGTTGCGCTCGACCGCGTTGGCGGTGAGCTCTATGGCTCGGTCGTAGGCGGCCAGGGCCTCGTCGCGCCGTCCTGATCGGGCGAGAAGGTCGGCGCGTGCAGCATGGTAGGGCTGGTAGTTGTCGAGTGCGGCAGTGTCGATGCCGGCGAGCGCGGCGAGCCCCACGTCGGCGCCGTGGAGCTCGGCGAGCGCTACCGACCGGTTCAGGGCGATAACAGGGTGGGGGCGCAAAGCGTAGAGCTGGTCGTAGAGGGCGATGATCTGGGGCCAGTCGGTGGCTCCGGCGTCGGCGTGCACGGCGGCTATGGCCGCCTGGACCTGGAACGGCCCGGGCTGGTTGCCGCGCAGGCAGGCGCGTACGAGCTGGTGGCCTTCGGCGATCAGTGACCGGTCCCAGCGCGAGCGGTCCTGGTCGGCCAGGCGCACCATGGTCCCATCAGGGTTGCTGCGGGCGGCACGGCGGGACTCGGTGAGCAACATGAGGGCGAGCAGGCCGACGGCTTCGGGTTCGTCGGGCATCAGCTCGACAAGGACCCGCCCCAGCCGGATGGCTTCGGTCGATAGGTCGGTCCTTGTCAGGTTCTGTGCCGATGTAGCGGTGTGGCCTTCGGTGTAGATGAGGTAGATGGCGGCGAGGACGGCGTGGAGCCGGTCCGGGAGCTCCGCGGGCCGTGGTATGCGGTAGGAGGCGTGATTGTCGTGAAGTTTGCGTTTGGCCCGAACGATCCTCTGGGCCATCGTCGGCTCGGCCACCACGAACGCGCTGGCGATCTCGGAAGTCTCCAGGCCGGCGACGAGGCGCAGGACCAGAGCGACCCGGGCGTCCGCGGCTAGGGCCGGGTGTGCGCACAGGAACATGAGCCGGAGCTGGTCGTCGGCGACGACATCGACGAAATCGTCGAGCCTGTCAAGCTCAGGATCGTGGGCAGGTCCCATGGTGTCGGTGTGGAGCCGGTGCGCCGCGAGGTGCCGGTCGCTGCGGGTTGATTCGCGTCGGAGGCGGTCGATGGCGCGGTTGCGGGCGGTGGTGGTGATCCATCCACCCGGGTTGGGCGGTGTACCCGCTTTCGGCCACTGCTCGGCGGCGATAGCGAACGCTTCGGCCACGGCGTCCTCGGCGAGGTCGATGTCGCCGAGGACTCGGATCATCGTGGCGGTGCAGCGGCCGGCTTCGCGCCGGAAGACCTCGTCTAGGCTGTCGGTCACCCTTGGGCGGGCCGGACCTCAACTGGTCCATCGCACGCCGCGGCCGCTTTGCCGGCCCATTCCAGAGCGGTGTCGAGATCGGCGGCTTCGATGACCCAAAACCCGCCCATCTGTTCTTTCGTCTCGGCGTAAGGCCCGTCGGTCATCGAAACCTCTCCTGCCGAGGACCGCACGACCGTGGCCGATGACGCCGGGTGCAAGCCGGCGGCGAACACCCAGGCGCCCGCCTGTTGCAGCTCGCTGTTGAAAGCGTCGACCTGGGCGACGCGGAGCTGTGCGTCTGAGCTGGAAAAGTCGACCTCGAAGGTGTCGTCGTGCCAGACGGAGATCAGGTATTGCGGCATCTTGGTTGCTCCTTTCGATAATGGGTGGGTCGACGGGTCAGTCGGCGTGCCCGGCGAGCACCGGGACAATGATCGCCGCGGCGATCAGGTGAAGGCCAACAAGAGCGATCTTGCTGGCGCTGGTGTCGGCGAACGCCGCCGGCACCAGCAAGGAGAGCACCGTGAGCCCGATGGTTACTTGGAAGAACCGCTGACGGGGGGCACAGCTGCGCCGGTTCAGCAAAGCGACGAGCAGCCCGCCGATGACAGCGGCGAAGAAGGGGACCTGGGCGAAGCTGGCGAGGGGGATCTTGCCGTGCACGGCCAGCGGTGCTCCGGCGCCCCGCAAGGCGGCCGCGGCGGCGGTGGTGACCGCGGCGGCCAGCACGCCCACCGAGAACGTGGCCCGCGGCAATGTCCTCGCCAACCGGGTCCGGGCACGCCCGACAGTGACGTCGGGAGACGTGGAGGTAACCGTAGACATCGACTGGTTCCTTTCCTTGGCGGCGGTGCCCTGCGCACCGCTCACCATGTCCACGAACGGCGAGAACAGGTTCGACACGTGAAGCTCAACATTTCTACCGGACCTGCAGCCGCCCCCGGGCAGGGCACGACGCCTGTGGGGAATTGAGCCGCTCAGCAGCTGCAGACCCCGGCCCCGGGGCTCGTTTGGGCTTCCGCGCAGACCTTCCTCGACGACACCACCTCCGGTACCGAGGAAGTTGGGCGCGGGACCGTTAGACAGGCTGAGCCCTTGCGCTCAGGGTGCCGCCGTGAGGGGAAGGTACATGACGTGGAGGCCGACGAGGCCGTGACGGCGGTGATCGAACGCCCCCGGCACCGTCGCCAGGGCTCGGAAGCCCAGTGACTGCCAGAGGTGGACCGCAGCTGCGTTGGTCTCTACTACTGCGTTGAACTGCACGCCGTGGTAACCCTGGTGGCGAGCCCATCTGACCATTTCATCTCCTAGGGCGCGCCCGACGCGACCTGATGAGCGGGATCTACCACGAAGCTGGCGGTGGCGATGTGCGAACCTCGGCCCGGCCGGTTCGGGCCCATAACCGCAGTACCAACAACACAGGCGCCTTCGCAGGCGACGACGGCCCGACCGGGAGGCAGTGGCACCCAGTACCGTCGTGCTCGCTCGAAGTCGAGGTGCTCTGGGTACGCATAGGTCTCCCCAGCGTCGACGATCTTGGTGAAGAACGGATAGATGTCGTGCCAATCGTCGGGGGCGAAGTTCCTCAGCTGAACTGTCACTTCGTTGGCCTCCATGTGCAGGGGCCGACAAACGTGCTAGAGCAACGCTGGCATCCCGCGACGCAGTCCTCGACGAGCCGTGCTGGCGCTCCGATGGGACGGCGTCGCGTTCGCGGCGGGCATCTTCCTCGTCTCTCGGACGCCACACCGGGGATGAGCGCTCCGGAGGTCCCGGCCGCGCC
>Ga0182024_10005763_pt1 | contig 27554 bp, 30 predicted proteins | sample P32metaG_FD_120480 | JGI IMG/M metagenome (GOLD analysis project Ga0182024, IMG submission 120480) | Permafrost microbial communities from Stordalen Mire, Sweden - P3-2 metaG (Illumina Assembly) | ecosystem: Environmental > Terrestrial > Soil > Wetlands > Permafrost | place: Sweden: Stordalen...
CATCGAGCCTTCGTGATTCCCCCACAGGCCCGTGATCTTGTAGAGCAGCGGCTTGGTCGAGTGGCTGTTCTCGGCGACGTTCAGCACCGAGAAATCCGAGGTGACATAGGCGTTGACGAGGGCGACGAAGGCGAGCGCGACGAGCGCGAATTGCGCGATCGCGGTGCCGTCGCCGAGCGCCATCAGCGTGGCGTTGCGGCGCGACGCGCCCCATAGCGGCACGGTCGCCTGCAGCAACGCGAGCGGCAGCGCCAGGATCAGCGCGAAATGGCCGAGCTCGACGATCACGGCATTTTCGCCTCGGCGGCCTGGCCCTCCTGCCAGCGGCCCTGCTTCTTCAATGCCTCGACGACCTCGGGCGGCATATAGCGCTCGTCATGCTTCGCGAGCACGGTCGAGGCCCGCACCGTCCCGTCGGCGGTTCGCACGCCTTCGACCACGACGCCTTGACCTTCGCGGAACAGATCGGGCAGGGCGCCGGTATAGGTGACCGCGACTTGACGTGCGGTGTCCGTGATGTCGAAGGTGACGCTCTTGCCGTCCGCCGCGCGCTGCACGCTGCCTTGCGCGACGAGCCCGCCGAGGCGCAATTGCCGGCCGGCGGGGACCTGCTTCGTCAGAAGATCGCTCGGGCTGTAGAAAAAAACCAGATTGTCGCTGAGCACGCTCAGCACGATCGCCGCGGCGCCGCCCAGAAGGACGAGACCGGCGACGACATAGATCAGGCGGCGGCGCTTTCGGGTCATGACGGATCGGTGCCTTCAAGCCGCCGGAGTTCGCGCCGATTGCGGCGGTAGCCCGCGAGGCTGCTCACCAGGAGCGCGGCCATCACGGCGACGGCGACGGCGAAAGCCGGCCAGACATATTCCGCATAACCGCCCATCGCGACAAAAGCCGAAATCCCACTCATCCCACGGCCAGACGAAGCGCACGGATCTTCGCCGCGAGCAACCGGCTCCGCATGCGCACCAGCAGCAGCGTGACGAAAAACAGGGTGAAGCCGATCGCCATGACGAGGAGCGGCCACAGCATGGACGGATCGATGGTGGGTCCACCGAGGCGCATGATGCTGGCGGGCTGATGCAGGGTGCTCCACCAATCGACCGAAAATTTGATGATCGGCAGATTGACGATGCCGACCAGCGCCAGGATCGCGCCCGACCGCGCGCCGCGGGCGGGATCGTCGAAGGCGTGGATCAGCGCGATATATCCGAGATAGAGGAAGAACAAGACCAGCACCGAGGTCAGCCTCGCGTCCCACACCCACCACGTGCCCCACATCGGCTCGCCCCAGAGCGAGCCCGAGACCAGGCAGATCGCGGTGAAGCCGGCGCCGAGCGGCGCCGCTTCCTGCGCCGCGATGTCGGCGAGCGGATGGCGCCAGATCAACGCGACCGCGCTAGCGAGGGCAAGGAAGGCATAAACGAGACTCGCCATATAGGCCGCCGGGACATGCACATACATGATCCGCACCGCTTCGCCCTGCTGATAATCGGGAGGCGCCACGAACAAGGCCAGCACCAGACCGGCCGCCAAAAAAATGGCGGTCGCTCCGGCGCACCACGGCAGGATCGCGCCGGAGACGCGCATGAAGCGCGCGGGATTGGCAAGGCGAAGCATGTTCCGTTCTAGCGCATTCGCCCGCGCTATTCGAGCGCTTGGCGCAGGGCGGCGGCGGCGGCAATCGGCGCGAGCGGGATCGCCGCCAGCAACAACGCCAGAAGCAGCAGCAAGTGCGGGCGGGCGGTAAGGCCGGCGACAGCGGCCTCGATCGCGCCGACGCCGAAAATCAGCACCGGAATATAAAGCGGCAGCACGAGGAGTGACAAAAGGACGCTGCGCCGCGCGCCCAGCGTCAGCGCGGCGCCGACAGCGCCGATCAGGCTCAGGCTCGGCGTGCCCAGCGCCATCCCCACGACTAGCGCAACGTAACCGGCGCCATCGAGATGCAGAAGCAACGCCAGCAATGGCGCGATCGCCGTCAGGGGCAGGCCGGTGCCGAGCCAATGCGCGAACGCCTTCGCCAGGACCTGCGCCTCGAGCGACAGAGGGGTCAGCGCCAGCGCCTCGAGGCTGCCGTCCTCATAATCGGCCAGGAAAAGACGATCCAGCGATAGCAATGCCGCCAACAGCGCCGTGACCCAGAGGATTCCAGGGGCAATCCGCGCCAGGATTTGCGGCTCCGGCCCGACGCCGAGCGGAAACAAGATTGCCGCCAGGAAAAAAAACGCGATCACCAACGCCGCATCGCCGCCCTGGCGAATGCCGAGGCGCAGATCGCGCCTGACCAGCAGGAACCAGGCGTTCACGCCAAACGCCCAGCGTTTTCCCGCTGTGCGTAATCCGGCAAGGAGATTGCGGTTGCACCCGGGAGTTCCAGCGCCGCGTGAGTCGCCACGGCGATTGCGCCGCCTCGCGCGCGATGTGAGGCGATGGCACGCAGCAAAGCGGACTCCGCCGCCGCGTCGAGGCCGCTGGTCGGTTCGTCCAAGAGCCAAAGTTCGCCAGGACTAGCGATCAAGCGCGCCAGACTGAGGCGCTTGCGCTCACCGGCCGACAGCAGCCGGCACGGAAGCGACGCAAACCGATTCAAGGAGAAGTGAGCGAGCGCTTCGGTTACTCGATCGCTGGTGCCGCGCATCCCCGCCCAGAAGGCCAGAGTCTCCTCTGCGGTGAGGGTGGGCTTGATCGCGTCCAGATGACCGACAAAGATCAAGCGGGATCGATATGCCGCCGGGTCGTCCGCGATCGCCGCGCCGCCCCAGGACAAATGGCCGGTTTCCGGCCGACCCAATCCAGACATGAGCCGCAAGAGGCTCGATTTGCCGCTGCCATTCGGACCCTGGAGCAGCAAGGCCCCGCCCCGCGCCAGGGCAAAGGAAAGGTCCGCGAAGACCAGCTTTTCACCGCGCCGACAGGCCAAATCGGAGCCGGTGAACAGCGGGATTTCGGAATTCGGCATGGGCGGGGCGCACTATACCCCAAAGTAAACGGCCCCGGTGGGGGAACCGGGGCCGTTTGAGACGAGCGGTCGGGGGGAAGGACCGCTACGGAGGTAAGGAACGATTGAACGTCCCTCGCCGAGGAATATGAAAACCGAATCCGACCTCGATTCGATGAAATCATGGCAAAAGAGTGATTTCTTTTGCTGCAACGCACAAAAATGACGACTGGCGATCTTGCCGTGATCGCATTTACGCGGTAGCACCAAGAAGCCTTTCGTTCGCGGCATGCGCCATTCTCTTTTTCCGGGAGAACACCGTGTCAGTCATCGGCCAGGATTCCCTCAAAGCCCGCCGCACGCTCGAAATCGACGGCAAACCGTATGATTACTTCAGCCTTGACGCCGCGGCGCGCGCCGGAGGGTTGGGCGATCTCTCACGGCTACCTTTTTCGATAAAGGTGCTGCTCGAAAATCTGGTCCGGCTCGAAAACGGCCGCACGGTTACGGTCAACGATATCGCGGCCGTGGCGGAATGGCTCAAGACGGCCAGTTCGGAGCGCGAAATCGCGTTCCGCCCGGCCCGTGTGCTGATGCAGGACTTCACCGGTGTACCCGCCGTGGTCGATCTCGCCGCCATGCGTCAGGCGATGGAGGCGCTTGGCGGCGACGGCGCCCGGATCAATCCGCTGTCGCCAGTGGATTTGGTCATCGACCACTCCGTCATGGTCGATGCCTTCGGTACCGCCGACGCGTTCCGCAGCAATGTCGCCCACGAATTCGAGCGCAACCACGAGCGCTACGCTTTTCTGCGCTGGGGGCAGACAGCCTTCGACAATTTCCGCGTGGTGCCGCCCGGCACCGGAATCTGCCATCAGGTGAATCTGGAATATCTCGCCCAGGTGGTCTGGACGACGGCTGAAAACGGCCGGACGATTGCCTATCCGGATACGCTCGTCGGCACCGACAGCCACACCACGATGGTGAACGGCTTGGCAGTGCTGGGCTGGGGCGTGGGCGGCATCGAGGCCGAGGCCGCGATGTTGGGCCAGCCCATCTCCATGATGTTGCCGCAAGTAGTGGGCTTCCGTCTCGACGGCAAATTAGCCGAGGGCGCGACCGCCACCGACCTCGTGCTGACGGTAACGCAGATGCTGCGCAAGAAGGGCGTGGTCGGACGCTTCGTCGAGTTCTACGGTCCCGGCGTGGGGGCGCTCAGCCTCCCGGATCGCGCGACGGTCGCCAACATGGCGCCGGAATATGGCGCGACCTGCGGGTTTTTCCCGATCGATTCCGAGACGGTGCGCTACCTCAATTTCAGCGGCCGGGACGCCGAGCGGGTGAAACTGGTCGAGGCTTATGCCAAGGCGCAAGGGTTGTGGCGCGAGGATCGCTCCCCCGATCCGGTCTTCACCGACACGCTGAGCCTGGCGCTCGGCGATGTCGAGCCGTCGCTCGCGGGGCCCCGCCGGCCCCAAGACCGCGTCGGATTGCACGGTGTGGCGCGGGGCTTTACCGAGGAACTGCCGAAACTCGCGGCGAGCCGCGACGGCGAAAAGACCGGGGGTCCGGTCGCGGTGCCGGGCGCGAATTATGAATTGCGGGACGGTGACGTCGTAATCGCCGCCATCACCAGCTGCACGAACACGTCGAATCCGAGTGTCATGGTCGGCGCGGGGCTTCTCGCCCGCAAAGCGCTGGCGCGCGGGCTCAAGGTGAAGCCTTGGGTCAAGACCTCGCTCGGGCCGGGCAGTCAGGTCGTGACCGATTATTTCAACGCTTCGGGTTTGCAGCGCGATCTCGACGCGCTCGGATTCAACCTGGTGGGTTACGGCTGCACCACCTGCATCGGCAATTCGGGGCCGCTGCCGGAGCCGATCGCCGACACCATCGATGCCGAGGATTTGGTAGTAGCGGCGGTGCTGTCGGGGAACCGCAATTTCGAAGGCCGCGTCCATCCCCAGGTGCGTGCCAATTATCTGGCGTCGCCGCCGTTGGTCGTCGCTTATGCGCTCGCAGGATCGGTGAGGATCGATCTATCGCGTGAGCCGCTCGGCGAAGGCGGCGACGGCAAGCTAGTCTATTTGCGCGAGATCTGGCCCAGTAGCCACGAAGTCAACGAGACTGTCCGCGATTGCCTGTCGCCGACCATGTTCCGCGCCCGCTATGCCGACGTTTTCAAAGGCCCCGCCGAATGGCGGAAGATCGCGACCACGACCGGCACGACCTTTGTCTGGGACCCCGGCTCGACCTATGTCGCGCACCCGCCCTATTTCGAGAACATGCCGAAGGACCCTGCGCCGCTCGAAGACGTGCTGCAGGCGCGACCGCTCGCCGTTCTGGGTGACAACATCACCACCGACCACATCTCGCCGGCGGGTTCGATCAAGCGGGACAGTCCGGCGGGCAGCTATCTGCTCGAACATCAGGTGCGGCCGGCGGACTTCAATTCCTACGGTTCGCGGCGCGGCAATCACGAGGTGATGGTGCGCGGGACCTTCGCCAATATCCGCATCCGCAACGAGATGGTGCCGGCGGTCGAAGGCGGCATGACCAAGCATCTTCCGGACGGCGCGGTGATGTCGATCTATGACGCGGCGATGCTGTACCAGAAAGAGGGTGTGCCGCTGGTAATCGTGGCCGGCAAGGAATACGGCATGGGCTCGTCGCGCGATTGGGCGGCAAAGGGCACGCGCCTCCTCGGCGTCCGCGCCGTGATCGTCGAAAGCTTCGAGCGCATCCATCGCTCGAATCTGATCGGCATGGGCGTGCTGCCTTTGGAGTTTACCCGCGGCATGACCCGCCAGACCTTGACGCTCGACGGCAGCGAACGCTTCGACATCTTGAACATCGCGACAAGCCTCAAGCCGCGAACCGAACTGCCGTGCCAAATCTATCGCGCGGGGGGGATCGTCGAGACGATCCAGTTGCTGTGCCGCATCGATACGCTCGACGAACTCGAATATTTCCGCCATGGCGGCATTTTGCAATACGTCCTCCGCGCCATGATGAAAGCGGCATGATGAGCTTGAGATTGGCAACGGGCGCCGCGCTTTGGTTCGCGCTCTTCATCGCGGCGCCGGCATTCGCCGAAGAGACGTCGGCCCCGACGTCCGGCACGATCCTGCACCTGACCCAGACGGTCGAGCGCAAGGTGGCGCGCGACCGGCTATCCGTCGAGTTCCGGGTTGAGGCGACCGGCGGCAATCCGAAGAGCGTGCAGGCCGAGGTCAACCGCCGCATGATTGCGGCGTTGGCAAAAGCCAAGGCGGTTTCTTCGGTCAAGGCGCAAACCGGTGAATACCAAACCTACCGCACCAATCCGACCGGGCCCGGCGGCAAGCCCAAGGGAGCGCCGGAATATCAATCGGTCCAGACTTTGTCGCTGACCGGTGAGGCCTTCGACGATTTGCTGGCGCTCGCCGGCGATTTGGAGGCGCAAGGGTTGTTGATGTCGGGCATGAACTTCGATGTGCTGCCCGCGACGCTGCGCAAGGTCGAGGACGATATGACGGCGGACGCGTTGAATCGCGTCACGGAGCGTTCGCGGCTCGCCGCTGCCAATTTGGGCATGCGTATGGCGCGGTATCGCGATCTTACCGTCGGTAATGTGGAGCAGCCAGGAGGCATGCGCCCTCCGGGTGCGGTGATGATGGCGCGCGCCGAACCGTCGCCTATGCCCGCGCCTGCCGCAGAGGCAGGCGAGGCGACGGTTTCCCTGACCATTAGCGCGGAAATCATGCTCGCGCCCGGCGGGTGATCCGGTCACTCGGTTGTGACAGCGGTGTTACTGGCAGCCCCCCTCGATGTCATGCAAGATGGCGCGATGATCCCTCGCTTATGGTTGCCTGCAATACTCGGCGCGTTGACCTGCTTGGCACCCGCGTTGGCGGGGGAGCCCGCACCCGGCACGCCTGTCGTGGTCGAGCTGTTTACTTCCCAGGGTTGCAGCTCCTGTCCGCCCGCCGACGCTTATCTCGGCGAACTCGCCAAGCGGCCCGGTGTGCTGGCGCTGGGATTTCATGTCGATTATTGGAATTATATCGGCTGGGCCGATCCCTATTCCATGAAGCTCGCGGCGGATCGCCAGCGCGATTACGCGCGCCGGCTCGGGCTTCATTATGTCTATACGCCGCAAATGGTCATCGACGGCACGCGCGAAGGCGTCGGCTCGGAACCGGACCGAATCGCTTCGCTGCTCCGCGAAGTTGTGGCCGAGCAACGGCCACGTCCAGCGTTATCGGTGGCGCGGAGCGGCGCGGGCCTTCATATTCAGGTCGGCGCCGCCGCGTCCGCGGAGCCGGCGACGATCTGGCTGGTCGGTTTCGACGCGACCCATCAAACCAAGGTGCTGCGCGGCGAGAATGAAGGCGAAACCGCGGCCGATTATCAGGTCGTCCGCAGCTTCGTGGCGGTGGGAAGCTGGAGCGGCGCTCCGCTCGATCTCGATGTTGCCGCCGACAAAATTGCCGGCGACGGGTGCGCCGTGTTACTCCAGGTGAACGGTAACGGCCCGATTATCACCGCCGCGAAGCTCGCGACGCCTGCCGGCTAAGCGAGCTTCCGCTCCAAAACCGCCGACATGCGTTGCGCGAAGGCCGCGGGGTCGGGCAGAGCCTCGCCTTCGAGAAGCCGCGCCTGATCGAACAGCAGCCAAGCGAAATCCTGGAGTTCGACGGACGCGCCTTTCTTGCTGGCGAGATCGCCCAGCCGGCGGATCAGCGGGTGCTTCGGATTGATTTCCAGAATCCGCGCGTGCTCGTTCGCGAGCCTGTTGTGCGCCTTCATCATCCGCTCGAGCTGCAAGTCCATATCGTTGATGTCCGCGATCAGACAGACCGCGCTCTCGGTCAGGCGCGAGGACGTGCGCACATCCTTCACCTTGTCGCCGAGCGTCGTTTTGAATAGGGCGATCAAGGTCGCCATCTCCCCGCTCGCGGGCTTGTTCTCCGGCTCGGCCGGATTCTCCTCGGGGATTTTATCGAGATCGTCGCTGCCCTGGGTCACCGATTTGAAGGGATGCTTCTGATACTCGTGTACCGACGGCATCCAGAACTCGTCCACCGGGTCCGTCAGCAATAGAACCTCGACGCCGCGGGCGCGATAGCCCTCCAATTGCGGGCTCTTGGCCAGGATATCGAGCTTGCCGCCGGAGATGGTGTAGATCGCTTCCTGGCCCGGCTTCATCCGGGAAACGTAGTCGTCGAAGGAAACCAGTCCCTCGCCCGCCGTGGTGTGGAATCGAACCAGCGGCAGGATCTGATCGCGGTGTTCGAAATCCTCATAGATTCCCTCCTTCACAACCGCGCCGAAATTGTTCCAGAACTGCGCGTACTCCCCTGCCGCCTCCTTGGCTTTCTTATCCAGCTCGCTCAAAACGCGTCGGGTGATTTGACCGCGCATACGCTGCAGCATCGGATTGTTCTGCAGCATCTCGCGGCTGACATTGAGTGGCAAATCCTCGGAATCGACGATGCCGCGCAGGAAGCGCAGATAGGGCGGCAGCAGGCCAGGCACGTCGTCCGAGATGAACACCCGCCGCACATAGAGTTTCAGACGCGGCTTGCGGTCGGGCTCGTAAAGATCCGGGGGCTTGGTCGAGGGAATGAAGAGGAGGCTGGTATATTCGAGCGTGCCCTCGGCCTTGCTGTGCATCGTCAGCCACGGATCGTCGAATTGATGGGCGACCTGATGGTAGAGCTCGAGATATTGCGCGTCGGTGATCTCGGCCTTGGGCCGCGTCCAGAGCGCCGATGCCTCATTGATCTTCTCGGTCTTGCCCTCGGCTTCGAGCATGATCGGCAGGGGAATGTGCTCGGAATATTTCCTGACGATGCCGCGCAGCCGAAAGGCCTCGGTATATTCCTTGTCGTCCTCGCGCAGCGACAAGGTGATGATCGTGCCGCGCCCCGCTTTTTCCGCCGGCTCGATCGCGAACTCGCCCCTGCCGTCGGAGGTCCAACGCCAGGCTTCCTGTTCCCCGGCCTTGCGCGCGACCACCTCGACTTTTTCGGCGACCATGAAGGCGGAATAGAAGCCGACCCCGAACTGCCCGATCAGCGCCATGTCCTTCTTGGAATCGCCCGAAAGCCCCTCGACGAACGCGGCCGTGCCCGACCGCGCGATCGTGCCGAGATTGTCGATCATCTCCTGCCGGTTCATGCCGATGCCGTTGTCGGCGATCGTCAGGGTGCGCTTTTCCTTGTCCGGGGTCAGGGTAACCCGGAGTTCGGGATCGTCGGCGATCAGCGCCGGCTCGGTCAGTGCCAGGTATCGAAGCCGGTCGCAGGCGTCGGACGCGTTTGAGATCAATTCGCGCAGGAAAATCTCCTTCTCGCTGTAAAGCGAGTGCGCGACAATATCCAAGAGGCGGCTGACTTCCGCCTGAAAGCTTCTCGTTTCCTGCGCCATCATGTTCCCTGGAACGCCACCCGAACCGCCCCTATTTGGTGCAGCGGACCGCTTCGCGCAAGGGGCGGGAGCCCGCCGCCTTGGCGGTTGGCCCCGCAATATCCATTTATGGATTTCGATGTTCTCGGAAACAACGGCCCTGGGCCGGGAGATCACCATGAAGATCAGCGCGCGAAATGTGTTGGAAGGAAAGATCGTGGCGGTCGACAAGGGCGCGACCACCGCTCACGTTCGGCTCGATATCGGAGGCGGGAAGATCGTGACCGCGTCCATCACCAACGAAGCGGTCGCGGAACTGGAACTTCAGGTTGGCAAGACCGCTTATGCCGTGATCAAGGCGTCGAACGTGATGATCGCGCTGCCTTAGCGCCGGAGCGGGTAGCGGGGCGACATTCCGTCGCTTGCCTTTTGCCGGTTTTGCGATGATTTAGAGGGCATGGGCACGTTCGCTTCTGCCCCTCGAATCGTTGCCGTCCTCGGGCCGACCAACACCGGCAAGACGCATCTCGCCATCGAGCGCCTGCTCGGTCATCGCACCGGCACGATCGGTTTCCCTCTGCGGCTCCTCGCACGGGAGAATTACGACCGCGTGGCCCGCGCGAAGGGTGCGCGGTCCGTGGCTCTGATCACCGGCGAGGAGAAGATTCTCCCGTCCAATCCCTCCTATTTTGTCTGCACCGTCGAATCGATGCCGCTCGACCGGCCGGTCGATTTCCTCGCCATCGACGAGATTCAGCTCTGCGGCGACGCCGAGCGCGGCCATGTCTTTACCGACCGGCTCCTCCATGCGCGCGGACTGGCCGAAACCATGTTCCTGGGCGCCGACACGATCCGGCCGCTGTTGCGCCGGCTCGTGCCGGAGGCGGAACTGGTCTCGCGGCCGCGCTTCTCCACCTTGCGCTACAGCGGCGAGAAGAAGCTCGCGCGCCTCCCGCCGCGCAGCGCGATCGTGGCCTTCGCCGTGGCCGACGTCTTCGCGTTGGCCGAGGCGATCCGGCGGCGGCGCGGCGGCACGGCGGTGGTCCTCGGCGCGCTAAGCCCGCGCGCGCGCAACGCTCAGGTCGATCTGTTCCAAGCCGGCGAAGTCGATTTCATGGTCGCGACCGATGCGATCGGGATGGGTCTCAACATGGATCTCGACCATGTCGCCTTTGCCCGCTTGGTGAAATTCGACGGTCGCGCCCCGCGCCGCCTGTCCGCCCCGGAAATCGCGCAGATCGCCGGCCGCGCTGGGCGGCATATGAGCAACGGCACCTTCGGCGTCACCGCCGACGAGCGGCTGCTCGATCCGGAATTGGTCGAGGCGATCGAGGAGCACCGCTTCGACCCTTTGACGCGGCTCTACTGGCGCAATGCGCGGCTCGATTTCGCCTCGCTCGGCGCCCTGCTTAGGAGCCTCGATCAGAAGCCGCGCATGCCCGGCCTCGTCGTCCAGCGCGAGGCCGACGATCACCAGGCTCTGCGGGCGCTGGCGCGGGACGGCGACACCGCCGCCCTCGCCGGCACGCGCGAGGGCGTGCGGCTTTTGTGGGAGGTCTGCCAAATCCCCGATTTCCGCAAAATCATGAGCGAACAGCACGCGCGCCTCCTCGCCCAGCTCTTTCGCCATTTGCGCGGCCGCGACGGCCGGCTGCCGACGGACTGGGTGGCGGCCCAGGTCAGCCGGCTCGATCGCGGCGACGGCGACATCGATACCCTGATGAACCGCATCGCCCATATCCGCACCTGGACCTATATCGCTCATCGGCCGGATTGGCTCGCGGACGCTTCCCATTGGCAAGAACGCGCGCGCGGCATCGAGGATCGTCTCTCGGATGCGCTCCACGACCGGCTGACGCAGCGTTTCGTCGATCGCCATGCCGGCTTCATCGCGCGGCGGCATCGCGAGGGGCGGGAGCTGCTCGCCTCGGTCAATTCGGCGGGCGAGGTCGCGGTCGAAGGCGAATCGATCGGTCGGCTCGAAGGCTTCGGCTTCCTGCCGGACCCGGGGACCCCCAAGCCGTTGATCTCGGCCGCGCATCGGGTGCTACGGCGGGAGGTGGCGGCTCGCGCGCGGCGGCTGGCCGCCGCGTCCGATGGCGAACTTCGCCTCGAATTGGATGGCCGGGTGCTGTGGCGGGAGCAAGAGGTCGGGCAACTCGTTCGTGGCGAAGATTTGCTGAGTCCGCGAATCGAGGTCCTGGCTGGCGAATTCCTCGAGGGCGGGCCGCGCGAGGCGGTCCGCCAACGTCTCGCCGATTTTCTGCGCGCCGAACTGCGCCGCCGCCTCGGCCCCCTCTATCGCGCGCGTGAGCAGGATTCAGATTGGTCGGGTGCCGCGCGCGGCATCTTGTTTCGCTTGGGTGAAGGGCTGGGCAACGTGCCGGCCGCGGCGATCGCGGAAGCGGCGCGCGCCCTGACGGCCGAGGATCGCAGGGCGTTGGCCGCGCACGGCCTGCGCTTTGGGATACTCCACGTTTACGTTCCCGCTTTGCTTAAGCCGAGAGCGCAGGCCCTGCGCGCGCTGCTTTGGACGCTCGCGCACCGCGCCAGCCTGCCGCCTTTGCCCGCCGGAACCGCGGGCCCGCGCGATCCGGCGCTGTCGGATCGGTTCTATGCCGCCCTTGGCTGCATGGTATTGGGCGAGCGCTTTCTCCGGGTCGACCGCGTCGAAAGCCTCCTGGCGGCGGCGCGACGGCTGGGCCGCCAAGGGCCGTTCGGCCCGACGCCGGAACTCGCGCGTGTTGCCGGCGCCCCAGTCGAGGATTTGCCGCGCATGCTCGGCGTTCTCGGCTATCGCGCGGTCGCGGACGCCCAAGGCGAGACCGTCTTCCATGGACGCCCGCGCGAGGGAAAGCGCGCGCGGCCCGACTTGCGACGGCAGCCCCACGCCGAGGCCGGGCGCGACAATCCTTTCGCCAAGCTCCAGGCCCTGCGGTTCCGCTGATGCACGACGGCGATTCTCTCCGGCTCGACAAGTGGCTGTGGCATGCGCGCTTCGCCAAGACGCGCTCGATGGCGACGCGGCTTATCGAACAGGGCGAGGTATTGCTCGATGGCCGCGCCGCGAAGCCGCACCACCCAGTGCGGGTCGGCGACCGGGTTGCCCTGCTTCTCGGCCATTTTCAACATCATGTCGAGATTCGCGCATTGGGCGCTCGACGCGGGCCGCCGGCGGAAGCGCGTCTCCTCTACGTCGAGGCATCGCGCCCGCGAATCGTGCCGCGCGAGGCTTGGGAAGCGATCGTCGATCTAGAGGCATGATCGGCTGGACGGATCGGCGCTCTTCATTCCGCGTCGGCGACCCGCGCCTCGGTTTCCAGCCGAGGATCCGGACTTTTCGCTGACTTCATCCCGCATTTCTTGTACCGGCCGGCGTCGATGTGGATATGGTTATAGTGGTCGTGATCGGCATCCGGAGTCAGCACCACGCTGAAATCGCGGCAGGCGGCGCGCGCGAGGTCGTGCAGGAAGGCGCGTTTGGCCCCGCCGCCGTGCCAATCCTTTTCGACCGAGATATACGTGCCGTTTTCCAATTCGAACCCGCCGACATCGATGGCGCGGCCGGACGCATGCTCGCTCCAGCGTCCGCTGGGCATGCGTTTGCACGAATAGGTGCCGAATTCGCGCATCGTCCGGATCGACGAGCCGAAATGCTCGCGGGCGAGGGGCTCCGCGGTGTCGCGCAGGAACGTGTCGAGCCGCAAGGCAAAGCCGCACGCGACCGTTCCGGCCGGTTTCCAGCTCATCGCCGTCTTGGTCACCCGCACCGGCGTATCGATGACGCAGGACGAGCTGCGCGCTTCCACCTTGGCTTGGCTGTAGACCATATCGGTGCGGTCGAGGCTCGCGAGGCATTCGGCGGACGATGGCGGACCGCTGGGGCCGCCGCCGCAGGCGGCGAGCCACAGCGTCGCCGACGCCAAGGCGATCCCGGTCCATGCGCGGCGAGCGGACATGGAATCGTGCTGTCATCCGATTCGCGCTTGCCGTCAAGGAGTCGAGTGCCACGCGAATCCTTCCCCACTTCGGCGTCCGTTTGCTATCGGTCCTTCGTTCTTGCCGGTGTCTTCGACCGATATTAACCTGTGCGAGAACTGGGGCGCGGCCGTCAGGGGATATCGTCATGGCAAAGAATGAACGGGCGGCGAGCAGCGTCTTGGCGCGGTGGCGCCGCTGGATGGCGCTCGCGATTCTGATCGCCGCATGCGCCGCGCCGGGCTCGCGGGCCCAGGCTTCCAGCCTAAAGGTTCTGCATTCATTCTGCGCCAAGGTCGATTGCATCGATGGCGAGCAGCCGAACGCTCCCTTGATCATGGACAAAACGGGCCGCCTGTATGGGACGACCTACTACGGCGGCGCTCGTTGCAGGGAGAGCGGCACGCCCACCGGATGCGGGACCGTCTTTGAGCTGGCGCTCGCCGACAATCGTTGGACCGAGACGGCGCTTTACAGTTTTTGCGCCAAGGTCAATGGCAACGGCTATTGCGCGGACGGCGTCAACCCGAACACAGCGGGCCTGATATTCGATGCCGTGGGCAATCTCTACGGAACCACCTCTTCCGGCGGCACCAACAATTACGGCGCTGTTTTCGAGATGACGCCGAACAATTCCACCAATCCAACGAAATGGACCGAGTCGGTCCCCTATGATTTTTGCGGCGTCAATAGCTGCGCTTCGGAGCCGTATGCGGGTTTGATTATGGGCCAAACCGGCCATTTCTATGGCACCACCTATCAAGGCGGCCGCTTTAATGGGGGCACCATATTCGAGCTCGTTTATGACGCCGCCACCAAAAAATGGACGGCGGCGACGCTCTACAGTTTTTGCGCCAAGGGCGGAACGGCTTGTACCGACGGCGCGATGCCGGAGGCGCCGCTGGTCATGGACGATTCCGGCAATCTCTATGGCACGACCTATGGCGGCGGCGCGGCGAACTACGGAACCGCGTTCATGCTGACGTCGAACAATCCCTCCAAACCGACGAAATGGACGGAGACGGTGCTGCACAGCTTTTGCGTCAAGGAGAACTGCCCCGACGGGTATTTTATCACCACGCCATTGGTCATGGACAAGGCGGGAACGCTTTACGGCTCGTCGGCCTTGGGGGGTCCCAACTGCCCATTTTCGTGCGGGCTCGTATTCAACCTGACACCCCTCGACAAAGCCAAGACGAAATGGAGCGAGGCCTCCATTTATGTCTTTTGCGCTAAGACGGACTGCATCGACGGTATGTCCCCCAAAGGCAACCTGACCATCGACCCGTCGACCGGTACCCTCTATGGCACGACCCAATCGGGCGGCAACAACTGTATTTCCACGGGGGGATGCGGCACGATTTTCCAGGTGAGCTTCGATACACGAACGAAAAAGTGGGCCGAGACGGTGCTGCACAGCTTCTGCGCCGATCTCAATAGCGGCAATTGCGCCGACGGCAATTATCCCGAGGCCGGAGTGATCATGGACAAATCCGGGAATCTCTATGGCACTACCGTCGCAGGTGGAACCCAGTGTGCCGCCAGTGGCGGCTGCGGTACCGCGTTCGAACTTGAGAAATAGCCGGACTGAATATGACGCAAAAGGGGTTGCTGTTCACCCCTAGGGGACGGTAGGGCGGAACAGCGTAGCGCATTCCGCCGCGGTGGCATTTCGGGCACGATCCAGCAATGCCGAACTATCGCCGCAACCGCGTTCCGGTTGTGGCTTCCGGTCGGCTCCGGCCGGAAATGAGAAAACGTAAATTACGTTGACAACCGCCGCAAAAGGTGGTATGATTCCCTCATGAGTAATCAATCGCGATTCGCCGGGAACCGCATGCCGTCCAGCTCACAGACTGGAGCCGGAGGCCGGGCAACCATGAGCGGTGCCGCGATGCGGTTCACCACCATGATTTCGCCCGGGGCCGGGGGTCGCGAAAAAGAAATTTTACCAAACGAACCCAATTTGGGACCGGCGGTGGGGAGCCGCTTTTGATGACTTCCCTGCAGATCCTCTGCAAAAGCGGGGAAAGCAGGGATCCGTTGGCCCCGATCGTCAGTCTCGCGATCGAGCGGGCCTGAACTGTTGCAAGACGGCAACATAGTCTGGAAATCGCGGAATAGACCCCTTTGCTCCCTTGTCAGAAACAGGGGCTAGGAGCGATACCGGTGACCGGAAGGAAGCGCCTTCAGTCTTCCTCAACACGAAACTCCACTTCGGGGGTCAGGACATGAAACTTCTTCGTAACTTTGGCGTCGGGTTGGCGCTCGGTACGCTCACGGCGGCGGGCGCGCTGCTTGCGGATACTCAGGCGGCAAGCGCTCAGGCGCCTCCGGGATTCATCCCGATTCCCGGCACGCAGACCTCGTTGTTGATCACCGGCAGCGTCGGCACGCGTCTGATCTATGATTTCGGCAATTATGGGAATCCCAACCAGTCGGGCGCCTCCCAGATCGCCGGCGACGTCCTCATTCCCTTCCTTATTCCGGTCCACGGTGAGGTAGGCGCGAACGACAACGGTAAGGCGTCGGGGCATTTCAGCAACATCGATTCCAGCTTCGGCTTCATCACCGCCACTCCGACGGCTTGGGGTAATTTGGAAACGACGTTGATTATCGGCACCGGCAACAACGGCTACAACAATCTCTTCCTCAACCCGGCCTTCCCGACCTCCAACGTGGTCGTCGGTTTCGGTACCTTGGGTCCGTTCATGGCCGGCCTTAACGGTACGCTGTTCGGCGATGCGGACGCCGATCCGGAACACATCGAGCCGTTCGGCTATGTCGCCGGCGATGCCGGCGGTCTGGCCCCCGGCTTCCGTTATACCTGGACCGGCCCAGGCGGCTGGAGCATCGCGGGTTCGGTCGAAACCGACAATACCGAAGGTATGGCGGCCGGTACCGGCGGCGGCAACGGAATCGGCATGTGGAACAATTTCTTCGTCAGCGGTACTAACGATATCGGTCGCGCGCCGGTTTGGGACAGCAGCAGCACGGCGGGCGGCTCGTCGATCCCCGACTTCATCCTGCGGGGGCGCTTGGATCAGCCTTGGGGCCATATCTCCCTGGCCGGCGTCCTGCACGAGAACAATTCGGATTGCTCGGAAAATTGCAGCTTCGGCGGAACCGGGGCTCATGCCGGAGACCTCATTCCCAGGATCAACGAACTCGGCTACGGCCTCAACTTGTCCGGTCACCTCAATACCTGGGGCAAGGACAGTTTGAAGGCCGGTTTCGTTTGGGGCAGCGGCCTTGGTTTCTATATGGGAGAATGGGGCGGCAATGACGGCTTGATCGTGGGCAACAACGCGGCCGGCACAAATTGGGGCGCGCATTACCTGGCCGACGAATGGGGCATCCATGCTTCCTATACGCACTTCTGGACCGATGCCCTTCGTTCGTCCTTCATCTTCGGTTATGCCCGGGTCACCAACAACAATCCGCTCGGCCTCGGCTTTAACCCCATCATCGCCAACATCTTCTTCGACAAGAGCCACATCAGCGGCGCCGCCAATTTGATCTGGAGCCCGGTTCCGAAAGTCGATCTCGGAATCGAATATGTGTACTTCCAGCGCAATGCGTTCGCTCCGGTCTCCTTCTTGGGTTGGGGCAGCACCGGCAAGGACAATCGCATTTCGACGGAAGCGATCTTCCACTTCTAAACGCCAAGAAAAATAAGAAAACCCTTCCGCCCGCCGGCAGCAATGCCGGCGGGTTTTTCTTGTCGACCGGGATCGGGCTTCAGCCGAATTCGTTAATGCAGGGCTTCGACGGCGCGGCCTTCCACCCCCAAGAGCGCCGCCAGCCGATCCGGCGCTTCGAGAAGAGCCGCGCTCTCGCTCTCATGGACGATGCGGCCTCGGTCCAGGACCACCGCGCGATCGGTGACCGCGAGCGCCAGCCACGCATGCTGCTCGACCAGGAGAATAGCCGCGTCGTCCTCCCGTCTTAGGCGTTCGATGCCCGCGAGGACCGTATCGACGATGACCGGAGCCAGGCCTTCGAGCGGCTCATCCATCAGGATGAGCGAGGGATTACCCATCAGCGCTCGCCCGATCGCGAGCATCTGCTGTTCGCCGCCCGACAGCTGCAGGCCGTAATGGCTGTGGCGCTCGGCGAGTCGCGGGAAGAGGTCGAACACCCGCCCGATCGTCCAACGGCCCTTGCGTTCGGCGACGAGGAGATTTTCGCTGACGGTGAGCGACCGGAAGATGTCTCGCTCCTGGGGGACCCATCCGAGACCGAGCCTGGACCGGCGATAGGGCGGCGTCTTCGTGATGTCGGTACCGCCAAACTTCACGGCCCCCCCATGGACAGTCGTGTGGCCCATGATTGTCGCCAGCAACGTGGTCTTGCCGACGCCGTTGCGCCCCAACAGCGCCAGCGCGCCCCGTGCGGGGAGGGTGAGGGAAATGCCGTCCAGCACCACCGTTTCGCCATAGCCCGCGCGCAGATTTTCAACGGCTAGGCCCGCGCCGGCTTCGCCGCCTTGCCCGTGGGTGCCGGTCATCGCCGCGCCCGCTCGCCCAGATAGACCTCGCGGACCCGAAAATCGGCGGCGATTTCCCGCGGCGTTCCCTCGGTGAGGATCGAGCCTTGGACCATGACGGTGATGCGGTGGGCCAGGCGAAAGACCAGATCCATGTCATGTTCGATGATTAGGAGCGCCAAATCGGCCGGCAGGCTCTCGATCACCTCGATAATGATTCCGCTTTCGGTCGACGGGACGCCGGCTGCCGGCTCGTCCAGCAGCAGAACCTTCGGTTCGAGGCCGAGCGCGATCGCGATTTCCACCAAACGCTGCCGCCCGTATGGCAGTTCCCGAACCGGGCGTCCGGCGTCTTCGGCGAGATTGAGACGCTCCAAGAGCAGGTAGGCGGATTCGATCACGTCGCGCCGCGCTCCCGCCGGGCGGAACAGCCGGCCGCCCGCGCCCAGTCGCTCTCCGATCGCCAGGCAAACATTCTCAAGCACGCTCAAGCCGCGGAACAGCGTGTTGATCTGGAAGGTGCGGGCGAGGCCCAGCTTGACCCGCCGTGCCTGCTGGAAGGCGGTAACCTCCTCCCCGGCGATAAAAATCTGGCCGCCGCTCGGCGCCAACGCGCCGCTGACGAGATTGACGAAGGTGGTCTTGCCAGCTCCATTGGGTCCGATCAGCGCCTGACGGGAGCCCTTTTCGAGGCGGAAATCCACGTCGTGCGTCACCGCGAGCGCGCCAAAGCTCTTGTTCAGGGCGCGCGTCTCCAGCGCGAATGTCGCGCCCTCGCCCACGGGGTTCATCGGACCCACCTGCGGCGAAGCTTATCGATCAAGCCGAGCACGCCACCCCGCGCGAACAGCACAATCAGAAGCAGAAACAGCCCGATCCAAAAATACCAGTAGATTGGGTCCTGCTGCGCGAGACGATCCTGCGCGATCATATAGAGAGGAACGCCGACAAAAGCGCCGTAGAGGCGGCCGACTCCGCCGATGATCAACATGATGAGCACGCCCCCGGACCGGTCGAAGCCCAGGGCATCGAGCGCCACGACCTGGGTCGTTTCGGCCAACAGGACGCCCGCCGCGCCGGCCACGGCGGCCGAAATCGTGTAGGCGAGGAGGCGGCGGCGAAACACCGGAGATCCGATGGCGTGCATGCGCGCCTCGCTTTCGCGAATACCCGTGAGCGAGCGGCCGAAGGGCGAATGCACGATCATGCGCAGTGCCAGCCAGCCGAGGAACAGGATTGCCAGGCAATAGAGATAAGCCACGCGTCCGAAGAGATCGAAATTGAACAAGCCGAGAATCGGGGCGATCTCCATTCCCTGAAGGCCGTTGGCCCCGCCGGTCAAATCGGTGGCCTTGTTGGCGCCTTCCTGGAGCATGATCGCGACGATGAGAGTCAGCATGAGCTGCGTCAGTCCCTGCGTCCGCAACACGACGAATCCGGACAGAAAGCCCACAAGGGCGCCGGCGGCGGTGCCGAAAATGAGCAGGCTCAGCGGCTCGGTCCAGCCATGCGCCGCGAGAATCCCACAAGTGTAGGCGCCGGTGCCGAAGAAAGCGGCTTGGCCCAATGTGACGATGCCCGTGTAGCCAATGATCAAATCCGCCGACAGAGCGAATAGAATGGTGATGAAGACCTGGGCGCCGAGCGAGAGGTAGTCTGGAAAGGCGAAGAAACCGAACGCCGCCGCGATCCACGGCAACGCCTCCAGGGGCCGAAAGCGATGACGCCGCGACAGCGCCAAAACTGCGGGGGACGAGGGCGCGGGAGGGGCTGCCGCCAGCTTCCGCGCAAGCAAAGTCTCGCGTTGCGAGGCGTCGGTCACGCCCGTCCCGTTTGCCCGAACAGGCCTTTGGGCCGCCATAGCAGTACGACGAGCGTCAGAGCATAGATGAAAAACGAGCCGAACTCCGGCAGCAAATATTTGAAGGCGGTGTCGGAAATTCCGAGCAGCATGGCCGCGAAAAACGGCCCCCGAATCGTGCCCAACCCGCCCACCGCGACGACGATCAGGAAATAGATCAGATGATCGAGGCTATAGCCGGGAAAGATCGGGAGGATTTCGGCGCCGAGCGCGCCCCCGAGCGCGGCGAGTCCGGTGCCGAGCGCGAAGGTAAAGGAGAACAGGCCGGACGTGTTGATGCCGACCGATTGCGCCATGCGGCGATTGTCGACCGCGGCCCTGATCTTGGCGCCCAGCCGCGTGCGGTCGAGCCCGAGCCAGAGCACCGTAACGACCACGGCGCCCGCGGCAATGATGAAGCTCCGATAGGTCGGAAAATCCCTGCCCGCTATGTCGAAATGGCCGCTCAAATAGGATGGCGGCTGCATCGGTTGCTGCGACGGCCCCCAAATGTATTTCGCGACCGCGATCGACATGAAGATCAGCCCGATCGTCATCAGCACTTGATCAAGCTCGGCTCCGCCGTAGAACCGCCGGTACAGCGTGCGTTCCAGCACGATGCTGGCGAGGCCGACAGCGATCGCGGCGAGCACGACCGCCGCGGGGAACGGTACGTTGTAATCGTTGAGCAGCGTCGTCATCACGTAGCCGCCGGCGGCGGCAAAGACGCCATGCGCCAAGTTCACGAACCCCATCAGTCCCATCGTGACGCTGAGACCGACCGAGACCAGATACAGCACCATCGCAAAGGCGGTGCCGTGAAACGCGATGCTGATGACCGCGGAAAAATAGCCCCCCATGGCGCGGCAATTAGCCGGAGTGCATGCGGGCGGCGAAATCGCCGGACGCGACGGTCTCGCGATAATGGTTGAGCGCCCAATGGACCGACGGAAAGGCCAGCTCCGACCAAGGGATCTCGTCCCATGAAAACAGCCGGACTTCGAGGCTTTCCTCTCCCGCGCCGAAGTTCGGCTCGCTCAGATGCGCGCGGTAAATGATCTGCACCTGGCTGAGACGAGGAACGTCATAGATCGCGAGCAATCCGTCGATGACGATATGAGCGCGGGCTTCCTCCCAGCTCTCGCGCATCGCCCCAGCCGGCGTCGCTTCGTTCAATTCCAGATAGCCCGCCGGCATGGTCCAAAAGCCGCGCCGTGGCTCGATGGCGCGCCGGCACAGCAGGAATTGATCCTGCCAAAGCACGATGGCTCCGACCACGACCTGCGGGTTCTGGTAATGGATGAAGCCGCACTCGCGGCACATCATCCGTTCGCGGTTGTCGCCTTCGGGAATGGCGCGATGGACCGGACCGCGTTGGCTATTCATGCCGTCGGACATGCGCCGATCCATACCACCGCGCGCCGCCCGCGGACAAGCCGAGTGGCGCGAAGTTCGTCTCCGTTCCCCGTAAGATTCTTTACCTGTTCTTCCGCGGTTGCGCCGATTCCAGAGCCTTCACGCCGGGCAATTCGCGGCCTTCGAGCCATTCGAGGAAGGCGCCGCCCGCGGTCGAGACATAGGTGAAATCCTCGACGACTCCGGCATGCGCGAGCGCCGCCACCGTGTCGCCGCCCCCGGCCACGCTGACCAGATTGCCCCCTTTCGTGCGCTTTGCCGCTTCGCGCGCCAGGGCGACGGTCCCGGCATCGAAGGGCTTTGTCTCGAAAGCGCCGACCGGGCCGTTCCACACTAGCGTGCGGCATTCGCGCAACTGGCCGCCGATCGCGGCCACGCTCTCGCGCCCGATATCGAGAATCATCATATCGTGCGGCACGCGTTCGACCGGTACTGTCTTGCTGGCGGCGCCGGTTTTCAATTCCGCGGCCACCACGACGTCGACCGGCAACATCAAATGCGATCCTTTCGCCTGGGCCTCCGCGAGGATGGCGCGCGCGATATCGAGCATGTCGTGCTCGAACAGCGATGTGCCGATATCGAGTCCCCTTGCCGCCAGGAGCGTATTGGCCATCGCGCCGCCGATCACCAGGAGATCGACCTTGGCGAGAAGATGCGAGAGAAGATCGAGCTTGGTCGAAACCTTGGCGCCGCCCACGATAGCGGCGAGCGGGCGTCGCGGGTTCTCCAGGATCTGGCCCAGCGCCTCCAACTCCTCCTGCATCAGGCGCCCGGCCGCCGACGGTAGATACCGCGCGATCCCGGCGATGGAGGCATGGTCGCGATGCGAAACCGAGAAGGCATCGTTGACATAAAGGTCGCCTAACGCGGCCATCTGTCGGGCGAATTCCGGATCGTTCTTTTCCTCGCCGGGATGGAAGCGCGTGTTCTCCAAGAGCGCGACGTTGCCGGGTTTGAGCGCGTCGATCGCTTCCCTCGCCTTGGGGCCGATGCAATCGGCGGCGAAGGCGACGTGACGCCCCCCTAGCGCCTGTTCGAGCGCGGGCAGGAGAACCCGCAACGAATATTTCGGATCGGGCTCACCCTTGGGCCGGCCGAAATGGGAAAGGATGGCGACACGGGCGCCTTTATCGGCCAATTCGGCGATGGTAGGCGCCAAACGCTCGATCCGGGTTGGGTCGCTGACCCGGCCGTCTTCCATGGGGATGTTGAGATCGGCGCGCAAGAGAACCCGCTTGCCGCGCACATCGAGATCGTCAATCGTCGCGAATCGCGGCACCCCCTCCGCCCCCCTTTGATCTTATGGATCGATCACGCGTCGCTGGAGGGAACCCACGGGATTCGGGCGACCTCGATGCCTTCGTTCGACAGCGATTCGGACTCGGCCGGCGTAGCATCGCCGTAAATCCCGCGCGCCTCGGCTTCGCCGCGATGGATGCGCCGCGCTTCTTCGGCGAAGCGCGGCCCGACATGCTCGCAATTGGCTTCGACGTGCCGGCGCAGCTCTTGCAGTTTTTGGCGGATTTCGGTCGGTCCCGGCTGGCGGGCGGCCACGGATCTCTTCGCGCGTCCGAGGTGCGGCGCCATCACGGCCTTTTCGACCGCGCTCGATCCGCATTCGGGACAGGCCACCTGGCCGCGTCCGCGCTGCCGCTCATAAGCCGACGAATCGCGGAACCAAGCCTCGAATTCATGGGAAGCTTCGCAGTGAAGCTTGAATAGAATCATCGAATCCTGTCCTCATTTCCCTTTATACAGGAGGATATGGGATTGGCAATCGGCGGGCGCGAGTGCTCATGAGCGGCAATATCCACGCCCTCCATTCCCCGCCTTCCGCTTGGGTGGCGCGCTTCCTCCCTTCGATCGCGCCCAGCGGCCATGTCCTCGACCTTGCGGCGGGGGAGGGGCGGCATACCCGCTTCCTCCTCGATCGCGGATTCCGCGTCACCGCCGCCGATCGCAGAGTTGGGGAATTGCGCACCGGTTTCGGCGAGGAGCCGCGCTGCGAGATCGTGGAGATCGATCTTGAGAACGGCGCGCCCTGGCGTCTCGGCGGCGGTTTTGACGGCATGGTCGTCTCGCTCTACCTCCATCGCCCGCTGTTCCCGGATTTGCTCGCGGCGTTGGCGCCGCGCGGCGTCCTGATTTACGAAACTTTCATGCGCGGCAACGAGCGGTTCGGCCGCCCGAGCAATCCCGATTTCCTGCTGGAGCCGAACGAATTGTTCGAGCGCTGCGCGGGACAATTGTCCGTTGTCGCGTTCGAGCAGGGTGAAGTGACGGAACCAAAGCCGGCCATGATGCAGCGCATGGCCGCGATCCGGGCGGAAAGCGCGCCAATACCCGCCTGATCTATTCCGCCGCCAGCGGCGCACGCGAGGGGGACGCGAATTTCCGGTCGTGCGACAGCGACGGTACCGCGGCCCGCGCTTCGGCGATTTTCGCGGGATCTATCCGCGCCACGATGAAGCCCGGCCCGTCCTCGGCCTCCGCCAGCACCTCGCCCCACGGCGCCACGATCAGCGAATGCCCGAAGGTCTTGCGGCCTTCGGCATGGTCGCCGCTCTGGGCCGGGGCGAAGACGAAGCAGAAATTCTCGATCGCGCGCGCCCGCATCAGGACGTGCCAATGCGCGCGCCCCGTGGGCACGGTGAAGGCCGACGGGATCGACAGGAACGATGCGCCGGCATGCGCCAGCGCCCGATAGAGATCGGGAAACCGCAGATCGTAACAGATCGTCATGCCGAGCCTGCCCCAGGGCAGATCGGCCAGAATCGCGGCCTCGCCGGGACGATAGGCGTGCGATTCGCGATAGCTCTCCCCGCCCGCGAGATCGACGTCGAACATGTGGATCTTGTCGTAGCGCGCGTGGATTTCGCCGTCGGGCCCGATCAGGAACGAGCGGTTTGCGACGCGTTCGTCGCCCGAAAGCTTCACGATAGCGGAACCCAGCAGGAACCAGGCGCCCGTCTCGCGCGCAATGTCGCGCGCCGCCGCCAGCGTGGCGTGGTTGCGCTCGGCCTTCGCCTTCGCGAGCCGCAATTCGCGCTTCGGCTCGATCATGTCGGTGACTTCGGGGGTGAGGATGAAATCGGCGCCGGAATCGCGGGCCCGCCGTGCCAAATCCCGCGTCGCGGCGATATTCGGCTCGATCTCGCGATCCGAGCACAGTTGCAGGCAGGCGGCGGTAAAAACGCCGCCACTCATGGCGAGGCGAGGCCGAGCTTCTTGTCCAACTGACCGGCGCGGTCCAGCGCCTGAAGATCGTCCGACCCGCCGATATGCTGGCCGTCGATGAAGATTTGCGGCACCGTGCGCCGGCCGCGCGAACGCTGGATCATCTCCTCGCGCTTGCGGCTGTCGGTCTCGACGTCGATGTCGGTGAAGGCCACGCCCTTGCTTTCCAGGAGGTTCCGCGTACGTGCGCAATAACCGCACCACATCGTCGAATAGATCTCGATCTTGGCCATGACGATTCCTCGAAGGACCCCCCGTTAGATTTAAGAGAATCGGCCCGCAAATCAAGCTGGATCGGATCAGCCCGACATGCGCACCGTGCGCGCCAGCGTAAGAACATCGACCTGCGCGGCGCCGTTGCGCTTGAGCACGCGCGCGCATTCCGAGACCGTGGCCCCGGTGGTGAAGACGTCGTCGATCACGAGGATGCGCTTGCCCTTGACGCTCTTGCCCGGCTTCAGGGCGAAGGCGCCGGCGACATTGCGGCGGCGGGATTCGGCCCCTGTCTTCCCTTGCGGCGGCGTCCGGCGCTTGCGGATGAGCCAATCGGGCGCGACCGGCGGCCCACCCGCCGCCTTCAAGGCATGGGCCAGGACCGCAGCCTGGTTGTAGCGGCGCGCGAAGAGCCTGGTCCAATGCAGCGGGACGGGCACGATCAAATCGGCGTCGGCCAACAGCTCGGCCCCAGCGCGTTTCAGCCACTGCCCGAAAGCCGGGGCGAAATGCAGGCGGTCGCCATGCTTGAAGCCGAGGACGAGCTTCCGGCTCGCGTCGTCATAGCGCATCACGGCGCGAGCGCGGGTGAAAGGCGGCGCCGACCGAACGCACCCGCCGCACAAGGATTGCTCGCCCAGATCGAAATCGAAGGGCAGGCCGCAACAGGCGCAGCAGGGCCGGCCCAGGAAGGTAATGCCGCGCCAGCACGCGGCGCAGAGCGTACCGCTTCGGCCCACCGCCGCGCCGCAGGACAGGCAGCGTGGCGGCAGCAGCACATCGATCGCGGCGACGGCCAGCCGGTTCAACGCCGGTGCGAAGGCGAGCGTCGGCATGGCGAATGATGCGCTCAAAGGTGCCCGTTCTGTCAATCGCAAGGGCGCCTCGCCGGAACACGCGCGTCTTGCGGCGGCTCCTTCCTGTAATTACATTGTGGGCACAGGAGGAAGCGCAAATGAAGACTTCGCTCGTCCGCATCGGCAATTCGCATGGCGTTCGCATTCCGAAGGCGGTCATCGAGCAATGCGGATTGACGTCGGAGGTGGAGATGAACGTGAAGGACAACACGATTGTCATCGCGCCGGCGCGCAAGATCCGCGCCGGATGGGGCGAAGCGTTCAAGCGGATGGCGGAGGCCGGCGACGACACGCCTTTGCTTCCGGACGATCTGCCGAATGCTTTCGACGAGAAGAATTGGCGCTGGTGAGGGCGCGCGCCGCGCCGATTCGGCGCTTCGACATCTATCTCGTCAATCTCGACCCGACGATGGGCGCCGAAATTCGCAAGACACGACCTTGCCTGGTCGTTTCGCCGGACGACATGCACCGTCACATTCGGACCGTGATCGTCGCGCCGATGACCAGCAGCGTCCATGCCTATCCCACGCGGGTCGCGATCCGGTTCCGGCGGAAAGAGGGTGAGGTGGCGCTCGATCAGCTTCGCGCGATCGACAAGACGAGGCTCGTCAGACGCCTCGGCGCGGCGGATCGGGCAATTTCGGCGACCGTCGCGGCACGGTTGGTTGAACTGTTCACGCTATAGCGCATGGCCCCGCTTCCCGATCCGATCGCGATCTTCGACCGGGCTGCCGTGCGCCGCAACCGCGCGCGGGCAACGCGGCATGGGGGCGCCGCCGATTTCCTGGCCCGCGAGGCGGCGGAACGCCTCGCGTCGCGGCTCGACGAGGTCAAGCGGCGCTTTCCCCTGGCGCTCGATCTCGGCTGCCGCGACGGTGTGACGGCGCGCGCCCTCCAGGGGCGCGGCGGGATCGAGATGCTGGTGGCGATGGATGCCGCGCCGGCCTTCGCGCGCCTGGCGCACGGGATGGCGGTGGTCGCCGAAGCCGAGGCCCTCCCCTTCCAGGCCGAGAGCTTCGATCTCGCGGTGAGCCTGCTCGACCTCCATTGGACCAACGACCTCCCCGGCGCTCTCGTGCAGTTACGCCGCGCGCTGAAGCCGGACGGGCTGCTGCTGGCGTCGCTGTTCGGTGGCGAGACGCTCCTGGAATTGCGTCAGGCCTGGATGGAGGCGGAGATCGCCGAGGAAGGCGGCGCGGGACCGCGCGTCGCGCCCTTCGCCGATGTCCGCGATCTCGGCTCGCTGCTGCAGCGCGCCGGCTTCGCGCTGCCGGTGGTCGATAGCGACACGATCGAAGTGACCTATCCCGACGCCCTCGCCTTGATGCGCGATCTGCGCGCGATGGGCGAGGCCAATGCCGTGGCCGAGCGGCGCCGCACTTTCACCCGCCGCGCCACGCTGGCTCGCGCCGCTTCGCTCTATGCCGAGCGTTTCGGCCGCCCGGACGGGCGCATCGCCGCGCGGTTCGAGATCCTGACCCTCACCGGCTGGGCGCCGCATGAGAGCCAGCCCAAGCCGCTGCGTCCGGGCAGTGCTACCGCCCGACTGGCGGATGCGCTCAACACTATCGAGCGTTCGGCCGGCGACAAGGCCCAACCGCGCTGAAGCGAAGGCCGCCGAGCCGCCATTGAGCGCGAAGGAAGGGGCAAATGGGGCTTTCCGTTTTAGCTATCCTCTTGATTCCACAGACGAAATCTTGAAAAATTGGGTTCGTTTGGTAATTTTTTGTTTTCCGCGTGGCGAGTTTCCCGAAAAAAGAAGTTGGGAATGCGTTCCTCTCCAATGCCGGCAGAGTGTAACACATTATACGTGAAAATGCAAGTCATTTTGCGTCCACAGTAGACCATCAAAAGTATCGAAACCCCGTGCGCAAGCGCGCTATAGCAAATCCCTCAGCACCGGGATCAGCGGCGTATCGGCGGGGGGCATCGAATAGTCTTCGAGCTTCGCGGCGCGGACCCAGGCCAGGCGTTGGCCTTCGAGCGGCTTCACGATGCCGTTCCAGCGCCGGCAGACATAGAGCGGCATCAGCAGGTGGAATGTCTCATAGGCATGCGAGGCGAAGGTCAGCGGCGCGAGGCAGGAGGCATGCGTGTCGATGTCGAGCTCTTCCTTGAGCTCGCGGATCAGCGCCGCTTCCGGGCTTTCGCCCTCCTGGATCTTGCCGCCGGGAAATTCCCACAGTCCGGCCA
>Ga0182024_10005764_pt1 | contig 27547 bp, 22 predicted proteins | sample P32metaG_FD_120480 | JGI IMG/M metagenome (GOLD analysis project Ga0182024, IMG submission 120480) | Permafrost microbial communities from Stordalen Mire, Sweden - P3-2 metaG (Illumina Assembly) | ecosystem: Environmental > Terrestrial > Soil > Wetlands > Permafrost | place: Sweden: Stordalen...
CTCCAATCCGCATTACAATTCGGCGCAGGCGCAGGGAGCCTATGCTTCCACCGCCTCCACCACCGAGCTGGCCTCGGCGTTCGCCCAAATCGCGGCGTCACTGTTGCGGATTACGCAGTAGTGTGGGATATCGAGCAAAGTGTTTCGAGGGCAGTGGCTCAGAAGAATTGCCCCTAAGCGGGGGTAAGGATCAATCGATCAAACTGACCCATTAGCACTATCCCCGCCTCCGTTCGGCTGCGCCTCGACGGATCGAGATGACAGGTGGGGCTTGAAACCTGCGTCACACTTACCCTGTCCATCATCCCCACCCCGACAGGTGGGGCTAGATGACGCAATCCAGGGGACCGCACAACACCCGGAATTCTTGGATGAATCAGCGGCTCGGCATGCTACCTGGAGCAGGATGGCACGGGTAGTGTCGCGGCCGGCGCGGCTCCGATCTTCTGCTTCTCAAGTTCCTGGTTCAGGTTCGCGAGATCGGTCTTCATCAGCTCGTTCCATTGCTGCGCGGCCGTGGCCAAATCGCGGCAATAGCCTTCATAGGCGGTCTGCATCACGGGTGTGGGCGCGGCGTCCTGGGCGTCGACGATAGAAGCCAGCGAGCCGATGGATCGATTCAGCGGGGCGAAGGCCGGCGCCTGACGACCTCCGCGGCCGCCGCCACCGAAGCCGCCTTCGGCGCCCTGTAGCCGCTGGGCCTTTTGATCGAACTCCGTTAGCGCGGCGATAGCGGCGTCACCGCCGGCCTTGCGTTCAATCTGCTTTTGATCTCCCGCGAGCGTTTGGCGCAACGCGACGGCTTTGCGGTAGAAATCGAAACTCGCGGCCACCAGATCCAGGATCTTTCGCTCGAGCGCGAGCTGCTGCGCCAGAGCGTCGGGGGAAACGTCGACCCGCGGGTCCATGGCAACTTCGAGGGGCTGCTCGAAAGTGCGGCCGTTCACCGTGAGACGAACGGTGTACTTGCCCGGGGTCACGATCGCGCCGAGTGGCAGGGCGGGCGTATTCTGAACCAACGCCGAGATGGGATATTCGTGGCGAAGCACTGGCGGCGGGGCGTAGCGCAGATCCCACACGAAGCGATTCTGCCCGGCTTTCTTGGTCAGCGATTCAGGATGCGCCAGCCAGTAATCCGGAACGTTGGGCGGAGGCTCCGTGCCCGGCTGTTCCTTATCGCCTGTCGAATACTCGCGCACCAACTGACCCGCGCCATCGTAAATCGCCAGTTTCACATCGCTCGACGGTTGCACCGACAAATAGTAATCCACGATCGCGCCGTTGGGCGGATTCTGGCCGGCGGGCATCTCCGGGGGAATCGGCGTGTCGCCGTTCAAATCCAGTCGGACGCGGAGCGCCTTTTCGGGCCGGAAGAGAAACGCCGACGACGTGGAGACGCTGCGATCGATTTGCCGCAGCGGAGTCAGGTCGTCGAGAATCCAGAACGCGCGGCCATAGGTGGCGGCCACCAGGTCTTCGCCATGGACTACCATGTCGCGGACGCTGGTGGTGGGCATGTTCAGTTGCAGGGAGGTCCAGTGGTCGCCCTCGTCGAAGGAAACATAAGCGGCGTTTTCCGTGCCGGCGTAGAGCAGGCCTTTGCGGACCGGATCTTCGCGCACCACGCGCGCGAAACAACCATCCGGAATGCCGGCGTTGGTTTCCTGCCAAGTCTTTCCGAAGTCACGGGTGCGATAGAAGTGCGGGCGAAAATCGTTCTCTTCGTGGCGATCGACGGCGGCGTAGGCAATCGCCGCATCGAAATGAGACGCCTCGATGATACTGATCTGGGCGAGGGGACCGAGCCCGGGCGGGGACACATCCGTCCACGTTGTACCGCCGTCGCGAGTGACGTGCACCAATCCGTTGTTGGTGCCCGCCCAGATTTCGCCCTTTGCGGCCGGCGACGGCGAGAACGTATTAATCGCGATTCGATTGTTGGGTTGAACGGTTTCCTGAAGTTCCTGCTCGCGCGGCCGCGCGGGAAGAGTTGGGGCCGTGTCGGCGGGGGCCGGCGCGGGAACCTGCGCACGCTTCGTCAGATCCGGACTGATCTCCTTCCAGTGCACGCCGCCGTCGCGCGTCTCGAGCAGGAATTGCGTGCCCATGTAAAACACATGCCCGTCCTGCGAGGAAAAACCCAACGGAGGATTCGTCGCGGCATGATACTGCGTGTTTCCCGGAACCACGCTCGGCGAAACGTTGTACACCTGCCGGTTGGTCCGATCGATGCGCACCACGCCGCGGCTCGGGCTCCCGGCGTAAACCAGATTCGGATTGAGCGGGTCCGGCACGATGTAGCCGAATTCGTATCCGCCCACCGGGTCCCAATCCATGAACGTGATTTCGCCGTAATCGCCTCGGCTGAGCGTGCCAACTGAGCCGCTGTCCTGCTGCGTGCCGTACACCCAATACGGATATCGATTGTCGGTGGAGAGATGGTAGATCTGGCCGGTGGGCTGGTTATACCATGAGCTCCACGATTTTCCACCGTCCATGCTGATGGTGCCGCCCTGATCGCTGGCCATCATCATGCGAAGCGAATCGGCCGGATCGATCCAGAGAGCGTGATTGTCGTCGCCGCCGGGCGCTCCTTTATACGAGACGAAAGTGCGGCCTCCGTCCTCGGATCGATACAGCGAAGTCTGCGCGACATACACGACGTCGGAATTGTTGGGATCGACGAAGACGCGGCTGAAGTAGCCGCTTCCCTGAATGCGCGGGTCCTCCGTGCTCTTGCTCCAGTGCGCGCCGCCGTCATCGGACCGGTACAGTCCGCTGGCCGCGCCTCCGCGCCCGCCTCCACCGCCGCCACCGCCGCCCGCGACAATCGCGAAGACTTTCTGTCCGTTGCCGGCCACGGCCACGCCGATGCGGCCCAGGCGTCCCGACGGCAGTCCACCGGCAAGCTGCGTCCAGGTTTCACCGGCGTCAGTGGTCTTGAAGACGCCGGCGAATCCGGTCGATTCGATTCCTCCTCGGCCGCCGGGCGCGGTGTAGTGCTCCCACAGCGCCGCGTACCCGATCTTCGAATCGCCGGGCGCGAACACCAGGTCGACCGCGCCAGTGATGTCGTCCTTATATAAGACGTTGCGCCAGGTCTTGCCGCCGTCGGTGGATTTGAACACGCCGCGTTGAGTGCTTTTCGAATAGGTGCGCCCGAGCGCGGCGACTAGCACGATATCGGGATTGTGCGGATCCACCCACACGGTGCAGATGTGTTCGGTGTCATCGAGTCCGATGTGCGACCAGGTTTTGCCGGCGTCGACGGATTTATAGACGCCGTTGCCCATGTTGACCGAGCCGCCCACCATGCTGACATCGCCGGTTCCGAAGTAGACGACGTCGGGCTTGGAGTACGCGACGGCCACAGCGCCGATCGACGAGATTGGGACTGAATCCGAGATGGGCGTCCAGACCACGCCGCCGTCAACTGTTTTCCAGAGTCCGCCGCCGGGCGTCCCCATATAGTAGATAGCGGCTTTGCCGGGAATCCCCGCGACAGCGGTGACGCGGCCGGCGCGGAACGGTCCGATCTGACGCCAGCGCATGGCGTTGTACAGGCGGGTGTCAGAGGGTTGCGCAGCGAGCGAAAAACAGGCGGCAAAAAGCAACGTGGAGCAGCGGCACATCGTTCACAAATTGTCCTACGAACAGGGGAAGCGAAGTGGACGGGACCATTCGTGTTCGTCAACGGAACGGGCAAGTTGCGGCGCCGGATGCGATAAGCTGATTCGACATGACTCCCGAACGGTTGTTTTCTCTGCTGAATCCCCTTGCTCTAGCGGGTTGGCTGATTCTGATTTTCGCCGGCCGGATGCGGTGGGCCGCCCGAGTGGTGACCGGCGCTATCATCCCTCTAGCGATCGCGATCCTCTACGCTTATCTCATCGCGGCGCATTGGGGCGAGACGCCGGGCGGCGGCTTCGGAACGCTGGACGCCGTCGCGACGCTATTTTCCAACCGCTGGCTGCTACTGGCGGGCTGGATCCACTATCTCGCGTTCGATTTGTTTATCGGATCGTGGGAGGTTCGCGACGCGCAGGCGTTGGGCATTTCGCATTGGATCGTGATCCCGTGCCTGGCTCTCACGTTCATGTTCGGTCCGGCGGGCCTGTTGTTGTATTTCCTGATCCGCACCAGCCGGACCAAATCGCTTGCCATCAATTGAGCCGGAGATCAGCGGTCAACGGAACACATGGATCAGTTCGATCACCAGAATCGCGACTACCATCGCCTCCAGTAGAAAGGAGCGCGCCTGATGATACTCGTTCACCATGGATTGGTAAAGATCCGCGGCGATCCGGAGCTTGCGTTCCACCAGGGTGCGGTAATCGGTAACTCCCACCCTGCCGGCGGCCATGCGATAGGCGCGCGCATAGAACATATCGCCGATGAACTTGATCGCGTTGTCGGTTCGCTCCGTGAGATCCGTAACTTCCAGGCGGACCGCGTTGAGCTTTCTGGCTTGTTGCGCCATGCGCCAGTGGCGGAAGGGGCCCCCTTTGCGCTCCACAGCGTCGTAAACATTCTCGAGGATGCGTGTCAGGACGTCGTCATAGTGGCGATACTCCAGCAACTGCGTGTTCGCGTATTCCAGAAGTTGAATCGAGGGCGCGGCCCCTTTCGGAGTATCGTAGACCAGCGCCGCGACCCAGCCGACCACCAGCAAATCCGTGGGGTAATACGACATGCTCCCTTGCAGCGCGTCGGCGCGCTCGGCGTCCGCCAGCGGATCGGATTCGCCTCGCACGATTCGGGCTATCTCGTCGCCGTGCGCCGAAAGTAGCGAAGCCGCGGGCAGCTGATTCCCCTGGTCATCCAGCGCTTCCCGGACGTTGATGATGTAGTAATCCTCGCTTAACCACGACGAATACGGCTGAATGAGCGCGGCTCGGACGTGCGCCAGTCGTGCGCGGATCAGCTCCATCGTGCATTTCTCGATCTCGGGATCGGCGATGAACCGGCTGGATAGCCGCATCAGCTCGGCCCAGCCGGCCTCGAAAGGTAGCTCCAGCTCGACACTGACGACGCCGTAGGCGAAATATTTCACGCGGCTCAGGAATTGCTCGCCTGGGGTGATCGAAACCGGGTCGAGGTATTCGACCACGGGCGGACGCTCAAATCGTACGTAGTCCGGAGCGGGATGTTTGAAGCTGGGTTCGCGCGTGGGTTGCTCCACGCCGAGAATTTCGCGAAGCCGGGGGAGGTCGATCTGCTCGGCCACATCATAAAGGACCAGCACTGAAAAGGAACCTCGGAGTGGGTGCATACCTGTATTCTGACGTGTCTATGGGCCGACGGCATTCCGCATACGACGCGCTGGAGCATGGCGCCCGGAGCCTGCTACGCCGTAACACGAACCGCGGTGCGGACCGCGTCGGAGACTTGCTGAAACGCGTCCAACGCTCGCGGAATCGCGCCGGACAGCGAGAAGAATGGGTGGATCATTCCCGCGTAGCGTGTAGAGGTGACCGGCACGCCAGCCTCCGCAAGGCGTTTCGCGTAAGCCTCGCCTTCGTCACGCAACGGATCGCATTCCGCCGTGAGAATGACTGCCGGCGGCAATCCGCGGAGATCCGGCGCGAGCAGCGGCGATGCGTACGGATCGCGAGCGGCTTCCGGATTCGGAAGGTACTGATCGCGAAACCACTCCATCACGGCTCTAGTGAGTTGATAGCCTTCGGCGAACTCGAGATAAGAAGCGGTCGCTGTGGAAGAGAGATCGGTCACAGGATAGACCAGCGCTTGGAGCGCAATCGTCGGGCCGTTTTCGTTCCGGCTCTTCAGCGAAACCACGGCCGCAAGATTTCCTCCGGCGCTATCGCCGCCTACTGAAATCCGCGCGGTGTCGACGCCCAGCCGAGCCGCGTTGGCGGACACCCACGCCGTGGCGGCGTAGGCATCCGTGACAGCGGCCGGAAATTTGTGCTCCGGCGCGAGGCGATAGTCGACGGAAACCACCACGGCTCCGGCGCGATGCGCGATGGCGCTGCACACCACGTCATGCGTGTCCAAATCCCATATCACCCAACCGCCGCCGTGAAAATAAACCATAGCGGGGTGCGGCGCAGGTGAGTCGGGAGTATATACGCGAATGGGGATCTCGCCCAACGGTCCGGGAATCCGAAGATTCTCGATGGAGCGAAGCGGCTCGACTACGCCCGCGACGGGGACCAGATTTTCCGACGCCACCTTGCGAGCCTCGGCGGGAGAGAGCGATTCGAGGGGAGGCGCGCCCAACGCCGCGATCGCATCGAGCAACCCACGAACGCCGGGGTCGAGTTTCTCGCTGAGCATGGATCAACCAGCCTCGGCGTGGGTCACCGTTTGCGTTCCGTCGTGGCTTGCGCCCTGCGTTACGTAGTCGTCGAAATTGACCGTCTTCACCGACTCCGCATAATCGCGCGTGTGCGACGAATAGTTTTGCGTGATCCGCCCATCGGCGGTCTTGTACCACGAATTGCAGCGCGGGTCCGCCCACACGCTTCCCGCGAGTTTCGTCTGCAAATCGCGATTAAAGCGATCCTGCGCCTGGCGCGAAGGCTCCATGGAACGGAGTCCACGGCGCTGCATCTCCACCATTGCCTGGGTGAGGTACTCGGTCTGGCGCTCCAGCATGAAGGTGATCGAGTTGTGGCCCAGGTTGGTGTTCGGCCCATACAGCATGAACATATTCGGAAAACCGGAAACGGTGATGCCCAGATATGCCTCCGGGCCATTCTTCCAAGCTTCGCTCAGCGCGACGCCCTCGCGGCCGATCACTTCGAGCGACCAATGCCATCCGGTGGTTTCGAACCCAGTGGCGTATACCAGCACGTCGAGCTCATGCTCCTTGCCGTTGCTCATGCGAACACCGCCGGGCGTGATGCGCTCGATCGCGGCTGTTTCCAGCGTCACGTTGGAACGAAGCAGCGTCGGGTAATAATCGTCGGCGAAGAGAATGCGGCGGCATCCGATGGGATAATCCGGAGTCAACTTGCGCCGCAGTTCGGGGTCGCTCACCTGGGCTTCCAGATGCATCATGGCCTGTCGCGTGAATGCCGCACGGCCCTGCGGCGTCCAACTGAACACCTGCCAGAAAAGGTAATCGGCGTTTTGATAAAGCTGCTCGCGCGTCAATGCGGCCACGTGCGGAGCGGTGATCAGCAGATCCATGTCCTCCGGCGTAATCTCGTGATCCAGGCGCGGAAGCATCCAGTTGGGGCTGCGCTGAAACACGGTGAGGTGGCCGGCAACTTTAGCGGCTTCCGGAATCAACTGCACGGCGCTCGCCGCGCATCCGATGACGCCGACGCGTTTTCCTTCTAGCGAAACGGAATGGTCCCAACGCGCGGAATGAAACGCGGGACCGTTGAAGTCGCCCACGCCTGCGATCTCCGGCAGCTTCGGACGGTTGAGCTGGCCCAGCGCGGCGACCATCGCGTCCGCTTCGAACTCGGTTCCGCGTTCCGTGCGGATGCGCCACCGGTTGCGGTCGCCATCCCAGCGCGCGCATCGCGCCCCGTCGCCGCCGCGAAATCGCGGCGCCAGCGCGAAGCTGTCCATCAGCTCGCGGACGTATCCCTGCATTTCCGCGGCGCGCGGAAACACGTGTCGCCATTGCAAACTGGGCGCGAAAGAGAACTGATAGAGACCCACCGGCACATCGCAGGCGCAGCCCGGATAGGTGTTGTCGCGCCAGGTTCCTCCGGGATCGCCGGCGCGGTCGAGGATCACAAAATCGTCGATTCCGGCGCGCGAAAGATGGATTCCCGCACAGATTCCCCCGAGTCCGCCGCCAACGATCACTACCTTCTTTTGCTCCGGCATCGCAGGCCAGTATACACCGGGGAGAGCGAGAGTACGAAGCGATAGCAGTGGGTCAGTTTGACTCAAACTCGTGGTAATATAGCCGTGTTTGGCCGCAACTGGCCCAGCAGCAGCTTGACGCGCAGGTAGTGAGGCTTGGGCTCGGCCCCAAAGGAGAATAGCGGATGCCAAAGGCTCTCGATCCGGAAGCGGCCCACGACCTCGTGAGGCGCGCGGTCACAGCTCTTGCAGGCGATGAGGCTGCCAAGAAAGTGTCGCCATTGATCGACGCGGCGTTCGAGCTTGCTCGACAAACCGCGATCACCGGCTCACGGGGCAAGCACGAACCCGTCATCACTTCGGTCAAAGTCAGCGTTCATGGCGGCTTGGACCGTGAGGACGGCGAGCCGGTCACGGCGGTGTTCGATAAGCGGCCGGTGATCGCCCACGGCCCTAATAAGGGGGTACCAATCCGCACCGGTGGTGGAAAAACCTGCTTCTCGGCCACGGTCGGCAAATTGACGGTGACGATCTGCCTCGAGTGGGCGTCCTAGCCAGCCGCCCTGAATTCGGCCGGCCAGTCTCGAGTGCCAAGGCTTCTCTTCCGGCGAGTATCTGTAAAACTGACCCACCACCGACGCGCTGAGGCCGCTCACCTTAATGAACCATTCCGCACTGCGGAAATGTTCCAGGAACTCGGAACCATTGCGTTGAAGCATGAATGGAACCTAGAATGGGATGCCGCCCACATGCGATTCACGAATCACGACGGATCGGGGTTGCACACCTGCGTTCCGTAGGGACTGGAAGAGAGGGTTTCTACGAGAGAGGGTATCTACAATGACCGTTTCACGACGCGCGCTCCTCGCCGGATCGTCAATCGCCGCTTTCGCCCAGGCGCAGCCGCGCAGGCGAGTGCCGAGCTGGAAGCCGAGACTGGGCGTGCTGGGGAACTATTCTGAAGCTAATCTCGAATTCGTCAAGGCTGAAGGCTTCACCAGCATGGAGCTCAACCTGGACCCCAAGAAGCTGGACGATAACGCCATCGCCGCGATCAAAGACAAATTGGCGAAGGCGGGCATTTGGGTTTCCTCGCTGAACGTCGGCGGCAATCATATCGATCCCGATCCGGCCAAGCGCGAGCAGCAGAATCAGCACACCATTGAGTGCATCGAGTTGTGCGGCAAGCTTGGAATTCCGGCGATTGGCGGGCAATCGGGAACCATCAAGGGACAGCCTTTGGCGAAGCAGGTGGACGAAATCGTCCGCGTGTACAATGAGCGCTATTTCAAATTGTGCGAGCAGCACAAGGTTCGGATTCTGTGGGAACCGTATGCGGGCGGCCCGAATATCGCCACCGGTCCGGTCGGGTGGGAAGCGCTCTTTAAGGCGTTCGGCGACAGCCCCAACGTCGGTTTGCAGTTCGATCCCTCGCATTTGATCTGGCAGTTCATGGACCCGGTGCAGGCGGCCCGCGATTTCGCCAGCAAAATCTACGACGTCCATTTGAAGGACACCGAGATTCTCTGGCACATACTGCGTCGCACCGGAATTCAGCCCGTGGATAACATCCGCTGGTGGCGGTTCCGCATCCCCGGTTACGGCTCGATGGACTGGAAAGGATTTTTCACGGTGCTCGAAGAAGTAGGATACAGCGGGGCGATGAACATCGAGAATGAAGACGGGTTCTATTCACCGAGCTACGACCACGACGACTTCACGGAACAGTTCAAGCGAGGCTTCCATACCGCGCATGAGTTTCTGAAAACGCTGGTGCCGCCGCTGACGGCCTGAGATCGCGCGTTGGTGATCAAGCGCGGCGTCCGCTATAAATAAGGAAGGAACCGCGAAATCGTCATGCCGCTCGGGTGAAAAAAAATGGCCAAGATGAAACGTCGTCATTTCATTTCCTATACCGCCGGCGCCGCGGGCGCGCTGGTGGTCGGATGGGGCGTGCTGCCGCCGCGTCAACGGCTGATCCCCAGCAATCCACTGCCGATCGCGCCGAACCAGGTCGCCCTCAACGGATGGGTCAAAGTCGCGGCCGACAACACCGTGACCATCGTGATGTGTCAGGCCGAAATGGGCCAGGGCATTCACACCGGTGCTGCGATGCTGCTCGCCGACGAGATGGACGCCGCATGGGAGCAGGTGAAGCTGGAGCAATCCACGCTCGATCGCATCTATAACAATTCGACGGTAATCGCCGACGCGCTGCCCTTTCAACCCGACGAAAACGGATACGCCAAGCGCGCGGTCCAATGGCTGGCCCGAAAAGCCATCCGCGAATTGCCCGGCGCCATCGGAACCGGCGGATCATCCAGCGTGAACGATTTGTGGCTGCCGATGCGCGAAGCCGGCGCTTCCGCCCGCGCGGCGCTGATCGCCGCCGCGGCCGACCTCTGGAAAGTTTCTGCCGCCGAATGCCACGCCGAGTCCAGCCGCGTTCTGCATTCTTCCGGGCCCGGGGCTTCCCCAAAGTCCGCGTCGTTTGGCGAACTCGCCGCGCACGCCGCGCAGATGCCCCTTCCGAAAAATGTCGCGCTCAAGGACCCGTCGTCGTTCAAGCTGATCGGAAAACCCGTGCGCCGTCTCGACAATTCCGCCAAGATCGCCGGCGCGGCCGGGTACAGCATCGATGCCCTGCCACCCGGCCTGCTCTACGCCAGCGTGACCATGTGCCCGACCCTCGGCGGCAAAGTTGCCCGCTTCGACGGCGCCGCCGCTCAGTCCATGACGGGCGTTCGCAAAGTGATCGCGGTGGACCCTTACGCCGGCGGCCTCGGCAGCGACGGCGCGGGATCAGGCGCCATCGCCGTGATTGCCGACACTCCTTACCATGCGATGCGCGCGCTCAAGAAAGTGACCGTCGAATGGGACCACGGCCCAGCGGCCAATCTTTCGAGTAAGGACGTCATCGATGGTCTCGCCCGAACCCTCGACACCCAAAAAGGAAAAGTCGAGTACGAGACCGGCGATCTCCAGGCCGCGCTCAAGTCCGCCGCCAAGACGATTACCGCCGAGTACCGCGTTCCGTTTCTGGCGCACGCCGCCATGGAGCCTATGAACTGCACCGTCCAATTCAAGGATGGCGCGGCCACCGCGTGGCTGGCGACGCAGGACCCCGGCTTCGCGCGCGATGCCGTCGCCAAGGTGCTCGACATCAAGGCGAACAAGGTTACGGTAATCATCCCTTACCTTGGCGGTGGTTTCGGCAGGCGATACCTGCTGGATTTCCTTTCGCAGGCCGCGGCCATCGCGCGCCAGGCCGACGGCGCGCCGGTGCAAACTATCTGGTCGCGTGAACAGGATCTCACGCACGATTATTATCGCCCCGCTTTCGTGTCGCGCCACACCGCCGGCCTGGATGCGCAAGGCAAGCTCACCGCGTGGCAATCCACCACCGCCGGTTCCAGCATGGGCATGCCGTCTCTAATCGACGGAGCGGGCAAGGGAGCCTTCGACACCGGTTACGATTTTCCCAACGCCCGCATCGCGCATCAAGCCTCGGATTCGCTGGTGCCGGTGGGCATCTGGCGCTCGGTCAGCCATTCCTATAACGCTTTCTTCACCGAAAGTTTTGTCGATGAAGCCGCCTTCGCCGCCGGCCAGGACCCGCTGGCGTTCCGCTTGGCTCTGATGGCTCGCCGCCCGCGTTTTGTGCGAGTGCTCGATCGCGCCGCGGAATTTTCCGGATGGGGCCGGCCCCTCGAGCCCGCGCCCGATGGCGAGAAGAAAGCGCGCGGCATCGCCTTGCATCGCTGTTTCGGCAGCGTCATCGCCAACGTGGCGGAAGTGTCCGTCGACGCCCACAAGAAAATCCGTGTGCATCGCGTCGCCTGCGTCGTCGATTGCGGTTTTCCGTTGAACCCCAACCTGATTCGCCAGCAGCTCGAAGGCGGCATCGTCTACGGACTGTCCGCCGCCTTGCAGGGCGAGATCACCGTCGAAAAAGGACAGGTGCAGCAGACCAATTTCCATAACTACACGCCGCTGCGCATCGACCAATGCCCGTCGATCGACACCGACATCATCGCGAGCGTGGAACACCCGCAGGGCATCGGCGAGGTGGGCGTGCCGTCGATCGCGCCGGCGGTCGCCAACGCCGTTTTCGCGCTCACCGGCCAGCGGCTGCGCACTTTGCCGCTGAAACTCGCGTAAGGAGATCCTATGCCAACACTCAAAATCAACGGCAAGATTACGACGGTCGACGCCGAGCCCGAAACTCCGCTGCTGTGGCTGCTTCGCGGGGAGTTGAAAATGGTCGGCACGAAGTTCGGGTGCGGCGTAGCGCAATGCGGCGCCTGCACCGTGCACCTGAATGGTGAAGCCGTGCGGTCCTGCGTCACTCCGCTTTCCGCCGTTCGCGATCGCGAAGTCACGACGATTGAAGGTTTGCAGGGAGCCGAAGCCGATGCGCTGGGCCACGCCTGGACGGAGGTCGACGTGGTGCAGTGCGGCTACTGCCAGCCTGGACAGTTGATGTCGGCGTGCGCGCTGCTGAAGAAGACGCCGCATCCCACCGACGCTGAAATCGACGCGGCCATGAGCGGGAATATTTGCCGCTGCGGGACGTACCCGCGCATCCGCGCCGCCATCCACATGGCGGCGGGCGAACCAGCCGCGACACGAGCCGCGACACGAGCCGCGACTAAAAGGAGCGGTTAAAAACGCGCTGCGGCACGCAGCGCATTCCGGCCCTGAACCGCGACCGTCAGGGAGCGCGTTCCATCTTTCAGAACCGCGACCGTCAGGGAGCGCTCGCAACGGCGGTGGTCCCTCGATACGGCCGCGATCCCTATCGCCCCGGAGGACCCTGAATAAAACGCCCCGAGTTGGGGATAACCCTGATTTCCCACCCGGCGGGATCGCCGTGTATGCCCTGCCCATTCGAATTCTTTCAAGTTTCGGCCGTTGCTGCCGAGAAGAGTCCTAGACGCGTGCCCGTGTGGTCTGAGCTTCAGCCAAACAGCGGGGCTTCAGATGCACGCTTCTGGGGCCGCGGCGGACTTTCCTCGGAATCTCTTTGGGAAGCATGCGAGTAGGCCTGGACCGGGAGTTCGCTGATCGTGACAAAAATCGCTGAAAATCAATTCGCTAAGCACGGTTGGAAAAGTTCGCGGCGTTCGGCACAAAGCGGGGCGACGATGGTGGAAGCGGCGTTGATTATTCTCCCGTTTCTGGCTCTGTTCACAGCGTTGTTCGACTTCAGTATGGCGCTGTTCCTGACCAACACGATGCAGTTCGCCGTACGTCAGGGAGTGCGGTATGCGGTGACCAGCCAGACCATGACCGGCTTGAATCAGGACGATTCGATCAAGTCCACGGTTAACAAATATTCATTCGGCTTTCTCAGTTACCTCGCGCCGGGATCGCCGACCACCCCATGCGCGGGCACAGCTTGCATCGTCATCCTCTATTATCATCAGGACCAAAGCGTTTCTCCCTCCACCCTGACTCTGGTGAGCGGTGCGAACAGCAATGTTCAGGGCAACGTGGTTCAAGTAAGCGCGAATAATCTCGCGTACACGTGGATGATGCCGCTTTCTCCGCAGTGGTGGGCGACCAGAAACCCGGCTCCTCTCAGTTTCTCCGTCAGCTCCGCCGACATCATGGAGGCACAGCCGAATGGGCCGCCTACACGATAACGTTGTTCGAAGGCGCAATCCCCGGCGCGGGAGCACGGCGGTCGAATTCGCATTGGTCATGATGTGCATGATCCCGCTGTTCTTCGGGACCATGGCGATGGGCATCACCATCGGCCGAGGTGTGGAGGCCGTTCAGGTGACGCGTGACATCGGCCACATGTACGGCGAGGGGCTGGATTTTACCACCGCCGATGCGCAGCAGCTCGCTACCCAGCTCGCGCACGGATTCGATCTTTCCGCCGCGGGAAACGCATTACTGATCTTCTCGCAGATCACCACGGTATTCCCCGCGGACTGTACAGCGGCGGGTGTGAGCCCTTGTGCAAATAGCGGCTTGGCGGTATTCAAGCAGCGCGTGACCATGGGAAACACCGGGCTCAAAGTCAGCGCATTCGGGACGCCGCCCGCTACTTACATAGACTCGCTTGGAAACATTGCCGTCCAGGACTATCTTTCGCAAGGGTCTTTGGTCACCAGCGGGTTCGCCAACCTGCTGGTACAAGCCGACGGCGATGTCGCTTATGTGGTGGAAGGATATTTTCAAATGCCGGATTTCAGTTTCTTGTCGCCGGGACAATCGGGAGCCAGTGGTACGGGAGGTATTTATGCAAGAGCGATTTTCTAAGAGAACCGGCGCGGGTAAGGGCGCGGCCCACCGGCTTCGCGCGGACCAGCGTGGCTTTGTTCTGCCGGTCGCGGCCATCTTTTTTGTCATTTCGATACCTCTCGTCGGGCTGGTCATCGATGTGGGACTGGATTATCTGGTCCAGACCAAGCTCCAGATGGCCATCGACGCGGCCGCCCTGGCCGGAGCGCGCTCGCTCAGCCGAGGCAATGACACCGGGACCCAGCAGACCAATGCCATGGCGACGGCGCAAGCATACCTGGCCGCGAATTTTCCGCAAGGCTACCTGGGTGTATCGACGCCAGCGGTGTCGGCTCTCAGCGTAGATGAATCCCAGATCAATGTCCGATCGCTGACCATAACGGCGTCGTCAACGGTGCCGTTCTATTTCATGAGCTGGTTCGGGGGCAAGGGCACCACCGTTGGCGCGTCGGCTACGGCCACCCGCCGCGATGTGAATGTGATGCTCGTGATGGACCGCTCCGGTTCGCTCGCCAACAGCGGTTCCTGCGCGCCATTAATGGCAGCCGCAACAGGGTTTGTGTCGAAGTTCGCCAATGGACGCGACAACGTCGGGCTGCTGACGTTCGCGACCAGCTCGCGTGTGGATTTTCCGCTGGCCAATAACTTCAATACCGCCAGCCCTTCGGTGTCGACCATCATCAACGAAGTCAGCTGCACAGGCGCAACCAGCAGTGCCCAGGCGCTGTGGAACGCCTATCAGGCGCTGGCGGCATTGGCCCAACCCACGGCACTGAACGTAATCCTGTTCTTCACCGACGGCCAGCCCACCGCGGTGACCTCCGTGATGCCCAAGAAAGCGGGCAGCACCTGTACCAAAGCAGGGCCGTTTACCGGCGTCTTTACAGTCGGATTTCAGACCACCTCGCCATTTTCACCGGTAGGTACCGGGGGAATCTTCGACTACCGGGCTCCTGCCCAACCTTTCTCATCCGATGAGACACTCATGGGCGGCACGCCGGCCGACGGCAATCCCGCAGGTTGCGCGTTCGCGGCGAATTGGACCAGCAGCTGGTCGAGCGCGGCCAATGACATCGCCGGAGTTCCTACCCTCGACATCTGGGGCAACAACCTGACCAATGGGTATCAGACCGTCTCCACCACCAGCGTGAGCGGGAAAAACTACGTGACCGTCCCAAGCAATAGCACCGGCGCCCTGAATATGATCAACGCATCCACCAACGCGGCCGATGACGCAGCCAGCCGGATTCGCGCGGCAGCTTCTCCCGGCAACGGCGCGAGCGGGCTGAGCCAAATCGTTATCTACAGCATCGGTCTGGGCAACTCGACTTATCCGGCAAACGCCGGGTTCCTGGTTCGCGTGGCGAATGACCCGTCAAATAACCCCATCTATGACAGCGCCGCGGGGACCGGCAAGTATTACTTCGCTCCGTCCGCCTCCGATTTGAGCAACGCATTCGCCCAGGTTGCCGATCAGATTCTTCACTTGGCGAAGTAACGCGAGGAAAGTATGTTGAATTTGATCGCTGTAATCATCGGGTTGGCGCTGCCAGAGGCCGCCCCGCCGCTTGTCGCAGTCTTGAGCGAATGCGACGCCGGCTCGGATGTGATCGCACGGGTCCCGCGGAATGCCCTGTTCACGGTGCACTACTCGATCGACAACGGGCCGACTTGCTACCTGGTCACGCTATCTTCCGGAGAGGGCGCGACAGCAGAGGGCCCGGCAATACGGGGATACGTGGTCGATCGGCACATCGATGCCGTGATCGCGTTCGAGAAGTCGCGCGTTAGAAAAGAACAGAACGTGTTCAGCGCCAGGTTGCCTGGCAGCGAGGTTGCGGCGGCTTCAGTGGAGGCGGAAAAATCGCAGGCGGCAGCGGCCGTCAAAGCGCGGGACGAGAAGAAATCTGCCGCGAAGCAACCGAAGCTGACCTGGTAACCCAGCTCACCGAAGGCGCCCGCCGCTTGGACGGAGCCTCGGTAAATCGAACACGTTCCGGCGAAACGCTGACGTCGTCCACCATTACGCCCCGCCGGACACGAACGTGAAGAATCGCCACGCACGCCCGTTGACCGTGCGCGCTTCCTCTTCATAGGAACCGTCCGAGTGGCTTGCAATCGTGGTTCGCCAGAACAGGACCGCCGGCCCGTTTGCTTCGAGGACTCTGACCAGCCACTTGCCGGGACATTCATTCCACACGAGCGTCGCCATGGTCTGTCCGAAGCCGTTTCTTCGAAATCGGCGGATGACAAAGAACTCGTGCATGTCATGCGCGCCGATGTCGCCCAGCCACTCCTCCCCCGATCCGATTAGGGCGAAGCCCGCCGGCGAATCGCCAACCTTCGCCAAATACACGTCGTGGCCGTTCTTCCATATAGAGGCCGTGTCGTAGGAGTAGCTTCCGTCGTCCTGGGTATCGACTTCAAACCACTCGGCCATGTCGTGAAGGTAGTACTGGAATAAATTCCGAAGCACAACTTCCGATTCGGGTCCAACCTTAGAAATTGAGAAATTAGATGGCGACATAAGGAATTAGATCTTGCTCTGGGCACGCGAGTAAATACAGATAGATTAACCGATACGTCCGGGACGGACATATCCCGTCCAGGGTGTACAGGCGGCGCGATCCGCATCACAACAACCTGGAAAGCCGCCCACAGCCCCGGGGGAATTCAAACTTGCGGCGTTTGTAGGAGAATCGTTCTGTACGGGTCTCGTTGGCAACCGACCCGGCACCAGCCCCATGCGTCAGCTTGGGGCTAACTGACCAGGCTGGCCAGACGGGCCAGACATTGGTGAGTCGAAAGGAGCTGCAATGCATTACCGATTCGGAAAGGCGCTGTTCGCTCTTGGCGTTGCTTGCTTTGCTAGTCTTGCCGTGCCCGGTTTCGCCCAGCCCAAGTCCCCCACGCCATCGCAACCATCGCCGAAGAATGTCTGGACGCCGCCCCGCACGCCGGATGGACATCCGGATTTGCAGGGCGTCTGGGACTCGGCCAGCCTCACGCCGTTGCAGCGGCCCGCTGAACTCGGTACCAAGGAGTTTTACACGGAGCAAGAGGCTACCACGTACGAAAAGAAACGCGTCCAGGACCTCGATCGCGACCGCCGCGACGGATCGCAGGAAGCCGATCTCGCGCGGTCCTACAACGAATTGTTTTACGACCGCGGCACCAGGCTCGCTCGCACCCGGCGCACCTCCATGGTGATCGATCCGCCGGACGGCCGAATCCCTCCGATGACGCCCGAGGCGCGCGCGAAGTTTCAGGCAACTCAAGCCAGGTTCGCCGGGCATCCCGCCGATACCGCCAAGGACCGGCCGCTGGCTGACCGTTGCCTGATGTTTTCGCAGTCGGGTCCGCCGATGATCCCCGGCAACTACAACAACCTTTATCAGATCGTCCAAACGCCCGGCGATCTCACCATCCTCGCTGAGATGGGAAACCAAGCCCGTGTGATTCCGCTTGACGCCCGCCCGCCTCTACCGGAATCCGTCCGCCAATGGATGGGCGTCTCGCGCGGTCGCTGGGACGGCGACACTTTGGTGATTGAAACCAACAACTTCCGGTTTAACGAGCGAAGCCGTTTCGGGGTTCAGTACGACGGCGGGATGAGCGACCAGAATCTGCGCATCGTCGAGCGTTTCACGCGGACCGGACCGGATTCGATGATCTACCGCGCAACCATCGACGATCCAACGGTTTACACCAGGCCCTGGACCTTCGAAGCCTCGCTCGAAAGGGCTCAGGGACAGGTTTTCGAGTACGCCTGCCATGAGGGCAACTACGCCATGGCCGGGGTTCTGGCGGGGGCTCGCGCGCAGGAAAAGGACGCCGCGAAGCAGAAGGGAACGAACCGGTGAGCCGGCGAGTTTACCGACGAAGTGCCGTGAAAACACCGTTGTTTGCCGGTGGAGAGCGCGGTAAAAGACCGCGGTTTCAAGCTTTTCGTATTCAGCGCCGTTTCAGCCGGTGGCGGGCCGTGCTATCGGCGCTAAGTTGCTCTTTCTATGGTCTGTTGGTGGCGACCGTGCTCGCGCTGGCCGGAATTCCCGCCGCAGGACAAGGTACCGCGTACAAAACGCCGCGTGGTCCAGACGGCAAGCCGAATCTGAATGGAATCTGGCAGGTTTTGAACACCGCGAATTGGGACGTTCAAACCCACGCGGCGCGTCCGGCGCTGATGACGGTCGCCGGACCGATTGCTCCGATTCCCGCTCCATCGGTGCTGGCTTTCGGAGCGGTGGGCTCGGTTCCCGGCGGAATCGGGGTGGTGGAAGGCGACGAGATTCCGTATCAGCCGTGGGCCGCCGCGAAGAAAAAAGAAAACGCGGAACACTGGCTCACCTCCGATCCCGAGATCAAATGTTATCTCCCCGGTGTGCCGCGCGTCACCTACATGCCCTTCCCGTTTCAGATTGTGCAAACCGCGAAAGTCATCCTGATCACCTATGAATTTGCCGGGGCGACGCGCACCATCAACATGGGTAAACCGACCGAGGCGCAAACCGAAAGCTGGATGGGATGGTCGAACGGGCGCTGGGAAGGCGACACGCTGGTGGTGGATGTCACCGGCCAGAACGACAAGACGTGGTTCGACCGCGCGGGCAACTTTCACAGCGACGCTTTGCACGTGGTGGAACGCTATACGCCAAGGAGCGCGGATACGATGATGTATGAGGCGACCATCGAGGATTCCAAGGTGTTCACGCGTCCGTGGAAGATGAGCATGCCGCTGTATCGTCGCGTGGAGAAGAACGCACAGATCGTGGAGTTCAACTGCGTGGAGTTCGTGGAAGAATTGTTGTACGGGCAGTTTCGTAAGAAGTAAGTTTGTTGAGAAGGGGACAGGTGGTCGGACGGGAAGAAGCCCCAAGAAGAAGCGCCAAGAAGCGCCAAAAAGAAGCCCCAAGCTAACGCATGGGGCTGGTTGGAAGCAGTAAGCAGCAAGGAGATCGATATGATGCACCGATTTCTGCTCGTCAGCAGCTCTCTGGTAGTTCTCGGAGCGATACCTTTGGCCGCTCAAGCGCCCGCTCCCAAGACGGTGGCGCCGGCGAAAACCACCAAGGCCTGGACCGCGCCGCGCACTCCCGACGGGCATCCCGACTTGCAGGGAATCTGGAGTTATGTCACCGCGACACCGCTTGAAAAGCCCGGCGGCAGCGGCGCGTATATCTACGCGCGGGAGGATCGCGAGAACCCGGTGGGCGGCTACAACACTTTGTTCTACGACACGATTCCGCGCGGCGCCAAGGACCGCCCGACTTCGCAAATCGTAGATCCGCCGGACGGGCATCTGCCTCCGCTGACTCCGGCGGCGCAGAAGAGACAGGCCATTTATGCGGAGAAGATGATGCGCCCGGCCACCGGTCCCGAGGACCGCGCTCTGTTTGAGCGCTGCATCGTGGGATTCAACACCGGACCTCCGATCATCCCGGGCGGCTACAATCAAAATCTTCAGGTGGTGCAGACGGCGGGCACGGTGGCGCTGTACACCGAGATGATCCATACGACGCGCGTCGTGCCGATGGATGGGCGTCCGCACGCAACACTACATCAATGGAACGGCGATCCGCGCGGCCACTGGGAAGGCAACACGCTGGTGGTCGATTCCGTCAATTTCAAGGATCAGGGGACGGGCACGCTGCTGCTCCCGGTGCCGCTGGACGAGAATCTGCACCTGGTGGAACGCTTTTCGCTCCTCGACGACAAGACGCTGCTGTACCAGTACACGGTGGACGATCCCACTATCTTCACCAGGCCATGGTCGGGGCAGCTCTACATGACCAGGAGCGAGGATCAGATTTACGAGTACGCGTGCCACGAAGGCAACTACGCGATGCCGGCGATCCTGAGCGGGGCGCGCCTGGAAGAGAAAGCCTCGGGGGAGGGGCCGAAGAAGGGGTCGCAGTAAGGCGGACTCAAAACGGCAGTTTATCCTGCTCCCCGCCCTCTGACTCGCGCGCCGCCTTCTTGAATGACGCCGAATCCACAAGAGGGATATTCGGCTGTTTCCCCTCGAACAGTTCGGCAATCGTGAGGATCTGAATCTTGGGATATTTCCCGTAGATCGTCTCGTAATATCCCGCCTTGACGGCTTCCGTTCGCATCGGCCCGGTTGAGTCGGCCAGCGTGATGAACACACCGATCTTGGCCTTCTCGCGATCCACAACGTGCGCCAGGTCGCGGACCATGGCAACGTTCACGTTGTCGCCGCCCTTCACCGATACGATGGCTTTCTCGGTGGTCTTGCCTTCGGGCTTGAAGTAAATCAGGCCATCAATGCCCGAGTCCGCGCCTTTCTTCTTCCCTCCGAACGGGACGGCGTTCACCAGCGACACGGCCCACCACTGAAACTGATATTTGTCCTGCTCGGCTAGCGCTCGCGCTCCGTCGAGATCCTTCGGCGTGCCGTGGACCTCGTACTTGATGCCGGGGAAGGCGTCCTTCAGGCGTTTCTCGATCAGCGAAATCGCGAGATGCGTGATATCGATTCCGATCCACTCGCGTTTGAGTTTCTGTGCAGCGTGAATGGTCGTGCCGCATCCGCAAAACGGGTCCAGCACAATGTCACCTTCTTTCGAGCTGGCTTGGATAATGCGCTCCAGGAGCGCCTGGGGCTTTTGCGTTGGATAGCCTAGACGTTCCTGCGCTTGAGAATTTATCTCAGCGATATCGGTCCATAAATTCTGAATGGGCATTCCTTTCAACTCATCCAGAAACCGCTTGCGCGCGATCCGCCCGTCTTTGTTCTTTGGAAAGTAAAGCCGTCCCTCTTTGTCCCACTGCTCCATCTTTTCTTTGGTGATGGCCCAGCCGTGAGCCGTAGGCTTATAGCCCTTATACTCGTAGATCAGATTTGGGCGGTATGCAGGATTGGTAAGATTGTCAGTCCGAAACTTGCGGCCTTGGTCATCGACCATCGTGAACCGTTCGGCGACATACGCTTGGTACTCAGGGGTGTCCTTGTTGTACTGCGGGAAAAACGCTGCATCCGCGCTCTTGGCGTAGAAGAGAACGATGTCGGTGCAAACCCCGAAACGATTACTCTTGTGAACCGCGCTGCTCATGCCCACACGCCGCTTCCAGGTGATTTCGTTTCGGAAATTTCCCGGTCCGAACACCGCATCCATGACCAGCTTCAGATAGTGGCTCGCCGTTGGATCACAGTGCAGATAAAGGCTCCCTGCCGGTTTAAGAACGCGATGAAGCTCCAAGAGGCGCACGGCCATCATGGACAGGTACGCCATCATGTCATTCTCTTTGAGGAACGATCGCATGGCGCGCAGCATTTCTGCGGCATCGCTATTTCCGCTGGTCATCACGCCGTCAAAGGCCAGTTCCGCTTCGTCGCCCCAGTGCCAGGTGTCCTCGAACGCTTCGATTTGTGCGCGGGACTGCTCGCCGGCTGTGCTCTTGAAAAGGACGTTGTATGTTGCTTGGCTGTTGAACGGCGGGTCGAGATAGATCAGGTCCACGCTCTTGTCATCGAAGCAATTCTTGAGGACCGTGAGATTGTCGCCGTAGTAGAGCTTGTTCAATCTGTCCAGCGTAGCAATTCTGCTGGCCGGGAATTCGCGGCCCGACGCTCTTTCCCGTGAAAGCAGATTTTCAGATGCAACTCCGAACGCTACCGTGAAGCAGACGACGAGCCGACCAGGGGGTCCGGCGCGGACGAGGGCACGGCGCGTGCGTCCCGCGTCCGCCCCACCGTGGGGAGCTACTGAATGTGGACAGTGATGCTGGATGGCGCTACTTCCGCGTTTCCGTTCGAGATGCTGCCCATCAACTTGTAGTCTCCGGGCGGCAGCAGCGTCAATCCGTTGTTCGGGCCGGTGTACCATTCCGTAAGAAAGAAATGTCGAGATGAATCTCGACACAGCACGCTAAAGCGTGCGCCACAGCGCCGGCTAAAAGCCGGCTGCAGGCAAGATTGCCTGCCCCACGAGCCCGATGCCGCTCCCTTTGGTCGCGGATCGGTAAAGACTGGTTCAAGAAGGCCATCGTGGAAAGACGACGGAGTTTACTACAATAGCGGGAAGCCTATGCCCCCAAGAATATTGCTGCTGACCGCGACTGGTCTGGTGCTGGCGTATGCCGCCGCCGGACAGACACCTCCACAGACAGCGCCTCCACAAACGGCGACGTTACAAACAACCGCCGAGGCAGATCCGATCAAAACGCTGGTCGCCAAGCTCGACCTCGCGAAGTATAAGGCGACCATACTCGGGCTGACCAAGTTCGGCGACCGCCGGCAGGGGACGGATCGGAATCGCAAGGCCATCGATTGGATTGAAGCGCAGCTCAAGCTCTACGGGTGCGCGAATACGGAGCGAGTTCACTACGAATATCAACCGCCTGCCGGGCGAGGAGGCAGAGGCGACGGTACGGGCGGCGGTGGAAGGGGACGCGGCGGACGAGGAAATCCGGCGGGAGGAGTGGTGCGAGGCGATAGGGGTCCGTCAGGGGTCAACAACGATCCCGACTTGCAGCCGGACGCGCGGTTGCGCGAGCTCAACTCGCAGCCGTCGACGCCGGGACCGCGCGAAGAGGTCTTTTGCACCAAGGTGGGCACCACGCATCCGGAAGAAATGTACATCGTGGCCGCGCACATGGATGGGATCGGCTGGGGCGAAGCCGCGAACGACGACGGATCGGGCACGGCGCTGGTGATGGAAATCGCGCGGGTGTTGAGCAGTCCGGATGTCACGACCGAGCGATCCATCCGGTTCGCGCTGTGGAACAACGAGGAGAGCGGGTTGAACGGCGCGCGCGCCTACGCCGATCAGCGCAAGGACCTGCAAGGCAAAGAAGATCCGCCGGGGTCAGGAAAATATCCGGAGCCGAAGTGGCTGGGCATGATTCAACACGACATGATGCTGTTCGATCACGGGATGCCGCGGAAAGACGGGACGGTGAGCGAGCACCAGCGGCCGGAAGCGGACGTGAATATCGAATTCCAATCGACATCGAAATTCGCGGGGCCGGCGGCGGAGCTGGCATGGGCGTTTCTGGCGGCGAACGAAAAATATGCGACGGATTATCCGGCGGTGGTGGGGCCGCACATGACCAACACGGACTCGGATGCGTTTAAGGATCTGGTGGCTTCGATCAGCTTGCGGGAGATGGAGCGCGTTTCGCAGATCGGGGGCGGTTGGGATCCGACGCACCATCAGCCGATCGACGTGTACTCCCATTTTTCGGACGGCGATTTCCGGTTGGGCCTGAATGCGACGCAGACGACGTTGGGGGCGGTCGCGCACATGGCGGGAGTGAAGTTGAAATAGGCGGGCGGGTTGGAAAATTCCCCCACCCTGACGGGTGGGGCTCGAGATGGAAGTTCCCCCACCCTGACGGGTGGGGCTGGAGAATGGGTTCACTTGGCGATCGCCGATTGAAGATAGCGGGCGATGTCGCGCAACTCGGCGTCGCTATAGTCGCGGATTGCATCCTGATGCTTCCAAGCGCTTCCCGCGGTCACCTTCACGGCACCTCCCGCGAAGGTCCGCAGCACCGGCAATCGCGAACTCAGGTCGTAAACCAGGACACGCTTTTCGGACTGCTCCGAAACGAACCCTGGAAACGGCGGTTCACCCGCGGCCGAAACCGTTACGGTGCGAGCGGCATCGATGGTCCGCAGATCCGCTGGAAGGTTCCTGATGTCGGGAGCCACGCGCGATCCGCGCTTTTCAAGCTCATGGCAACGCGAGCATCCGCCCATGCGAACGGCGTCAAAAAACATTGCTTTCCCCGGTGCTTCGGCCGCGACGGTGCGAGCCGGAGCCGCTGGACTCATGGCTGCTGGAGAGTTGCCACGAAGGGCCATCACGTAGCCGATGACGGCGTCGAGATCGTCAGGGGGAAGCTGCGCACGGAAGGCGGGCATCCCTTTATTCGCAATCCCATTTGAGACAGTATTGGCCAGCACCTGGAGGGTGAAGCTATGGCCGACCAGCTTGGGGGCCCTTCCCGCCGTGCCGTTGGGACCGTGGCAATAAGGGACGCTGCAATTGGCCGCGAAGACTTTTTCTCCTTGCACGACGCGCGGGTCTTGCGCGAGCATCGAGACGGGCGACATGGATACGAACAGGCGCGCGGCGATCGCGGTGACGTAGGCCCACCTCATTAAAGCGCGACACATTATTGAAGGGCTTCTCACTTCGCACCTTCCGGCAGGGCGAATACGAACAGCGCGGACCCAGCCCGAGGCGGTGGCGCGTCAGGAAACAATGCGCGATGCGCGCCGCCGACCAGCGATCCCCACCCCGTAGGCGTCGCGATGTATTGGCGTCCGCCGATGGAATAACTGATCGACGATCCGCGATGTCCCGCGCCGGTCTGAAAATTCCAGAGCCGCGCGCCCGTCTTCGCATCCAGCGCAAAGAAATTCCCCTCCGGATCTCCCGTGAACACCAGCCCGCCCGCGGTGCTCAGCACCGACGCCATGATCCAGGTGGTCGCCGGGACGCTCCATTTCCGTTCGCCGGTCACTGCATCGAAGGCGGCAATGGAGCCTTCAATTTTCCCGTTCGGCGGCGCCTTCATCAGCCAGTTTCCGCCAGTGAAGGGGCTGCCTTCGGGAACTTCTTCCGCGCGCGCGATGAGGTCATTGCAAAGTTCCTGCACCGGCAGGTATAGCAACCCTGTCGCCGGCGAATAGGTCCCCTGGTTCCAGTTCTTGGCGCCGACCACGCTCGGGCACACCAGCGTCCGCTTGCCGATTTCCGGTTCCAGCCGCCCGGCCAATTTTCCGGTCTCCGTGATCCCGGCGACCCAGTTGATATTTTTCGCGAACGGCCACGCTTTCAGAAACTGCCCGGTCTCCCGGTCGATCACCCAGATGTAGCCGCCTTTGGTGGGATGCAGCATCGCCTTGCGCATTCGACCGCCGATGGGAAGATCCACCAGCACCTGCTCGAAGGTCGCGTCGAAATCCCACACATCGTTGGGAACTTCTTGGAAGTGCCACTTGATTTTTCCGGTTTCGGGATCCAGCGCGACGATGCTGGCCGTGTACAGATTGTCGCCCTTGCGTTTCGAGCCTTCGAGATCGTCGGAGGCGTTGCCGACGCCCCAATACAAAAGGTTCAACTCGGCATCATACGATCCGGTCATCCAGGTGGAGCCGCCGCCGTACTTCCAGGTGTCGCCTTTCCAGGTGTCGTGCCCAGCCTCGCCGGGACCGGGGATGGTATAGAAACGCCATTTCGTGCGGCCGGTTTTCGCGTCGAACGCGGTGAGGTAGCCGCGATGCGCGGAATCCCCGCCGGTGACGCCCACGACGACCATATCCTTCACGGCCAGCGGCGCGCCGGTGACGTTGCATCCGCATTGTCGCGAATCTTCGATGTTGACGCGCCAAACTTCCTCGCCGGTTTTCTGATTCAACGCGATCAGATGATTGTCGGAGGTCCCCAGGAAAGCCAGGCCATGCGCCACGGCAAGCCCGCGATTCTGCTTGCCATACGCGATGGGCCGCGTATCGGCCGGCACCTGGTATCGATACTCCCAGAGCGCCCTGCCCGTTGCGCCGTCGATCGCGATGGCCCAGTTGCTGGGAGTGGAAATGTACAGCACACCGTCCAGCGCGATGGGCGTGGATAGGAGCCCGTTGTCGTAGTCTCCGGTCTGAAACACCCACGCCGGCGTGAGGCTCTTTACGTTCCCGGTGTTGATCTGGTCGAGTGCGCTGTAGCGCCAGGCAGCGAAAGTGCCGCCGTAACTCGGCCAGTCGTTATGGGTCGCATTATCGCTCGCCGCGAACAGCAGCGCCGCGAGAAATATCAACGCAACCAAGCACGTGATTCGCATCGGTAATCTCCCAGTGGAGGCTAGTTTATATCAAAATGACATGGAACGAGGCGTAGGTTTCGCGGCGCTTTTGAAATTCGCGCGCATCGGTTACGATAGAGTCGCGTACCCGTTCGTCATCGCATGCAGAGCGACGCTCAACCTCACGCGATCATCAACCTAACGAGCCGCACACTTGACGCGCGCGAGGCGCGTGGCTCCAGGCGTCAGTTTCTCAAGTCGACAGTCTCTTTGCTTTGCGCCGGCGGCTTCGCTCGCGGCCAGGATCAGCCGACCTTCTCGACGGATGTGAAGGTGGTCAATGTGCTGGCTACCGTGCGCACCAAGAAAAATGAGATCGTCCGCAATCTCACCAAAGACGATTTCGTGCTGTCGGAAAACGGGCGACCCCAGAGCATTCGCTATTTCTCCCAGGAATCCGATCTGCCTTTGACCATCGGACTGATGATCGACACCAGCATGAGCCAGGAGCATGTACTCGACGCCGAGCGGGGTGCGAGCTTCCGCTTTCTGGATCAGGTGTTGCGCGAGTCGAAAGATAAGCTGTTCGTCATGCAATTCGACATGGCCGTGATGTTACGCCAGGGGCTGACTTCGTCGCGCAAGCAGCTCGAGGAAATTTTGGCCTATGTCGATACGCCCACCCGGCGGGAACTTAGCCAGCAAACCGGCGGGGGCACGCTGCTTTACGACGCCATCGTCGAAGCTTCCAATAAGGTGCTGAAGGATCAGAAAAACCGGAAGGCGATGGTGGTGCTTTCAGACGGCGACGATCATGGCAGCACTGCCACGTTAACGGAGGCGATTGAGGCGGCCCAACGCGCCGACACTCTGGTCTATTCGATTCTTTTCGCCGACGCATCCTTTCCGTCCCTGCCTTTTCCATTTGGGGGCGGAGATGGCAAGGGGGTTCTCATGCGGCTCTCCAAGGAAACGGGAGCTTCTTTTTTCGAGGTTTCGAAAAAGCAGGGGATCGATCAGATTTACCAGGCGCTGCAAGAGGAACTCCGCAGCCAGTACAGCCTGGGATTTATTTCCGACAAGCCGAATGAGATCTCCGAGTTCCGCACGTTGAAGCTTTCCACAAAACAGAAGGGCCTGGTGGTGCAGAGCCGGGACCGATACTGGGCCAAGGGCTGAGTCGCGTGAATTACAACGTGCCGGGTGGAACTGGTATAGTTTTCGGAATGAACCGTACACTTGCAATTCGTGTTTTTGGCGGAATGCTGTTTCTGCTGGTTGGCTGGATCGCGTACACACAGACACAGCCCCCTCCGAAGCTGACGGTAAATAAGGTCAAGGACGACCTGTATGAGATCGTGGGCGACGGCGGCAATGTCGCCGTGTACATCACCGATGAGGGCGTGATCCTGATCGACGATAAATACGATCAAGATCACGACGGGATCATGGAGGGTGTGAAGAGCGTGACCAACCAGCCGGTGAAATACATCATCAGCACGCATCATCACGCCGACCACAGCGGCGGAAACGCGAAGTTCTTTTCCACGGCCGAGATCATTTCGACGGCCAACGCGCGGGCCAACATCGTCGACAAGAAGCAGGCGAACGCGCCTCCCGGAATGGTGGGGGCGAAAGTCACGTTCACCGATGAGACGGCGGTTTTTCTGGGCGGCAAGGAAGTGCGAGCCAAATATTTCGGCCGCGGGCACACCAACGGCGATGC
>Ga0182024_10005765_pt1 | contig 27544 bp, 23 predicted proteins | sample P32metaG_FD_120480 | JGI IMG/M metagenome (GOLD analysis project Ga0182024, IMG submission 120480) | Permafrost microbial communities from Stordalen Mire, Sweden - P3-2 metaG (Illumina Assembly) | ecosystem: Environmental > Terrestrial > Soil > Wetlands > Permafrost | place: Sweden: Stordalen...
CAAGACGGTAGGTCTGCACTACATCGCTGTTTTCAGATTCCAATATTGAGGCAAAAAGACTTCTCTACTAAGAACAGCGCAAAATAGCCTCAATCATCCATTTCGTGACGAACTTCGGCTAGCATTGAACTCGCCACCGATACCGAGGATCGGCAAATTCCTGGCGACGGCAGCGTGCGATTGACAGTTCGCTGGCCGCAGCAATCCCAGGTTCAGGCACTCCCACGCGGGTTCGCGTGCGCGAGCGCATTCGGGCCGTCGTCCGTTTACTTCCGCCGGAGAAATCTCGCGACCCGGGCGCATGGAGCCGGACGGATTATCTGCTCGACCAGGGCATGACTTCTTCAGGTTCGGTCATCCTTGATCGAGTGGAAGACTTGGGCTCCGAACAAGCGCGATCACTCCATTGCCGCCTTGCTTCGCTGCAGCATGCATCAAGCGCGCGTCTGCTCGCTCTGCCTGCTGCGATGCGGCGCCTTCCGGCGGCGCTTCGTTTAAGTGAAGACGACGCCGTGATGCCGGCGGCGATGACTACCGGCGACCGCACCTATCTTACGCATTCGCTCCGCGTCGGGTTTGAGCGCACCGGATCGTTTCACATGCTCGTGGTCTCCGGTTTTCATCTCGCAATTGTTGCAGGATGTTTTTTCTGGATCGCTCGGCGAGTGCATCTGCCCCGCGCGCCAGCCACGCTGATCACTATCGTTGCGTCGTTTGCCTACGCACTGTTTACCGGCTTCGCCACGCCGGTGCAGCGCTCTCTCTGGATGGTCACGCTGTATCTACTGGGGAGCCTGATCTATCGAGAACGCAGCCCGTTGAACACGATCGGATTCGCTTCGCTCTGCCTGCTTGCGGTGAGCCCGCGCAGCCTTTTCGATTCGAGTTTTCAAATGATACTGCTTGCGGTCTTAGCCATCGCAGGCATTGCCGCTCCCTTGCTCGACAAGAGCATTCATTCCTACCTGGTCGCAACGCGCGATCTTCGCACCATGGCCATTGACATCAAGCTGGAGCCTCGCCTCGCACAGTTTCGCGTTGTGCTGCGCATGGTCGCGAGCCGCCTGCAGCGGGCGCTTTCTCCCCGCGTGGGATGGAAGATCTTTCCGTGGATGGTCCGCTTCGCGCTGCGCTGCGCTGAGTTGCTTGTGGTCTCGTGCGTGGTGGAGCTTGCGATGACGCTACCAATGGCGATTTACTTTCACCGCATAATGGTTTTTGCGCTGCCCGTCAATATTTTCATTCTGCCGTTGCTCGTCCTATTGATGCCGGCTGCGCTGCTAACATTGCTCGCCCTGCTCGTGTGGCCTGCGGCCGCCGTGGTGCCTGCGATGATTGCTGCTCTTCTCCTTCATTGCGGAGTCTGGCTGGTTCGCGTATTCGGTTCCTTCGCGCTGGGCGATTTTCGAATTCCCGCGCCGCTCGCGTGGCAGTCCGCGGCCTTCTGCGTTTTTCTCGCCGCGGCGATGGTGTTGGCACTTCGAGGCCAGAGGCTGGTTCAGCACGATCACAGTTCCAATCGGCAGTCTCTTCTTAGCGGTGCTGGTGCGTGGGCGGCGCTCGCGCTTGCGGCCGTCGCCGCTGTTTTGCCTCGGGCGATCGATCATCCACACAATGCACTGTTTTTCGAGGCAATCGATGTGGGGCAGGGCGATTCTCTGCTGCTGATCACCCCGGACGGCACGACGCTGCTGGTGGATGGCGGTGGATTTGGGGCCGGCCCGCGCCAGGCCCCGCAGGATTTCGACATCGGCGAAGAGGTGGTCTCACCGGCATTGTGGGCGCGCGGCATCCGCCGTCTCGATGCGGTGGCCCTGAGTCATGCACACTCCAACCACATGGGTGGACTCCCCGCAGTGTTGCGCAATTTTCGCCCCGTGGAGTTGTGGGTGGGCAACAACCCGCGCGTTCGTGACTACAACGCACTGCTGAGCGAGGCGAACCAGCTCCGCGTCACCATCCGCACTCTGCGTGCCGGAGACGAGCTGACTCTTGGCGACACGAATGTTCATGTGCTTGCGCCGTTCCGCGATTACCGACCTGGCGCGGAGCCCGCCAATAACGACTCACTGTGCTTCACATGGCGTACGGCGGAACGTCGGTTTTGCTCGAAGGCGACGCCGAAGCGCCGATCGAGCAGGCGATGCTGGCCGAGTCAGGCTTGCAGAGTTCGCTGCTGAAGGTCGGACATCATGGAAGCGTCACATCGACTCGACCTGACTTTCTGGCGCGCGTGGCGCCGGATTGGGCTGTCATCTCGTGCGGGCTGCACAATCGGTATCATCATCCACGCCCGGAAGTTTTGGCGGAATTGCAGGGGGCAAAGATTCGCACGTATAGCGCCGACATCAACGGCGCGGCGTGCTTTCAGCTGGATGGAAGGATCGTTACGCCCGAGCCGCTTTGTGGTTTGTGGCCAAGGCCGTAAACAAACGAGTGACCTCGTTTCATAGTGACGAATTTGCGAGACTACCAGGTTTGTGACAAACTCGGTTGAGTGCCCGTGTAGGGCGAACAGCAGGGTTCTTTCACAGGCTTGAATTCCATGAACTCGACCCTAGTTCCGTCCGGATCGGCCAAATCAAACTGCCATTTTGCATCGACGCCGAGCAGGGGATGCTCGTTACCGGTCCCCACCCAGCCATTCTGCTTCAACTTCTGTTGAAGGTCTGCGATGCTGACCACGCCCGGTGAGAAATGGTTGGCCGAGTCGAGTTGAACGCGCGAGGGAGAAGCAGCCAGATACAACATGTATTCCAGCCAATCGGTACCATCGGGAACTTGCATCATCACCCAGTCCGTGTGACCGGGCCCCGAGCCACCCTGCCAATACAGATGAAATCCAAGGATATCGCGATAAAAATGATCCGAGGCTGCGCGATCGCGCACTACGAATCCAGCGTGGTTAATATGCGTGCTCACTGGGTGTGCAGACCTGGACTCCTGGGGTGGATGCGGACCTTGCTGCGTGAATTCGATCGCGTGTCCTTCAGGATCATTCATCTGAAAAAACTTGTTCCCATGCTCATCGACGCTGATGGACGGTGGAACCGCCACTCCACTTGCCGCGAGGAAACCCCGCAAGGATTCGGCGTCGCTGGTTGAAAACGCGATGCGGACGAGGCGATCCATAAGGCCCGGCTCCGGCGGAGAAACCAGCTCGATGTATTGCGCGTGATTTGCATAGAAGCGGACGCCCGAGTGCGCGGGGCCCGCCGGGATCTGCTCCCAGCCGAGCAGAGGACCATAAAACCGCTGCGACTTATTCAGGTCGTCTGCATAGAGGGTCACATGCGAGATACCAGCGATGGGCGGCCTGGTCGACTTGGTTTGCTGTCCGAGGGCGACGCCTGGCGCCATTAGTGCACACAACAATATGAGTGAGGCGAGTGAGCGGAACATCATGATCCTTCCCGTCTGTTCAACCCGCCCAGTATAAGTGTTCACTCCGTTTGAACGCTGCGCATAGCAGGATTTCTTAAAACCTCATCCTGACTCCAAACTGAATCTGGCGCGGGCGATAGAAGTCTGTCGCATTCACGTTGAGTGGCTGGCCAAACTCGGTTTGACCGGTCTTCAGGCCAGTGAGAAAATTGAGCGTCGGCAAGCTTCCGTTGACGCTGCCCGATTCGATGGAATAACCGACTGTCTCAAGTTCCGTCACATTCTGGTGGTTGAACAGGTTGAAGCTTTCCGCCAACAATTCGAGCTGCCTCATCGATCCAAGGTTGAAGTGCTTAGCGAGGCGCAGGTCGGCCTTCCATGTGCGTGGATAGCGATAGGTGTTGCGTCCGACGCCATACACCCGGTTGTCTCCGCCGTAGCCGTTCATCCCCGGCGCGAGACCCACGATGGGCGCTCCAGCTGTATCGAATTCCTTCGCGAGCGATCCAGAGGTACGCATGGTGGAGGGCAGTCCGCTGTGGAATGTGCCGATTCCCGAAAGCATCCAACCGTTCGCGAACCGGCCGGCTTCTCCATGCAGCTTCCAACGCGGCTCCCAAATGACGGCGGTGGAGGCACTGTGCCGCACGTCGAGACTGCTGGTTCCGTATTCCGCGTGAAAATCGGTGGGATCGAAGACGCTTGGGCCGGTCACAGAGGCGCTTTCGTTGGGATTCCAGTCCATGGCGTGCGCGTAGGTATAGCGCGCGTGCACCGTGAGGCCTTCGCGGCTGTTGCGTGTCACGCGAAGCATCGCTGCTTCATAAGTAGAATTCGCGCGGCTGGAGATCTCCGTCACCTGCTGGTAGTTCGGATTGAGCCGGCCAGCTTTTCGGTTGCCATTGCGACGTGACGTAGCCGGCCCAATCGTTGGTGCTCAACCACCAGTTGGTGGGTCCCATGGTTTGCGAGTACCAGGAATAACAAGGCAGGTAGCCAAGTCCGTGTAATGTACCTGCCGCGTCGCGCCACACCTTGCCGGTCTGATCGCAGTTATGTTGATTCATTGGATTCAGCTGGCCGTTGAGGCCAAAGGCGGCGAAGGCCAGCGCATCCGAAGCGAAGTTCTCTACGCTTGCGTAGTCGTACGTGCCCGCCTGGTTCCGCAGGAAACCGGTTGCGTCTTTGTTATGCCTGAAATCGAATCCCGTCTTTATAAGCAGCCCGCCACCCCTCACCCAGCTCAACTGTTCCGGAGCCTCATAGAGATGTTCGTCGGGGTGACCGCCTGGACCGAAACGCGACGGGTTGCCGATAGTGAAGCCGTAGCGCGAATCAACAGTCATCTGCGGCAGACGGCCCCAGGCGTTGCTGACGAGCGATTGCTCAAAAGGAGATGCACTCTCGGGAGTCGTGGTGACGAATTGCCGGGCGACGGATGCTTGCGTGACAGCGAGCAGATTGGGCGTGAGAAAGGCCTCCCAGCGGCCGAGGACCCACTGGTCATCAGCACTGCTCGATCCGTAGCTGTGCGTGCCATAGAGTTCCGACGTTCGCGTCAGGCCGCCTCCCGGCGCATCGGAGAGCGCGCCTGTACCTTCGAGCGTGAACTTGTGCCGCTCTCCGAGAGCCCAGTCCAGGCGGCCGAAGCCGGCCCATTGGGAAGATGTGCGTGCCCCTGGCCCCAGAAGGCCGTCGAGCGATCCGAGCAGCTTCGAATAGGCGCCAAGACCCTCTGCTACGGGATTGGCGCTGCTGAGGCAAAGCCGCGCGCTGAGAACCTGCATCTGGTCGTTCGAAGGCTGCGCAAAGAAGTTGTCAGGATGCTTGACGGTCGAAACGCCGGGGTCGTCGCGCTTGGAGCTGTCGAGCGCCACAAACCAGAAGAGCGGTCGGCGGTAGATGCTGCCACCGATGCCGAATCCAAAGATCATTTCCTGATCTTTCGGCGTATAGGGGGTGGGCGTAAAAACGGGAATGGTTGTGAGTGTGGCTGGCGAAGTTTGCTTTACCCATTGTGTGAACGGGTTCTGCGCGCCCAGAAGGTTTCCGCGATCAAACAGGAATGCTTGCCCGTGCAGCGGTCGAGTGCCGCGCTCGGTCTCGATGTTCAGCCTCCCCGCTACGCCATGTTCCGCTCCTGCTTCTGCACCGCCTGATCCAATCTGAACTTCGCGGATCGCCGCTTCGCTTGCTCCTGGGCCGATCAGCGACGCGGCCTGTCCCTTCATTCGGCCTGCGCTTGTGCCGCCGAAGGCAAGCCGGGTGTCGCGCGTCAACCGTCATCGCTGATGAGCCCCGTCCATCGCGTACAGGCGAGATATTTTCAGATTCCGAACTGCTCGCCTCGGTAGACGCCTCCGGCAGAAAGTTTTGCCAATTCCTGCCGGATAATGGCAGCGCCTGCAGTTGAACCGCCGGCAGCGCAGTGGCGAGTGCCACGCCATCGGAGATACTTTCTGCCGCTTGGATTGCGGACCTGGGATACCTTACGGCAACCCGCATCGCTGCGCGCGCGGTCTGGATGGCAACTTCGGCAACGCAGGAACCGACGAGGCCCGTCGAAGCTGCTCCAGATGTGCGGATAGAGGCAGCTGGCACTCCAGCCTCGGCAAGCGGCGGCCAGTGCCAATGCCGGGAGAGCGGTGTCTGGACGAGTCTCCAGCTTCGATGTAGTCGCCATGGGCAACGGATTCGCAGGCTCCGTTCTGTCGCTTCCGGCGGTGACGAGCACTTTCTGACGCGCAGGATTCGCTGTCGAGAGAGCGCGCAAATACAGGGAATTCAGAGGCTCTGTCTCAAGCGCGACGACAGATGCCGGTACCGTTGTTTCTGGAATCTCGTGGGATGCGATTTTTAGAACAGATCCAATCACTGGCAGCGACGCTGCCCCTGTCGCCGCCTCATTCCCCGTGAGAGGTGTGGGCTTCGGCACCATGGCCAAGGCGGAAGCTGGCCTGCGGTCGCGAGGCTCAAGGGTGAGTTGCGCTGCGATCTGCACGCGCTCTTCATGCCCAGCCATGACCTCGATACCGCTCACGGAACCGTGGCCCAGGCGTGGACTCAGCGCTTACGAGCGTGTAGTCGCCCGGCTCGATTCCCTTGAAGCGATACACGCCGCCTTTGGTCGTAGTGGTGCTCGATTCGGCGCCGGTGGCATCGTTGCGAAGCGTGAGGGATGCGTCTTCGAGGGGTTTGGAATAAAGATCGGTCAGCTTGCCCGAGAGAGAGTTAGAACTAGAAGACGATTGGGGAAACACAGCGGTGCTCACGCCTAATGCGATCCAAGCGATCAGCAGCGCGGCTCGCGCCAGCGGCTTCGTCCAACTGCAATCTGCCATTGAGGACCGGCTTGCAGCAGAATCGTGAGGTTAGGTGCCTTTTGTGCGGCCTGCTCTTTTGGCGGGTCCGATCTAAATAAATTCAGCACCGTGTCAAGAGGTGCAATCCTTCGCTCGGGCGCGATCCGGTTTGCTATATGAATAAGATCAACTGGGAGTCTAGGACATTCGATGGAAGTAATTAGGTGCCCTTAATCACAACACATTGTGTTCCTGCTTTCTTGATTCGGGAAACTTCAAAAGCGCATCAGGAATAGTGCATCCCGGTCGAGTTGATAAACTAAAAGGACGTCCTTTAGGCTTCGGAATCATCCGTAAAGCCATTCCAGAGAAAGACAGACATACCCTGAGATTCCGGTTGATCCATGTTTATCGATGAAGCAAAGATCCGCGTGAAGGCGGGCGACGGGGGCAACGGCTGCATGGCCTTTCGTCGGGAGAAATTCGTGCCGCGCGGAGGCCCCTCTGGCGGCGACGGCGGCCGTGGCGGCGACGTGATCATGGAAGCCTCGCAGCGTCACAACACGCTGATTCATTTCCGCTATAACCCAGAGCACAAGGCGCAACGCGGTGAACACGGCATGGGCTCGAATTGCACCGGACTGGACGGCAAGTCGACCGTGTTGCAGGTGCCTGTCGGCACGGCGGTTTATGACCAGGAGACCGGCGAGCTGGTGCACGATTTTCAAGAGCCGGATGAGCGCATCATCGTGGCCAAAGGCGGGCGTGGCGGACGCGGCAACCAGCATTTTGCCACCAGCACGCACCAGGCTCCGCGCGAGCACGAACTGGGCCGGGCGGGCGAAGAACGCGCTCTTCGATTGGAATTGAAGCTGCTGGCTGACGTGGGCCTCGTCGGCTATCCCAATGCGGGAAAATCCACGCTGATCTCGCGCATCTCCGCGGCGAAACCTAAGATCGCCGACTATCCTTTCACGACGCTTGAACCCAATCTCGGGGTGGTGACCGTGGGCGAAGAGCCATATCAGGAATCGTTTGTCGTGGCCGATATGCCGGGCCTGATTGAAGGCGCGCACCTGGGCCAGGGACTCGGCACGCAGTTTCTGCGCCACATCGAGCGCACGCGGCTGCTGGTTCATCTGGTAGATGTGTCGGATGCTTCCGGCCGGCCCGATCCCGTAGAGGACTTCAAGGCCATCAACAAGGAGCTGGCGAGCTTTGGCCACGGGCTCGAGGAAAAGCCGATGATCGTTGCCGCGACCAAGATCGACGCGGCCAATCCGGAAAAGTTGAAGAAGCTTGCGGCCCATGCAAAGCGACGCAAGCTGGAGTTTCACGCGATCTCTGCGGTTACGGGGGCCGGGATCGATGAGTTAAAGTGGGCGCTCGCGAAGCGGCTACGGCCAGACAGCGAAGGTTAGGCTGCAGCAGTTTCGGAAGCTTGTCAATAGCCAGCTTCGCGCCCGTGCCGGACGGTCAAAATCAGCACCCGTTTCCCATCAAAGTGGTAGAGAGCGACATAGGCGCCGTGACCAAACGCAATGATCCACTCGCGAAATTCGGGCGGCAACTCGTCGACCGGTCGGCCGATTTCAGGATGGCTGGCAAGGATCTGAACGCCTTGACGAATGGTCTGAATCGCGCGCTTGGCTGCACTGCGGCTCTTCGTATCGAGAAAATCGTGAAGGCGGGTCACATCGCGGAGCGCTGCTTGAGACCACCTTATTGATGGCATTCCGGGGTTTCAGCGTCCTCACCCGCTTCGAGCTTTGCCAACCAAGCGTCGGCTTCATCGCCGGTGACGTGAAGGCCGGTTTCCTGGTAATGGGCCCAGGCTGCCAAAGCGTCTTGCTTGAGCTGCTCGCGCTTCTCCTCGCGCCCCACATATTGCTCGACGGCCTCGCGCATGATCCAATGCGCCGACCTCTTTTGAGCGGTAGCGAGTCGCTGCACACGGTCCTTCAACTCGACATCGAGCTTGAGGCTGGTTGTGGATTGGACTGGCAATAGCAACTCCGAAGGTGTTACTTATAGTTACTTTATCATACTTGGTGTTGCTATACCATCGCCCGCTCTTTCACGGTCAGATACTGATTCAAGACAGACGACGTGAGCGCTTCTGGATTGAGGTCGAGCGTGAGCGCGCCCTGTTCGTGCAAGCGCGCCAGCAGCACCTCGCGCCGGCCGGCCATCTCCTGTGCGGCGGCGGCCCGGAACATCTGCTCCACATTTTTTGGCCGGACGCGGGCGATCATGTCCACCTCGGGTTGCGCCATCGCGACAAACAAGAGAACGTGGCGGCGGAGAAGCTGAATGGCGCCATCGATCACTTCCGGCCGCATCGCCGATTCGGCGAGATCCGTGATCCAGAGAATGAGGGATCGCCGCGGTTGCAGACGATTCAGTGTGGCTGTTGCGCGCAGATGATCCGCCTCGCTCGATTCCGCGCGGACCTGTGCGAGCGATTCGATGATCTGGCGCAGATGAGCTGCGCCGCGTCCCGGCAGCAGGCGTTGTTGTGTTCCCTGCCCATACGCCAGCAGGCCGACGCGGTCACCGGAATAGAGCGCCAATTGCGCAAGCGACACGGCTGTCGTGCAGGCGAAATCCAGCTTTGAATGAACGCGTGCACCGGGCTCCGCGACCGGCAGCGCCGCTTTGCCTTTCGCGACGGCGGCGACACGCGAGCGCATCAACCGGCCGCAATCGAGCACGATCCACACCGGCTGGCTGCGCTCGGTTTGGTACTGGCGCGTGATCGGAATGCCGCGGCGCGCCGTCGCGGTCCAGCAGATGTCGCGCAGGTCATCGCCTTCGCGGTATTCACGGAGGCTTTCAAAATCGCGGCCGAGTCCGCGCTGCCGCGCCTGGCGCAGTTGCAGATCGATCTGGCGGCTGCGCGCGAGAAATAGCTTCTGTTCCTCGCCTGTCCGGAGTGTGGGATACACACGCACTCTCTGATCAAGTCGCGCCCTGGCCCAGCGTTCGGCGAGTCCGAGAGGCGAGCGGTAGAGCACGTAGAGAGAATGCGCATCCCAGTCGCCGCGCTCCTGTGGCTCGATGCGATAGCGAACGGTCGCGGGCACGCGTGGAAACACCGTCAACTGCTGCGTCGTGGGCTGCGTGACGAGCGCGGGCGGCAAATCGTCTTCCAACCGGCAGGCGACAATCGTGCGGCTGCGGTTTTCAACGGTCAGCTCAATTTCTGTCTCGCTATCGAGAGCAGGCGCGTTCGTCCAGGACCGTCCTGCTGTAAGGTCGGTCGCGCGCGGGAGGCGCAACCCATCGAGAAAAGCAGCCAGCAGAACGAGCGCGTCCCACACCAACATGGCGTAGCTGAGCTGGCTGTCCCAGAAGCCCGGAATCAGCCACAGAAATCCAACGATCAGCAGGCCAATGGTGCGCGAAGTAAGACCGAAGGCCCACCGTCGGCTGGATTCGCAAGTAGCCTGCACCGGCGCGGGTTGGAGCGAGGCTGCGATCATTGCCGCGGCACCGGCACGGCTGCGACCACATCGGCCAGCACGCGCTCGGAGTCGAACCCTTCGAGTTCTGCTTCAGGCTTCAGGATTACGCGATGACGAAGCACCGGCGGCACGGCCCGCTTCACATCATCGGGAACAAGAAAGTCGCGTCCGTCGAAGGCTGCAGCGGCCTGGGCCACGAGCATCACGCTCAACGCAGCTCTTGGGCTTGCGCCAAGAGACAATGTGGGCCACTCGCGTGTGCGCCGCGCGATCGCAAGAATATAGCCGTAGAGTTCCGGTTCAATGCGAATGGCGCGGACTTCGGCACGCGCGGCCGCCAGCAGCCCTTCAGAAATCGGCGTGATCGCCGCATCATCCAGCAGCGTCGCGCCGGAACTTCCGTGGTGCCGTTCGAGGATCTGGAGTTCTTCGGCCTCGGACGGATAGGCAACGCGAATCTTCATTAGAAAACGATCGAGTTGTGCTTCGGGCAGCGGATAAGTGCCTTCGAAATCGACCGGGTTCTGGGTTGCGAATACTGTGAACCAACTCGGCAACGGGCGGCGCTGGCCATCGATCGTCACTTGCCGCTCTTCCATGCACTCGAGCAGCGCGGCTTGTGTGCGCGGCGGCATACGGTTGATTTCGTCGACAAGCAGGAGATCGGTAAAGACGGGTCCTGCGTGAAAGGTGAAGGAGTCAGTGCCGGGACGCAGAATGGTTGTGCCCAAAATGTCGGCGGGCATCAGGTCGGGGGTAGCCTGCACACGCTGAAAGCCCAAGCCAAGCAGGCGTCCGAGCGCTTTCACCATCAGCGTTTTCGCGATACCCGGCACGCCTTCAAGCAAGGCATGGCCCTGGCACAACACAGCGATCAGCACTTCTTCAATCGCCACAGTCTGGCCGGAAATGACCTTGCCCAGCTCACCGCAGGCATGCGCGATCAATCGATTCGTCGCTTGAAGTGAAGCTGATTGAGCGTCCGTTTGTGCGACCTGATTCGCTTCTGGATTTACTTCCTCGGTCATGAAGCCCTTTCTTGCGGGATAGATTTTTCCTCTTGCGCGGGAGGTCCGCCTCCTGGCTTTGCTGCCGCATCCAGCTTGCTCTGTTGTGCGTGCATCGCCTGGATCAGCTTAAGCGCTACGCGCGGCTCGACCGTCTCGCTCCATGAAGCATCTTCGCAGGCAAGCAGGTCAGCTTCAAGGCTCGAGTCGATGTGCGGGAATCGCCGCCGGATGGCTGCGGCGAGTTCGGAGGCTCCCATCGGCCCCGAGCGCAACCCGCAAAGACGCAAGGTGTGCCGCCGGAATCGTTCAAGGGCCACGGCGACGGCAGTCGACGAAGCGCCGGCGCCGCGATAAAGCGAGCCAAGCGCGTCCAGGAATTCGATGGGCGCGGCCCGCGGCGCCTGCGGAAGTTCGCGCACCGGCCCGTTGCGGCGGCTGAAACTGAAAACGATCAGCAATCCCAGAATTGGCAGCCCAATCCAAAGCAGGGTGCGCGCGGGGCCCGATGCATAGCTCCAGTCGGAGCGCACATCGCCGTGAAGTGACTCATCCCAGAAAAAGTGATGCCCTTCGCGCGGCCCTAACGAGTTGAGCAGCAGGTCGAGATTGTTGGCGCGCGCGAGCGATCCATTCTCAAGAGGCATCGCACTCGCCCACCAGACCACGTGCCCTTTGCCATAGTCGTACTCGACCACCGCCGGCTGTCCGGCACAACTATATTGAATGCGGTGCGTGGGATTGCCCACCTGCCACGATGCTTCCGGCACCATCCACACCTCGCCTGAATTGGCGAGCGCGTCGAGGCCTTCAGGCTCGAGACGGCATGCGGCGAAGTTGAATTCCTTGGGCGTGTCAGCTTGGCCGCCGGGGAGAATGGACCCGCCCCAATAGCCGGTCGAGAGCACGCGGCCGCCGCGCTCCAGAATGTGCCGCACGGCCTGGATATCGTCTCGCTCGCGCGTGAAGGGCTCGGCGAAAATCACAACGGTATCGGGACCGGCAGTGTTGGCAAGTTCGTAAAGCGGCCGCTCCCAACGCTCAATCGGATAATTCGCACGCAGCAAGGTTTCATAAGCGGCGCGCGCGCCGTGCTGGCCGGCAAGATAGGTCGAGGGCAGCGGATTATCGTTGCCGTCTCCGTTTGGCACGAGGAATCCGAGCACCACGGCCAGTGAGACAGCAATGCCGAGACTCCAGAACAGCAGGCGGCGGTCTTTGGCATCGAGCGAGGAAGAGAACTTCACGCCGCACCGCCTTCCGGTGCAATCCTGCGTTCATTGGATGGGACCCCGGCGCCGCCTTCGATTAACGAGGCGGCAATCGCTTCGGCGTGCCGGTAGTCGCTTTCGGCGGCAGTACGACCGCCATACCAGGTGCGTTCAAAGCTACCGGTGAGTGCAGCGAGACTTGCTCGACGTGGATCTTCGGGAGCAATCAGGGCAAGATACTCGCGCGGCGTCCGTGCACGATCCGCAGGCCACAAGCGCCGCGATTCAAGGCGCGCGATGGCTGCCCAGTAAACCAGGTGAATCGCCTCACGCCACATTCCCGATGCAGCGGCACGCCGCGCGTCTTCGAGCCAAAGCTGCCAGTTGCGGGCGGAGGGAGCGTTGGACGCGGGAACGCGGCCTTCCGGCACCAGGCGAACCCGCCACTTGCGCTCCAATTGCAGCAGAGCCCACACCAGAGCCACGGAAACTCCGAGGATGAATACCCACACGACCAGGCGGCCGATCCACGCCGAACGCGCGCGCAACCTGGTAGCGCGTTCGAGGAGATGGTTGAGCCAGCCGCCGACTTTTTCAAGCATCGAATCGCGGACAGTGGGCTGCTGGAGATCGCGAAATTCGCGACCGGCCAGAACCTGCGCCAACGTCTCGCGTTCCAAAGAATGAGTAGGTGCTGTTGGCGTTGCCGCACTGGCCTGCAGGAGATCCGCAGCCAGGCGTAGTTCGGCTTGCTGCAACAGGACACTCGTGGTCGGCGGAGGCGGTTGCGCAGCTGCGGAACCTGAAGCGCTTTTTGTCGATCGACTCGACGGCGCTGCGACCTCATCCGGTTCTTCGGCTTTCGAAAACAGAACACGCAACCATCCGTAGCGCACCAAGCGGCGGGCGGCGTTGGCTTCGCTTCCCACGGGAATACGGTCGTCGGGTCCGACGAGCAGCGGATCGCAGTTCTTCAGGTCGCGGGTTTGCGCGCAAGCCTGAACCAGCGTATTGAGTTCGCCGAGATGTTTGCGATAGTCGTCGAGAGATGCGTCGCGCCAGCGCCCCGCGGGTGGTGGGGCAGCGGTGAGAGGAAGGGGCGACACCGCGCCGGCCAACGAGCCCGTCCAGAATAATACGGCGAGAGCAGTTGTCCGGCTCCATCCCGCAATTGCGTTTCGCAGGGTCAAGCCACCGGGCCCTCAGGTCGAATTTGCGTTTGCGTGGGCGCTGGCACAAAGGAAGTGGTCGAGGCAGAATCCATAACAGGCGCTTCGAGGCCGGCCGCCCGCATCATCCGCTCGATGTCGTATCCCTCTTTGCGCACGCGCTGGTCATAGTAGAACAGAGTGAAGCCGGTGGCGTAGATGGGACCCACAAACGTGTTTGTGCAGAATGCCACCAGCTGTTGCAGCACGCGGATGGCAGCTGGCAGCTCGCCGTGATGCCGGAAGGTGGCTACGATGAAAAAAAGCTGTGTGATCAATCCGAGTCCCATTTGAATGGCGACGACAAGCAGGCCAAGCAAGAAGATGCGTCCGCGCGATCCTTTGCTCAGGTCGATGCTGCGGCGAATGGCTTGCCGCGCTTTCAGGTCTTCAATCACGCAGGCGGGAACCGCGAGAGAGTAGCGAAGCCCCATGAGGATCGCATATACCATCGCGCCGAGGAGAAGGAGGCCAAGTGCCAGGGTGACCAGACCGAAGACGATAAGAGCCTGTGGGTCGGCCCGCTGCATCGTGGGTTGATTGAGAATGCCCTTTGGCCGCACGTAAAGGAAGATGAAGACCGTATATCCGGCGTACAAGACCGCGAACGGGATCCAGACGATGAAAGTCGTGATGATCATGAGCCACAAGTAGCGGCCCAGTCTGGGCAAAATGCTTCGATACGCTGCGCGGATGGTTGCCGGCTCGCCAAGGTGAACCCAGGAAACCGCCCGGTTGTTGGCCGCAACTGCGAGCCCGCCTACAACGACAACCACCGGCCACATCACAAGGATGCTGATCACGGTGACCCATACAAGCTGGCTCGTCATGTGCTGCGCCCGCAGGACTTCCTGCACCCCGATCTGCATGAGACTGAGGACCAGCAACACTCCCGCATAGACAGACGAGATGCCCGCAAACAAAAGAAAGTGGGTTCGGTAAAGCAGGGCCGTGCGGTCGAGGATCTCGCCGAGGGTGAGAGGTCGCAGCTGAGTTTCCATGGTGTCTGTATCGCCGCTGCTCAGCGCAAAGGACACGCTCGCAGCGCCTTGCCGGGATACTAGCACAGCCGAATTTGGGACCGCTGTGCGACGACTTCCGGCAGGTTTGTGACGATTTGGAAATAGACAACTTAGCGATAGCTTTGGAGTACACTGGACTCCCCAGAATGGATAAGTTGAAGGCCCCCGTCAACGAGCTAGCCAGAACGTGCGCCCGCTCTGCCGACACCGCGGAATGGGCCGAGTTTCTGGGCCGATGCGCACCAGTCGCCGCATTGGTCGCGGTTCGTGTTGCCCGCGTTTGGCAGGGAAACACGACGGCGTCCGTTGTGGACGACATCGTTCAGGAAGTCTTTCTCAAGCTTTGCGAACACGAACGGCGCATTCTTCGCGAGTTCAAACCACGGGGAGAAGATTCGTTCCTGGCCCTGCTTCGAGTTATCGCGGCTTCGGTCGCAAACGATTATTTCCGCCGTCAGCGCTCGGAAAAACGAGGCGGAAAAGTCGTCACGATGGTGCTGGATGAGGAGTCGTCCAGCGTGGTCTTCGTGGCATCGGAAAAAGACTCGGCGGTCCAGCGCGCTGTGCTGTTTTCGGAGCTCGATCACAAGCTTCGTTTGGCCCCTGGATCGACCGCGGGAAGAGACCGAACCATCTTCTGGCTCTATTATTTGCAAGGCCTCACCGCCGATGAAATTGCGGGGCTGCCGGCTTCCGGTTTGTCAGCCAAGGGTGTGGAGAGCGCCTTGCGGCGCATCACCATATGGCTGCGCAAGGAGTTGGAACCGACGAAGACGGAAGCCCCCGTAGAACCAGCGGGGGAAGCAAGCTAATTCCAAAAGAACGCGCCGGAGAAAAGGAATCTTGCGCCAGTTATCGATAAAACAAGTGAACAGATGAACGAAGATACAGATCCCAATCCGAAGAACGGCTCGGCCGCTGAAAGTCCCGACGAGGGACTTGCGAGCGCCCTCGAGGTTCTGGTGTCGAATGCTCCATTCCGCAATTCGGCGCAGTACAACAGTGCCGGTGGATTTACCTCGCCCGGTGCCGGCTCTTGCCCTGAAACAGGAGACTGGCTTCGGCTAGCTAGCGGCGACGTGCCGCCTCAAGAGAGACAAGCGCTCCTGTCGCATGCGGCGCTCTGTACGGGGTGTCTGGCGCGGCTCCGCGATAGCCAACAGGTACTCTCCGAAGAGATCACGCCGGAAGAATCGGCCGCCCTGCAGCAATTTGCATCAACAAAGCCGCAATGGCAGCGGCTTCTCGCATTACAGCTGGCTCAAACGGCGCACAGCTCGCAACGAGCAGGGAATCTGCTCCGCTTTGCCTGGCTGTGTGGTGCGGTCGCGGCAGTCCTCGTTCTTGGATTGAGTGCCGCATTTTGGTGGCGCCAAAAGGCTCCAGAGAAGCTGCTTGCGGAAGCCTATACGCAATCGCGGACGACTGACTTGCGTGTGCCGGGCGCAGACTTCGCTCCCGTCACCCCTCAAGCGCACCTGCGCGGCGGATCGACCGATCGCGAACCTGCCCCGCTGCTCAGCGCCCGCGCCGAGATCGAGCGCAAACTGGAGCAGTCGCCCGCGGATGCGCATTGGCTCCAGTTGCAGGCACGTGCTGAAATGCTGGAGGAACACTACGACGGCGCCATTGACCTTCTGGATCGCCTGCTCGCCGCTGGTCCTGTAACAGCCGGGCTGCTGTTGGATGATGGAACGGCTTACTACATGCGCGGAACGGCCGCAGGCAGCGAGAATGATCGCGCGACCGCGCTCGACAATCTACGCCGGGCCGACGAGTTGGCTCCGAACGATCCCGTAGTCTTGTTCAACGAAGCGATTGTGATGGAAGATCGCGGCCAGGTCATGAATGCTGTCGAAACCTGGAATCGCTATTTGAAATTTGAGCGCGATCCCAAGTGGCAGGACGAGGGGCGTAAGCGTCTGCAGTCACTCGAAGAAAAGCTGAACCGGGTCAAGACGCACGAGAGCCGCATGCAGGAGCATCTCGCCACGCCGCAAGCAATGCGCGCACTGGCGGCTGACCCGGCAACACTCGCCGGCATCGACGAGGAGTTCTCCACCACGCTGCTACCCCAGTTGCTCGATGCCGCGTTTCCCTTGCCGGTCGATCGCTCGCGCGGATCGCCGTGCGATGAAAAATGTGCCGCTGCGCGCACTCTCCTCGACGCTCTCGCCGCTTCCCTCGAACGCAATCATCAGGACACCTGGCTTAAAGAATTCCTTCCTTCCGATTCCTCCCCGATCCGCAATGAATACATCAGCGCCGCACATGCGCTGGGTCAGGCCATCGATGCCGACACGCGCGGCGATTATGCCAGCGCGGAGAAATCGGCGCGCGTGGGCCGCGATCTGTTTCAAGAGCTTGGAAATGCGGCAGGCGCCGATCGCGCGGAAGTGGAGCGCGCGTATGCGCTGCAACGGTCGTACACGTTTGCAAAGTGTCAGCAAGCCGCGGAATCCTTGATGGGCCGTACGAAGCAGTTTGGCTGGATTCAGGCTCAGGCTTTTGGGTTGGACGTCGCATGCGATGCAGATGCAGGCACCGCTACGACAGACAACCCTCTGGCCGAACGCGCAGATCAAATCGCGCTCGCTCATCACTACGTCTTGCTGGAACTTCGGGCCCGCAATGCTATAGGGATGGCCGCCGTGAGCTCAGGCGACGCCGAAGATGCTTGGCGCATTAGCTTACAAACCCTACACCGGTTCTATGACGGCGATTACCCGCCCTTCAGAGCCGCGACAACGATGGCTGGTCTGGCATTAATCGAAGATTTGACACCGCGAGTGCAGCTAGATTTGCTCGTCAATCGAGAGGTGTTCGAGCTCCTAACGCTATCGAGAAACTCAGCGTTTCTGGCAGAGCAGAGGGTATCCGTGATTCGCGCGGCACTTCGAGCCGGATCCATGGACGAAGCCCAAGAGCAACTTGCGAATGCAAAGGGGGAACTGGCGCTCGCGCCCGGTCGAAAAGGCCTGATTGGCGTTCAAGCCGAAACCGAGATCTCGATGGCGCGGCTTTTCGTCCAGCGCGAGGAATATTCAAATGCGGAGATTCTGCTCGGCGACGCACATAGGGTGATGGCCAAAGAGGACAATCCGGATCAATTGAGAAGCTATGCGGTCGCCCGCGGAGAGCTTGAGCTGGCACTAGGGCACCCGGATGCTGCCGAAGCGACATTGGGCGCTGCCATCATGAAAGAGGAGCTTGAGGCCAGAGGTGCAGGAGTGCAGAACATCATATTCGCGCGTCAGGACCGCGAACTCTATGCCACGTTGGCAGGGGTGTGGCTGCAGCAAGACCGTCCCGGCTTCGAAATTCTGGCGCTTTGGGAAAGGTACCGATTGCGCATCCTGGGAATTCCTGTACCGCCTTGCGCCGGGGGCCGTCTCGATTGTCTGAAGACCGAAGTGGAGGGTGCCGTGCACCGCTGGAGTCAAACGGCGGGTCAGACATCGCTTGTGGGACAGATTGTCTTGCGCGATCGCGTCCTGTTCTATCAGGCAGAGGCCGACCGGTTGACCTGGAGCCAGACCGCGATTCACAAAGATGAGCTCCTTTCCGCCGCGACGTCGCTGGAGCGTGTTGTGAGCTCACCAGCAACTTCCCATATCTCGGTCGATCAGGCTGCCCGCCGCGTAGGCGACATCCTTTTCGCCAACCCGAGAGTATCCCGAACCGGCGAAGAGTCGCTGGCAATTGAACCGGATCCGTTGTTGGGCAATATTTCGTGGGCGGCCGTCGAAACTGCGGGGGGACCGCTCGGCTTGTATCTAGATCTCGAAGAAGTGCCATCGATTTTGCTTGATCGAGGCCATTCGACAAATGAACGCAGATTGGTTTCGGCGGGAAGACCCCTCATCGTCGGTGCATCCGTTACCGCAGACGACAGCCCGTTGCTGCCGGAAGCTTTGGAAGAGGCGCGAATCGTTGCAAGCGACAGTTCGGACCCTAATCTGTTCCTCGGTGACCAGGCGACCGAGGCGCGCGTGTCTCCTCTTCTGGGGTCCGCCCCTATGATTCATTTCGCAGGCCATGCGGTTCAATATGAAGGCTCCACGCGTCTCCTGCTAGCTCCCTCCGGCTTGGCCGGTGACAAGCCCTACCTCGATTCCGCGCGCTTCCGCCAAAATCCTCCAAAAGCCGCGAAACTCATCGTCTTCTCCGCCTGCTCTACGGGAAAAAGGGAAGAGGGCTGGGATCACGGTATGGGAGATATAGTCGACACGCTCGCGTCCCTTGGAGTGCCGGAGGTGGTCGCCACACGATGGCAGATCGATTCCGCCTCTGCTGTCCCGTTGATGGATGTGTTTTATCGCGGCCTAGCAAATGGACTGAGTGTTCCGTCGGCCCTCACTGCAGCGCGGCAATCCCTTGTCCGCGATGCTCGATACAGACACCCGTACTACTGGGCGGCCTACTATGCGTCCGGTAGGGGAACAACCGATTTGCATGAGGTCTTTCATGGCAGCAGCAACTAGTTCTCCGGCAGCGGCTTCGCAGCTGGACGTGGTCTTCGACGGCACATGGCTTCTCGTGCCCATCGCCGATAGCTTCGGCAAAATCACCGGCGTAAGCATCTACTCGCCGGCCTGCGGTCATCCGTTGGGCGTCTTCTTCACCAATCAATCGAACCCGAACCCGTGGCCCACGCAGTCTGCCTTTTATCAGCTTGACAGTCACAGCTATACGCTTAATATCCAGTGCGGATCACGCGGAGCCGCAGGTATGCCAGCGAGTGGCATCAATCCATCGATCAATCACTGCGTTACCCAGGCGCGTCCCATTGGATCGAACTGGGATTTGCTGGCGTCAATCGCCATCGGACCCGATCAATGGACATCAAGCGATACCTTCGCTCCGCGAACCTCGGATTCGCACGGCAACACAGTTCCTTGCTTCAGCGGGAAGGATGCTCCCACCGGACAAGTCTCTTCGCTGCAGACACTCAGTTTTACTGGGGTGACCGCTGTCGCGCTGCTCGGCGCGCCAACCAATGTCCAGGGACTATTTCCCACGCCGTGGAGCGGCAGCGGAACACTGATCTTCGAGGATGAAATCCCGTATATTCCCACATTGCAGCACGAACGGAGCGCCATCTTCGCCATCGCCAACCTAGCCGGACTGGACTTGGCGCTCGACTATCCATTGCCTAAGAAGACCACTGTGGCGTCTCCTGGGACTGGCCAAGCACGTCCAATGATGCGCACTGGCCCCTATTGCGGTGCTGCGATCATCATGATGCCGTAGGCTCGCACAGCCGACTGACATCAATATCGGGCAAGAACCGGAGGAGCAGCTCGGAGCTGCTCCTCCGCGCCTCACTCAGGCTTCTACAAGCTCATAGGCCTTGATACCCCGTCGAGCCCGTGTCTCGTGGTCCAAACGGGCCCTTTCCAGTCGCGAATAAAGTTGACCGGAGCTCATGCCAAAGGGCAATGCTTCTCCCGGGTCAACGATCGCCCCGTCGCACCACATATCGCGATTCTGGCGAATGTCGAGACCCAGGACATTCTTCAGGGTCATCTCGTCCGGAGAGAGCGGGTCTGCCACATGGTCCTCCGGAACGCCGTCGACCGAAAGATGCAGGTTGACGGTGTTGGTGACCGGATCGGGGACCAGGGTGCGTCCCTCCACCTTCAGTGTCTCAAGATCGTCCACCCGGTATTCGAAAACGACGATGGATGCGATTTGTTCCGGCTGGCGCACTAGGCTTCGCCTCGCGTCCTCGCCATCCTCGTAGAACGGCACGCCGTGTCCCTGATTTTTACGCAACGGCCAAATTCTGCGTGGATAGGGCAGGCGAACCTTGGCGAATAAACCAGCATCATTGAGTTCCACATCGTGCAGCACAGTGTTCACGCTCGGCTGCAAATCCTCCACGGATGGAACCGGCCCTCCAATGAGGCCTTTCAATTCGTGGACGACGCCCGCAGTCACGGCCATGGGCCCATTCTCGCCGCCGATCGGTGTGCCCCAACCCTCCCACTCATACTTGTGGTCGCTGAAATTGGGAATCCAAAGCTCCATGTGCTCCGGATGATCGACGACTCCGACAAACAGCCCGCGGACGATCAGGTTGAGCTTCGTTCGAGCGCCAATCTCGTCGATGGTTTCGGTCTTCCCGTTCGTTGGAGCCGATTCACCAGAAGCTGTCGAGTTTCGAATGAATGACGTGTGTGCAAAGAGCAAACTACAGGTTGGTCCTGTGTGTATCACAGGTGACCTCCTCTGTTGTGATTTGAGAGTGAACTGAATAGGAAAGCCCCGCGAGTTGGGGACGAGCGTCAACTTTGCGGGGAAGGATATCGCTCTCGAAGCGATGTGCTGTCAACTTATGAGACCGTTCCAGCAGGAAGTCAAGAGAAATTGGCGCGCCGATTTCCACATTCGAGCCTCAAAGTCGCGAGGGACAACAAGCAGCCAGCGAGATGCTGTAGCCTTTTCTGCAATGACAATCCCAGGCAAGTCGCTCCTGATTTTGGCAGCGGCATCCTCCGCAGCCTTGTTCCCTTTCCGTATTCACTCCCAGATGGTGTCGCCTTCTATCGACAAGCCCGGCGAACCCTTCTCCTATTTCTCCAAACCGACCGACGAGATCGGCGTGATGGACGCCGAAGCTGCGACGGAAGTGACTCCTGAGGGCTACCTGCGCACCGGTTTCGGTGAGCTGATGTTCTTCTCCGGTCCTGATCTCGAGCCCACGAATGTCCGCATTCGCACCCTGGAAGACGGCCACCTGCCGATCATCCACTATCAGTTTGAGCGCGACGGTATCGTCTATCGCTTTACGATGTTTGCGGCCATGCTCGATGGGAACGGGGTCCCCGACGACAGGTCTTCGTCGTTGGGGCAAAAGCCCGAAGGCACGCTGGTCAACTTCATCCGCGTCGCAATGAAGAACGAAGGGCACGAGCCGACACGCGCAATTCTCGCCACCGGCATCCGCTACGACGCGCCCAACAATACCGGTTTGGCACGCCATGGCGATAATCGCTTCGATCGCCCCGTGCAAGGAAAATTTCCTGGCGCCTACCGGCAGCTCGGCGAAGAATTCAGCACCCAATGGACCTATTCTTTTTCTCCCAATGGTTTCCTGCGCGATAACCGTTTGCTCTATGAGTTTCCCTCGGGCTACACGATGCGCGGCTACACGATGCATGGCCGCTACAACTACCCGCAGGATGTGAGCAATCCGAAGGTGCTTAGCGTAGACAAGACCGTTCCCGTGGGCATCGTGACCTACTCGCAGGTGCTGCAGCCTAACTTGGAATATGTCCTCGAATTCAAGATGCCTGTCATCCCCACGCGCAACGCCGACGCCATCGCGGCGATCCACAGCACGTCGTTCTTTCAGGCCAAAGCGCAGGTCTCCGATTTCTGGAATGCGATTCTCTTGAAGGGAATGCAGGTGAGGCTGCCTGAAATCAAAGTCACTGATACCTTCTATACCAACCTGATCTACGACCTGATCGCGCGCGATCATATTGAGCCTTACTACATTCAGACCGTCAACAAGCTGCACTATCATTCGTTTTATCTGCGCGACGGCGCCGACATCGTGCACAGTTACGATGTCACCGGATACCCTGTCATCGCCAAGCAGGTGCTCGAGTTCTTCGCTCAATCGCAGAAGCCCGACGGCAATTTTCTTTCGCAGGAACAGCAGTACGATGGCTGGGGCGAAGCGGTTTGGGGCTATGCGCAGCACTACCGCATGACCCAGGACAAAGGTTTCGCCGCATGGGCGATCCCGCAGATTGATCGGGCCGTAAGCTGGCTCAAGCAGGCGCGCGCAGCCGATCCGTTGCACATCATGCCTGCGAGCGATGTGCGCGATAACGAGTTTGTACCCGGCCATCTGACGGGCTACAACTTCCTCGCGCTTTCGGGACTGAAGATTGCCATTGAGATGGCCAAAGAGACCGACCATGCCGACCTGGCCGCATCGTGGCAGGCCGAATACGACGACTATCGTCAGGCATTCTTTAAAGTCCTGGACGCGCAGGCCGCTGCGCACGATGGCTATATTCCGCCGGCGCTCGATGGACAGAAAGGGGGCTACGACTGGGGGAACATGCTTGCGGTCGTGCCCGAGCCCACACTCGATCCACAGGATCCGCGCGTCACTGCGACCCTGAAAGCTACGCAGGCGAAGTATGCCGAAGGCATCATGACCTATGCCAATGGCGAGTTTCTGCATCACTACCTGACGATCAAGAACACGATGACCGAGGTGATTCGCGGCGACCAGGAACAGGCAATCAAGGAGTTGTACGCGCTGCTGCTGCACACCAGCTCAACACATGCCGGTTTTGAATTTGCGATTCTTCCGTGGGGCGATCGAAACTTCCAGGACAATCTTGCGCCGCACGGGTGGTTCGCCGCCGAGTACCGCACCCTGCTGCGCAACATGCTGGTGCGTGAAGAGGGCGATCAGTTGCATCTGCTCAGCGTGGTCTCGCCCGAGTGGATTGGCAACGGTAAGACAATTGTCGTCACGCAGGCTCCCACATACTTCGGCACCGTTGCATTCACGCTTAACCAACCCGCGAGCGGAGAAGCCGTTCTGCAGTTGAACACCGCATTCACGCGCGCTCCAAAACAAATCATTGTTCATCTCCCGTGGTTCATCGAAACAAAAAGAGCAACGATCGATGGGAGGAGTGTGAATGCAGCGGATGGGAAATTGGTGGCCCCGCCGAATGCAAAAGAGATTCGCATTCAATGGACGGTCAAAGCGGACACACCGAGCCTGAGCTATCAGCGAACAGTCGACGACTACAAGGCCGAATATGCGCGCCGCTACCGCGAACTCATGCATGGGACATCGGAGGCTGCGCACTAAGGTCTTACGATTTTTCAAAACCCGGAGAAATTTTTACACGAAGGCTGAAACTGAAATCTCTATCTCTTTGTATTTCAGGTCGGCGACGATGGCCCGTGACGTGCAGCGATCACCGTCATTATGGGATTCACTAGACCTATCGACCACGCGATTCTCCAGTTTGAAGCGGACGAGCCTCGCACATCTGGTTCGTCCCGTCTTTTCGTGATGCCCGCACAACCGGCAGATTGGCGTCATGAGAATACCCCCATTCCTTTTCAGCGCAAAAGGGGAAACCTTCTTTTCATGCCGAACCCCGGTACCCTCTCCAGGCCGATTGGCGGATCGAACAGCCAATTCCGTGGAAATGCCATAGAATACTGGCCTAGAGGATACCCTTCGCATGACGACCTCTGACGCGGAACTGGCTGCGTTGTTTTTGGAGTTTTCCCGGAACAAATTACTCAATCAGTATTGGCCCCGCTTGCGTAGCAGCGTGGAACCGTTGACTGACGAGCAAGTATGGTGGCGCCCCAACCCCGCCTGCAACAGTGTCGGCAACCTTCTTCTGCATTTGAACGGCAACGTTCGACAATGGTTGATCGCTTCCTTTAGCGGCCTGGAGGATGCGCGCAATCGGCCAGCGGAATTCAACGAGCGGCGGCGTATCGCAGGCAAGCTGCTGGTCCAGCAACTGGACGCGACCATGCAGGAAGCTGCGACTGTGCTCGACCGTCTAACCGCCAGGGATCTCGCGGCAACCTATCAAATCCAGGGCTACACCGTGCGCGGACTCGACGCTGTTTATCAAGTTGTGGAGCACTTCGGAATGCATTATGGCCAGGTTCTCTACATCAACAAAACGCTGCGCGGCGAGGATCTCGGCTTCCACCGCGAGCTGAATCTGACCGGCCGTGCTTCTTGAAGGAACTCGGCTATCAAACTGAACGCGAGCGCTCGAGAACTAACTATTCGAGTGTCTGAACCTTGATTCCGTCCGGCATTTTGATCTGGAATTGCTCGTCCGTCAGTTTCGGATTCTCAATCACTCTCTCGACTGTCAGCTCGATTTGAATTCCTTCAAGCGGGCGCTTGATGATGACGATTGACGGATATTTGCTAGTGCCGAATTGCGCGTACTTGTTATAAGCGACTTGTGTCTCGAGGTTTCCATCCCTGTCATACAGATCCTGCTGGTAAGGCAAAAGGTCGTCGCGCTGGAAGGTGACCACACGCACCGGCGTATCGCTGCGGCTCCCTGGGTTGTGCCGCGTGATGCTCAAAACATATTCCGGCACGATCATGAGATGCTTCTTGGCTACATCTTCGATCGTCTCGGTATCTGCCGTAACCGAGTAGAAATCGTCAGAGAGCAGTCCTCGCACCAACATCGCGTCGAAAAAGAAATCGGGCCTGAGGTTATACATCGGGTTCGGTGATGTCCCCTTTACGTCGTTCGATCCCGTGAACGCAATATTCTTCGTCGGAATCACCAGAGTGAAGGTCCCGCCATCGCTCGCCATGTCGAAAATCTTCACGCCAAAATACGTTCCTGCAACGCGCAGCATCTTGGGTTTGCGCATCACAATGAATCCCCGGCAACTTGGAAAATCCTTCTCGACTCCTTCTTTACTCTTCAGTTCCGTCGCGCGGATCTCCACGGTCGCTGTCAGCGAGTCCACAGCATCCCAACGGCGATTCAGCTGTTCGACCAGTTGTTCGGGCGTAACGGTCTGGGTCACCACTGGCGCTTTCGGAACAGGCAGCTTGCGCGTGGTTGGAAAAAGAGAACACCCCGCGAGCAGGAGAGAAGGCAAGGTCATCAGGCCAACAGCACACCGACGGCTGATCTTCAACGGCCACCTGCCTTCTTCAAAGCGTGCCGGTAGCCGTCAACGTTGCGGTTGTGCTCTTCGAGAGTGGCCGCAAACATCGACTTGCCCTGGGGATTTTCACCCGCGGCGACGAAGTAGAGGTAGTTGGTCTGAGCCGGGTCCATGGCCGCACGCAAGGAGGGAATGCCGGGATTGGCCACCGGTCCGGGCGGCAATCCGGTATGCACGTACGTGTTGTAGGGCGTATCGCGCTTCAGGTCGCTTGCATAGATGGAGCCGCGCCACTGACGTTGCAATTCAAGTCCATAAATCACCGATGGGTCGGTCATCAGCGGCATGTTTTTCGCCAGTCGATTCTCAAAGACGCTTGCCACCATCGGGCGTTCCGCGTCGACGGCTGTTTCCCTTTCCACCAGTGAAGCAACAGTAACCACCTTGTGCACATTTCCCGTCAGCCCTACCTGCGCTGCCGCCTGCCGGAACCGCCTCACCATGGCGGTCGCAATCTGCTCCGGCGTCGCTGTCCGGGGAAAATGATACGTGTCCGGAAACAGGTAGCCTTCAAGGCTCTTCGCTGCTGGATCCAAATCGGCGACCAGGGCGGTCCGTTGCCTCGCCGCCGCAAGAAACGCCTGCTGGGTTCCGAACCCCGCCTGCTCCACGCGCGCCGCAACGTCGAACATGCTGGAGCCTTCCGGGACCGACAAAGTTTTGGTGTAGACATCGCCGCGTTCAATTTGCGAATAGACCTCGATCGCGGTCAGGGGATGATCGAATCTGTACTCACCCGCCCGCAAAGTCCCTCGCTTCCAACTGCGAACAAGATCAAAAGCATATCGGCTACGGACAATTCCAGCCGATTCGAGCATTCTGCCGATGCGCACACCCCCCGTGCCCGGCGCTACATCGACAAAGGTCTCGGTCGAGGGACCAAACGGCGTCATCGCCAGCCAGCCAACGCCCGCAGCCAGGCCCAATAGAAGAAAAAACGCAATCAGGAGGATTCCCGCTGCGCCGCTGCCTCTTTTTCTTCTGCTTTTCCGTGATGGGGGAGCCATTGGCCGGCCAAAAAATCCTTGTCTGCCTTAAGACGCGATTCTTACTCCTGCGGATTCTACTTAACCTATTGTATCTGGAGGAATTCTTCTGGAGCGTACCTCTTGTTACCGCGTTAAGCTGGAATTCGGTAAGGTGCATGGCAAATCCCGATCAACCACCGCGTTATCTCGCCCTCGATGTCGGGGCGAAGCGCATTGGCGTCGCCGTTTCTGACGAGCTGGGATTGACGGCGCAGCCAGTGCTCACCCTGGACCGGCGGCGCAACACCCGAGAAGATTTGCGTTCGCTGGCTCGTTTGGCTCGAAGATTCGGGGTCGTGGGCATTGTTGTGGGGAATCCGCTGCACCTCTCCGGCGAACCAAGCCCACGAGCCGCAAAGACCGAGGCGTTGGCCACCGCCCTCGGCGAGCTAACCGGCCTGCCCATTCATCTTTGGGACGAGCGGCTCACGACTCGCGAGGCACACCAAATCTTGTATGAAGCCGGTCATGCACGGCAGGAACATCGCCGCGCCGTCGACCAGGTTGCCGCGACGCTCATCCTGCAATCCTTCCTGAATGAAAAGGCAGGGAGTAGGAATAGGGAGTAGGTGCGGTCGCTCCGGCCTGTCCCCCACTCCCTACTCCCTGTTCCCTAATCTCTGTTGCCTGCCTTTCCCGCCGCGTATAATGAAGTTTCTAACGTCGATCGTTCGCGGTTTGAGTCACCAACTCCCCGCCACGGAAATTGAATGCCCGATCACATCAAGAAACAACTTCTCAAGGAAATTCAGATCCTTGAGCACGAGCTTGCCCACGAACTGCCCGCCGAGATCAAGAAGGCAGCGTCGCTGGGCGATTTGTCTGAAAACGCCGAGTACCACATGGCAAAGCAACGCCAGGTCTTCGTCAATGCGCGCCTCGGCCAATTGAAGAGGCGCATGGCCGAACTCTCGCTCGTGAATCTGGCCAACATTCCCCATGACAAGGCCGGTTTCGGCTCGACCGTCGTTGTCTACGATTCCACTAAGAACGAGGAGATTGTGTACAGGCTCGTGACCAGCGAAGAGTCGGACGTCGCCAAGGGATTGATCTCCACCACATCGCCAATTGGGCGCGGCATCGTGGGCAAGCAGGTCGGCGACGTTGCCACCATTGTTACGCCCAACGGCAAGCGCGAACTTGAGATTCTGAAGCTGACCACCGTACACGACGAAGCCGCAGAGGCCGAGGCCGAAGGC
>Ga0182024_10005766_pt1 | contig 27542 bp, 26 predicted proteins | sample P32metaG_FD_120480 | JGI IMG/M metagenome (GOLD analysis project Ga0182024, IMG submission 120480) | Permafrost microbial communities from Stordalen Mire, Sweden - P3-2 metaG (Illumina Assembly) | ecosystem: Environmental > Terrestrial > Soil > Wetlands > Permafrost | place: Sweden: Stordalen...
CGCGAAGCGTACGAACGGGTCCAGTGGACCCGTTCGAGCCGAAGTACGCCGCGAGCTTAGGCGAGCGGCCGGAAAACTGAGGCGGTACGCGAAGCGTACGCACGGGTCCAGTGGACCCGTTCGAGCCGAAGTACGCCGCGAGCTTAGGCGAGCGGCCGGAAAACTGAGGCGGTACGCGAAGCGTACGCACGCCTACTCAAGCTGCTTTTCTTCTGCGGCGCCCGGTCTGCGGCGCGTCTTCCGCGAACAGGGTAATCAGCTGCTCGGTCATGGCGCCGCCCAGCTGCTCGGCGTCCACGATGGTCACGGCCTTGCGATAATAGCGCGTCACGTCATGGCCGATGCCGATGGCGGTCAGCTCCACGCTGGAGCGGGTTTCGATTTCCTCGATCACCCGGCGCAGGTGCAGTTCCAGATAATTGCCGGCATTGACCGACAGGGTTGAATCGTCGACCGGCGCGCCGTCCGAGATCACCATCAGGATCTTGCGCTGTTCGGGGCGGGCGATCAGGCGGTTGTGCGCCCAGGTCAGCGCTTCGCCGTCGATATTTTCCTTGAGCAACCCTTCGCGCATCATCAGCCCCAGATTGCGCTTGGCGCGGCGCCAGGGCTCATCCGCGGCCTTGTAGACAATATGGCGCAGGTCGTTCAGACGGCCGGGTTGCGGCGGCTTGCCGGCGGCCAGCCATTTCTCGCGCGCCAGTCCGCCTTTCCAGGCGCGGGTGGTGAAACCCAGGATTTCCGTCTTCACGCCGACCCGCTCCAGGGTGCGGCCCAGAATGTCGGCGCACATTGCCGCCACCATGATGGGGCGGCCGCGCATGGAGCCGGAATTGTCGAGCAGCAGGGTGACGCAGGTGTCGCGGAAATTGGTGTCTTTCTCGCGCTTGAACGACAGCGGATACATCGGGTCGATGATGATACGGGGCAGGCGCGAGGCATCCAGCATGCCTTCCTCCAGATCATATTCCCAATGCCGGTTCTGCTGCGCCATCAACAGGCGCTGCAGCTTGTTGGCCAGGCGCGAGACCACGCCCTGCATGGAGGAAAGCTGCTGGTCCAGGAAGCTCCTGAGCCGCGCCAGCTCTTCCGGCTCGCACAGATCGGGGGCGCTGATCTCCTCGTCGAACTCGGTGGTGAAAACCTTGTAGCCCCATTCGTTCTGGTGGGAGAAAGGCGCCTCATGGCGGTTGGGCTTGGCGCCCTCATCCGGCTCGGTCGCGTCACTCAGCTCGTCCGACGGCTCGGAAGTCGAGTCGCTTTCCACCTCTTCGCCGTCCTCGGCATCGGCCGCGGATTCGGTGGCGGCACTTTCGCCTTCCTGCTGGGCGTCCTGATCGTCGCCGTCGTCGTTTTCGCCTTCGGGATTTTCGCCTTCCGCATTTTCGTCGGACGACGGGTCCTGATCGCTCTGATCGCCCAGCGACAGGTGGTTCAGCATGGTGCGGGTGAGGCGCGCGAAGGCCTTCTGGTCGCGCAGGGCGCCGATGAGCTTGTCGAGATCCGCACCTGCCTTGGCCTCGATCACCGGCCGCCACAGATCGACCGCGGCGGCGAGCGAGGCCGGCGGCTTTTCGCCGGTCAGTTTCTCGCGCACCATCAGCCCCAGCACATCGGCCAGGGGCGCCTCGTCGCGCGCCCGCGCCTTGCCCAGGCCACGGCCCAGGAGCCTGTGTTCCAGACCGGCGGTGAGATTGCTGGCCACGCCTTTCATAGCCAGCGCGCCGATGGCTTCGACACGCGCCTGTTCCGCCGCCTCGAAAGCCGCGGCACCTTCAGGCGATGCCGGGCGCAGTTGATTGTTGATCTTCTCGTCGTGATAGGCGCGGCGCAGGGCATAGGCATCGCCGGTGCCGCGCACCAGTGCGATGTCATGTGCCGACAGATTGCGGTGCGGCGAGGGCAGGCGCGCCTTCAGACCCTTCAGCGACGGCGGCTCGCTGGAGAAGTTGACTTCCAGTTCCGGCTCGGCCGCCAGCGAGCGAACCGCCACCGTCACGGCGCGCTTGAAGGGCTCGGAGGGGGATTCAGGTTTCATGTGGAACGAACCAAACCCACTATGTCATGGCCCACCGGAGTGTGGGCCATCCAGTTGGGACAACGCGAAGTTATAAAGCCAGGCGCTGGCGTCACCTAGGTGGCCCGCATTTGCGGGCCATGACAATAAAAATCACGCCACGAGCACTTTGGCGGCGCTTTCCGGCAGTTCCTCACCGAAGCAGCGCTGATAGAATTCGGCCACCGAGGCGCGCTCCAGCTCATCGCACTTGTTGAGGAAGGTGAGGCGGAAGGCAAAACCGACATCGCCGAAGATTTCGGCATTCTGCGCCCAGGTGATCACAGTACGCGGGCTCATCACGGTGGAAAGATCGCCGGCCACAAAGGCATTGCGGGTCATGTCGGCCAGCCGCACCATGGCGGAGATGGTCTTCTTGCCATCGGCATTGTTGTAATGCGGCGCCTTGGCCAGCACGATCTCTTCCTCCGCGTCATGGGTGAGGTAATTGAGCGTGGTGACGATGCTCCAGCGGTCCATCTGGCCCTGATTGATCTGCTGGGTGCCGTGATAAAGGCCGGTGGTGTCGCCCAGGCCAATGGTGTTGGTGGTGGAGAACAGCCGAAACGCCGGATGAGGATGGATGACCTTGTTCTGGTCCAGCAGGGTGAGGCGGCCCTGAACCTCCAGCACGCGCTGGATCACGAACATCACATCGGGGCGTCCCGCATCATACTCGTCGAATACCAGCGCCACGGGACGCTGCAATGCCCAGGGCAACAGGCCTTCGCGGAATTCGGTCACCTGCTTGCCGTCACGCAGCACAATCGCATCCTTGCCGATCAGGTCGATACGGCTGATGTGGGAATCCAGATTGATGCGGATGCAAGGCCAGTTCAGCCGCGCCGCCACCTGCTCGATATGGGTGGACTTGCCGGTGCCGTGATAGCCCTGGACCATGACGCGGCGGTTGTGAGCGAATCCTGCCAGCAGCGCCAAGGTGGTGTCGCGGTCGAAGCGATAGGCGGAATCGATCTCCGGCACATGCTCGCTCACGATCTTGAAGGCGGGAACCCTCATCTTGGTCTTGATGCCAAAGACGGAGGCCGCGTCCACCGTGGTATCGGGGGCGAGCGTGGGTTCCAGGGTTTCGGTGTGAATGCTCATGGTCTGATCCGGAAGGCCGCCGCGGATATAAATCCGGGCGCGACTACGCCCGTTTCAGGTTAGCAGCCCCGAGGCGCGCAACACGCCATAGGCCTTGATGACCTGCTTCAGCCGTTCTTCCGCGCCCCGATCGCCACCATTCGCGTCGGGATGAAAACGCTTCACAAGTTCCTTATACCGCGCCTTGATCTCGATCAAGGTGGCGTTGTGCGCCAGCTGCAGCGTGTCCATGGCGATGATCTGCAACCGGGTCAAATGCCGCTCCGGACGCCGCACGGCGGCGGTGTCGCCATCCTCTGCAAACATCGCATGGCTGTCATTCACGCCCCCCAAGGGGGTTTGGCCCATCCGCGCCCTGGCGGCGCGCTTGCCCAGCGGCCAGGTCGGGCGATGACCGGTCAGCGCCTCTTCGCGGAATCGCTGGATGTCGCCATCATCCATGCCCTTGAAGAAATCCCAGGACTCATTATGGGCACGGGCATGGGCGGGGCAGTACCAGACATATTCGTCCAGATTCTTGGGCGACTTGGACACGCGGCAATTGCCGGGGCCGATACAGTCCGGCGCCTCGCACATCCGGGTTTCGGGCACGCGCCCCTTCGCCTTTTCCGGCTTGATCCGGATGTCGGTTTTGAACCTGGACGCGCGCTTTTCGGCCATTGCGCAAGTATGGGAGCGAAAGCGTAAAAAACAAGAAAAGGTATCGCTTGACTTTCCCTGTCCCGGCGTGATGTTCGCCGGATGTCTGTTTCAGACGCTATCCGGCAGAAACTGACCGCAACATTCGCGCCCACAGCGCTGGATGTGGTGGACGAAAGCCATCGCCATTCCGGCCATGCCGGGGCGACGCGCGGCGACGGCAGCCAGGGCGAAACCCACTTTCATGTCAGGATTATTTCGGCCGCTTTTGATGGCGTGACCCGGGTGGAACGCCAGCGCCGCGTCTATGCCGCGCTGGCCGACGAGTTGAAGGGTCCGGTGCACGCGCTTTCACTGGCGGCACTTACACCGGCTGAGGCTGCGAAGACGCCTACTTGATTTATGGTCGCGCGGCCAACGCCTGGTTGGCACTCGTCTGGCCGCCGCTCCGGGGTGGAATGACCCGGATCGCAGTGATCTGGTTGCGCTGGCGGCGCATGATCTCAAAGGTGTAACCAAAAAACGCAAAGCGCTGGCCCGCTTCCGGAATGGTGCCCGATTGGGCAATCACAAGTCCCGCGATGGTGGTGGCGTCTTCCTCCGGCAGGTTCCAATCCAGATCGCGGTTCAGGTCGCGCACTGGCACCGTGCCGTCCACCAGATAGGAACCGTCGGGGCGGCGGCGCACATCGGGCCGGGTTTCCTGCGCATGCTCGTCGGGAATGTCGCCGAAAATCTCCTGCAATATGTCTTCGAGCGTCACCAGACCCTGCAGTGCGCCATACTCGTCCACCACCAGGGCGAAATGGCTCTTGTGCTCGCGGAAGGAACCGAGCTGTTCTTCCAGGGTGGTGGTGTCGGGCACGAATCTGGGCGGCGCGGCCAGCGCGGCGATGTCGATCGCATCCAGATTGCCCCTGTGCTCCAGCATGGCGTGCGCGAGATGCTTGGTGGACAGAACGCCCACGATGTTCTCAGGCTCGCCGCGCCATAGCGGCACGCGGCTGTGATGGGAACCGATCACCGCATCCAGCAGTTCGCGCCGGGGCAGGTCGATGTCCTGCGCCTCCATGTTGGTGCGGTGAAGCATGACGTCGCCCACGGTCAGTTCGCGCAGATCCAGAATGCCGCCGATCATGTCGCGATGCTCGCGCTCGACATTGCCTTCGCGCAGATGCAGCTCGACCGAGCCGCGGATTTCGTCATGCGCTTCCTCGGTGCCGGCCTCTTCGTCGGCACCCACCCCGAACAGCGACAGCAAGCGCCACACCAGCCACTGCACCGTCGTCACTATGGGGGCGAGTATGCTCACCACCAGCCGCAGCGGCCGCGCCACGGCAAGCGCAAAGTCGTCAGTGCGGGCGATGGCCAGCGTCTTGGGCATCACTTCGGCAAAGACCAGGATCACCACGGTCATGATGGCGGTGGTGATGGCGACGGCGTGCCGGCCGAGTTGTGCCTCCAGCGCCGCCGTCATCAGCGACGAGGCCAGGATGTTGATGAAGGTGTTGCCCAGGAGCAGCGCTCCAATCAGCCGCTCGCGATTTTCCATCAGCCGGTTGACGCAGCCGGCGGCGCGGGAGCCATCCTTCTCCAGCTGATGCATGCGGCCACGGGATACCGCGGTGAGCGCCGTTTCCGACCCGGATAAAAACGCCGAAACCACCAGCAGGATTGCGATGGCGACAAGGGAAGGAACCAGCATGGCTTTTCACGCCTCGAAAGAAGCGCCAAAGCATAGCCAATTCAGGCGCTCAACACATCCTTGACCGCGTCCAGCGGGACGTCGCTTGTGACAAAGGCCTGGCCCAGCCCGCGCAGCAGGATGAAAGTCAGCTTGCCGTCCGTCACTTTCTTGTCATGGGCCATGTGGCGGATCAGTTCCACCGCGCCCGGACGCGTGCCCGGAATGTCGGAAATCGCCGCCGGCAGGCCGACCGCCTTCAGGTGACGGACGAATCGCTCGGCATCCTGGCCGGGGCAAAGCCCCAGCTTGACCGAAAGCCGGAAGGCCAGCGCCATGCCGATGGCGACGCCTTCGCCATGAATCAGCCGGTCGGAGAATCCGCATGCCGCTTCCAGGGCATGGCCGAAGGTGTGACCCAGATTGAGCAGCGCACGCTCGCCGATCTCGCGCTCGTCGCGCGCCACGATATCGGCTTTCATCTGGCAGGAATGGGCGACCGCCTTGACGATGGCCGTGTCATCACCGGCCAGCGCCTTGGTGGCGTTGGCTTCCAGCCAGTAGAAAAATTCCGCGTCGCCCAGCGCGCCGTATTTCACCACTTCGGCATAGCCGGCGAGCAATTCGCGCCGGGGCAGGGTGGAGAGCAGCGCGGTGTCGGCAATGACAATGCGGGGCTGATGGAACAGGCCGACCAGGTTCTTGCCCTGGGCGGCGTTGATCGCGGTCTTGCCGCCCACGGAAGAGTCCACCTGCGCAAGAAGGGTGGTGGGAATTTGCGCAAAGGCGACGCCGCGCTTCAGCACACCGGCGGCAAAACCGGTGAGATCGCCGATCACCCCGCCGCCCAGCGCGATCACCAGACCCTTGCGGTCGATTTCCAGATCCAGCAGCGCGCCGGACAGTTTCTCCAGCCCAGCAAAACTTTTGCTTACTTCGCCGGGCGGCATCACAATGGCGCGGGCATCGATGCCGGCCTTGCGCAACACATCCAGCAGGCGCGGCAGATGCAGTTCGGCGACATGGCTGTCGGTGACGACCGGGACGATGCCCTTCGCCAGCGGTTTCAGCAATTCGCCGGCGCGCGCCAGCAGGCCGCCCCCGACATGAATGTCGTAAGCACGCTCGCCCAGGCCAACGGTAATAATGGTCTCGCTCATGGGGCCTCGCATAGCCCATGTGCCTTGAGCGCGGCAATAATCTTGTCCAGCAGCATGGCATGGGGCTCGTCGGCGGATTCCAGGGTCATGTCGGCCAGGGCATAAATGGGCCCCCGCGCTTCCAGTAGCCGCTCCAAGGTGCCACGCATGTCGTTATTGTCGAGCAGAGGACGCGACTTGTCCTGTTCCTGGCGCTTGCGGACCCGGCCCAGCAGGATGTCGATGGGCGCCTTCAGCCAGATGGTGAAGGCGCGCGCCCGCATGGCGTCGCGGGTGCCGTCATCCATATAGGCGCCGCCGCCGGTGGCCAGGACGTGCGGCGCCTCGCCCAAGAGGCGCGCGATGACGCTGCGCTCCAGCCGGCGGAATTCCGGCTCGCCATATTTGGCGAAAATTTCGGCCACCGTCATGCCGGCGGCGGTTTCGATCTCATGATCGGCATCGCAAAATCCGACGTCAAGCCGCGCGGCCAGCCGCTTGCCGATGGAGGTCTTGCCGGCCCCCATCATGCCCACCAGCGCCACGGTTTTGTTCAGCGATGTCTTGTTGGACGACATGACCATCCCGATACACCAAAGGTCGTGCTAAATCTACGCGATGACGCGCAGACCTGATTCCGCATTCCTGATCGAAGCCTTTCTCGACATGATGAGCGCCGAGCGCGGCGCAGGCGCCAACACGCTGGCAGCCTACCGCCGCGACCTGATGGATTTCGCGCGCTCTGCCGATCCCGCCAAAGCCAGCCGCGAACAGGTGCGCGCATTTTTGAGCAGCCTTTCCACCTCGGGCATGGCGGCCTCGACCCAGGCGCGCAAGCTGTCGGCGCTGCGCCAGTTCTATGGCTTTCTTTACGGCGAAGGTTTTCGCACCGACGATCCCACCCAGACCATCGAAGCGCCGCAGGCGCGCCGGCCATTGCCCAAGATTCTGTCAGGCCGCGACCTGGACGCGATGCTGACGACCGCGGCACAGGACCAGACCCCCGAAGGCCTGCGGCTGACTCTGATTGTGGAAATGCTGTATGGTGGAGGCCTTCGCGTCTCCGAACTTGCCGGACTGACGTTGGCGGCGGTGCGCACCAAGGAAAATTTCATCCGCGTCACCGGCAAGGGCGACAAGGAACGGCTCACGCCGCTCAGCCCCGCCGCGCGCATCGCACTCGACGCCTATCTGGCGGTGCGCGACGAATTTGTGCCCAAAGGCGACAAGAACAACCGCTATCTCTTTGTCTCGCGCGGCGAGGGCGGATATCTGACCCGGCGGCGTTTTCACCAGCTGCTGAAAGCACTGGCGCTGAAGGCCGGCATCGATCCGGTGAAGGTCTCACCCCATGTGCTGCGCCATGCCTTTGCCACCCATCTGGTGGAAGGCGGCGCCGACTTGCGCAGCGTGCAGACGCTTCTGGGCCATGCCGATATCGCCACCACGCAGATCTATACCCATGTGGCCAGGGACCATCTGAGCCGGGTGGTGGCCTCGGCCCATCCCCTGGGAAAAGCCAAAAACCTGAAAGACCGCCGTTAACCCATTGGAACATATTGGTTCTTTAGGCGTTTTCTTTGCCCTGTGCCTGTGCCATTTTCCGCCCTCCAAAGCGGTTGAGTCATGCACTATCTGGAATTCGAACGTCCCATCGCAGAGCTTGAGGGCAAGATCGTCGAGCTGAGAAAGCTCGCCGAGGAAGATCCCAACATGGATATCGACGGCCAGGTGGAGCAGTTGACCGCCCGCGCCGGCACGCTGGTTGCCGACACCTATGCGCGGCTGACGCCCTGGCAAAAGGTGCAGGTCGCGCGTCATCCCTGCCGGCCGCATTTCCTGGATTACGCCCGCCACATTCTGGAAGATTTCACGCCGCTGGCCGGCGACCGCAGCTTTGGCGAGGATCAGGCGGTGGTGGCGGGTCTGGCGCGCTTTCGCGGCCGCCCGGTTGCTTTCATCGGCCAGGAAAAGGGCAACGACACCCAAAGCCGCATCAAGCACAATTTCGGCTCCGCCATGCCGGAAGGCTATCGCAAGGCGGTGCGCATCTTCGAACTGGCCGACCGTTTCGGCCTGCCGGTGCTGTCCTTCTGCGATACGTCCGGCGCCTATCCGGGCGTCTCGGCGGAAGAACGCGGCCAGGCGGAAGCGATCGCGCGCTCCATCGAAGCCGGGGTTTCGGTCAAGACGCCGTTCATCGCCACCATCATCGGCGAAGGCATGTCGGGCGGGGCCATCGCCATCGCCGCGGCATCCCGCGTCTACATGCTGGAGCATTCGATCTATTCGGTGATCTCGCCGGAAGGCTGCGCCTCGATCCTGTGGCGCAGCGCCGACAAGGCGCAGGAGGCAGCAATCGCGCTCAAGATCACGGCGCAGGACCTGCTTCACCTCAAGATCATCGACGCCATCGTGCCCGAGCCGGTGGGCGGTGCCCATCGCGCGCCGGAAGAAACCATCGACGCCGTGGCCGACCAGATCGCGGCCGGCCTGAAAGAGATGGAAGGCATCTCCGGCGAGGAACTGCTGCGCCAGCGCCGGGCGAAGTTTTTGGCGATGGGGCGAAATTTGTGAGCGACGTCCCGCCGTTTGTGAGCATGGTAGCTCCCGGCAAATGGGTAATTTCCGGCCTATGTCGTCTGGAATGTGACGTCGAGCCCGCCACGGTTTCACCTAACACTGACGGACTGGTGATTAGCTATTCGCCGGATGCGGAAGATATTTTCGCGGCAAGGATTGCATCGCAATTAAACAAATTGGGGTTGGCCTTCAGCGCCGGCAAAGATTGGTCCCCAGCCGACTACATCACCTTCCTCAAGGAGAAGGGACTGCTTCGGGAAGAATTCAAAGAAATCTATTGGACGGCACCTGGGCGATGGCATATCCGCCCGATTTGATTGCTAAAAGCCCCGATCGCTCCGGGCTTTTAGCTTTTATGGCGCCCAGCCGCTCGCCCAAGCTGTCCATACGCTGTTGCTATGGACCGTTCGGCACTCAAATCGGTCCACTGGACCGATTTGCCCGCGCCGCTACGCTGTCGCTAAGCGCCGCCGGTCGTGCCTCACTGCTTGTAATTCGCCAGCGACAGCCGCGAGACCCAGCCCTTGTTGCCAACCTCGTCCGACACTTCCACCCACATGTCCTGGGTGTTGCCGGTCGGATAAAGAATGGTGCCGGCGTCCAGCGGCTTCAGCACCTTGCCTTTTTCCGATGCGGTGGCGCGCATCACGCCCTGCCGCGCCAAGGTCACGGCCTGGGCCGGCGCATCGGCCTTGGCATCGGCGGAAAGCCCGCCCAGATCGCCCACCAGCTTGGTGTAGGAATCGATATAGGCCAGGATCACGACCTGCCCGATGGCGGTATTCTGATAGTTGGAGATTCCGGCGCCGCCGAAACCACCCCAGCCGCCCCAGCCGCCGCCAAAGTTGAAGCCGACATCGGTCTTGGAGCCATGCCCTTCCTCCATCGCCTGCTGCTCGCTGGTGCGCACATTGGTGACGGTCAGCACCACGTCCGCGGTCTTTGATGAGACATTGATGCTGGAGGCGATGGCGCCAAAGCCGCCGGGCAGAAAGCCGCCCAACAGGCTACCGACATTGCTGCCGCCGGAATTGCCGTTCTTGGAGACGATGTCAGGCACCAGAATATAGTCGGCGGCGCGCACCTGGCCGGCGCCGACATTGGAGCCGCCCTGAAGCGTGCCGCCCGCGGCAAGCGCGCGTTCCTGCTGGGCCATGGCAAAGCCCGCGCCGCGGTCCACCAGGGTGAAGCAGCCGGATTTCATCACGAATACCTTGAGCAGCGCCTCGGGCGATTCCAGGCCTAGCGGCCCCCACCAGTTGTTCTGGGGCTCGTGGACGGCCAGCGCCCCGAGCTTGTGGGTGCAGGTGGGGATCTCGGCCTGCTTCTCGGCCGTCTTCTGGTCGACAGAGGCGGCGAAGACCGGCGCCGGAACAAAGGACGCGGACACGGACAGGAAAGAGACAGATGTCGCCACCGCGACAGAACGGGCCAAGCGCATGATGCACCCCTCAATCTGGTTCAGACGATGCGGTTCAAACAAAGCAGGAAGGAATCGGATTGCCCCGCGCGGAAGATACGGCCGCGCTCAGCCATCAGATTAGCCTAGAGTGAAAAATGCGCAATTGCGCGGGCCGAGGTCCACGCTAAGTGCCTGCGGATGCTGAAAACTCGGGCGCGTTGACGGCTAGGCCAGGGCCCCGTGACAATGCTTGTACTTCCGCCCGGAGCCGCACGGACATGGAGCATTGCGCTGGACCTTGGTCCAGGTCCGGGGATTGTTGGGGTCCACCGGCGCATCGTCGGGCCAAAGCCCTGCCTGTTCCACTTCATTCTCACCGGTCAGCGGATTGATGTGCGTGGCCTGCATCGCCGGCAGCGGGGTCTGTTCCAGCGGCGGCACGGGACCGGTTGAGATCTGCACATGCATCAGCTGGCGCACCACCTCGGTGCGCAGCTTGGAGAGCAGGGTCTGGAACAGCTCGAAGGCGTCGCCCTTGTATTCGTTCAGCGGATCGCGCTGGCCGTAGCCGCGCAGGCCCACATACTGGCGCAGGTGATCCAGATCGACGATGTGCTCGCGCCAATGGTGGTCCAGGGTCTGCAGCAGGATCGCCTTTTCGACATACCGCATCACCTCGATGCCGTATTCGGCGGTGCGGGCGGCGGCGCGTTCATCCACGGCCTTGACGATGCGCTCGCGCACTTCCTCGTCGGCGATGCCTTCTTCCTTGGTCCAGTCGACGATGGGCAGCTCGACGCCGAAGATGGACTGCACCTCGGCCTGCAGGCCGGCCGCGTCCCACTGTTCGGCATAGGCCTTTTCCGGGATATGGCGGGCAACCAGCATGTCCACCACTTCCTCGCGGAAATCGGCGATCTGGTCGGAGACGTCCTCCGACGACATGATCTCGCGGCGCTGATCGAAGATCACGCGGCGCTGGTCGTTCAGCACGTCGTCATATTTCAGGATGTTCTTGCGGATTTCGAAGTTGCGGGCTTCGACCTTCTGCTGCGCCTTTTCCAGCGCCTTGTTCACCCAGGGATGGGTGATGGCTTCGCCGGCTTCCAGCCCCAGCCTTGTCAGGATCGAATCCATGCGCTCGGAACCGAAGATGCGCATCAGATCGTCCTGCAGCGACAGGAAGAACTTGGAGGCGCCGGGATCGCCCTGACGGCCAGAGCGGCCGCGTAGCTGGTTGTCGATGCGCCGGCTTTCATGGCGCTCGGTGCCGATCATGTAGAGGCCGCCGGCGGCAAGCGCCGTCTGCTTGTGGGCGGCGACTTCGGCGCGGATGGCGTCGCTCTTCTGGGCGAGCTCGGCCGGATCGGTGACCGCGCCCAGTTCCTGGCGGATGCGCATGTCGGCATTGCCGCCCAGCTGGATGTCGGTGCCGCGGCCCGCCATGTTGGTGGCGATGGTGACGGCGCCCGGCACACCGGCCTGGGCCACGATAAAGGCTTCCTGCTCGTGATAGCGGGCGTTCAGCACGGCGTGCTGGATCTTGCGCTTCTTGAGGATTTCGGAGAGCTGCTCGGACTTCTCGATCGAGGTGGTGCCCACCAGCACCGGCTGGCTGCGCTCGCGGCATTCGATCACCAGCTTGATGATGGCTTCGTTCTTCTCGTCGGCGGTGCGATAGACCTCGTCGTCGGAATCGATGCGCGCCACCGCCACATTGGTGGGGATCTCCAGAACATCCAGCTTGTAGATGTCCATGAATTCGGCGGCTTCGGTCATCGCCGTGCCGGTCATGCCGGCCAGCTTGTCGTAAAGACGGAAATAATTCTGGAAGGTGATGGAGGCCAAGGTCACGTTTTCGGGCTGGACGTCGACCTGTTCCTTGGCTTCCAGCGCCTGGTGCAGGCCTTCCGAATAGCGGCGGCCTTCCATCATGCGGCCGGTGAATTCGTCGATGATGATGACCTGGTTGTTCTTGACGATATAGTCCTTGTCGCGCTGGAACAGCAGATGCGCCTTCAGCGCCTGGTTGACGTGATGGACGATGGAGATGTTCTCGGTGTCGTAGAGATCGCCATTGGTCAACAGGCCCGCCGCCTTCAGCAGCTGGCTCATATGCTCGTTGCCCTGTTCGGTCAGCGACACCTGGCGGGACTTTTCGTCCAGGTCATAGTCTTCCTTTTCCAGCGCCCCCATCACCGCATCCACATTGCGGTACATCTCGCTCTGGTCGTCGGTGGGACCGGAAATGATCAGCGGCGTGCGCGCTTCATCGACCAGGATCGAGTCCACTTCGTCGACGATGGCAAAGGCGTGGCCGCGCTGGGTCATTGCATCCAGCGCGTATTTCATGTTGTCGCGCAGATAGTCGAAGCCGAATTCGTTGTTGGTGCCATAGGTGATGTCGGCGGCATAGGCGGCCTTGCGCTCGCCGTCATCCAGGCCGTGCACGATCACGCCCACGCTCATGCCCAGGAAGCGGTAGATCTGGCCCATCCATTCGCTGTCGCGCTTGGCCAGATAGTCGTTCACCGTCACCACATGCACGCCGTCGCCGGCCAGGGCATTGAGATAGGTGGGAAGGGTGGCGACCAGCGTCTTGCCTTCGCCGGTCTTCATCTCGGAAATATTGCCCTTGTGCAGCACCATGCCGCCCACCAGCTGCACATCGAAATGGCGCTGGCCGAGCGTGCGCTTGGCCGCCTCGCGCACCACCGCAAAGGCTTCCGGCAGGATGTCGTCCAGGCTCTCGCCCTGTTCCAGCCGGGCGCGGAAGGCCGGCGTCATGGCCGCCAGTTGGGCGTCCGACAGGCCAGCAAAGCGCGGCTCCAGGGCATTGATCTTGGTGACCGTGCCCCAGAGCGGCTTGACCTTGCGCTCGTTGGCCGAGCCGAAAAGCGATTTGGCAAGCGAACCCAGCATAAAATCCTCTACATCCGGCCGAAAAGAATGGGGGCGGCCAACCGGCCGAAGGCCGAATTCAGACCGCCAAATCCGCATGGCGGCCGCGCGGGAGACATAAGAACGCGCTAGTCTCTTGTCAAACCGGGGGTTTTTAAGAATATCCCCCACAATTCCGGGGGAAACATGGCCAAAAGCGCAAAAGGGACTCCAAAAGCGGCCCATCCGGTCTCGCCGCTGGCGCCCAAGGCTTTTCCCAAGCTCCCGCCCCTGGCCGGGGTGCGGCTGGCCACCGCAGCCGCGGGCGTCCGTTACAAGGACAGGACCGACGTGCTTCTGGCCCTGCTGGCACCCGGAACCCAGGTCGCCGGGGTCTTTACCACCTCCAAAACGTCATCGGCGCCGGTGCTGTGGTGCCGCGACAAGCTCAAGGGCGGGGAGGCACGGGTGCTGGTGGTCAACAGCGGCAATGCCAATGCCTTTACCGGCAAGTCCGGGCAGGAGGGCGTGCGCGCCATTGCCGAGGAAGCCGCCGCCGCGGCCCGCTGCCGGCCGCAGGACGTCTTCATGGCCTCAACCGGGGTGATCGGCGAGCCGTTGCCTGCGGAGAAGATCACCAAGGTTCTGTCGTCGCTGGTATCGCAGGGTGCCGCCGGCAACTGGCGCGCCGCCGCCGACGCCATCATGACCACCGACACCTACCCCAAGGCCGCCACCGCGACCGCGATGATCGATGGCGTCAAGGTCACGATCAACGGCATCGCCAAGGGCTCGGGCATGATTGCGCCCGACATGGCGACCATGCTGTCGTTTGTTTTCACCGATGCGAATCTTCCCGCCTCGGTTCTTCAGGAATGTCTGAGCGCGGGCGTGGGGCCAAGCTTCAACGCCATCACCGTGGATTCGGACACCTCCACCAGCGATACCTTGATGCTGTTTGCCACCGGCAAAGGCGGCAAACATGCCGCCATAGCCAAGGCGAGCGACAAGAAGCTGACCGAATTCCGCCGGGCGCTGGACGCGGTGCTGCTGGACCTGGCGTTGCAGGTGGTCAGGGACGGCGAGGGTGCCCAGAAACTGATCCGCATCGATGTCACGGGCGCCGAGAGCGATGTGGCGGCCAAGCGCATCGGGCTTTCGATTGCCAATTCACCACTGGTCAAGACCGCGGTCGGCGGCAATGACGCCAACTGGGGCCGCGTTGTCATGGCGGTGGGCAAATGCGGCGAGGCCGCCGACCGCGACAAGCTCAAGATTTCCTTCGGCGGTCATGTGGTGGCGGAAAAGGGCATGCGCGCCGCCAAATACAATGAGGCAACCGCGACCAAGGCCGTGTCAGGCCGCGAGGTGCAGATCGTGGTGGACATCGGATTGGGCAACGGTCAGGCGCGGGTTTGGACCTGCGACCTGACCCATGGCTACATAGATATAAATGGAAGCTACCGGTCTTAGACCAAGGCAGCATCCAGGCTGATCTCCGCCTTCAGCACCTTGGAGACCGGGCAGCCTTTTTCCGCCATGCTGGTCAGCTCCTTGAACTTGGCTTCGTCGATGCCGGGAATTTTGGCGCGCAAGGTCAGATGCGATTTGGTGATGGCGAAACCGTCGCCTTCTTTCGCCAGGGTGATCTCGGCCTTGGTGTCCATCTGTTCGGCCTTGAAGCCCGCCTGTTCCAGGATCAGCGACAGCGCCATGGTGAAACAGCCGGCATGGGCGGCGCCGATCAGTTCTTCGGGGTTGGTGCCGGGCTTGCCTTCAAAGCGGCTGGCGAAGCCATAAGGGTATTCGCTCAGCGCGCCGCTCTTGGTGGAAATCGCGCCCTTGCCGTCCTTCAGGCCGCCCTGCCATTTTGCCGTGCCAAATGTGGTCATCTTTCGCTTCTCCTTCGTGGTAATCGTAAAGCCATGCTAACCATGTCCCTTAACTTGAGCTTAGCCCTGTGACGCCAATATGAACACACCGCAACCGCTGGTACTCGTTGTTGCGGTGGCTTTGATCGATCCCGACGGCCGCGTGCTTCTGGCGCAGCGTCCGGAGGGAAAAAGCATGGCGGGGTTATGGGAATTTCCTGGCGGCAAAGTCGAGGCCGGCGAACGGCCCGAGGAAGCGCTGATCCGAGAGCTGAGGGAAGAACTCGGCATCGCGGTCAAGCAAGCCTGTCTCGCGCCATTCACCTTTGCTTCGCATACCTACAGCGGGTTTCACCTTTTGATGCCGCTTTATGTCTGCCGCCGCTGGGACGGCGTGCCGCAGACGCGCCATCACGCGGCGCTGAAATGGGTCAGGCCGCGCGACATGAAAGACTATCCCATGCCCGCAGCAGACTTGCCGCTTATTCCCATGCTGCGCGATCTCTTGTGAAGGATCTGGCGGCCGATACGAATGGCGCCACAGCAATCGAATATGCGCTGATCGCGACCATCATCTCGATCGTGATCGTTACCGCGCTGGTCACGATCGGCAGCCGGATCAACACCATGCTGTCGGCGATCAGCTTCACGCCTTGAGCGGACGTTCGCTGGTCCCCAGGGCCTCGGCCAGCCGCGTTTTGGCGCTGCCGGGCGAAAGCGGTTTCTGCTGGCTTTCATGCGGCGCCCAGCCGGTCAGATAAAGCGTCTCGAAACTTGCCCGCAATTTGCCGTCCCTCTCGGCATGATGGGCGGCGTAATGCGCCAGCAGCCCCGCCATTGTGTCGCGGCGCAAGAAGGTGCGGCTACGTTCCGTCATCGCATTGGTCAGGCCATGGGCGCGCAAGTCGCGCACCAGGCCAAAGAAATCGCGATAGCGCACCACCAGCCGTTCGACATCGCTGACCGGAAGGGCAAATCCCGCCCGCTGCAGCAGCGCGCCGATATCGCGCACATCGGCAAAGGGCGACACACGCGGGCTGATGCCGCCGCGGGTGGCGCTTTCGCCATGGGCAAAGGCGTCGCGCAATTCCCCCAGCGTGCCTGCGCCAAGCAACGCGCCGACAAACAGCCCGTCGGGTTTGAGCAGGCGGCGAATCTGCACCAGCGCGCCCGGCAGGTCGTTGATCCATTGCAGCGAATAAAGGCTGACAGCGAGATCGAAGGACCCATCGGCTGCCAGCACCTCATGGGCGTCAAAATCCGCGCAGACCCATTCGCCGGCGAAGGGTGCGATTTCGCCCGGCACGGCATCGCCGATCCACAACCCGCGTGCGAACTTGCGGGTTACCGGCAAAAGCCGGTCGGCCAGACCCTCGGCGGCGGCCAGATCGAGAAAACGATCACCAGCCAGGGCAGCGGCACGGGCGCGGGCGCGCGCGCTTGCGGCGAAGTCAAAAAGGGGCGGACGGTCATCAGGCATCACGGCTAGTATCCCGATTCCGAAATTCGCACGATCTCCGTACCGGGCTCCGGGCGAATTTCGGAATCGAGGGATACTAGCAATTTATTTTTTCCTAGTGTCGCTTTTGGTTTCGACGTTCGCTCAGAGCCTGACATCGAAGACATTGCGAACTTCGAAACCGCGACACTAGACTAGCCCATGGCCATCGCCGCCGCCAAAACCGTGCTGGACCTGCTGTTTCCGCCGCTGTGCATCGGCTGCCGCGCAGCGACCGCGGATTCCGGCTTTTGTGCCGCCTGCTGGAGCGGGCTTACCTTTCTGGACGGTCCGGGCTGCCACTGCTGCGGCCTGCCATTTGCGGTGGCGCTGGAAGGCGAAAATCTCTGCGCCGCCTGCCTGGCCCAACCGCCGGCTTTCGACCAGGCCCGCGCTATCCTGGCCTATGACGACAACAGCCGGGGCGCGATCCTGGCGCTCGAGCATGCCGACCGGCTGGAGCTGGTGCCCGGCTTTGCGCGCTGGCTGGCGCGCACCGGCGCAAACCTGATCGCCCAAAGCGATGTGGTCGTGCCGGTGCCGCTGCATCGCGCACGTCTGTGGAAGAGGCGTTACAACTAGTCGGCGGAACTGGCACGGCGTGGTGCGGGACTTCAGGCTCAGCTTCGATCCGTTTGTCCTGGTGAGAAGCCGCGCCACACAAAGCCAGGGCGCCATGGCCTCGGCCAAGGCGCGGCGGCGCAATGTGCTGTCCGCTTTCAAGGTTCCCGATGCCGGCCGGGTGAAAGGAAAAAGCGTGCTGCTGCTGGACGATGTGATGACCACCGGCGCCACCGTCCAGGCCTGCGCCCGTGCCCTGAAACGGGCAGGCGCGGCGCGTGTGCATGTCCTGGTGCTGGCCCGCGTTGTGAAGGCCTCGGACATGCTTATATAAATGGCTCGAAACCCCGGAGCAGCCGCGAACCCGAGCGAAGTGAGGGCCTGGCTGGTCGCGACCATAAAAACATCATGAAACCCATCCGAATCTACACAACTCCGATCTGCCCCTACTGCGCGCGCGCCAAGTCGCTGCTGAAGAAGAAGGGCGTGGAGGTCGAGGAAGTCGACGTGTTCATGGACGAGGCTGCGCGCGAAGAGATGGAAGCCAGATCTGGCGGGGCCCGCAGCGTGCCGCAGATCTTCATTGGCGACACCCATGTCGGCGGCTGCGACGAGCTCTATGCCCTGGAAAAAGACGGCAAGCTCGATCCGCTGCTTTCCTGAGCTTTTCGCAACCGCACACCCCTTTCCGGCACTGGACAAAGCCCTGAAGCGCCCGGATTATGCCGCGCAATAAAGCTCCACATGGGAAGGGACCGTCATGAAGAAGACCTTGCTCGCCGCCTCCATTTTGATGCTGGCCACACCGGCCGTGCATGCACAGCCAATGAACCCCGCGCCGACCATCGCGCCGCCGCCCACCGCCGATGAAATGAAGCTGCCGCGCCCGCCGCGCGCCCGCGGCATCCCGGTGGCGCTGGCTGTCGAAGGCGCGATGGAAGCCAATCGCGTCTGCCTGGGCAACACCTACAAGACCACTGCCGAGATCGTGGATTCGGCTGGCGTTCCGATCGTGGTGATCTCCAATGATGGCGCCGCCGCCGTCACCCAGCGCATCGCCATGAGCAAGGCTCAGGCCGTGCTGAAATACAAAATGACCAGCGGCGATGTGGCGAAAAAGGCCGCGGCTGATCCGGCCTTCGCCGCCGAAGTGAAAGCCAATCCCATGATCGACACCGCGCGTCAGGGTGCCCTGCCGATCATGGCGGGTTCCGAACTGGTGGGCGCGTTTGCGGTTTCCGGCGCGCCGGGCGGCGATAAGGACGAGGTCTGCACCACCGCGGGACTGGCCAAGATCCAGAGCCGGATTCAGTAACAGCGACGGGGATCGGTTAGAGTAGGACTATGACCGGTCCCCAGCCTTTCAAGGCCGCTTGCGTCCAGCTTCGTTCCAGCGACGACGTTGCTGCGAACATTTCTGAGACCGTGCGTCTGGTGCGTGAAGCAGCCGCGCGCGGGGCGCGTTTCATCGCCACGCCGGAAAACACCACCCTGATGGCGCCCGATGGCGGCGCCAAGCTGGCCCATTCCTTCGATGAAGCCCATGACCCCGCGCTGCCGGTATTCGCCGCGCTGGCGAAAGAGCTGAATGTCTGGCTGCTGATCGGCAGTCTCGCCATCAAGGTCAGCGACACCAAGACCGCCAACCGCTCCTTCCTGTTTGCGCCCGACGGAAACATCACCGCCCGCTACAGCAAGATCCATCTGTTCGACGTGGAATTGGCCTCGGGCGAGGTCTACCGGGAATCCAACACGGTTGCGGGCGGCGGCGAAGCGGTGCTGGCGGATACCGAATTCGGCGCCGTGGGCCTGAGCATCTGCTACGACCTGCGCTTTCCCCAGCTCTATCGCCGGCTGGCGCAGAAGGGCGCTTTTCTTTTCACCGTGCCATCCGCGTTTACAGTGCCAACCGGAGAGGCGCACTGGCATGTGCTGCTGCGCGCCCGCGCCATCGAGAACGGTGCTTTCGTCATCGCGCCGGCGCAGGGCGGAACTCATGCCAATGGCCGCAAAACCTATGGCCACAGCCTGATTGTGGCGCCGTGGGGCGAGGTGCTGGCCGAAGCAGGCACTGAGCCCGGCATCATCGTCGCCGATATCGATCCCGCGCTGTCGGCACAGGCGCGCGCGCGAGTTCCCAATCTCCAGCACGACCGCACCTTCGCCGGGCCGTAAACCCTGACGTGAGTCAGGTCTTGCGAATCCGGGCTCTTTGGCCTCATCCTTGTTCTTCGGCCCAGGGGTGGGCTGAAGAGGAGCGTGTTGAGTGATCGCGTATTCGCTTCGTTGCCACAAGGGGCACGAATTCGACGGCTGGTTCCGCGATAGCGTCGCGTTCGACGAACAGTCGCACAGCGGCCATCTCAGCTGCCCATCCTGCAACTCTGTGCGCATTGAAAAGGCCATTATGGCGCCGGCGGTGGCCGGCACCAAGAAGACGCCGCGCACCCGCACGCCCGGTGGCCGCCAGATGCAACAGTTCGCCACGGGCCTGCGCAGATATGTGGTGGAGAATGCCGACTATGTCGGCCCCAGCTTCGCCGAGGAAGCGCGCAAGATTCATTACGGCGAGACGCCGGATCGTCACATCTATGGCGAGGCGACCCACAAGGAAGCGCAGGAACTGCAAGACGAGGGCGTTGATGTCGCGCCGCTCCCGCCAGACCTTGATGGCGTGAACTGACTTCGCGCTTGGCGCGAAGTCATCCGTCCGTAGCGCCAGCGTGCGGACGAGCGGCGTTCAGCCGCGAGGGAAGGGGATCCAGGGCAGAACACACCGACGGACGGGAGTCCCGGTTCATACGCTGCCACTATCGATTTGGCGCGAGCGGCAGGCGATTACCCGCCGGGCGACCAGCATGTAGTTTACGTCTACATCCGACGACAATTTCCAGTCCCAGCCCAACGGATCAAAGGAAACACCCTGCGTTTTCAGGATGGTTAGACCGGTTTCTTCCAGTGCCGCCTTAAGCTGTGCGGGCGGAAGAAAACGGTTCCAGTCATGAGTGCCGCGCGGCAGCCAGTTCAGCACATATTCCGCCCCGATCTTGGCCAGGGCCAGGCTCTTGAGCGTCTTGTTCAGGGTGGCGACAAAAGTCAGCCCACCCGGTTTGACCAGCCGGGTGCAGGCGGCGAGATAAGCGGAAACGTCCGCCACATGCTCCACCACCTCCATGTTCAGCACCACGTCGAAGGCCAGGCCTTCCTCCACCAGCGATTCGGCAGATGTGGCGCGATAGTCGATTTCCAAGCCCGACTGGGCGGCGTGGGCCCTGGCCGTGCCGATGTTCTTTTCGGACGCGTCCGCCCCCGTCACGGCAAAGCCCAGCCGGGCCATGGGCTCGCTGAGCAGCCCGCCGCCGCAGCCAATATCCAGCAGGGCAAGCCCCTGAAACGGCCGCAACGCGCGCGGGTCGCGGCCGAAATGGCTGCACGCCTCGCCCCGGATAAAGCCCAGCCGGACCGGGTTGAACTTGTGCAGGGGCGCGAACTTGCCCGTCGGATCCCACCATTCCGCGGCGATGGCCGAGAATTTGGCCACTTCCCCGGGGTCGATAGAGGGATCGATTGGGGCTGAATCCGTCATGTCTTTTCGAGGGTTGAGCCGGGGTGCAACCCCGTCTATGTAGGCCGCCGTTTCCTTTGGGGCAAATCAGCCTATGGCGTTGATCGCGATGAAATTCGGCGGCACCTCGGTTGCCGACATCGAGCGCATCCGCCATGTCGCCGCGCTGGTCAAACGCGAGGTCGAACGGGGCAACAAGGTCGCCGTGGTGGTCTCCGCCATGGCCGGGGAAACCAACAAGCTGGTCGCCTGGACCAACGACGCCGCCAGGTCTGGCGATGGCCCCGCCATCCCGGATCAGCGCGAATATGATGTCGTGGTGGCGGCGGGCGAGCAGGTCACCAGCGGTCTTCTGGCCATCACGCTCAATGCCATGGGCGTGAAGGCGCGCTCCTGGCTGGGCTGGCAGGTGCCGATCACCACCTCGGCGGTGCACGGCTCCGCCCGCATCGAAGGCGTGCCGGCGCTCGACATGAAGAAGGCCATCGAAAGCGGCGAGGTCGCGGTGGTGGCGGGCTTTCAGGGCGTGGCGCCCGGCATCCGCATCTCGACCCTTGGCCGTGGCGGTTCCGATACGTCCGCGGTTGCGGTTGCCGCCGGCATCGGGGCGACGCGCTGTGACATCTACACCGACGTGGACGGGGTCTATACCACCGACCCGCGCATCGTGCCCAAGGCGCGGCGGCTGGAAAAAATCGCCTTTGAAGAAATGCTGGAAATGGCGTCCCTGGGCGCCAAGGTCCTGCAGACCCGTTCGGTGGAAATCGCCATGCTGCACCGGGTGCCAACCCGCGTGCTTTCGACCTTCACGCCCGATGTGGGCGGCACCCTGCTTTGCGACGAGGAAGACATCGTGGAAAAGAAACCGGTCACCGGCATCGCTTATAGCCGCGACGAAGCCAAGATCACCCTGCACAAGGTGCCCGACAAGCCGGGCATCGCCTCGGCCATCTTCGGTCCCCTGGCGGACGCCGGCGTGAATGTCGACATGATCGTCCAGAACGTGTCGGAAGACGGCAAGACCACCGATCTGACCTTCACCTGCGTGCGGGGCGAGCTGGCGCGCGCGCTGGCTGCCATTGAGGCCCGCGCGGCCGAGATCAAGTACCGCGACGTCACCCACGATGCGGCGGTGGCCAAGGTCTCCATCATCGGCATCGGCATGCGCGCCCATCCGGGCGTGGCCTCGACCATGTTCCGCACCCTGTCGGACAAGGGCATCAACATTCAGGTGATCTCCACCTCCGAGATCAAGGTCAGCGTCCTGATCGCCGAGGAATATGTGGAGCTGGCGGTACGCGCCCTGCATTCCGCCTATGAGTTGGATGCTGCCTGATCCATACTTTCTCCGATTCAAACGGAGCTAGGTAATGTCCCCCGGTGGTGGCCCGCGTCTGCTTCTGCGCCGCCTGCGCGAGATCATGGCGGAGCAAACGTCCGCCCAGATGCGGCTGGATAAGCTGGTCACCGTCATCGCCTCCAACATGGTGGCGGAGGTTTGCTCCATCTATCTGCGCCGCGCCGGCAAAGTGCTGGAACTGTTCGCCACCGAAGGCTTGCGGCCTGAGGCGGTCCACAATACGCGCCTGAAGGAAGGCGAGGGCCTGGTCGGCATGGTGGGTGAGACCGCCGAAGCCGTGAACCTGTCGGACGCCCCCGCCGACCCGCATTTCTCCTATCGCCCGGAAACCGGCGAAGACCCGTTCAAGTCTTTCCTGGGCGTGCCCATCGTGCGCGGTGGCCAGGTGTTCGGCGTGCTTACGGTGCAAAACAAGGCCGAACGCATTTACGCCGAGGAAGAAGTCGAGGCGCTGCAGACCGTCGCCATGGTGCTGGCCGAAGTGGTGGCGCAGGGCGGCTTCTTCAATGTCGCCGAACTGGACGAGCCGGAACTGCGCATCGACCGGCCGCGCAAATTCGCAGGCGATGGCCTGTCGGAAGGCGTGGCGGTCGGCCGCGTCGCCCTGCATGAGCCGCGCGTCAAGGTCGAGCGCATGATCGCCGACAATCCGGTGACGGAACTCAAGCGGCTGGAAGACGCCATCGCAGGCTTGCGCCAGTCCGTGGACCAGATGCTGGCCTCCAGTGAACTGGACCTGACGGGCGAGGGGCGCGAGGTGATCGAGGCCTATCGCCTGTTTGCCTATGACCAGGGCTGGCGCCAGCGCATGCGCGATGCGGTGCGCACTGGTCTGACCGCCGAGGCCGCGGTCGAGCGCGTGCAGGACGAAACCCGGCTGCGCGTCCAGCGCCTGGGTGATCCCATCCTGCGCGAGCGGGCGCATGACTTTGACGATCTGGCGCGGCGGCTGCTGCGCCACCTCACCGGCGAGGAAGCCGCCCAGCGCAGCCTGCCGCACAATGCCGTGCTGGTGGCCCGCGCCATGGGCCCGGCGGAACTGCTGGATTATGGGCGCGACAAGCTGGTGGCGCTGGTGCTGGAAGAGGCCGCCTCCACCAGCCATGTCGCCATCGTGGCGCGCTCCATGGGCCTGCCCATGGTCGCATCGCTGGAAGGCATCGCCGACAATGCGCGGGCCGGCGACCAGATCGCGGTAGACGGCGAGATGGGCGAGGTACATTTGCGCCCCGCTTCGGAGATCGTCAAAGCCTTCGAAGACAAGCGCGAACTGCGCGTGCAGGCCCAGGCCCGCTTTGCCGCCGTGCGCGATCTGCCCGCCGTCACCCGCGACGGCGTCGCCATCAAGATGATGATGAATGCCGGGCTGGAGTTCGACATGCCGCAGCTGGCGCAATCGGGCGCCGACGGCATCGGCCTGTTCCGTACCGAACTGCAATTCATGATCGGCGAGACCATGCCGCGGCTCGCCGACCAATCGGCCTTCTACAAAAAAATTCTCGACGCGGCAGGCGACAAGCCGGTGGTGTTCCGCACCCTGGATCTGGGCGGCGACAAGGTCCTGCCTTATGCGCGCTGGGAGCGGGAAGAAAATCCTGCGCTCGGCTGGCGCGCCATCCGCATCGCGCTCGATCGTCCCGCCTTGCTGCGCTACCAGGTGCGCGCGCTGCTCAATGCCAGTGTGGGACGCACCTTGCGCATCCTGCTGCCAATGGTGTCGGACGTGGACGAGTTCAACCGCGGCCGCGCCCTGATCGACCGCGAGCTGGAACGCGCCCGGCTGCTCAATCTGGGCCGTCCCACCCAGGTGCTGGTGGGCGCCATGCTGGAAGTGCCGGCGCTGGCCTTCATGCTGCCCCAGCTGATGCGCTCGGCCGATTTCGTCTCTATCGGCTCCAACGATCTTCTGTCGCTGGCTTTTGCCGTGGACCGCACCAATCCGCGCGTCGCCAAGCGCTACGACAATCTCAATCCGGCCTCGCTCACCCTGATCCGGCTTATCGTTAACAGCGCGGCCGAGAATTCCGGTGACCTGTCCTTGTGCGGGGAGATGGCGGGGCGGCCGCTGGACGCCATGGCGCTGCTCGGCCTGGGGCTGCGCACGCTCTCCATGCAGCCCGGCCAGATCGGTCCCATCAAGATGATGATTCGCTCGCTGCATCTGGGCGAGGTGGCCGCTTTCGTCGACAGATTGTGCGGCCGTACCGACCATTCCTTGCGAACCCGGCTTTCGGCCTTCGCCGCCGAGCGCGGGATTGTGCTCAAATAGGGCGATTTTGGGGTTTTCGGCCCGGAACCGGACTTTTTGCGGCGCAGCGGTTGTCCCGGCCGCCCTTGATCGGATAAAGTAGGATACGCAGATATTTAGCCGCGCTTGCCCCCCACTTTCCGGTTGCGGAGCGGGCGCTGATTTCGGCCATGTATGACCAAGCTTACGCAAATGACCCTGGAAAATGATGGTAGTGGCGAGGAAGGCGGGTCAAACCGTCGCCGCATCCATCTGCGCGAAATTTCCGGCGACAGCGAATCGCCCCTCCAGACCGTGGGCCAGGATTTGCGCGCCGCCCGTCTTCGCCGTGGCGACGAGATCGCCCAGGTGTCGCGGGCGCTGAAGATCCGCAAGGACCATCTGGAAGCGCTGGAGGAAGACCGGCTGGAAGACCTGCCGGGTAAGACCTATGCGATCGGTTTCGTGCGGTCCTATGCGCGGCATTTGGGTCTGGACGCGACCGAATATGTCGAACGCTTCAAGCGCGACATCTCGGGGCGCACCGAGGACAAGGTGCATGAGCCCGCGCCGATCCATCAGGACGAAGGCCGCCGCCTGCCGCAGGGCTGGCGTATCATCACCGGCGCGGTGGTGATCCTGATTGGCTGGGGCGCCTGGCATCTTCTGTCGTCAGGCAGCAGCAGTTCCAACCAGCCGGTGCCGCCCGCGCCCGTGCTGAGCCCGCCCAGGCCCTCAACCCCGCCGAAGCCCGGGACACCGGTACAGGCTGCAACGCCTTCGCCCGCGACCGCACCGCCGGCCGCAGACACCACCACCAGCCAGGAAGCCACCGCCACGCCGCCGCCCGCCGCCGGCGCCAAGAGTCCGGCCACCAGCCTGCCGCCCGCCACTGCCACCGCATCGCCCACGGCCGCACCCGCTTCGGGTGCTGCTGTGCCGGCCGTGCCCACGACCAATGGCGCGGGCAACGTCTATGGCGCGCTGAACCAGAACCCACGCGTGATCCTGCGCGCCCGCGGCGATGTGCGCGTCACGGTCAAGAATGCCGAAGGCCAGATGATCCTGAACCGCGAGCTCAAGTCCGGCGACAGCTATCAGGTGCCCAACACACCCGGCGTCACCCTGGCCACCAACAATGCCGGCGCCATCGAGATGGACCTGGACGGCATCGCGATGGGCCGGGCGGGCACACCACAACAGATTCTCGGAAGGGTCTCGCTGGATCCCCAGTCGTTGGCGGACCGTTTCAACAACCACTAAGGACTTAAGATGAGCATTCGCGCCTATCGCGACATCCACCGGCGCCAGTCGCGCCAGATCATGGTCGGCAAGGTGCCGGTCGGCGGTGATGCGCCGATCACGGTGCAGACCATGACCAACACCATCACCGGCGATGCGCGGGCCACCATCGACCAGATCCGTGGAATCGAGGAAGCGGGCGCCGATATCGTACGCGTCTCCTGCCCCGACGAAGACGCCACCCGGGCGATGAAGGCCATCACCAAGGCCGCCGCTATTCCGGTCGTGGCCGACATCCATTTCCACTACAAGCGCGCCATCGAGGCCGCCGTGAATGGCGCGGCCTGCCTGCGCATCAATCCGGGCAACATCGGCTCGCCCCAGCGCGTGCGCGAAGTGGTGCAGGCGGCCAAGGACCATGGCTGCTCCATGCGCATCGGCGTCAATGCCGGGTCGCTGGAATCCGATCTGCTGGAAAAATATGGCGAGCCGTGCCCCGAGGCGATGGTGGAGAGCGCGCTCAACCACGCCAAGATTCTCGATGATCTGGATTTCCGTGAATACAAGATTTCGGTGAAGGCGTCCGATCCGTTCCTGGCGGTTGCCGCCTATCAGGCGTTGAGCGAGGCGATCGACTGCCCGCTGCATGTCGGCATCACCGAGGCCGGCGGCATGATCTCCGGCACCGTCAAATCCTCCATCGGCATGGGTATGCTGCTCTGGAGCGGAATCGGCGACACCATTCGCGTGTCGCTGTCGGCCGATCCGGTGGAAGAAGTTCGGGTGGGCTTTGACATCCTGAAGTCGCTCAACCTGCGCCACCGCGGCGTCAATATCGTGTCCTGCCCGTCCTGCGCGCGCCAGGGCTTCAATGTCATCGACACCGTCAGAACCCTGGAAGAGCGGCTGAAGCACATCGCCACCCCCATGTCGCTGTCGATCATCGGCTGCGTCGTCAATGGCCCGGGCGAAGCGCGCGAGACCGATCTCGCCTTTACCGGCGGCGGCGCGGGTAAGGGCCATGGCATGATCTATCTGAACGGCAAGCCGGCCTACAAGCTGGGCAACGAAAGCCTCGTTGATCATGTCGTCGAGCTTTGCGAGAAGAAGGCTGCCGAGATCGAGGCGGCGCGTGGTACCGACGCCAAGCCACTGGAAGCCGCGCAGTAGCGACGTACATTGAATTGGGCAGCCGCGAGCCATCGCGGCTGCCTTTTTGTTTGGAAAGACGAGATGATCCCTGCCGCCAAGCTGGAACGCCTGCTCGACCGTTTCTCCGCCATCGAAAGCGAGATGGCGAGCGGGGCGTCGGGTGCGGCCTTCGTCAAGCTTTCTCGCGAGCATGCCGAGCTTTCGCCGGTGATCGAGACCGTGCGCGCCTACCGCCAGGCCCAGACCCGGATCGGCGACGCCGAGGCGATGATCGCCGACCCGGCGACCGACAGCGAAATCCGCGGCATGGCGGAGGAAGAACGCGCTGAACTGAAGGTTGAGCTGGAAAAGCTCGGCCATGATCTGCGCATCGCGCTTTTGCCGCGCGATGCCGCCGATGATTCCTCGGCCATCGTGGAAATCCGCGCCGGCACTGGCGGCGACGAGGCGGCGTTGTTCGCCGCCGACCTGCTGGGCATGTACCAGCGCTATTGCCAGCTTCAGGGCTGGAAGACCGATATCCTGTCACTGTCGGAAAGCGACCTGGGCGGTTACAAGGACGCGACCCTGGAGGTC
>Ga0182024_10005767_pt1 | contig 27538 bp, 20 predicted proteins | sample P32metaG_FD_120480 | JGI IMG/M metagenome (GOLD analysis project Ga0182024, IMG submission 120480) | Permafrost microbial communities from Stordalen Mire, Sweden - P3-2 metaG (Illumina Assembly) | ecosystem: Environmental > Terrestrial > Soil > Wetlands > Permafrost | place: Sweden: Stordalen...
CAGGATGCCGGCGTCGTCGGCGTTGACCGAGCCCTCGAGGTTATAGTCGCCCAGATAGTCATACTTGACGATGATGTCGTTGGCACCCAGCGTCTCATTGAACGAGCCCACCTGCCACGAGGACACCGGCTCGGCCAGTGTGCTGTTGACCACCACGGCCAAGCCGATCTTCTCATAACCGGCAGCGGCATCCGCTGCGTTGGCGGCTGATGAGCTCAAGCCGTTGCCGTTCCACTGCCCGTCCGGATTGCCCGGCGCTCCGCTGGCGGGGTTGCGGCCCGTCGTCGCAAGCCCTTGCACGGTCGCGTATGCATTGGCTCCGTTGGAATCGGAGCTGCCGGTGTGGACGATCAGGTCGTTGTCATTCAGATCCAGTTTGCTGCTGGCATCGACCGAGAAGGTGGGATCGCTTGTGGCGCCGAGAGTACCGATGACCAGCACATTGTGATTGCTGTGGGTGCGAGCCGAGCCGAGGGATTGGACGATGGCTTGTGCGCCACTTGTGAGGGTGATGCCGGCAAGATGCTCGTTGGTGTTGAAGATCACCTTCGAGGAACTGCCGGAGGCGGCGAGGTTGATCGGCGGAGCGGCGATATTGTCGGCGGTAAACGTCAGCGTGCCACTGGTCAGGCTCAGGGCGCCGGTTGAGGAGTTGTAGCTGTAAGCCGCGCCCGCCGATGCCGTCACGTAGGACGGGAGGGCCACGGCGGCGTTGAGGGCGACGTTATCAACGAACGCGGTATTGTCCCCGCCGGCGGTGTCGAGGCCGAGGAATTCCACCGTGTGGTTCCCTGCCGTCACGGTGAAAGCTCCGGTCGAGTAGGGCAAATAGCTGTTCGACGTGGGACTAAACTGCGACACCACCGCGCCATCCACCAGCACTTGGAAATTCTGCTGGCTGGCTTGCGTGTTGGCGCGCTGGGCGGCGTAGAAGCTCAATTGGTAAGTCGCGGAACTCATCGAAACGGTCTGCGAGATCGAGGAGTTTGCCTCTTGCAGGAAACCCACCTGCGTTCCCTGGGGGGCGTTGGGATTGCCGGAGGTGAACGTGCTGCCATTGCCGCTGATTCCGGCGTTGCCGGAAAACGACCAAGTCGCGCCGAGCGGCGCGTAGGAATAATCTCCCGCGGCGCCAGAGCCAACCGATGGGGTCTCGAAGCCGGGATTTTGGATCTGGGCGGGTGCCACCAAATCTGTAGTGGATGCCGAGGCGCCAGTGACGCCGCTGGAGTCGGTTGGAACGGCGTAAAAGGTGACGGAGCCGCTCAGGCCCGATGTGGAGGCCGACACGGTCCAGTTGCCGGAGGACGAAGAGGTGGCGGTTCCGACAAGGGTGTCTCCGCCCGAGCCGGTTTGCAGTCCACTCGTGCCGTTGCTTTCGCGATAGAACGAGACCTTGGAAACGGTGGAATCCGGGTCGGAGACACTGGCCGTCAAAGTGGCCGGCGCCCCAGGAGCCACAGGATCGGGCGAAGCGTTGAAGGTGCTGACCGTGGGCACGCCGCCAGCCACCAGATAGGAGCCAGCGCTCCAGGTGATCGTGTTGCTGCCGGCGTATTGGATTGGCCAGCGGTTGTAGCCATTGATGAACACCGGGCCGCCCTTAATGATGGCGTTGGTGTTGTTCGGCTCGACCGAATAGGCGCCGTTGGAGGTGTAAGCGCTAAACGCCTTCAGCCCGCTGGTGGCGTTCACGTGAACGACTTGCCCGGTGGTAAATTGTGTGGAGCCGGCGACCAATTGCGGAATGACATAGGTGGTCATGTCGCCGTCAGCCACGTCTCCATCGACCGAGCCCGAAATGCCGTTGACGCTTGCCGCATCAGTATATTGCCAGATGGCCCAACTGGACCACGGCGAAGTGCTGGATGGCCCGCCCGTCTGCGCATTTTGGCCGTCCCAACTGGCCACCCACAGTTCCCACTGAGTGACGGTGGAATTGAAATGGCTTTGCGCGTACGACGGGGAAACGTAAATTATCGGAGCGACTCCAGTGTCGTTCTTAACGGCACTGCACCAGGTATTCACCCACGTCGAGACCTGAGAAACCGTGTCGGACGTAGAGATCTCCACGTCGAGCATGGGGCGCAGGTATCCCGCCCCGACGTCAGACCCTGCAGTGGACAGGAAATAGTTGGCCGTCGCGGTGGGATCAACGGTGAAGTCGGCAAAGCAGTAGGCGCCCATCACCACGCTGGCGGCGGTGCCGTTGGACATATCCGAGGCAAAATCGGGATCGACGTAGTCGGTCGCCTGTGTCGCCTTGACATACGCGAATTGGATGCCCGAGGCGTAGACCGAACTCCAGGTCGGCGACCCCTGAAAACTGGCGACGTCAATTCCGACGGCCCGGCTCAACAGAGTCCGCGATTCCAAGTCTTCGATCAACATAACCCGACTCATCGCATTTCTCCCGGCTGCGGATGTCGTCACTGTGCGTACCTGGCGTGGAGGAACAAACTTAACACGCACGTTAGAAACCTACAACCGCAAACTATCCATCCCCATCCGTTTGCCTACAATGAATCCGGCATGGCTTATACGCCTCACAGCTCGTTCGGGTCGGTGTTCAACGTGGAAAAGGTTCGGGCGGACTTTCCGATCCTTCATACTGCCGTGCGCGGTAAGCCGTTGATCTATCTGGACAACGGCGCGACCACCCAGAAGCCGCAGGCGGTGATCGACCGGATCAGCCGCTTCTATCAAACCGAAAACGCCAACATTCATCGCGGCGTGTATGAACTAAGCCAGCGGGCGACCGAGGCTTATGAAGAGGCACGCCAGAAGATCGCTCGCTTTCTCCACGCGCCCCAGGCCCGTGAGATTATTTTCACGCGGGGGACCACCGAAGGCATCAATCTTGTCGCCTCCAGCTTCGGCCGCCGGTTCCTGCGGGCCGGGGACGAGATTGTCCTGTCGGCGATGGAGCATCATTCGAATATCGTGCCGTGGCAGCTCGTTGCCGAGCAGACCGGCGCGGTGATCCGGGTCATTCCCATGAACGACGCCGGGGAGCTGATGCTTGGGGAATATGAATCTCTGCTGAATCCTCGGACGAAAATCGTCGCGGTGGTTCACGTCTCCAACTCACTCGGCACGGTCAACGATGTCGAGCGCATCGTGAAATCAGCCCACCGGGTTGGTGCGAAAGTGCTCATCGACGGCGCTCAGTGGGTCGCGCATCACCCAACGGACGTGCAATCCATCGGCTGCGACTTCTACGTCTTCTCCGGGCACAAGCTCTTTGGGCCAACGGGGATTGGCGCTCTATGGGGCCGGGCCGAGGTGCTCGAGCAGATGGCACCCTACCAGGGCGGCGGGGACATGATCGAGTCGGTCACGTTCGAGAAGACGACCTACGCGGCGCTGCCGAACAAATTTGAGGCTGGAACACCGGACATCGCCGGCGCTGTCGGGCTGGGCGCGGCGATCGATTACCTTCAGTCGATCGGCTTCGAGAATTTTGAGCCGCACGAGGCCGAGTTGCTGAAACACGCGACCGAGCGACTGGGCGCGATTCCGGGCCTGCGCATCATCGGCACCGCCGACAAAAAGGGCGGCGTGGTGTCGTTCGTCATCGACGACCCGCCGATCTCATCGCTGGATCTTGGGACGCGCCTCGACCAGCTCGGGATTGCGGTTCGCACGGGCCACCATTGCTGCCAGCCGGTGATGGATCGGATGGGCGTTCCCGCGACGGTTCGCGCGTCGATCGCGCTTTACAACACCAGGGAAGAGATCGACGCCCTGGCGGCGGGCGTTCGGCAGGTCATCGCGGAGCAATCGGCCAGGCGCCCGCGCCCGACAGCGCCGCAAGCCGGAGCAACCCTTCGCCTGGAATTTCCCGAGCCGGCAGGCGCTTCTCCCCAAGCCGTGGCAGACGAGTTGACCGATCTGTTCGATTTCCTCGGCGACTGGAACGAGCAGCGCTACCCGCAGGTGATCGAAATGGGCGACAAGCTGCCGCCCATGCCGGCGGAATTGAAAATCGAGCCCAATCGCGTGCGCGGGTGCCAGAGCACCGTCCATCTCTTTGCCCGTAAGCGCCCCGATACCGAAGACGGCGTGGATTTCATCGCGGACAGCGATGCCGATATCGTCCGCGGACTGATCGCGATCCTCGAGCGGCTCTTTGCCGGGCAGAGCGCGCGGGAGATTCTGGCCTTCGACATCGAATCGTTCCTCAAGCGGCTCGGCCTCGACCAGGCGCTGACCATGGGCCGTCGAAACGGGCTGGCGAGCATGATCCAGCGGATCCGCAGCTATGCCCAGGCGATGGCGAGCGCCGAGCCGGCTGTCGCCAAGTCGCCCAGCGAGGTCACGTGAGCGACGACTACCGATACCCATTTTCATTGGTCAGTCTTCCGGTGCTGTCCAATCCGCGGGAGAGTTTTCCCGCGCCGGATTCAGGGACCGCTCAAGCGGTCCAACCGGCGAAATCGGACAAAGCCCTCGACCCCGATCCCACCCGTTTTGTCGAACTTAAGCTGATCGAGGGAAAGGTGATCGAAGCCTTGCGGGAGGTGTACGACCCCGAGATCCCGCTGAACATTTACGAGCTCGGGCTGATCTACGACGTGAAGGTGGAAGACGATCATTCGGTGCAGATCAAGATGACGCTCACCGCCCCGGCGTGCCCCGTGGCCGGGTCGTTGCCCGGCGAGGTGGAGCGCAAGGTGGAAGCAATTCCCGAGGTGAAGAGCGCCAACGTCGAGTTGGTCTGGGAGCCGCCTTGGTCGCGAGATCGCATGTCTGAAGCGGCGCTCTTGCAGCTTGGGATGCTCTAACAGCACGCCGCTGAAATCTAAGTCCGCACGTCCGATTAGCCGAAATTGGATCAAGCTCGGTACTGAGGTGTCGAGTCTTGACCGTGGCATCGTCGTCTCGACCATGCTGACGACGCGACATTGGAGAGCACTTGGAAAACGAGCGGTCTCTTCAATCGACGGCGTCACACACGGGCGGGACGCCCGTGCCACCGGCGACGCTCGACAATGATGTCCACCTGACCGATCGTTCGCGCGGAACTCCGTTGCGCTATATGCCGCAACTGGACGGGTTGCGAGCGCTGGCGGTGCTGGCGGTCTGCTTCGAGCATTGGGAAATCGCCCAGCGCCGCTTCTTCCGCTGGATCGAATGGGGCCACCTCGGGGTCTGGCTCTTCTTCGTCCTCAGCGGCTTCCTCATCACCGACATTCTGCTCAAGGGCAAACGCCCGATCGAGGCCGACCAGCAATCGATCTGGGAGTCGGCGAAAACCTTCTACATCCGCCGATTTCTTCGCATCCTGCCAATCTATTACCTGACGCTTTTTGTCACCGCGTTTTTCATCCATGATGTCCGCCGGCTGTTTGTCTGGCACGTGACCTACACCACCGACTTCTGGACTGCGCTCCATCCCGGAGATTATCCCTACGGCATCCATTTCTGGACGCTGGCCATCGAGGAACAGTTTTACCTGGCGTGGCCCTGGATCATCCTGCTGACCCCCCGCCGCTGGCTCATCAAGGTCACTCTCGCTTCGCTTGCGCTTGGCGTGTCCTATCGCGCGCTCTTCCAAGCCGGAGCACTCGGCCACTCAAGCATCGCCGCTTTGGGCCTGCCCATTCTCGGGAACATCGACAAGTTCGCCTTCGGCGCGCTGCTGGCCGTTCTCACCCAAATGCCAGACCGCAATCATGCAAAACGGCTCGGTCGCTGGTGCTTATGGATCGGGTTCCCCGCGGTCTTGGCCATGGAGGCGCTCTACGCGAGAAACCCGTATTCGCGCGCCGCGGCCATGTTCAGCTCCGCCGTTGCCGGCTTGTTCTTCACGGGCGTGATCGCCGGCGCAGCGCAAGGTTTCCGTGGCCCGGTCGGCGCCATCCTGCAATCGCGCCCCCTGGTCTACCCCGGCAAGATCAGCTACGGGCTCTACCTGTTTCACCCCTTCGTGCCGCTGCTTTTCGTCGCGACACATCTGGCCGTGCCAGGGTCCGTCTGGGCCCGTTTTGTTCTCTACGCGATCGTGACAGTGCTGGTCGCGTCGGCCTCCTGGTATCTCCTCGAAGGCCCGCTCAACAGCCTGAAACGATTCTTCCCCTACTTATCGCGCGCGCCAGTCAGACCCGCCGCCCTCGGTTAACCGACGACCGTTTACCACGGATTTCGCAGATAGCGCGGATCGGAGAGAGATCATCATCACCCGCTCTTATCCGCGTTATCCGCGCAATCCGCGGTTTCATTCATTGTGCTCACCTAACTTGCCCGCTTCACCCTGCACGCGAAGCACTTATAGGCCTGCTGGCCCGAGAGGTTGTCGAAATAGCGGTCGTCGTGTGATGTCGATGATCCGGCCGGCCTTCAAATGCACCTTCAACCGACACAGCGAATTGCAGAACTGGCACGCGCTGTCCACCACTTTGTCGGCCTGCAGCGCATTGGAGTTTTTGGTGAGATCGAACGTAGGCGAGAGCTGCGTCGTGCCGGGAAAATGGTTCTCCGCGGCCAGCGCCCGCTCGGCGAGCGTCGGCCCGTGAAGCGCCGCCGCGCCGGCCGCGGCCCCTTTGAAGAAACTGCGCCGGCAAACTGCCTTGTCGCTGGAACTCATGAAGACCCTCACGATGTTTGAGAGTGTTAGTGGATGACCCACTTCGCCGTGGCGGCGATCAAGCCGGCGGCCGGAAGCGTGATGATCCAGGAGAGCGCGATTTCAAAGACTTTCTTCCACTTCACCGCGCCGGCATCATTTTTCAGCCCGGCCCCGATGATCGCGCCGGTCGAGACCTGTGTGGTGGAGACTGGGAGACCTTCCCAACACGCCATGCAGACCAACCCGGCGGTGGTCAGGCTTGCCGTCAGCGATTCCGGAAGCGGAAGCGGCGTCAGTTTGCGGGCCATCGTGTCCAGCACCTTTCGCCCGGAGATCAATCCACCTGCGGCCATGGCAAGGCTCACAATCGCAAAGCTGATGCTCATCCGGTGCGGAAACGCCAGCAGGGATAACGCGGCGATTTTCGGCGTATCGTTCCACCCGCGTGCAAAGCCGATGAGTCCTCCGCTGGCCCAATGAATGGCATTGGCGGCCGGCGAAACGCGGCGCGTTTGCACCTGCGACTCGGCGGTCGCTTCGATTACAGTCAGCCTGTCCGGCGCCCCAAGCGCCGCGGCTGCAACTACCAATTGCTCGACCCTGATCTGCCGCGTAACCGTTGCCCGCTTCACGATCCAGACGACCGGCCACGCGAGCAGATACACAATCGTCAGGCTCAAGACAGGGCTCAGCACCAGCGGCAAGACGAAGCCTTTCTCGAGGACCGACCATCTCACCTGATCCCTGCCGACGGACACCAGTCCCGCGCCGATCAGCGAGCCCATGATGGCATGCGTGGTGGAGACGGGAAGCCCGGTAAAAGTCGCCAGGATGACCCATCCGAAGGCGCCCAGCAGCACCGCGATGAAAAAGGTGACATCGAGGCCGCCGGTCCCTTGCGCGAATAGCCCGGTGCTGAAGCTTTTGAGCAGGCCGCCGGAATAGATGAAGGAAACGGCCGCGCCGATTGCCGTGGTGAGGGCCGCATAGAGCAGCGCCCGCCGCGGCGTGGCCGCCCCATAGCCGACGAGGGTGGCGACGCCTTTGGAGTTGTCATTCGATCCGTTGGCGTACGCGAGCAGCGCTACAAGAACCAACAGCAACACCGTCATCGCCTCTCCCGCTGCCCGTTGGACCGCCCCGCCGCGATTCCCGATCGCGCGGCAAAACGTCCGTAGATCCAATACTCTAATGAGTGATAGAGCGTTGTAGCGAGGTGTAGCGGATTCGGCAAGACCGCTCGGCTACTGCTGCCCCAGTTCCAGGCGGCAGCAGCCGAAATCGAGGATGTTCAACTTGGACTTGGAAGCCGAGCGGACCAGTTTCGGGTCGAGCGAGTAGAAAACAAACCGCCCCTTCTTTTGCCGCGCGACCAGGCCCGCCGCCTTGAGCAGCCGCAGGTGATGCGAGGCATTGGCGATCGCCACGTTCATCTCCCGGCAGATCTCCCCGACCGCGCGCGGGCCGCCCTGCAGGATCTGAATGATCTTCAGCCGCTCCGGGTCGGCAACGGCCCTGAGATATTCGGCGCACTGGGTCGATCGAAGTTGATCGCGCATCGTTCCATGACATTATGCCGAAAGCCGGTGATATGCCAACGGGCCTTGCCGGCACGAGACGGCCTACAATTGCAGGACTATGCCTTTTTCACCGATCCCCGAAATCCTGGAAGAACTGAAGGTCGGCAAGCCCATTGTGCTGGTCGATGACGAGGATCGCGAGAACGAGGGCGACATCGTCTATGCCGCCGAGAGGATCACCCCGCAGGCGATCAATTTCATGCTCGATTACAAGGGACTGATCTGCCTGGCCCTGACCGGCGAGCGCTGCGATGCCCTCCGCCTACATCCGCAAACCGAGCAAAACACCGCCCAACTCGGGACCGCGTTTATGGTCACCATCGATGCCCATCCGAAGTTCGGCGTGACTACCGGCGTGAGCGCCAAAGACCAATCGACCACCATTCAGGTGGCCGTCGCCGACGATGCCCAGCCGCAGGATTTGCTCCGCCCGGGCCATACCCATCCGCTGCGCGCCCGCGAGGGCGGCGTGCTGGTGCGGGCCGGGCAGACTGAGGGAAGCGTCGATCTGGCGCGACTGGCCGGTCTCAAGCCCGCCGCTGTCATCTGCGAAATCCTCGGCGAAGACGGCGAAGCGATGCGCCGCCCCGACCTGGAAATCTTCTGCCAGAAGCACGGCTTGAAGATGTGTACCATCGCGGAGCTGATTAGCTTCCGCCTGCGGCGTGAGCAGTTCGTCAAGCGGATCGAAAGCGTGACGCTGCCCACGCGATGGGGCGAGTTCCGCCTGCACGCATATCAGAGCGCCGTCGATCCCCAGCCGCATCTGGCCCTCTGCAAGGGTGGCATCGGGGAGATGGATTCGGCCGGCAACGTGATCGAAACCCCTGAGCCGGTCCTCGTCCGCGTCCACAGCGAGTGCCTGACCGGCGACGCATTCGGCTCCGGCCGCTGCGATTGCGGCTGGCAGCTCGACACCGCGATGGAGCGGATCGAGAAGCAAGGCAAAGGCGTGCTGCTCTACCTCCGCCAGGAGGGCCGCGGCATCGGCCTGAAAAACAAGCTGCACGCCTATGCCCTGCAGGAGCGCGGCCTCGATACCGTCGAGGCTAATCTGCACCTCGGTCTGCCGGTGGACAAGCGCGACTACGGCATCGGGAGCCAGATCCTCCGCGACCTGGGCCTGCGCAAAATCCGCATCATGACCAACAACCCCAAAAAGATTTACGGCATCGACGGATATGGCCTGAGCATCGTCGAAGCCGTCCCTCTCCGCGCCGACCCAGGCGAGCACAATCAGAAATACCTCCAAACAAAAAAAGAAAAGCTCGGGCATCGTCTGTAACGTCGAACCGGTGCGTTTCATTCTTTGTTTAGCGGGCTCGCTTGCGAGCCGTTTGCCGCGCGGACAGTGTCCCCCGCGCGTTCATCATTCCGCTGACTAAAAGCCTATAATCCCCCACATGTCACAGATGCGCGGATTCGGAATCCCCTTGCCCCGATGGGTCATTGATGACGAGGCCAAGTTCTCATACGTGATGCGTCAGCGTTCGCTGCATCGCATCCTCAATTTCACCGGCCGCACGATCGACGACGTGGTGAACAATCCGATCGCCAAGAATGAAGTCCTGGGCTATTACAAGCTCCACAAGTTCATCAACCGGCGCTCGGAGATCCGCGAGTTGGAACGACAATGGAACCCGATGTCCTGATGCGTCGGGGCAGCGCGTTCTAGTTGCTTCCGCTATTATCGCGGCGTTTCCCTTTTTCGTGGCACGGGCGTCCCGCCCGTGGACGGGTGCGGTTCGATACGGGCGCCGCGTCCGGAGTGCAAAACCAAGTGTCATCACTTGGCTTTTCCCAACGAACCTTGTTCCTGCCATTGTGCCATCCGCCCACGGGCGACGCCCGTGCCACGAATGACGTATGTGCCGTGCCGTCTTTACCGATTTGACGCGCCGCCCCCAACCGGCTAATCCATGCTCCATCGAACGGACTTGTAGGGGCGAACCTCGTGTTCTCCCCTGTCGCACTTACCAAGGTGAACGGGCGAACACGACGTTCGCCCCTGCCAAATGTCATACCTCGAACCCATCCTCCTGGGCGTCTACGGATTTCTGGGCGCGCAAGTCTGGTCCGGCTACGGGTTCGCCCTGACCGCCGGCCGGCGCAAGATGCTGCTGATGAAGCGGCCCCCCCAGCCGATCCCCGGCCCCCTGCCGCGCGTCACGATTCTGGTGCCGGCCAAGGATGAAGGCGAGCGCATTCGCGGCTGCATCGAGTCGTGCCTCAATCAGGATTATCCCGACCTCGAAGTCATCGCCATCGACGACCGCAGCACCGACAACACCGGTGCCGTGATGGACCAGATGGCCGCACAAAACCCGCGCCTTCGCGTCCTGCATGTGACCGAGCCTCCCGCCCAGGGCTGGACCGGCAAGAACAACGCGCTGCACCAGGGCTCGAAGATCGCGACTGGCGATTGGCTGCTGTTCGTCGATTCGGATGTCGTGCTTCAACCCGAAGCACTTGATGTGGGCATGGGCGTGGTTCGCCGCAAGCAGTTCGACATGCTTAGCCTGCTCCCGCGATTGGAAAGCCATTCGATTTGGGAGGCGATGCTGATCCCGCTCTCGGCCGCCGCGGCTTCGACGATGTATCTGATCGCGCTGAACAACAAGGGCCACCTACCCAAGCAGGCGTTTGCCAACGGCCAGTTCATGTTGATGAGCCGAGCTTCTTATGATGCGATCGGCGGGCACGTGACCGTCCGCGACCGCTACTGCGAGGACGTCGAGATCGCCCGCCTGATGAAGGTTCACGGCCTGCGCCCGCGCATTTCCTGGGGCAACGAATATTGCTCGGTGCGGATGTACAGCAGCCTGGCCGGCATCATCCGCGGCTGGAGCCGCATCTATTATGCGGCCCGCGTCGGCAGCCCGTGGCGCGTGCTGATGGCCCTCGCCTTTGTGCTTCTCTGCTGCTTCACCGTTTACCCCGCGCTGGCGTGGGGCATCTATCGCACGATCCATCCCACCGCCATGTGGCACGGCTGGCTCGGCCCGCTCTGGCTCCTGGCCGCCGTCCCGCATCTGGCGATCATGACCTTTTATCTCGGCCGCATGTACAAATGGAGCGGCAACTCGCGCATCAATGCGCTCTACTTCCCGGTTGCCGGCACGCTGCTCTGCTATACGTTCTTCCGCGCCTTGAAAATGTGCGTGACCAAGAAGGTGGAATGGCGCGGCACCGCGTATTCGCACACGATGCAGGAGATCAAAACCGCCGGTGTTTCGACAACTCCGTCGCCAGTGTAGGGGCACACGGCGTGTGCCCTGGGTTGTAGGGGCACACGGCGGTGTGCCCTAGGTGTGGGCACACGGTGGTGTGCCCTGGGTGTAGGGGCACACGGCGTGTGCCCTGGGCGTACGGCCGTACGCCCCTACGTCGAACGGGCACACGCCGTGTGCCCCTACAGCGATGCAATTGCTCACGGACCTCAACTCCCGCTTTGCGATACCCGGTGCGCTTCGGTTCGAATCCGGCGCGGGGAACTTGACGCGCGCCCTCATCACAACTCCCGACGCCGAGGCGCACGTCTATCTCCACGGCGCCCACGTCACGCACTACCAGCCGACCGGCCAATCCCCCGTCCTGTTCATGAGCCGCGAAAGTCACTTCGCGCCGGACAAACCCATCCGCGGCGGCATCCCCGTGATCTTCCCCTGGTTCGGCCCCCGCACCGGCGACGTGGCCGCCCCGGCGCACGGCTTCGCCCGTACGATGGAATGGTCGGTCGTGGAAACAAATCGCAGTGAATCGGCCGTCAGTCTTACTCTCTCGCTGAGTGCTTCAGACGCCACGCGCCGCTGGTTCCCCCACGATTTCGAGCTGCGCTACACGGTCACCGTCGGCCGCACGCTCGAACTCTCCCTTGAAGTTCGCAATCGCGCTGCGACCGAGTTTGCATTCGAAGAGGCGCTCCACACATATCTTGCCGTCTCCGATGTGCGGCAGGTCCGGATCGATGGCCTCGACGGCCGCACGTTCATCGACAAAACCGCCGCCCTGGCCCGCACCCGCCAGTCCGGCCCGATCCGCATCGAGCGGGAGACCGATCGGGTATATCTCGATACGCCTGACGAGGTCACGGTCGATGACGCTTCGAGTCCGGATGCGGTCACAAACGATATCGAAATGCGGCTTCTTGCCTCAATGATGCTCGACCGGCAATCGATCGACGACATTCTTTCGATTGTTGATTCCACTCGCTTTGGTGACCCGCGCCATCGAGCGGTCTTTGAAGTGCTGATTGACTTGCATCAAATGAATCGGCCGATTGACGCCGTGATTCTTCGCGACGAACTGGCCCGCCGCAATCTGCTCGACTTCGTTGGAGGAACTCTCCATCTGGCCGAAATCCTGAACGCCGTTCCATCGGCCGAGCGCGCCGTCGAATATGCTCGCTCGCTTCGCGACCCGCACTCACCGCGCCGCATCACCGTCAGCAAAACCGGCTCGCGCACGACGGTCGTCTGGAACCCCTGGATCGACAAAGCCAAAGCGATGCCCGATTTCGGCGACGACGAATGGCCGAACATGCTTTGCATCGAAACCGCCAACGCAGCGGATGATGCGGTGACCCTCGCGCCGGGGAAATCCCACGTGATGATCGCGCGGATCAATGCACAAAACACTTCCGAGGGCGCCTGAAGGCGATGGAATTGCATGCTTCTCGCACGGCCCGGGGACGGGCCGGCTCTCCGCAATCGGTTCCCCATTTCTCTTCCCGAACCTAAGTTGGTCACTCGTTTTCCGGGTCCTCGCGGTTTCGCCGGACTGGTCACTTTAGTGACCAGTTCCACCGCGCCGTGTTTGTTCCGCGTCATCGCGGAGACTACGTTTACCAAAAGATGAAAACGCGAATCCTCCTCGTTCGCCACGGTGCCACGGTTCTCAGCGCCGAGGACCGCTTCGCCGGGTCATCGGACGTGGACCTGTCCGACGAGGGGCGGGCACTGGCGCGCCGTCTGGCCGATCGTCTGGCGAAGGTGAAGATCGACGCCTTCTATTGCAGCGACATGAAGCGAACGGTGCAGACCGCGACGATCGTCGCGCAGCCGCACGGGCGCTCGCCGATTGGCGTGCCGGGGCTGCGGGAGATCGATCACGGCAAATGGGAGCGGATGATTCACAAGGACGTGGAGAAGCAGTTTCCCGAGGAGTACGCGGCGTGGTCGGCCGATCCGTTCAACATCGCGCCGCCCGGCGGCGAGACCGGGCTGCACGTTTTATCGCGGGCCATGCCTGCGCTGCTCAAGATCGTCGCGGATCAGCCCGGGCAGACGGTGCTGGTGGTTGCCCACAAGGCGACCAATCGCCTGCTGTTGTGCGGGCTATTGGGGATCGACCCGCGCGAGTATCGCCAGCGCCTGACGCAGGATCTGGCGTGCTTGAATGTCCTTCAATTCAGGGACGCGACGCACGCCGAGGTCGAGGTGATGAACGACACCTCGCACTGTGCGCCGATTGCGTGATCCCCCCTCGCCCTCCCAAATGCGGGTACATGCGATTGCCCGGCCGCAGAGGTATCATCCGCTCGTGCGGATCAACTTTAAATGGGAGCGAATCAAGCCGATGCTCCGCCAGGGCTGGCGCGAGTACAAGCAGCGCGACATGCGCTGGTCGTACCTGGTGATCGGCGTCCTGATCGTCTGCGGCATCATCGTGAATCTCCTTCTGGCGCACGGCTGGACGGTCTGGCCCTTCGTGTTCGCGGCGGGGCTGCTGCTGATGCTGCACGAGGCGGTCGATCGCAACGGGCAGGGCGTCCCGCCGCTGTACGCCTATGCGCTGCTGGGCTCGGCGATCACCTTTTGGATGCTGGTGGTAGTGGTGCTCAAGGCGGTGAATCCGATCGTGCTGCTGCTGGGGTTTCTCGGCCTTTGCTACTACGCCGCCCTCGGCTATCAAAAGCAACTCGACCGTGTGCGCCTCGTCGCATCGCGCCGGGCCGACGGATGCTGTATTCACTGCGGATATCCTGCCGATCCGCGGCGGGTTTACTGCTCCCACTGCGGCGAGGAGCCCGATCCCGATACCTCCCGCCTGGGCCGCATCGCGACCAGCGAGCGTTCGACCAGCGACAAGGCCCGCACCCGGGCGGCACTCACGCCTCCAGCGCCAACGGCATCGGCCAAGGCCAAGGAGCAGGCGTTGCTATCACGCAGGCATAGTCGTGGCGGCCGAAAAAAATAAGCCCGACCTGCCCTGTCTCTTCGCACCCTCGTGGCACGGGCGAGGATTGAGACAGCGCAGCTCCGACCGAGTTTCTGAATAGAACTTCAACACGACACACATGCTTCAAACGATTTCATGGACCGGCCAGGCCGTTCGACTGCTGGACCAGACGCGGCTTCCCACCGAGACCGTTTATGTCGACATCACCGACGAGCGCCAAATGTGGGATGCGATCAAGCGGCTGGTCGTCCGCGGCGCACCCGCCATTGGCGTGGCTGCCGCGTTCGGGGTGTATCTGGGAGTTCGCAACGTCTCCGATCCGGCGGAATTTCCAACGAAGCTGAAGGACGTCTGCGACTACCTGGGCACCAGCCGTCCGACCGCGATCAACCTTTTCTGGGCGATCAACCGCATCCAAAAACATGCCGCGGCCCAACCGGATTATCCCGTCCCCTCCTCCGATGGCGTCAGGCGGATCAAGCAAGGCATCCTCGATGAAGCCTTGAAGATGCTCGACGAAGACAACGATGTCTGCCGGGCGATTGGAAGGCACGGGGCGAAACTGCTGGCGGAAATGTCCACGGGCCGCGACCGGATCGACCTGCTGACGCATTGCAATGCCGGCGGCCTTGCCACCGTTCAATATGGCACCGCCCTGGCGCCGATTTACATCGGCGCCAAGCAGGGGATGAAGTTTCACGTCTTTGCCGATGAGACGCGCCCGCTGCTGCAAGGCAGCCGGATCACCGCGTATGAGCTCCAGCAGAACGGAATCCCCGTCACTGTCATCTGCGACGGCATGGCCGCGACGGTCATGTCGCAGGGCAAGGTTGGCGCCGTGATCGTCGGAACCGATAGGGTGGCCGCCAACGGCGACGTCGCCAACAAAATCGGCACGCTGGGCGTGGCGATCCTCGCCAAACACTATCGGATCCCATTCCTCGTCGCCGCCCCGACCAGCAGCATCGATCTTTCGCTGGCAAGCGGCGCGCAGATCCCAATCGAGCAGCGCGCCGCCTCCGAGATTTCGTTCGGGCTCGGGAAGCAGACGACACCCACCAACGTGGAGATTTACAACCCGGCGTTCGACGTCACGCCCAGTGAATTGGTGAGCGCGATCATCACTGAGAATGGAGTGGCGCGAGCGCCTTACGAAAAGTCTCTCGCAACTATGTGTGAACCGCGCATTGGAACGATCTCACTCTCTCCCGGTACACCGGCCTTCGGCTCTGAGGCTCAGGCGGCGCTCAGTAACGAAACAAATACACCTCGAAAGCCTGCGGCGCGTAAGTGATATGCACCGCCGCCCGCGTCGGCGGGTTACCCGCCTGCACTTTGTCGGGAGAATCGCCGGTGGTATCCGAGACAAACGCCCGCACCTCGATCGGGGTGTCCGATTCAAAGGCCCGACCCGGGATGAATTTGCATCGGGCGTAGTTGGATGACTGCGCACACCAAAAAACCGTGGGCGTGATGATGCAGGAATCGAACCGGCAACGGTCCAGCTCATTCCAGTTGGCCCGCAAATGATGCATCATTTCCACTGGCTGTTCCTTGGTCGGCAGGCCGATCTCGGGAAATGTCACATCCGAAAAAGTGCAATCGGAAAACTTGAAGCCGTAATCGACGTGCGACAGGTCCTTGAAAGTCGATGAGCCGCGAATCAGGCAATGATCCAGCTCCCACTTGGAGGAAAGTCCCGTGCGGGAATAGTAAGCGCCCATCTTGCGGAACTTGCAGTTGTCGAAGATCGCATAATGAGCGGTGACGCTTCCGCCCAGAGCCTGATCCAGCTCGACGCCGCGGAAGATGGCGGGCCGGTCCGGCGGGCCGCTGATTTCCATGTGGCCGCCTCCCCTGCCGAAGAAGAGTTGTCCGCTGCGGATTTCGGCGCCGGGGCCAATGTTGATCGTATATTTCTTCGCCCCGTCGGCGGCCGACAGCTTGTCGGAGATCTGGTAAGGCCCGTCGGCCGCGGTAAAGCTGAGATTCCCCGGATACTTCTCATCGGCGCCAAAGAGATGCTTTGCTGTCGTCGCGCCGCCAGACAATACGGTGCCCGGGGTCGCGGGCGCAGGCACGCTTGCGATCGGTGTTTCCGGCGTCGCGGGCGTGCCGTCCGGCGATTGCTTGTTCAGCCAGCCGGCCATCGAACTGGCCAGTTCCGGCAGCGCGTCCAGCAGCTTGTCGCGAGGGACCGCGGTGCTCAGGCCGTTGATCACCCGGCCGGTCTCCACGTCCACCATCCGCAGGTTGAACAGCACCTTGTCTCCATCGGCGACATAACTGCCCACCACGATTTGCTGCACGTCCAGGGTCTTGCCGACCTGCGCCGCGTGGCTGGGTTCCGTCAAATCGACCCGCTGCGCCGCGGTCTGCGTGCCCAGCGCCAGCCGAACCTGGTCCGGCTCGGAGAGGAACATGCCGGGGATGGTCGAAAGCTTGGCCGTCAGCGAATCGGCGGCGGCTTTGCCGATCCAGCTATTCTGCGGATCAGGCTTGAGGCTCTCCAGGTTCATCACCGCCAGGAACGGCACCGGGTTGTAAACGGCATTCAGATATTCGTCATCATAAATTGCCACCGGCGACGTGGACGCATATTCCGGCGGGAGATAGCCCACCTGCGCGGGCACGTTCTGCGTCTGAAGGATGTTGATCTGGACCGAGAATTCCCGATTGGCCATCCACTCGGCCCACAGCGCTTCGTCAAAGTAATGACGGTGATGCCACGCCCACCGAGCCCGCAGGGCCACGGGCCAGTCGTAGGTCCAATAGATAAATTCCGAGCGAAACGGTCCGGCATGGATGCGCCGCCGGCGGCGGTATTCCTCAAAGCGATCCCTGAAGATGCGGCGATAAAATTCATCGACGCGCTCGCGCCGCCGGAGCGGATCGAACTCCTCGGGCTTCATGGAGCGGACGCGCTTGGCCTCAGCCGCGTTCGGGTCGATCTTGTACGATTTGCCCCCCGCTTTGAACTCCGGCTTGGGCGCTTTGCCCAGCCGATAGCGCGTCTTCTCCTCGGGCCTATTCTCCGGCCCCTTCTCCTTGGCCCCAATCACCGCAACCCCGCAGAGAAGGATCGACATCCAAACAATGATCGCCCGCATATGCACACTCCCCATGAAAGTAAACTTTTGCAGGAAGCTTGGAGACCTCGTTTAGCCGCCGCGGCCACGCGGCGTCTTTTTCTTCAGACAGGAAGAGCGGGCCTGGCGGCTCCGGCTAAACGAGGCGCAAGAGCGTCGCGCCGTCATTCCAACGTATTCCCACCATTGACGGCCAGCTTTTGCCCGGTGACGAAGTTGGCCGCGTCGGAGGCGAGAAACGCCACCGCCGCCGCGATATCGTCGGGCACGCCCATGCGTTTCATCGGCACTCCGGCCGCGTAGGCGTCCTTGGCGGATTGGGAGTCGGAGGTATGCCGCTCGGTGGGAATCCAGCCCGGCGAGACCTGATTCACCGTGATCTGCCACGGCGCCAATTCCCGCGCCCAGGATCGCGTCAGCCCGAGCTGCGCGCCCTTGGCCGAAACGTAGTTGGAAAACTCCGGCACGCCCAGCTCAAAAACCTCCGAGCCGATCTGGATGATCCGGCCGAACTTGCGCGACTTCATCTGCGGTAACACCGCCTGCACCAGCAGCAGCGGGCTTTTGACGAAAAACTCGAGTTGATCGAGGCATGCCCGCCAGGTCATCTCCTCGATCTTCAGATTCGGCTGCGGCCCCGTCGCATTCAACACCAGTGTATCGATCGGCCCGAGCTGCGATCCAATCGCATCGACCATTTGCCGAATCTGCTGCTCGTCGCGCACGTCGGCCTTGAACGTCGCGGCACGACCGCCGGCGCTGCGGATTTGGCCGGCCAGCGCCTCGGCCTTATCGGCGCTGCCGTGATAATTGATCGCCACCGCCGCGCCGCGCTCGGCCAGCCCGCGCGCGATCGCGGCGCCCAGGCCGCGGGATGCTCCAGTCACGAGGGCCACTCTCTTGGATAAATCGTGAGTCATTCGATGCCGCTGGATGGTAAGAGAAATTGCGTCGCGCTGACCGATCTCTCACAGTGTAACCCGACGACGAGCCCGAGAACAATTCGGGCCTTTCACTGAGGCATGGTGGGGTCGTCCCCTCACTTAACGAAACCCAAGGCGCGCGGTAACCTCAGCAGACTACGCAATTTTCACCCAGCCTTCCCCGGAGGAAACCCATGCGGCGACTGTCTCTCCCCCTCTTCATCACGGCCCTCACCGCATTCACTGCCGCGGCCCCTGCCGACACGATGCCCGAAGCCTCCTGGCACATTCTGGCCGCCGATTCCTCCACCCATCGCATTGCCGTCGTGAAAGCCGATGGAACCGTCCTCTGGCAACGAAAGATCGGCGACATCCACGACCTGCACCTGCTCCCCAACGGCAACATCCTCTTCCAGGACAGCATGACCCACCTCCTGGAAGTGACGCCCGGAACCGACGGCCAGCCGGACAAGGTCGTCTGGGAATACGACGCCGGGAAAATGAACGGCAACGAGGAGAAGAAAGTCCAGGTCCACTCCTTCCAGCGACTGCCTGATGGCAGCACGATGATTTGCGAATCGGGAATCGGCCGTCTTATCGAAGTGGATCACGACGGGAAGATCGTCCATCAGCTCAAGTTCAAGCTGAACCACCCCAGCGTCCACAGCGACACGCGACTGGCGAGAAAGCTGGACAACGGCCATTACCTCATCAGCCACGAGGCCGACGGCGCCGTGCGCGAATATGACGCCGACGGAAATGTCGTCTGGGAATACGATGTGCCGATGTTCGGCCGCGAGCCCGCCGGCGGGCACGGGCCCGAGGCCTTCGGCAATCACACCTTCAGCGCCCTTCGCCTGCCCACCGGCAACACCCTCATCGCCACCGGCAATGGCCACAGCCTCCTCGAAGTCACCCCCGAGAAGAACATTGTCTGGAGCCTCACCCAGGACGAGTTGCCCGGCATCCAACTCGCATGGGTCACCACGATCCAGCTCATGCCCAACGGCCACATCGTCTTCGGCAACTGCCACGCCACCGAAAAGAACCCGCAGATCATCGAGATCGACAAGGACAAGCACGTGATCTGGACTTACAAGGATTTCAAGACCTTCGGCAACGCACTGTCGAATTCCGAGATCCTGCCGGACGGCAGCGGGCCGAAGGGCTAAAACGATATTGAGCGGACCACTCGCACGATGCGTTTTACTTTTCTTCCGGCAGAGTCTCCGCAGCGACTAATATAAAGCGGGACCTTCCGATCCACGGGCATGTGCGAGCAGGATCGACGGGCGCATCATGCGGCCTCATACATGTCGTCGATATCCGGGCTTTTCTTGCCTCGTGTGACGTCAGTGGGATCTGGTGCCATTCGTTCCGGCAACCCGCCTCCAGTTACCACAAATCTATTCCGATCTCCGCGTCGTCGCCGACTGCGGCTTACGGACTGAACTTCTCCTTGTCGTCGCGCCAATGATCGACGCGATATTCGGCGTCGGGATGGCGGTGGTTTCGCCCATGCTCATGGCCTGGCGATATTGCCGGGGCGAGAGCACGTTGCGCGCCTCGCAATAGACGGCGTTCGCTTGAGCCACGTCATCAATGGCCGCGGGACACATCTGCAATTGAAGGTCGCGCTGAATGGCGGGCCGATCCGCAGCGTCGGCGGCGAGCCAGCGGGCGACGCCCTCGGGGATTGCCGCGTCGACGTCGGCGTAGTTGGCCGCGGGGCGAGAACGGCCCACCGCTGGCGGGTCAACCTGACTCTGTGGTTCTATGCCTTCCCGCGCTTGGCCGGCTGATATCCGGTGGTCAGTTCCCCGCCCTTGTGTCGCCACTTGGGCTCGCGGTTGACCGAGGCGTTGGTGAAGGCGCGCAAGGCGCGGATGGTGCGGCCGTAGACGCCCACGGCCTTGGTGGAAAGTTTGGCGCCCGGCGGCTCGTCCATGAAGGGCATGAATTTATCGGGGAAGCCCGGCATGGTGCAGCCGATGCAGATGCCGCCGACGTTGGGACATCCGCCGATGCCGGCCATCCAGCCGCGCTTGGGGACGTTGCAATTGACCACCGGGCCCCAGCAGCCGATTTTCACCAGGCACTTGGTGGAGCCGTATTCGTCGGCAAAGTCGCCCTGCTCGTAGTACCCGGCACGGTCGCAGCCTTCGTGGGCGGTGGCGCTAAACAGCCAGGTGGGACGCAATTGCTCGTCGAGAGGAATCATCGGCGCCAGGCCGGCAACCTGATACAGCAGATAGAGGAGCGTCTCCATAAAATTATCCGGCTGCACCGGGCAGCCGGGCACATTGACAATCGGCAGGCCGCCCTTTGACTTCCATTTCCAGCCGAGGTAATCGGCCAGGCCCATCGCACCGGTTGCATTTCCTTGCATCGCGTGAATGCCGCCGTACGTGGCGCAGGTGCCGCAAGCGACCACCGCCAGCGCCTTGGGCGCCAGGCGATCGATCCACTCGCAGGTCGTGATCGGCTGGCCGGTCTTGGGGTCGGTGCCCAACGCGGCCCAATAGCCTTCGCCATGGTTGATGGTCTCGTTTGGGATCGATCCCTCGATCACCAAGATAAACGGATCGAGCCGGCCCGCGTCGGCTTCGAACCAATACTTCATGAATTCGTCGCCCACTTCGTAGGCCAGCACCGGATTGTGAAGATGCACCTTCGGCAGACCGGGAATCGCCCCGAGCAAAACGTCTTCGATGCTCGGCTGAGTGGCAGCGGTGATCGAAACCGTATCCCCGTCACAGCCCAGGCCGGCGGTGATCCACAGGATGTGAATCTCCTTCACCGCCGACGGCTTCTGCGTCTTGCGGCCGTAGGGCCCATCGCTGCTCGTCCCTGAAGAGATGCCGGTATCGCTCATCCTGAACTCCTTTTTTCCCGCGCGAATCGAAGTCCCCAAGGTTCCCACCGCGATCGCCCTGGCGGAAGAGTGCATCAATTTCATGCCATTTTCCAGTTCAGATGGAGCAATATTTGATCGATGAATCAGCGGCGAAGGTGCGGTTCCTCCGTAAACGGGTTCGGGCATCTGATGGCCATGGAAGCATTGCTGAACAACCTGGATGAGTCGCAGGCGGTTGCCGTTCTCGAGCATCTGGCGAGCTTCGCCGGGCCGACGTTTGACCGGCTGCAGCGGGCATTGCAGGCCAAGGGCGTGCCTGCCATCAAGCCTACCGAAGCCGAAGCCGAAGCCGAAACGCTGCCGCAGGGGCGCCGGTGGCAGCCCGATCTGCGTTATCGATCGCTGGTGGAAAAGCTGCCGGTCGTCACCTTCATGGCCAGCCTGGATGACACCGTCCAGGAGCTCTACGTCAGCCCGCAAATTGAGACGCTGCTCGGATTCACCCAGGAGGAATGGCTCGATAATCCGGTCCTCTGGTTCCAGCAGTTGCACCCCGATGACCGCGATAAATGGGTGGAGGAATTTGCCCGCACGTGCGCCGAAGGCGCTAATTTCCGCGCCGAATATCGCTTGTTTGCGCGCGACGGGCACATCGTCTGGGTTCAGGGCGAGTGCCAGCTCATTCGGGACGACGACGGACGCCCGCTGTTCCTACAGGGCGTCGCGTTTGACATCACGCATCTGAAAAATGCCGCAAGCGCGCAGGAAGCCCGCCTTGCCGCCGAGGCGGCCAACAGCGCCAAGAGCGAATTCCTGGCCCGCATGAGCCACGAGATTCGCACGCCGCTCAACGGCGTCGTGGGAATGATCGACCTGCTGGCCGCCACCAGCATGACCGACATCCAGCAGCGCTACGCCCAGCTCGCCCGCGAGGCCGCCGGCTCCCTGCTATTGGTCATCAACGACATCCTCGATTTCTCGAAGATCGAAGCCGGCAAAGTGGAAGTCGAAACAATCGAGTTCGACTTGCACAAGATCATTGAGGACCTGACGCTGCTCCTGGCGCCGGTGGCGGCCAAGAAAAAGCTCAGCATCGCCTCGTTCATCCGCCCCGCCGTCCCGCGCCGCCTGATCGGCGACCCGAGTCGCGTCCGGCAGGTGCTGACCAATCTCATCACCAACGCCATCAAATTCACCGACCGCGGCAGAGTCAGCATTCGCGCGTCTCAGCTCGACAACGACGGCGATGATGCAGCGCGGGTGCGCATCGAGGTGCAGGACACCGGAATCGGAATCCCCGCCGACCGGCTCGACCGCCTGTTCCAGAGCTTCTCACAGGTGGATACCTCCACCACGCGAAAGTTCGGCGGGACGGGCCTGGGCCTGGTCATCTGCAAAAGGCTCGTCGAGCTGATGGGCGGCCAGATCGGCATCGACAGCCACGTCGGCCAGGGAACCACGTTCTGGTTCACCTTGAAGCTGGGCCGTTGCGTCGAGGCGTCTCCGCTGGACGCGCCCGCCCAAACGCTGCGATCGGCCCGCGTGCTGGCCATCGAGCCGGATCCGCGCGAACAGCAGGTCCTGGCCGAGCAGTTCGAAGCCCTGCTCTCCGCACCGGCAGTGATCGTCAGCGACGCCGAGGCGCTTGCGGCCATGCGCAAGGCCGCCGCGGAGGGAAACCCTTTCAACGTCGCGATGATTCCGTTCGGCCCCGAGGGCGCGGCGCTGGCCGCGACGATGCGGGAGGACGCGGCGCTGCGGGACACGAAGCTGATTGCCGTCACACCGCTCGACGATCGCACCGAAACCGCCGCCGTCCTGCAAGCCGGATACTGCGCCCGGCTACAGCGCCCGCTGACCCAATCCCAGCTCATCGACGTGATCGCGGGAACGGCGCTGGGCGGCCCGGCCGCCAAGCCGGCAGCCCCTGCCGGAACGGCTTCACCCGATCTCTCGCTCAAAGGCCTGCACGTACTGGTCGCCGAAGACAACGAGATGAACCAGTTCGTGACGGAGCAGACGCTTCTGCGCGTCGGCTGCACCTGCGAGATCGTCTGCGACGGCGCGATGGCGATTGATGCGGTCGGCAAGAAGCAGTATGCCGCGGTACTGATGGACTGCCAGATGCCCGGCGTGGACGGGCTCGAGGCCACCCGCCGCATCCGTGCCCGCGAAGCTGCGACGGGAGGGCGGCGCATCCCGATCATCGCGCTGACCGCTGAGGCGATTTCGGGCGACCGCGAAAAGTGCATCGCCGCCGGCATGGACGGATATGTCAGCAAACCGATCAACGCCTCGGATCTGTTTGCCGCGCTGGCGGCAATCGCCGGGCCGAAGAGCGGCGCAGAAACCGCGGCACAGGGCAAATCATCCGCAGCCCCGACCGCCCCCGCGCCGTATCCCGCCGCGCCCGGCGACCCTGCCGTCCCCATCGATACCGACGCGCTGATGGTCCGCTGCTTGCAGGACGTGGGATTTGCAAAAAGCCTTTTGGAGAAATTCGGCAAGCGCGCCATCGACGACCTGGCCCGGCTTCGCGCCGGGGTCGCATCCGGCGATGCCGCCGGTGCCGAGCGATTGGCGCACAACTTCAAAGCCGTCGCCGCTCACGTCTCAGCGGAAAAGTTGCGCGCCATCGCCTTCGAGATCGAGAAAGCCGGCGCTCGACGCGATCTCCAATTCATCGAGCAGCAACTGAGCAATCTGGACGATGAGGTGCGGCGATGCGCCTCGTATATCCCGCAAGCGATTGAGAACATCGCCGCCGCAAACCCATCGAATTCCCCGTCCAATTCCGTGATGTCGCAAACGAGGTAACCATGCAGGTTTTGATCGTCGATGACGATGATTTTGCCCTGAGCGTCGTCGAGAACATCATGATGCGCCTCGGCTATTCCACCGTCACGGCGCAAAACGGCCTCGAGGCGATGGAGGTCCTTCGCACCAGCGAGATCCGCCTGGTCATCACCGATTGGGACATGCCGGAAATGAACGGCGTCGAATTCTGCCGCGCCGTGCGCCGGGAGGACCTGGCCGGATACGTCTACGTCATCATGCTCACCGGCCGCGAGGGCTCGCAGCAGCGCATGCAGGGCCTCTGCGCCGGCGCGGACGATTTTCTGAACAAGCCGCTGGACCCCGACGAGCTGCTGGTCTGCCTCAAGACCGCCGAGCGCATCCTCGCGCTCGAGACGCGCGACCTGGCCCTGTTCGCCCTGGCCAAGCTGGCCGAAAGCCGCGACTCCGAGACCGGCGCACACGTCGAGCGCGTGCAGAGCTATTCGCGGCTGATCGCCCGCAACCTCTCCGACGAAGTAAAAGCCCATCATGGCGTGGACGAGGATTACGTCCGCCTGCTCTACCAAACCAGCCCGCTGCACGACCTGGGCAAGGTCGGCATTCCCGACTCGATCCTGCTCAAGCCGGGCAAGCTGACCCCCGAAGAATTCAAGATCATGCAGACCCACACGGTGGTGGGCGCGCAGACGCTCGACGCGGCCCTCGCCCGTTTCCCCAACGCGCGGTTCCTGCAGCTCGCCCGCGAGATCGCGGCGACCCACCACGAGCGATTTGACGGCTCAGGGTATCCCCGCGGATTGGCCGGGGAGCAGATCCCGTTGTGCGGGCGCATCGTCGCCGTTGCCGACGTCTACGACGCCCTGACCAGCCGCCGCGTCTACAAGGCCGCGATGGCGCATGAGCGCGCCAAGGAAATCATCCTTCGCGACCGCGGCAGCCACTTCGATCCCGAGGTGGTCAACGCGTTCCTCCGCGCCGAGCAACAGATCCTGGTCGTGCGCGAGCGGCTCAGCGATATCGTGCCTCAGCCGGCCGAGCCGACGAGCATCCCCGCGCCCCCGCCGCCCAGTCAGGCCGCGTCCAATCCCTGCACTATCCTCGTTGCCGACGATGATCCGCTCCTGCTGGCCAAGCTGGTGGAATTGCTCTCGGCCACTGGAGAGACGGTCATCTCGGCCGTCGACGGCGAAGACGCCACGCGCCTGCTCTTCGAGCGCGCCCCGCGCGTCGTGCTGTCCGATTGGGTAATGCCCAAGTCCGATGGCGTCGAGTTGTGCCGTCGCATCCGCGCCCGCGAAGGGGCCGACCCGATTCACTTCATCATGATGACAACGCATTCGGACAAAGGCCGGCTGCTCGAAGCCTACGACGCGGGGGTCGACGACTTTGTCGTCAAGCCGTTCGATCACGAGGAGCTTCTGGCCCGCGTGCGCGCCGGCATCCGCGCCGCCAAGCTGCACGACGACCTGGTCCGCCGGGCCAGCGGCTCGCAGGCGCTCAACGCCGAGCTGGCGACGCTCAACAGCCGCCTCGAGCGATTGGCCATCACCGACGAGCTGACCGGGCTGTTCAACCGCCGCCACGCGCTGGCCCGGCTGGGCGAGCAGTGGGAAATGTTCCAGCGCTACGGCCGGCCGCTCAGCGTCGCGATGATCGACATCGACCATTTCAAGAACATCAACGACACCCGCGGGCACGGCGTGGGAGACGCCATCCTGCGCCGCATCGCCGGCATCCTGCGCGATCAAACCCGCGGCACCGACGTCGTGTGTCGCGTGGGCGGCGAAGAGTTCCTCATCATCTTCCCCTCCCAGACCCTCGACGAAGCCGGCGTCTGCGCCGAGCGCTGCCGCAGCGCCGTCGCCAAGCACGTCTTCGACATCGGCGGCGTGGACATCACCGCCACCATCAGCATCGGGCTGGCTTCGCGCACCGGCGACATGAAGGAATACCCCGAGCTTCTTCAATGCGCCGACCAGGCCCTCTACGCCGCCAAGCATGGCGGCCGCAACCGCATCTGCCGCGCCGACGAGCCTGCCGCGGCTTCCAACCCCGCTGCGACTCCCGTCGCGCCCAGCACCACCGCCGCGCAACCCGAAGCAGCAAACCCTTCGCCCAATGAATCCCTCCGCGCCCCGATCGATCGATCGGCGGTGCTACTGCGTTGCAGCGGCGACGCCGCCTTCGCCCTGGCCGTCACCGAACGCTTCCGCTCCCAGGCCCCCGGCGAGCTCGCCAAAATCCAATCCGCCCTTTCATCCGCTGACGCCGACGCCCTGCGCCGCACCGCCCACAGCCTCAAGAGCATGTGCGCCTACGTCTCGGCCGACAGCGCCGCCAAGCTCGCCTCGCAAATCGAGCAGCTCGCCACGAGCAATCAATTGCCCGCTGTCGCCCCGCTTCTCGCGCAGCTCCGGTCTGAAATCGACCGCGCGATCCAATGGCTTTCCACCGACCCCCAACCGGCCGCACGCTGCGCTTAATGCGGATCGCTTACTCGCCCGACGCGCCCGGCAAGCGGGGCGGGTAGGCTCAGAGTCGGCCGAATAGTCGGAAACCACCAATTGGCTGGCATCAGGATCGACTTCGCCTTTGCTCAAAACCCGCCCAAAGTAGCTTTAGTTCTCAACCGATATCAACCGGTAGGCCGCTGCGCGGTCGCAGGCCGTGGAAATCGGTCTGGGATGCACTTAGGTGCGACCAAAGCGCTTGCCGCGGGGCCTGCTGGAAGGGAACGGAAAGCAACTATGTCCACCGCGGCTGTTCAGTCGGGGTTGCAGCTTTACCTGCGTCAGATCAACGAGTGCCGTCTGCTCACCGCGGACGAGGAAAAGGCACTGGCGCGTCGGATCATTCATCAGAACGATCCCGAGGCGCGCGAGCGCATGGTTCGATCGAACCTGCGGCTCGTGGTCAACATCGCCAAGCACTACATGAACCGCGGCCTGAGCCTTCCCGACCTGATCGAGGAAGGGAACATCGGGCTGCTCAAGGCGGTCGAAGGATTCGATCCCGAGAACGGCTGCCGCTTCAGCACCTACGCCTCGTGGTGGATCAAACAGGGCATCAAGCGGGCGTTGATTAACAGCGTCCAGCCGATCCACATCCCGGCCTACATGGTCGAGATGATGAGCAAGCTGAAGATCGCCATGCGCGAGCTGGAGGATCGCCTCGATCGCATGCCGACCACCGACGAGCTGTCGGCCCACATGAAGCTCTCGCCCAAGAAGCTCAAGATCATCCGCAAGGCAGTCAAGGCCTACGGCGCCCCCACCCAGTCCGGCTCCGACGACGGCGAGCTGACGATCAACGAGCTGGTCTCCGACACTAACAACCCGCCGCCTGACATCCAGGTAAGCGACAACGACGAGCTGCGCCAGCTCGGGGAGCTGCTCGAGGGAATCGACGATCGTGCCGCCAAGATCCTCAAGCTCCGTTACGGGCTGGAAGGCGAGGACCCGATGACTCTCAAAGAGATCGGCCTTCGCATCGGCCTGACCCGCGAGCGCGTCCGGCAAATCGAGCACGAGGCCCTGAGC
>Ga0182024_10005768_pt1 | contig 27535 bp, 23 predicted proteins | sample P32metaG_FD_120480 | JGI IMG/M metagenome (GOLD analysis project Ga0182024, IMG submission 120480) | Permafrost microbial communities from Stordalen Mire, Sweden - P3-2 metaG (Illumina Assembly) | ecosystem: Environmental > Terrestrial > Soil > Wetlands > Permafrost | place: Sweden: Stordalen...
CGATCGCCGAACTCATGCGCCGCGAGATCAATCCTCGCCTGGCTGGATCGCACGGGCGTCGTCGCCGCCGCTTGTCAACGCCGGTCCAGCGTAATCCAGGCGCTACACGAATTTATCAACAACCGGCGGCGCGCGTCGGCCGGCCGACGATCGGCTCGGAGGCGCGGGTTCACGTGCAGACGATGATCGCTCAAGAAACGCGGGATATTCTTGTAAAACACGGCGTCACGCTCGCCGACGTCTTTGACGATTGCGTCCGAAGGCTTTCGCGTGTGTCCTGACGACGACGAGGCGGTAAGCGCAGAGAGGCGCCGGCCGTCCGCCGGACGCCCAAAGTCGGGACGCCCGAAGCGTGTCCGCATTACGACGACGATAGAACCGTCCAAACTCGCGGTCCTTCGTGAACACGCGCGTCGCGAGAAGAAGTCTCTCGGACAGCTCGCTGATGAGTACGTCGCCGAGCGTTTCGTTGCACCTGAGGTGCCGCCGGAATGATCGCTCAGCATGCCACACATGATCCCGCGTTCTCAAGGGACTGCCCGTGCTGCTCGCCCCTGACGCCCTGGCGCTCGCGAGATCGCGAGAGCCATACGCGTCATTGAGCCGTCGGATTATGCGTCGTGCTCGAGCATGCATCGGATAAACAGCACCTAAACCAGGGCCGAATCGCTCCATGTGTGGAGCAGCAGCTTAATGGCTTTCTGTTCAAACTGCGGGGGGTTATTACCGGATACGGCGCGCTTCTGCCCTTCGTGCGGCGCAGCTTCCGAAACCATTGCGGCGGAGGTTCAAGCGTCGCGTCCGAGCTCGACGCCTACGCCTTCGCGCAATCCTAACGCAGGTTGCGGCAAAGCATTCTTGTGGGTCGGTGGCTGTATTGTGTTATTGATGGCGGGTTGCGTCGGGGTTATGATGATAGGGAGCAACGCTACGGAGGCCGTCCACAGGGCGCAGCTTCGGTCCCACAAGGCGGCTGCTAAATCGGCGAATCACGACCTAAAGGCAGGCGATAACTTTAGGGCGGATGCTATGACGCTAAATGCTACGTACCCCGGACTCGTTCTGGCAGCATCTATGATTGGTAAGGCATACTGTGTCGGTTCTGTTGACCAGGGCGTTTGCAACGGCACACTCCACGCAGCGGGGTGCGAAGCTATTGTTGACTCGGACGTTTGGGACGGTCTTCACGATAGCCAAAAGGATGCTTATCAGAAGTTTAGCGTTATGTGCGCGGCGCACTACCGCAAGGTATTTGGTACGATTCCGCGCTGCGGTATAGACTATATGTTCGAGGGCCGCATGGGCAACACACTCATCTATAACCCAATACAACCCGGTGAGCCTTGTTGAGTTATGAACGCGCTAGCTAAGAACAGATCACCGTCAGCCCCGAGGCGCTCAAACCGCTTGAAGCCTTCAATGCTGACAAACCGTACGCGCAGCAGATCAAGCCGTTTCAACTTCATCCTGAGCAGCCACCTCGCGCCATTCGGTCATCCGGACGACGCCGATCCGGAACGCTTTCATATCATCGCGCCTACGAAAGTGATCCGCGCAAATGGGCGAAGCTACCGTGGATCGATCAGTATTCTTGCAAGCAGTGCCGGACCAGCACGACGGTCGCGACGGGCACGCGGCAGATCGCGCGCGTCAAGACCTATGGCGAGGTGCTCGAAGAGTACGAGTTCCACGAAGAGGCGAAATCCGCCGATGCCAGCGGAGCGCCGCGCGAAAAGCAAACCGTAGGCCTGCTGAAGCGGCGGCTCGTGACGATTCGGGCCGCCGCACTTCATCGGCAAGGAATCGAACAAGCTCGAAGAGGTCGAGGAGAGCAGAGCGTTTCGGATGCTGCTGACGTGTACACCGAGTATCCCGATCCACGTCGCCGTGAGTGGGCTTTACATATATTGGGAACGCTCCGGAGTATCCCATTGCAAGCGCTCCAACGGCTTAGCGACTTGGACAGACGCTCCTTGCAGCGAATACGCGGCGGCCAGAGGCCTCGCAAAAAGAACTGTGCCATCCTGAAGGACATCGCTGAAAGCTTTGCGGGGTTAGATTCGCTTGATACAGATTCGGCGATTCATTTCGACGGCATTTAGGACCCTGCGAAGCGGCTAATGAGTCGGTCTCCCATGACGAGGAGAGTCCCATTTCAAGCTGATCGGCAGGAGCATGCCCGGCTGGTTCCAGTATGAAACGAAGCAGTGACTTCTCGTTTTGCCGCACCGGGTGCGATAATGGGCGCCCTCTTTCAAGTGCGTTACGCCTTAATTCTTTTTTATAAGGCCGCGCAAGACGACCCGACTGCGTCGATTCGCGTCGAGGGTCTCGACGACGTCGAGGTAAAACGAGCCTCTGGTCGCGATCTTATCCAGACGAAACACCATCAATCGATTGCGTCCATTACCGACCACAGTACCGACCTCTGGAAGACTCTCCGAATCTGGTCCGATACAGTCCTGGCAGACCCCAGCCAGCTGCAAAGCACAATCTTCGCGCTCGTCACGACAGCGGCGCATCCTAAAAGCGGCCCACTTCGAAGCCTGTCACACGCTGGGGCCATCTCGTTTGAGGAAGCGCGGACCATCGCAGACAGATTATCCGCGATCGCTCGAATAGGTGGCAACAAGACGAATCAAGCCGGCTACGATGCATTTCTCAAGCTTTCTGCTGGCGATCGAGCACGACTCGTCACACGTATAAGACTGCTCGACTCAGCCATTCATAATGTCGATATTGCAGATCAGCTAGAGCGACTGCTCCGTGGCGCAGTCACTGGTGAGCCACAGTTGAAGGCGCTTGTACGCCGCTTGGAGGGATGGTGGAACGCGCGCATCGCAATAAACCTCACGGATTCCAAAGACGAGATCATCGCACAGGAATTATACTCCGAAATCCGCGACATAGCCGATTCCTTAGGTCCTGAGTCACTTCCACAAGTCGAAGACATAGAACCGTTCAAGGCTTTGACCTCCGCTGCGGAGCGCCTAACCTATGTGCGTCAGTTGCGTTTACTCAAGTACGGCGATACGGTAGTCCTCAGGGCGATGACCGACTATGTGCGGGCGCAGCGGCATATCTCCGAATGGATGCGCGAGCAACTGCTATTTGTAGTCGAGTTATCGCGCTACAAGAATAAACTCTGTGATGAGTGGCAACTGAGATTTGACCTGTTGGTCGATGACCTTCAGGACACCACAAGTTCGAAGCGACTGATCGACCGCGGAAAAGAACTTTTCGGGGCTATTATTGCGCAGGTGTTGCCCATACGGAGAGATTGGACAGACAGCTCGATCATGAGAGGTGTCTACCATGAACTGGCAGACCAGAAACAAGTTGGTTGGCATCCTAAATTTAAGGAACTGCTATGATCACCTTGACGCGATGGAGTGACCGACCGTCCGTAGTACAGAATCTCTTTAATCCGCCCTTTTGCGGACTACTTCTGTGGGAGGCACTTTGCGGCTACAACGATAGCGGTATGGATTACTCTCTTGCCTATCTGGTCTTACCCACCGTTTTACACCGCAGAATTAGGCATGCACTGCCAAGAACCACCAGAACGACACTCATAGATTGGGTTCAGCATCATCCTGAGTTTGCGCTTATGTTTCCCCACTTGACAGCTCGCATGGCGCCTTTCACAGCCGAGGGTCTTCTCTGGGCGGCAAACGCGGATGCGCTCATGTTTTCGAGCACGGACGCACGACTGATAAGCTTGCGCAAGCCACCGATCGCAGATGATATTCCTGACGATCGCATTTACGAGGTCAGTGATTGCGTCCATAAGGCGCGGTTCCTCGGAAAGTGGCTCGCCAAATCGGGATCGCCCGCTGTCGTGTTTTCAGTCTTGGGGATTCGACCCTAGTGCAGATAAAGCGCGTCGTCCTTTACAGTCACGATGGGAGAGTTCGCTCGCTAGATTTTAAGTTGGGTGCATTAAACATAGTTACGGGAAGAAAAGGCACAGGCAAGAGCGCGCTCATTAGGATAATCGAATACTGTCTAGGTTCGACAGAGTGTAACGTTCCCGAAGGTGTGATCCGCGAAAGTGTCTCGTGGTACGGCCTACTGCTGAGCTTCGCTGATGGCGAGATGTTCATTGCGCGGGCGGAGCCAAAACCTGGTAGCCGATCCAGTACTCACATTTTCGTTGATGTCGGGAAAAATCTTGAGCTACCGACCCAATCGACGCTAGAGCAGAACAGCAACACGGAAGCTCTTGTAAACCTGCTAAGCTCTCGTCTCGGGATCGCAAACATCGAAACCCAAAGGGACAGCCGTAGTACGCAGAACCAGTTCAAAATAACGATTGCGCACGCTCTATTCTTCACGTTTCAGCGGCAGGATGAAATTGCCAAGCCAACCCTATTGTTTCACAGGCAAGACGAGGCTTTTGTGGATTCGCACATTCGGGATGTGCTTCCGTACTTCTTGGGAGCCATGACCGAAGACCGATTGCTGCTCGTGCAGCGTCTTCGTGCCGAACGTGCCAGCTTGCGTCAGCTAGAACGCGACTTCGCGCTTGTACAGCCACACCTACCCGACGATCCGAAAGCTGAAGCCTTACTGGAGGAGGCGATATCTGTCGGCCTTGCGCCTAGGAATGGTAGCGACAGCACACCTCTGGAGCGACTTAGAAGCCTTGACGTTGAAGCCGAGCCTACGTTAGATATCGACGGCCTCGAGCAGGAGCTAGAGAGGCGCCGAGACCAGCGAGACCATTTGCTAGCACAGCAGCGCGCGGCGCGCGGGCGCATCGAGAGGCTGAAGGCCCTCAATCGTGAGGAGGCAGGCTACGACAGCGAACTGGATTCGCAGCGGGCACGATTGCGTTCAATAGGCTTGCTGCCAGCGGATCGCAATCAGCATTGCCCACTCTGTGATCAAACGCTTTCAGGGCGATTGCCGACAGGTTCTGCAGTCCGAACTTCGATCGAACGCCTAACTTCGCAACTGGAGAACGTTACCGCGGCACGACCAAAAATCGAAGAGACAATAGCAGAATTGGAGGATCGCGCAGCAGGCCTACGGGAGAAGCTTCGCTCGAACCAAGAGACAATAAACACTGTAGAATGGCGAACCGCCCGGATGCGCGCCTATCGAGATGAGTTTGCAGCATCGGCGGTAGTTCGAGGGCGGATCCAATTTTTTCTGGAGAATCTTAGAGCCTCCGACACCCGGGCTGAGGACTTGGCGCAGCGCATCGAGGCGAGCCGGGCAACGGTAAAGGAGCTCGAAGAAGAACTTTCTCTGGACGCGATCGAAGAGAAAATGGACTCCATGCTTCGTTTTATCGAGGATGACATGAGCGAGTGGGCTCGTGAAATGGATTTGGAGTACACAACCCACGTCCGACTTGATCCCAAGCACCTCACCGTCGTAGCCGATACGCGTAACGGACCACTACCGCTCAGTCGAATGGGCAGCGGAGCCAACTGGGTAGGGTATCACGTCATCACGTACGCAGCCCTACATCGTTGGTTTGAACTTAATGACCGGCCGGTTCCACGGTTTATCGTCTTCGATCAGCCGACACAGTCGTTCTTTCCGCCCGACACTGACGACCCGGAGGCTTATGCCAATGACGACGATCGCACGAGGGTCGAAGCCCTGTTTCGCTTCTTTGCCAGTTTACCGGCTCGCCTGAATCATAAAGTTCAAATAATAGTAACTGACCATGCCCTTTTGAAAATGATCGAGTTTGAACAGGCGGTTCGAGAAAACTGGCACGTTGTGGAGGCGTTAGTACCCATCGACTGGCCCCGACGAGGCCCCACCGAAGGGCAACAGGCGACGTAAGCGCAGCACTCATTCCCGGCACGAAGCGGGAGCGCTAGGCGTTAACCCCTTGCTCCTGTTCGCGAGGTCTGTCCATGTCATCGAGCATTACCTCCAATTGTTGTAGAAGGTCAGCTTCACCTATGACGCCGGCACCTTCGAGTAGCAGAAATGCGGCCTGCTCGTCGCGAGCTTCTATTCCAAATTCTCGTAGCACGGCCTCATTCCACGGGTTGAGAGCTTCGCCGTCATAGTGGCGTGCCGCATTAGCGGCACACCAGAGGACTTTGCCAAAGCGAATCTCAGGCCTAATGATTGCTCCAAAGTTCACTCGCTCAAGTTCAGCCATACGAAGACGCTCGCGCACGTAGGTGCGACCAACATTGTCGGACAGCAGCGCAATGCACGCCGCGATGGGATACATACCAACTTGCTGCATTTTATCGAATTCTTGGCGCAACTCGTCGTTATTAAAGATCAACTCTCTTGCCATTTGCTGACGCCATGCGATGCCTCGTCGGCGCCAGTCGTCATACGCCTGAAACAGCGGCGTCAAGGCAATACGCGCATGACTAATGAGATGCGCCCGGGTCATCATGCGACCATAGATCATGAGTTAGATAGAGCTTTACCACTAACGTAAGCAACACCCCCGCGCCTCTGCCCCGCGCCCGCCACCGCGCCCGCGAGGGCCGCATCGCGCTAGGGGCTTAGCGGCTTCGATCGGCGCGCGCAGTTCGCATTGCAGCGGAGCATGCCTCGCAGCGCGGCGGCTAGGCATCGCAGCAGCCTCGCAGTCTTACCTTAAAATTAGCGGTTTAGATCGCGGCGGCTTGGACGCTTAGAGCCAGGCGACCGAGGGGGGCGGCGTTTTGGAGGGCTTCAAACCCGCAATGTTGCGTGACCATGGCACTTCTTGTATTTGCGCTGACCGCCCCCGTTGCCCGGGGGAGGCGTCAGAATCGCGCACGGTATCCGGTATCCCGCCTGCGAGGAGTGCGCGTCGGGCGCGCTGCAGCCGCACGACTTGAAGCCGGCGACGGTGATGCCGCAGGTGGGCGTTCCTTTCGCGCCCGAGGTGCTCGCCGTTGTTTGATAGATCCTAGCCACGTCCGTCGAGGCGCGCAAGGACCGGCTTCCGGTCCTCACTGCGCTCCGGTCCACGCCTCTCCGCTTCGCTTCGTCCTTGCGCGCCTCGACGGACGTGGCTGCCCGGATCCATCAACGGCGAGCGCCTCGAGCGCGAAAGGAGAATCGACGATGTCTCAACTTTTTACGATCAAAGACGAACGAACTGTCTACTGCCGTGCGGCCATGAAAGCTAACGGCGGTGAATGGAACCCCGTGACGCGTGAGTGGATCTTCCACGACGCGAGCGATCACGCGAATGCCGCAGCCGAGCTGTACCGGGTGACGCGCCCCACCATTGGGATGCGCGAAGCGCTGCAGGCCATGGTGGCGGACGGCACAGGAGCCCTCGCGTGGGGCTTCGATCCAGCGGATAAGCCGCTTGCGATCGACGAGCTCGACCGCAGCGAGGCCTCCAAGCTTCTCGCTGCCGGCTACGCCGTGCGCCGCGTTCTCGGCGTCCATCCGCTCGACGATGTCGAGCAGCCCAACGATGAGCCCGCAACCTTCGACTCGTCCGAGTTCGAAGCGCGCGAGCAAGCGCGCCGGCGACGTCGGCGGAACGCCGCATAACAGCGGCTCAGCACAACAAACGTTCAGGAGAGCTCGCCAGACCGGCGGGCTCTTCACTTTCTATACCGTCGGAGATGTCTCAATGATTACGACATTCCAAGACCTCACAAGCGACGGCACTGAGCCGCGCTCGCGCAACCGGCTGACGACGCGATCGCTACGCGACGATGAAATCCGCGCCATCGCGGATGCAAACTACCGCGGCGATAATCCGCTGCGATTTGACTGCGTCAGGCTGGCGGCCCTCATGTTTGAGCGTGCGGGCTACAGCATCAGCCTCTCGCGGGAAGTTAGCCCGCTGGCAGTTCCGCCGCAACCGATCGTCGTCGGCAACCTGGTCGTCGATGTGATGCATCGCACCGTGCGCTTCGGCGGCCGCGAGCTCGACCTGAAGCCGCGCGAGTTTGGTCTGCTCGAAATCCTCGCACGCCATCCCGGCCAGGTTTTCTCTCGCGCGCACCTCCTCGATTGCGTCTGGCCGCGCGACTATGACGGCGACGAGCGCACCGTCGACGTCCACATCGCTCGCCTCCGCCGCAGCCTCGGTGCGCGGCTTATCCTGACCGTTCACGGCGCCGGCTACAAGCTGGCCGCGCCATGTGCAAACCTCGCCGCTTAAAAAAAGCACTTGCCATAGAGCCATGCTGCGGCGCTCGATCACGGGCGCCGCGGCATTTCTCACATCCTAACACCAGAAACAGGAGACAACCATGTCACGAAACCGCAAATCCAACTCGAACGGCACCGCGCTGGCGACCGTCGAGCCGCCCGCGCTGTCGACGATCAGTCGTTCCGAAGCGAACAAACTGCTCAAGCAGCGAGCCCAGGACCTCTACCACGAAGCGCGACCGGAACGGGAGGAGCGCATCCGCCAGTTCGAAACCGAGTACGGGCGCGCCGACCGGATCGACCACACGCTGCTGCGCGACCTCCAGCACCTGCAGACGCGCTTCGCCGCGATCGCCGCGCGTCAGTTCAAGTATGCTGCCGACAACTACGAGCCGAAGGTTTCGAAGTTCACTAAGCAGCTCGGCGAGATCATCGGCGAACTCAGCTCGCATCTCGCGACCGAGCGCGCCTTGGAACTGTTCGCGCCAATCGAGGAACGAGACTTCGTCGGAGCCGGCGGCACGATCGGTCGCAAGGGCCTCGACGAGTCGATCTTAGGCGACTACAAGGTCGTCGACGATCCGCTCGGCCCGAAGAACGTGACGCCGACGCCGATCTACCGAGACGCGGACGAAGTCTGCCTTCACGGCGACGTCGAGCCGTACGAGGATGATCCGTCGCGCGGCGCCTGCGCCGAGTGCGGCGAGGAGTTCGACCTCGCGACCGCCGGCAATACCGAGGACACGTGACGACGAACAAGGCGGTCGCGGTGCAGAGCCGAGACCGCCTCACCGGCATTAGCGCAGGGTTTCTCCATGCTGCGCGCGAGCTCGCGATTCGGCGCGCCGCGCGTGATGCTCACCGCAGCGAGTGCGAATCGGATGCGCTCGAATGCAATGTCTGCCGCGTGCACGCCACGCGCATCGCCGACGCGAAGGCGGCGCTTCGGAGCGGCACATTCTCGTAACGTCTCGTTAGCGGCCGCGCAACGCGACCGCTTCACTGACTCGTCTCGTCGAGTACCTGCGGCGGCTTGGCCTTGCCGAGGAGCCGCTCAAGGCCGTGACCGGAGAGCACCAGCCGCGTGCCGTCGATATGATAATCGACCAACGTGCTGCCGAGCTCTTCGGTGATCTTGAGCGTATTCGGGGCGATGATTTGATACTGGCCGGTCCACGTCATCGCCGAATGCCAGCCCGCAGCCGCGAATGCGTCGATTGCGCTGATCGTCACCGTGTCTTTCGGCAGGAACTCGATCGATACGATCGCGGGCCGCCTCGCGACAACACGATGGTTGACCCATTTCCCAAGCAGAGCATCCTCGCCCGATCCGTGCGTGCATCCGCCGAGAATCACAAGCGCCGCCGCGTAGCAATGCCCGTGCAGCTTCATGGCTTTTTCGTATCCGGCCGCTGCGCGGCGGCACCGCCGCTACGCGTTTGCGTAGGCTCACGTCGCGCGGCGTTTCTTCCGCCCTGTTTCTTCGCGTCCGGCGGCTGTTTGCGCTGGCGCTGCACGGCGAGGCGCAGCGTGTTCGTCTTGATGGGGTAGCCGCTCTCGCTTATCTGTTTGGCGATCTCGGCGTACGTGGCCCCGCGCTCTTGCGCTGCCCGAATCTTTCCTTCGATCCGCGAGACCAGCACGTCGAGCTCGCGGCGCGACGCGGGCTTCGGCGACATCGTATCGAGGCTATCCCCGATCTTTGCGATCAACTCATCCGACAGCATTTGTTGCCTCGTTGTTGCCATAATTCCTATCCATATGAAATGATTGACTTTCCTATGGAGGTTGTTATGATTCTAGCATGGCTCTTGCACCGGCGCACCAGGCAGGCAGCACGCCCCAACTCTTTTTCACGACGCAAGCCGGTGGCTGTACGGACAGCGCCTGCGGCGCCGTCCGCCCAGCCAAAAGCGGCAGGGTCGCGGGACCTTTGGTCCCGCTCAGCCTGCGCATGGACGGGGCCGGACCGGGGTCGCTTCGCTCAGCCCGGCCCGCCCCGAACGGAGCGCCGTGAGCGCAAAATCAGTGCGCACGCGTCGCCTCGAGATCCGCCTTACACCTGATGAGGTGAACTGGATCGTTTCAAGGGCGAGAGCACGTGGCTTGAGCCTTACCGACTATGTACGCTCCGCTGCACTGCGAGGTAGCGGTACTACGTTACTGGCCTGCCGTAGGCTACCGATCTACACAGCAATCCCGATCCGCCAGCTTACCGGCGTGGCGGCCGAGCTGCGCCGTCTGATTGCCCTTGCAGAGGCGACTCGCGCGATTCCCCAGGACGAGGTCCGCCAGTGTCTGGCTCAGGTAGTCACAGCCATTCGCGAGTTGGCCGCATGATTACGAAGTCCGTCCCTGCGCGCGCCCACACTCGGACCTTCGCCGTCGGCGTCGACTACATCACCGAACACACACACCAGCGCGCCGTTGCGGCCGCTGGCGCCACCTTCGAGGGCGGCGTCACGTATGCAAGTGCGCCGGAGAAGGCGGCATGGGTTCACCTGCGCGGCGTGACGTCGGTTGAAACGGCGGCGATCGAGATGGAAGCGGTCGCGGCCCTCTCGACCCGTTGCCGCGACCCGGTCTATCACCTAATCATGGCCTACGCGAAACACGAACGCCCTACGCGCGAGCAGGTCGTCAGCGACGCGGAGCGCCTCCTGAAAGCGATCGGAATGGATGACCACCAGTACGTGCTTGCCGCGCACAAAGACACCGATGACTTCCACGCGCACGTGATCGCGAACCGCGTCGGGCCGGATGGCCACGCCAACGACCTCTGGCGCGAGCGCATCGTCCGTGAGCGCGTCGGCGCGGAAATCGCAGCGGAGCGGGGGTGGGATATCGTTGCAGGGCGCCACAACCGCGACATCGTGCAGCGGATCGAGCGCCTCCACGATCTTCCAGCGGAGCCGGAACGGCGGCTCAGTGACGGCGCGTACCGCCGACTGCACGAGCGTGGCGAGCCGCCGTGGCAGGACATCGCACGGCCGTACATTCTCGATGCCGTGGATCGCGCACGAGATTGGAATGACCTACGCCAGCGCCTTGGCGCGCATGGAGTCGTTCTGAAGCTCGTCCGCCGCGGTGAGCGCGTCCAGGGTCTCGCATTTGCCGAGGGTTTCGATCGCGCCGCGCCGGGCTGCGCCGCGTCACGGATTGACGCGCGCTGCGCGATCTCTGCGCTTGAACGCCGCTTGGGTCCGTTCACGCCGTCACATGAGCCTGCTCCTAGCATTGCCCGCGGTACGCCATGGAATAACACGGTTCGTCCAACGATTCTTGAGGCAGTGGATGCGGCGAACTCCTGGGAAGATCTCCGAAAGCGACTGGATCAGCACGGCGTTGTTATCAAGCTCGTCCAACGCGGTGGTCGCGTGCAGGGTCTTGCATTTCTACAGGGCCGTCACCCCGATGCGCCAGGCTGTGGGGCGTCTCGCATCGACCCACGTTGCAAGAAGGCAGCGCTTGAGCAGCGGTTTGGTCCTTTCCCGCTAGATGAGCAGCAACGGCACGAGCAGAGCCGTGACGCAGCGGTTAACGGAGAAGCGCGTCAGCGCAATCATACACGCAATCGTGCGGAGCACGAGGCTGGCAGCGATCCCCGCTGGGCATTGCGTGAGGCCGGCCGGATTGCCGATCATGCTCGGATGCGCTCCGCGTATGCGGCCTACCGTGACCGCTTCTTTGCCGAACGCAATCGAACACTCGAGGCTCGCCGGAATGCAGCCTGGGAGCGTGAACGCGCGCAGCGTCAGCTGGAAGCGCGGCGCCGGCGCGAGGCGCGGCAGTTGTTGCGTGCCGTGGCGCGTCTGGGCGCACGTGGTTTCATGCCGCGTCAAGTGGCGTATTGGTCGATCGACGCCGTGATCGCACGCCGGAGAGCGCAAGAGCACGATGTTGCGCGCGTTCGCTGGGAGACAACGAAGATCGTATTGGCATCAGAGCGCTGGGTAGCGCGACAGGAGAAGATCATGGATTATCGCTCATTTGTCACCGGAAAGGCGCGCGTCGGTGACCCCGCCGCGCTACGCGTGGTCGACATGTTTTCGGCGCCGGGTCGCAACCAGGAGCGGACCGCGCCAAGCGCCGAGCCGCGTCGAGTGAGCTTCAACGAAGTGCGCGCACGTATTGAGGTTATCCGTGCGGAGGAGGAGGTGTGCTATGAGCGCTCGCGCGCGGAGCGCGCGGGCCTGCAGCACGTTGCGCAGCCGGCTGCACTCGACGATCTACTGGCAGTAGGGCGAAAGAGAATTCAGGAGCAGATCGTCAACGCCACGGAGTTCAGCGACGTAGAGCGCGCTCGACTCGCTCAACTTGCCCAAGAGAAGCGCTCATGGAATCCTCTCGCGCGAGCGGTAGCAGCAATAACTCAGGCCGAACTCCGCGATGCGCGTCGCTCGCGTTACGATTCCGCACTCGCTAAAGCGATGCGAGAATTTGAAGAGCGTGCCGTTCCGCAGATCGCCAAGCGCGTGGCTGCCGAAGAGCGCCAGTACCGCCAATTTGCCTCCACGTCGCTTGACCTTGAAGGGCAAATGCGTGACGCGCGTACCACCCTTCGCGACCGCATACCCCGGGTGGAGCAGCGAATGCATGTCCTTGAGCGCGCGGGGGTTTCGCAGCTCGAGGACTGCAATCCCAATGCGAATCTCAAGCAGCTTTCAGCCGCCATCGATCATCAGTATCGGGTCCTGCCAGAGGTTGTACGGCGCGACGTCGAGTATGGCATCCGCCGCGAGCAGCGTGACCGCGCTCGGTCGCGTGAATCGATATCGATGGGGGGCCGATAGTGCTTGGCTATATATATATCTTTGCCGTCGCCAAGCCGGTTTCAATGCGACGGCTTAGCGCGCTGTTTGTTCTTGGTCTTCTCTTGGCGACTCCTATTCTTGGCATTCTAAACGTGAGCAACGCGCTGCGCTACGCGTTATGGACCGCGACCGCGCTGACATTTGTCGTTTGGAGTATGCCGCTGCTGCGGATAGCGTATAGCACGTTCCGCAATCGCGCACTTACACTAGATGCACTACTTCCGGTCTCGGCGGTCGTTCAGTTGACATATTGGTTTGTGCTGGCATTCCTGCCTGTAGTCGCTATCGGAAAGCTCCTTTGCCCGACACAAGCCCTTCAAATCGCAGCGCTTCCGCGATTGGTTGCGATCGCCTGTCTCGCGGCGCTGGCGTTCCAGGGCTGGATGCTTTCCCTTGTATCAATGCGAAGGCACGTCAAACATCCTCGGCGCAGCCCCAGCAGCTGAGGGGCGATGAACACGCGCGGTGCGAATCCACTAGCCAGGGGACTAATGCGCTACTCATCCTGATCATTTCTATGTCGGAGCAACGACGATCGCCGAACCAAGTTGCCACCGACCTTTGTATGGCTCGAAGAAGCACTTGTTGCGACGGAGCGTCTGTCGAATGCGCTGCTCGCCTTGGCCGATGCCCAACGTTGGAAGGTCGGCTGCGAGTTCCCGAACGGTCATAGGGCTCTTCCGAGAACGCGCAAGCTTGTGCAGACATGCCCGCATGAGAACTGCATCGCGGGCGTCAGTGTTCGTAGGCTGCTCTCAGGACGGCGTAGGCGGAGCCATCGCGTCAAACCGTGCGATGCTTTCGTTGTACGGAACGGGAGCTGGTAAAGCCCCAAAACCGCACTGGCAGCTAAAACCAACCAAGCCTATGGTTAAATTGCCCCTGGGCCGGCATAATTGCCTTGACGCGGAGCAGAGGCTGGCTAAGTCGAAACCTCAACTCTCTACCTTTCGGCGTGGAGATCGACCTCGTGAATCAGCCAGAGACCGCGCACTCCTCTTCAAGAGACGGAGCCAGCCACACATTGCGGGCTGGTCTAACGCCGTACCACGTCTGCTATTTTGCCCACGAGCTTACCAAAAGGTCGGCAAGCGGCAGCATCGACCGTCTGGCGGGGGCGCTGGCGGACGCCCAGGTTGATCTCAATCCGCACCAAGTAGATGCAGCCCTCTTTGCGCTGAGCAACCCCCTTTCTCGCGGCGTCATCCTTGCCGACGAAGTTGGCCTTGGGAAAACCATCGAAGCCGGTCTGCTCCTGTCGCAGCGATGGGCGGAACGCCAGCGTCGGCTCCTAGTGATCGTTCCTGCGAATCTACGCAAGCAGTGGGCTCAAGAGATGGCCGACAAGTTTCATCTGCCGTCCGTGATCTTAGAATCCAAAAGCTTCAATCAAGCGATAAAGTCAGGCAACCTGAACCCGTTCGAGCAGCCAGTGCTGATAATTTGCTCGTACCACTTTGCTCGATCAAAGGATGTTTACGTCAAGCAAACTCGGTGGGATCTCATCGTTCTCGACGAGGCTCACCGTCTGCGCAACGTCTACAAACCGTCTAGTCGCATTGCGCAAAGCATCAAAAGTGCTATCGAACCCTATTCCAAAGTTCTCTTAACGGCAACGCCCTTGCAGAACTCCTTGCTGGAGTTATTCGGTCTCGTCAGTATCGTGGATGAGTTTGTGTTCGGTGACGTCAAGAGCTTCCGCTCGCAGTTCGTGCGCCCTGACGAGCACGAGTTCATTCGCCTCAAGGAGCGCCTAAATACCGTTTGCAAACGAACACTTCGGCGTCAAGTCCTTGAGTACGTAAAATACACGAATCGCCACGCTCTCGTTCAGGAGTTCGTTCCATTCGAAGAGGAAGAACGGCTTTACGAGCTCGTCTCCGCCTATCTGCAGCAGCCGACACTCTACGCCTTGCCGCCGAGCCAACGGCAGATGATGACCCTCATCCTCCGCAAACTCATTGCTTCTTCCACCTATGCAATATCGGGAACGCTTGACGGGCTCGTGCGAAAGCTAGAGGCGCTGGCACCAACGGCCGAACCGTCACGATCCGAAGACGTGTCCGTCCTGCCCGATGACGAGAACGACCTGCTCGACGAGTTAGACGAGTTAGAAGAAGAATGGAGCGACGACGAGACCGAGGGCCGAGCCGTTTCTTTGGCGCCTCCAACTGAAGAACAGTTAAGCGAGATTCGTGCGGAGACTGAACGACTCAGGGGGTTTGCTAACCTAGCGCGATCGATCGTAAAGAACTCAAAAGGCGAGGTCCTTCTCACGGCCCTTAGGCGTGGCTTTGACGCCGCGCAGAAAGCCCAAAGCCAGAATGGTGCATCAGCGCTCCAGCAAAAAGCTATAATCTTCACGGAGTCCAGGCGCACACAAGACTACTTGTTTCGCGTCCTTCAGACGACTGAATTCAAAGACAAGATCGTTCTCTTCAACGGCACAAACGCCGACGATCTTTCTAAAACGATTTACCGTCGGTGGGTAGAACGCCACGCAAATACGGATCGTATCAGCGGATCCCCTAGCGCCGACATGCGGGCCGCTTTGGTTGAATGCTTCCGCGATGATGCAGCGATCATGATTGCGACCGAAGCGGCAGCAGAAGGCGTGAACCTCCAGTTCTGCAACCTTGTCGTGAACTATGACCTACCGTGGAATCCTCAACGCATCGAACAACGGATTGGGCGGTGCCATCGTTATGGGCAAAAACATGATGTCGTTGTCGTAAACTTTCTTAACAAACAGAACGCCGCCGATGTGCGCGTCTACGAACTCCTCGACGAGAAATTCAAGCTTTTTAACGGTGTGTTTGGAGCAAGCGATGAGGTGCTTGGTGCGATTGAGTCGGGAGTAGACTTCGAAAAGCGGATTGCCACTATCTATCAGAAGTGCCGTACGCCTCAGCAGATCGAATTCGAGTTCAATCAGCTACGCACCGAGCTTGAGACTGAGATCGCCGGAGTGCAGGATGCGGCCCGCGAAAAACTCCTCGATAACTTCGATCAAGAAGTCGTCGAAAAGGTTCGGATCGAAAGTCGAGCTGCGCTCGATCACTTTAACCGCCGGCTCTGGGAGGTCACGCGTTTCTTGCTCGCGGAACACGCAGACTTCGACAACGAGAAATTCGCGTTTACGCTCCGCGACAATCCATTCCCTACCGAACTGATCCATCCAGGCCCTTATCGCCTTGGGAAGGGTGTCGAGGATGCGAATATCTACCGCGTCGGTCACCCATTGGCGCAGCGGCTGTTGGAAAGCGCAAAAGAGTTAGTCATGCCGGTCGCAGAAGTAACATTCGATCTTACCGGAAGCGGCAAGCGCATTTCTATCTTAGAGCCACTTCGCGGCAGTAGTGGTTGGCTAGCGGTACATCGCCTTAAAGTTCAAGCGCTTGAAATCGAAGAAGAGATTATCTTCGCTGCCATTACCGATCACGGCGCGCGGCTTGACACGGAACAATGTCGTCGGCTATTCGATCTGGACGCTCTTGTTGGCGCTTCGATGACTCCAGCAGCACGCGAAGCGGCGACTCTGCGCGATGCGGTCGAGCACGAACGCCGAACGATAACGGACGAGATGACTCGCCGCGACGGCACTTGGTTTGATAGCCAGATCGACAAAATGGAACACTGGGCTGAAGATCTACGTGCAACGCTGAAGGCTGAACTCGACGATGCCGAGGATGCACTGAAAGCGGCGCGAAGGGCGGCCCGAACCGCACCGACACTGCCGGAAAAGCTTGAACTGCAACGCGAGATTCGAAGGCTCGAAACCAAGCGTGACGACGCGTGGCGCGATTTCGACCGCTCGGGGCGTGATCTCGACTTAAAGAAGGAATCGCTTCTCGACGACATTGCGAAGCGGCTCGGGCAGGAAACGGACGAGCACCAACTCTTCACTGTGCGCTGGCACCTCGCGTAATTAGGGAACATTGGCATGATAGAAACCGAAAAACTGGATGCCGCATCGCTCGACATCGCGGCTGAGAAACGCAGCGAGTTATTGCGGCTTTTCCCCGAGGCAGCGGCAGAAGGTGGAAGAGTGGACGTCGAGCGGCTTCGTCTAGCCCTTGGTGAATCGATAGAGACTGGAAAGGAACGCTACGGCCTCAGCTGGCCTGGCAAGGCGGATTGCTTCAAGACGATTCAATCGCCGAGCATGGCGACGCTGCTCCCCGATCGCGAGAAGAGCGTCAACTTCGACACAACTGAGAACCTAATCATCGAGGGCGATAACCTCGAAGTGCTCAAGCTCCTCCAGAAGTCGTACCTCGGCAAGGTCAAGATGATCTACATCGATCCGCCGTACAACACCGGAAACGATTTCATCTATCCCGATGATTACAGCGAATCACTAGAAACCTATTTGCAGTACACGGGCCAGGCCGATGCGGAAGGCCGAAAGTTTGGCACAAACTCCGATACCCAAGGCCGCTTTCATTCGAAGTGGCTGAACATGATGTATCCGCGCCTTTATCTGGCGAGGAACTTGCTACGCGATGATGGCGTGATCTTCATCTCAATCGGTGAGTCGGAACTTGCTACACTGACGTTTATAAGCGACACTATTTTCGGAGAAGAGAATCGCTTGGGGATCGCGTGTCGTGTCGCCAAGAAAAGCAACAATAAAGGCGATCATTGGGCGCCAAACTTCGACTACATCGTGACCTATGCTCGCGACAGATCCTGCTGCTTACCGTTTCTTGGCGGCATTAACGTAAAGGCATACGATCAGATCGAAACTGAAGGCCCTCGCGCCGGCGAGCACTACCAGCTTGTCCGGTTGTACATGTCGACGATCGAAAATCAAAATCCGGAGCAGCGATTTTGGATAGAGTGCCCAGATGGGACTCACGTGATTCCGCCTGGATCGACTTTTCCTCCGGAACGCCCTAAGCTTGGCGATGGCATTTGGAGGTGGACGCGCACTAAATTCGAGGCCGAGAAAGAGCGAATTGTTATTAAGGAGGTTCGTTCGTCCAACTTACTCGATGATGAGCGAAAGCCGGCTCGTTGGAACGTATTCGCTAAGACTTATCTTAACGATGTTATCAAGAATGCAACATCAAAGCCGAACAATCTCGTCGAGTCGCATATAAATCAGATCGGTTCGCACGAGATGACGGAACTCGACATTCCGTTTGACTATCCCAAGCCATCGACGCTAATAAAGTTTCTCTGCGAAATTTGTCGAGTGCAGGGAAACGACATCGTGCTCGATTTTTTCGCAGGCTCGGGTACAACCGCGCAGGCTACTGTGGCTCTTAACGCGGAAGATGGTGCCGATAGACGGTTCATTTTGATACAGCTTCCGGAACCCACTGACCTGCCCGACTATCCGACTGTGGCAGACCTGTCCGAGGAGCGAGTTAGACGCGCTATGAGGAACGTACTGAAAAAGGAAAATGGGAAGCTCAACCTCGGCGGTGCAAAGCTCGATCTCGGCTTTCGGGTATTCAAACTCGCACAATCCAACATTAACGAATGGGATTCGGAGATCCAACCGGACGCAACGACGCTTGAAGAACAGCTTGCGCTGGTTGTTGATCACTTACGCCCAGGCCGATCCGACGCGGACATTCTGTATGAGGTCATTCTCAAGAGTGGTTACCCACTGTCGGCGAAGGTAAGGTCGGAGAGCATCGAAGGCAAAACGGTCTACAGTGTCTCGGATGGTGCATTCTTGATTTGCTTGGAGCGCAGCCTCACTCTTAGTCTTGTACGTGCTATTGGCGACCGCCGGCCCGAGCGTGTGCTATTCCTAGACGAAGGATTCGCGGGCAACGACCAGCTCAAAGCGAACTCGGTTCAGACGTTCAAAACAAAAGACATCGTTTTTCGGACGCTCTGATTGTGCAGATTCAGTTTGACCCGAATCAAACGTTCCAACTAGATGCGATCGAGGCGGTAGCCGGCCTCTTTGATGGACAGCCGCGTGGCGAGCCCGAGTTTAGCGTCATAAGGCTAGTGCCGGGCGAGGGTCTGTTTGCGGGCCAAGAGCGAAGCGAACTCGGCATTGGAAATCGGCTGCTGGTCGGCGACGATACCATCCGGCATAACCTGCGGGGCATTCAGCGCCGCAACGATATCGACGTTGCTGATGAGAACGCAGCGGCCGAAGGCTGGGAACTTTTTGATGAACCGGCCGAGCGCGTCCGATTGTGCCCACACTTTTCCGTGGAAATGGAGACAGGAACCGGCAAGACGTACGTCTACCTAAGAACGATTTTCGAGCTCTCCAAACGCTACGGCTTCATGAAGTTCGTCATTGTGGTTCCAAGCGTCGCCATTCGCGAAGGTGTCCTAAAGAATATTGAGATTACAGCGGAGCATTTCCGTTCGCTTTACGACAACGCTCCGTTTGAGTACTTTGTGTACGATGCCAAACGCGTCAATCGTCTCCGTCAGTTTGCCCTTGCGAATACCATACAGATCGCAATCATTAACATCGATGCTTTTCGCAAGAACTTCATGGGGACCGAAGCTGAGCGCAAAAGCAATGTCATGTACAAAGAGAGTGATCGTCTCTCCGGGCGCCAGCCCATTGAATTCATTAAGGCGGGACGACCAATCGTCATCATCGACGAGCCGCAGTCAGTTGATAACACCGACCGAGCTCAAGAGGCAGTTAAGGCGCTAAATCCACTTTGCACGTTGCGTTACTCAGCGACACATCGCAATGTTTATAATCTGGTTTATCGCCTGGATCCGCTCCGGGCGTTCGAACTGAGATTGGTGAAGCAGATTGTCGTGGCTAGTGCATCTGCCAGCAGCGCCGGTGTGGATGCGTACGTCCGCGTCGACGCTATCGAGTACAAGCCTGCGCTACGCGCCAAATTACGCATTCATGCCCAGAGCTCTGATGGCCCAAAGCCAAAGACCATAACGGTCCGCAACGGGCACGACCTGTTTGTACATTCCAATGAGCGAGCCGCCTATTCTCAAGGTTTCTCTGTTGCGGAAATTAATGCAGAGCCGGGTTCCGAGTTTGTGCGTTTTACAAATGGACGAACCATGCGCATTGGTCAAGAAATTGGCGGTATGCGCGATGACGTGTGGCGTGCGCAGATTCGCCACACTATTAAAAAGCATCTCGATCGCGAGGTGCAGTTGCAATCACGCGGGATAAAGGTCCTAAGCCTTTTTTTTATCGATCGAGTTTCTAACTACCGCGAGTACGATGCAGATGGGCATCCAATGCCTGGCAAGATCGCGCGTACATTCGAAGAAGAGCTCCTCGATTTGTCGCGAGATGAGCGGTACCGCTCACTTGTGTGGCTAGGGCTACCCATCGAGAGATTGCATAACGGCTATTTTGCGAGCGATAAAAAAGAGCGGCTCAAGGACTCAAGCGAAGGTCGTGATACGCAGGCCGATGACGACGTATACAGCCTAATCATGCGCGAGAAGGAGCGACTGCTCTCCTTGGACGAGCCGCTCCGTTTCATCTTCACGCATTCTGCGCTTCGTGAGGGTTGGGATAACCCAAACGTCTTCCAGATATGTACGCTGAACGAAGGACGAAGCGCAATCAAGAAGCGTCAGGAAATTGGCCGCGGTTTGCGGCTGCCCGTCGACAACGAGGGCAAGAGAGTTTTCGATGATTCGATAAACAAGCTATGGGTTATGGCGAACGAGTCGTACGAAGACTTTGCACGCGCGTTGCAGACGGAATACGAGGATGAATGCGGCGTCACATTCGGAAAAGTGGGATTGCGCGTAATTGCTAAGTTGGCGATAGTCGTAGACGGACAGGAGCAGCCGATTGGGGATGATAGCGCCAGGCTGATCCGGGATGCGCTGATCGATCAGGGCATGTTGGAGAGCGACGGCCGAATTGGCCGCTCGTTTGATCCGAGAGCGAAGGGTTTCTCCCTGAGCCTCCCCGATGAGCTCAGCCAGCTTCGGCCAGCGGTCGTCGATTTGTTGTCGTCGTACCGGATCGAGAAGCACATACGCAGGGAACGCGACGAGGGCATGAACCGTCTGAAAAAGGAAGTCGTTCTTGGGCCGGAGTTCCGTGCGTTATGGGAACGAATCAAAGCAAAAACGACATATCGAGTCGAGTTTGATACCGACACGCTTGTGACGCGCGCGAGCCGCGCGGTTGCGGGTATGCAGCGAATCGAGGCGCCGGTTGTCCACGTAACCGCGGGTAAATTCGAAATCAAGCGCGCTGGCATTCTAGCCAGTGCATTTATGGCGTCGCAGGAATCCGTCGACTTGTCCACACGAGCGGTCCCTGACATCCTTGCATATTTACAAGAGCAGACAGAGCTGACGCGCTCTACACTGGTTAGGATACTGAGAGAGTCAGGTCGGCTCGCCGAGTTCTTTGTCGATCCGCAACGGTTCATGGATGCGGTTGCCGCAATCCTGAGATTCGAGCTTCACCAGCTACTCATCGACGGAATCAAGTACGAGCGCATTCAAGGCGCGGGTGGCGAGGCCGAGTGGGAGATGCTCCTCTTCAAGGATGAAGGGCTGATCGACTATCTGAGCGCTGAGCGAGTAACAAAGTCCGTCTATGAGTACGTCGTATACGAGTCGGAAGTCGAGCGTGAATTTGCGGCGCAGCTCGACGCTCGAGACGACATCAAGCTTTTTGTCAAACTCCCGCGGTGGTTCACAGTTGACACGCCGATTGGAACGTATAACCCGGATTGGGCGATCGTGCGACGGGACCACACGATCATGTACCTGGTTCGTGAAACAAAATCCACAAGAGATTTTCTGAAGCTGAGGACGAGTGAAGCCGACAAGGTTCGCTGCGGGCTGCGCCACTTCGAGACTCTGGACGTCTCGTTCGACGTTGTAACCTCCGCCGAACAGGTCTGATTCGGGGTTGAATGTGGGAGAGCGGATGAATGGATGATGTTGCGCCCAAATCAGTAGACACAATCACCGCTCGATCGCTGTTAATAAGCTGGGCAAATCAACAGGATGCGTGGGTACGCCAGCTGGTCTCCCAGGTGATATTTACGCAGAAGGCAGCCACAGATGACGCATTGGACGCAATCTACGAAATCTTTCTTTGCGAGAAGGCCTTAGCACAAGGACAGCCCATAACCGTTTCGGCGCTGACTGATGACCAAGGCTCCCTGGCCGAGAGCACGCTGTTGTCGCTAGTGCGGATCGATGGCGTCCAGAACGTAAACGCTCTGGTCGAAGGCCAGTTCATTGACTTTAATCCAAAATTGACTGTGGTGTTCGGAGAGAACGCTTCTGGCAAAACCGGATACGTACGGATTTTGAAAAGCGCCGCGGCGATACGAGCGTCGGAGCCCGTGTTACCGAATCTCTCTATCGAAAAGGAGCCTCCAAAGGGACCCCCGACCGCGCGGATTGCCTTTCGTGTCGGTGATGTGGACGATCACGTTAGTTGGGAAAACCGGCCCGGCCTACCGCCTTTGAATAGGATGGACGTTTTTGATTCCCGAGCGACAACGCTGCATGTAGACGGCGATCTGAACTATGTGTATACTCCCGGCGAGCTTTCTCGCTTCCCGATGGTTCAACAAGGCATCGAAGGCATAAGAAGCCGACTTGGCCGCGGCATCAGGGACGCGGCCGTAACAGCTAACCCTTTTATTGTCAGGTTCGACCGAGAAAGCCCGATATACGCAAAGATCGACTCTCTTGGTGCGTCGACGGACCTAGCCGAAATCGAGAAGATCGCCAACATCTCAACCCAAGAGCGGGACAACCTAACGAATCTTCGGACAGAGGTGGATGCGCTACGCTCTACAGATCCTTCTGCGCAGATTAAGGTGGCTGAAGCACTCAGACATAATCTTGAGACGCTTGGGCGCATGGTTTCTGCGGTGGATGCACTCGATTTAACAGCGTACTCGAACGCGATCAGCAAAGTCGACGAAGCTGCTGACCGATGTGAAGCGGCTACTCAGACCTCATTTGCTGGCCTCAATGTCCCCGGGTTGCAGTCGCCGGAATGGCGCGCATTTGTCCAAGCGGGCGAGGATTATATCCGAGCTATCCTGGCTGGGACGACGTATCCGAGCGTATCCGATAATTGCCTATATTGTCGGCAACACCTATCGAGCGATGCGATGGCTTTGCTGAAAAAATATAGAGAGTATTGCAGCAACGAATATGCTGCCGAGCTGTCCTCGGCTCGAAATACCGCCGACCAAATCGCGAGTCCATACCGTCGAGACGTTGACGTCGATAGCCTAACGCGGCTCTTCGCCGATGTAGCCGAGCGCATCGGCAACACCTCATCCGAGGCCCTCGATGCGCAACAACAGATATTGGCGAATGCTTCCGGCGTTCGCGCTGCAATTGATGAAGGGCGGCAGTTCACTTGGTTGGACAAATTAACGGTCTGTAAACGAATCCTGACGCTGATCGGGGCCTCCCAACAGCAAAATCAATCGCTGTTAGCGAGTCTCGCGGAACGTCGCGAGGCAAGAGAACAAGCACTCGTAGAGCGCCAAAAGCGTCTTTCCGATATCGAATCGAGGGAGAGGCTTCAGTCGATCCTCCCTAGCATCGAGCAGTTCGTTGAGAAAGCAAAGTGGGTAGACAAAGCTAAGATCCAGGAGCGCAAATTCTCAAATCTACTAAGGTCTCTCACCGAAACGGCAAAAAGCGCGAGCGAGGAACTCCTGAATCGAGACTTTGAAAGACGCTTTAAAGAAGAGAGCGCGAGACTGCGAGCGCCCTCTGTCGTCTTGCAATTCCCCGGGCGGCAAGGTCAGGTGACCAGAAGGAAGGCAGTAACGGACGACCATCGACCCAGCGAGATTTTGTCTGAAGGGGAACAAAAGGTCGTTGCGCTTGCGGACTTTCTGGCGGAGGTGTCGCTGAAGCCGGCGGCGCCCGTCATTTTTGATGACCCAATGACAAGTCTCGACTACAAACGGATTTCCGAAGTGGTCGAGAGGTTAACGAAGCTAACAGACGAGCGACAAGTCGTTATTTTTACACACAACATCTGGTTTGTCACCGAACTCTTGGCGAAGTTTGATAAACGGCGAAAAGACTGCTCATACTACGATGTTGATCGAGATGGTGACCGAATAGGAATCGTTACAAAGGGCAATCATCCGCGCGTTGACAATTTCGGCAACCTTAAGGGTCGAATAAACGAGCTTATCCACACCGCGACGAAGGCCTCGGGTGAGGTACGAGAAGCTCTCATCGAGAAGGGTTATGAACTTCTCCGTAATGTTTGCGAAGTAATAGTCGAAACGGAGCTTCTTCAAGGCGTTACGCGAAGATACCAGCTAAACGTTATGATGACAATGCTACCGAAGATAAATTGCGACGGCCTCGACGAGGCGATCAAGGCCATCTACCCAGTGTTCGAGGATTGCTGCCGTTATATCGGTTCGCACTCGCAGCCTCTTGAAACCCTAAATGTAAGGCCAAGTTTGGAAGCATTAAAAGCGGATTGGGCTAAGGTTCAGGCAGCAAGGGACGCCTACCGACAAACGTAGCGCGAGCAGCGAAGCATACCTTCGCGCCAGATGTAGCGGGCGGCCCTGTCCGGCGCTTCCGCCGCGGAGGCTACCACCGGCGCCACTCCGCGTAAACGCTTCCCTTCGGCTCGCTGCGCTCGGCGTTGACGCGGAGCCTCTGCGCCGGCGCTTCCTGCGCCGTGCGGCAGCTCCGTGTCGGGCCGCCAACAGATTCGACGTCTGACGGACGACGGCACCGAACGGACGACGACTTGACGGCCGACGATGCGCCAGCGATAATTTGGTGTGTAAGCGCACACCCGACTTTCACCCGCATAATAATGCGGCCGAAAAGCCTCAAAGGCACCATTGGTCCTTGGGGCTTTTTCTTTTCATACTCATACGCTTCTGCTTGAAAGCTGATGAAGTCATCCAATCCATACTTGTACACTCTACCGCGACGCGAGCGGGATCCGATGGGTGTCATCTTCCCGTCGATCGGACTGCTGATTTGGCTTGGAGCCGCATCCTGCTGGGCTGCCACGCAAGACGTCGCGCGAACGTTCGGTTATCAACCCTCGCTCGGCCGGCCGCTCTTCGAGCACATCTACTCGCCGTTCGAGCTGCTCGCATGGGCGCTCAAGTACGACCATCCAGCTCGTTTCGGGGCCGGGATCCATCAGGCGTTCGTTCGTGCGTATGAGATCGTATTGTTCGGCAACACCATAGGCGTCGTTGGCGCCGCTGCGATGGCTGTGCGGCGCGTTCGACGGCTCCAACGCCGCACCGATCTCCATGGTTCGGCCCACTGGGCGTCACCAGATGAAGTTCGAGCTACCGGTCTTATCGGCCGCGATCGCGGCGTCTACGTTGGCGCGTGGCGTGACCCGGCATCGAAGCGGACGAAGTACCTGCGCGACGGGAGCCCGACGCACTGCCTCGCCTTCATGCCGACGGGCTCAGGCAAGACCGTAGGCTTGGTTATCCCGACGCTGCTCTCATGGCAACGTTCTGCCGTCGTTCACGACCTCAAAGGCGAGATCTGGGCAAAAACGGCGGGATGGCGCGCTGCGAGCGCGGAGCATGGCGGGCTCGGCCAGCGCGTCTACAAGTTCGAGCCGACGGCGACCGACGGTTCGAGCGTACGGCTGAACCCATTCGACCGCATCCGCGTCGGGACGCCGTACGAAATCCAGGACGTCCAGAACATCGTCGAGCTGGTCGCCGACGAGGGCGAGAAGCCCGTACGGGGAGACAACCGCTTCTGGGTCGAGATGGCCAAGCGGCTGCTGCTCGGCCTGAGTCTCCACGTCAAGCACGACGGCGATCCCCGCAACGACTCGCTTCCCGGTGTCGCCTCGACGCTTGCCGACCCGCGCTTTGACGACGTTGACAAGTTCTTTGAGCATCTGCGCGATTACCCACACGATCCATCGCATTCGCGCCGGTGGCTCGATACAGAGGGCGAGCCAACCGCGACTCATCCGCTCGTCTCGCAGATCGCGACGCAAATGCTCGCGATGGAGCCGCGTGTCAAAGCAAACATCGTCGCCGAAGCGCAGAGCTTTCTAACGGTCTATAGTGACCCGGTAATTGGGGCGAACATTGCGTCCAGCGACTTCGACATTTCGGAGCTGCGCGATGGTCATCTGAGCCTATACCTCGTTGTGCAGCCGGCGCACAAGAAACGCTTGCGCGCCCTGACGCGGCTGCTCCTCACGCAAATCATGCTCGCCTTAATGGACACCCACGATCACGTCACGGAGCCGCGCGTCCTAATCATGCTAGAAGAAGTTGCTGAGATTGGTGCACTCGACATTGTCGCGACCGCGCTTGGGCTTGGGCGGGGATATGGGCTCAAACTGTATCTCATAGCCCAGGATCTTAGCCAGCTCGAAACAGCCTGGGGCAGTAAGAGTAAGACGCTCGTTGCGAACTGTGCAATCCGCGTTGCATCGGCGCCGAATGACGTCGCGACGGCCGAGCTGCTCTCAAAGATGTGCGGCACGATGACCGTCCGGCATACCGTTCGGAACTACTCCGGCAACCGCCTCAGTGCGCTGCTGCCGCATACGATGACTACCGAACACGATACACAGCGTCCGCTGCTGACGCCCGACGAAGTCATGCGCCTTCCCGGGCCGCAAAAGACCGATACGGGCGAAATCATTACGGCGGGGAATCTCCTCGTCTTCGCATCCGGACGTGCGCCCATTTATGGCGTGCAGCCCCTTTACTTTCGCGATCGCACGTTCACGCACCGTGCATCGATTCCGCCACCGGACGTGAGCCGTGCCTGAGCAACTATCGCTGAACGATCAACTGCACGTGCGTCTGCAGGAGAAGCTGCGCCGCGAGCTCGGCGCGGCTGTGCTCGATGCGCTGGCCGACCCGCGCGTGATCGAAGTCATGCTCAATCCCGACGGGCGCTTGTGGATCGACGAGCTCGGCATTGGCATGCGCGATACCGGGACGCAGATCTCCGCCGCACAAGCCGAGAACCTGCTCGGCACCGTCGCCGCGACCTTGGGGTACGTCATTACGCCGGAACGTCCGGTGCTCGAAGGGGAACTCGCTCTCGACGGCAGCCGCGTGTGCGGATTGCTTCCTCCGGTCGTGCTCGCGCCGGCGTTCTGCATTCGCAAGGCCGCGGCACTGGTCTACGGTCTCGACGACTACGTGCGTGACGGCATTCTCGACGGCGTCGTGCCACCGACGCTTGCGAGCATCGATCGGCCGCCGGCGCACGGCCACGCGGCTGTCCTGCGCCATGCTATCCGCACGCGCCAGAACATCCTGGTCGTCGGCGGCACGCAGAGCGGCAAGACAACGCTGGCGAACGGGCTGCTCCACGAGCTGAGTACCGCGATCGGCTCGACACAACGCGTCCTGATGATCGAAGAGACGCGCGAGCTGCGCTGCAGCGTGCCCAATCACATTGCGCTGCGCACGACCGAAACGGTCGACATGACGCGCCTGGTGCGCACCGCGCTGCGCCTGCGGCCCGACCGCATCATCGTCGGCGAGGTGCGCGGTGCCGAAGCGCTGGCGATGCTCAAAGCCTGGAACACGGGGCACCCCGGCGGCATTGCGACCGTGCACGCCAATGACGCCCGCGCTGGCCTCATTCGGCTCGAGCAGCTGGTCCAGGAAGCCAACGTGCCGCCGCAGCCGGCGCTGATTGCGGAAGCGGTTGAC
>Ga0182024_10005769_pt1 | contig 27533 bp, 29 predicted proteins | sample P32metaG_FD_120480 | JGI IMG/M metagenome (GOLD analysis project Ga0182024, IMG submission 120480) | Permafrost microbial communities from Stordalen Mire, Sweden - P3-2 metaG (Illumina Assembly) | ecosystem: Environmental > Terrestrial > Soil > Wetlands > Permafrost | place: Sweden: Stordalen...
CCGCCGTCTCGTACCGAGCGAGCGCCGCGGGCAATTCTCCCGGCGCGATCCAGATCGACATGAAGCGAGGCGCGAACGAGACGGTGCTCGCGGGCAGCGTCCGGAAGCCGCTCGCCGCCCAGCTCTCAATGTCGGAGCACAGCTTCGGCTGCTCGAGGACCACGAGCGCCTTCGCCTTGCTGACGTAAGCGTGCACTGCACTGGTGATCGCGCCATCGCTCCAGGTGAGCTGCCCGGCGAGGCGCACGAACCTGAGCGACGCGGGAACCTCGACGAGGTGCACGGCGGCCGTCACCATCGCCCCGATCACCTCGTTGCTGAGCTGTTCGGAATCCGGGTCCTGCGGCGAGCCGGCGGCGGCCATCGGGCATTCGCGGGCAATCTTGGAGCGGACATCCCGCAGCGTTGCTTCGATCGGGCCGATCTTCGAGACGGCCGCCTGCACGAGCCGGTAGTTGACCTGGATGTATTCCCGGGTCGCCGCGACGTCGCCCTGTCCGGCCAGCGCACTCACGGGTGTGAGCGCCACGACTGCCAGCGACAAGAGGAGCGCTAGCGCGAACCGGACAGGCATGGTGAATGAGGCTACTACTTCTTCCTTGCCTTCTCCTCGTTTGCCTTCTCCTCGTTTGCCTCGATCTCGTCGCCGCCCTTCGACGAGCAGCGCCTGTCAGGAGAACATCCTCCGGCTCGGGCACATGCGCGCCAGCGCGCACTCCCCGCACGCGGGTTTGCGCGCGTGGCAGGTCCGGCGGCCGTGGCGCAGCAGGTTCACGTGCAGCTCCAGCTCCTCGCCCGGCGGGGTCAGCGCGAGCATCTGGTCGTGCAGCTGCTTGAACGGCGCGCCTGCTCGCAGCAGGCCCAAGCGCATGCCCACGCGCGAGACGTGCGTGTCGACCGGCACGTCCCTGCGGCCATAGGAGAACAGCAGCACGCACGCCGCGGTCTTGCGGCCCACGCCCGGCAGCGTGACGAGATAGTCGCGTCCCTGCTCGATCGGCGCGTCCTGCAGCCAGTCGAGGGAGAGCTTGTGCGCTCGATGATTCGATGCCCACCCGCCCCCGGCCACGATCGCCCTCAGGATCGCCTGGATGCGCGCCGACTTGACCTTCGAGATCCCCCCCGGTCTGATCGCCTCCTCGACCTGCTCGACCGGCGCGTCCATCACCGCCTCCCATGACGGGAAGCGCTCGCGCAGCCGCAGGTACGCGACGTCGCGGTTGCGGTCGTTTGTGCTCTGCGACAGCACCGTCAGCACCAGCTCGGCGATCGGGTCGCCGTGCGGCTGTATCGACGGGATGCCGTACACCGTGCGCAGCCGATCGCGAACCCTCTTTACTCGCGCGCGCGTCGGAGGAGTCCAGGTGGTCGAAGGCATCGCGCCACGGTAGCCGGATATCCTCGCCCGGTGCCCGCAGTCAGCGACCACAGCGGCGATCTCGACGGGCTCCCGATCTTCTGGCGAAGCGCTCCGTACACCGGTACGCCGACGCTCTACCTACACGGTGTGCCGACCAACTCCGATGACTGGGTGGCGCCCCGCGAGCGCCCCATGACCAGGCCGTGGTGGAGACGGTGGTGGAGGAGCAAGCGCAGCACCGACGACTGGGTTGAGCCCCCCAGGTACAAGGTGGGGTTCCTGGAGCGCAGCGGTGGGCTGGCGGTCGACCTGCCGGGCTTTGGACGCTCGGGAAAGCCCGGCTATCTGAAATACACGATCGAGGAGTACGCGCTGTTTCTCGAGCGCTTCCTGGATCTTGTGGAAGTCGAGCGGGTCCACCTGGTCATGCACGATTGGGGAGTCGTTGGCCTTGCGTTCGCCCAGGCGCACCCAGAGCGCGTCGACCGTCTGGTTCTCCTCAACACGGTGCCGCTCCTGCCCGGCTACCGCTGGCACCGGATCGCGCGCGTCTGGCGCACACCACTACTGGGCGAGCTCGTGATGGGATCGACCGGACGCTGGAGCCTGCGCCAAGCCTCGAAGGAGGCCAACGCCACGCCCGGCCCGCTTCCAGAGGCGTGGCTCGACACCGTGCTCGACCACTTCGACCAGGGCACCCCGCGCGCGATCCTGCGCCTGTGCCGCTCCTCGCCTCCAGACGTGCTCGCGGCAGCCGGCGCGCGGCTCGGCGAGCTCGAGATGCCCGCGCTCGTCGTCTGGGGCGCCCAGGACCCTTACATCCCCGTCAGCTTCGGCCGGGCCTACGCCGAAGTATTGCCAAACGCAGAGTTAGTGGAACTGCCCCACGCCGGCCACATACCGTGGCTCGACCGGCCGGACGTGATCGACCGGGTGGTGGACTTCCTGGGCGCCGAGTGAACGCTCGCGCGCGTCCGTGGATGCTCGCGCTGGCGGTCGCGATCCCGCTTACGCTCGCCTACCTGGTCTGGATGCCACCGGCCGCCGACCTGGCCGCCGCCACGTATCGCAGCGACCTGTTCGCGCGCGTCGGCTTTCAGCTGCGCGACAACGGCTGGTACGCCGCCCACGGCTTCTACCTGCTCGGCTACTCGCTGCTCTCCCCGGCGCTGGGGGCGCTGCTCGGGGTGCGCGTGCTGCTCGCGCTGTCGGTGCTCGCGGCGTGCATCCTGTTCGGCCTGATCTCCGAGCGCGCCTTCGGCCCTGATCGGAACCCGCCAGCCCGCGTCGCCGCGATCGTGTTTGCGCTCGGCTTCTGCGTCGAGATGCTCTCCGGGCGCGTCCCCTACGACCTCGGCTTTGCGATCGGGCTCGGCTCGGTGCTCGCGCTGCTGCGCGGGCGTCTCGTGCTCGCGCTCGCCCTCGCGCTCGTGACGAGCACGGCGAGCCCGATCGCCGGGGCGTTCCTGGCACTCGCGGGCCTCGCCCATGCGCTCGCCGACTTCCAGCGCGACCGGGATGAGCAGCGCGAGTCCGGACCTACCAAGCTGCTCGACGCCATTCGGGCGAAGGGCTCTCCGCAAGGCATTGCGCTCGCCGCCGCCGCACTGCTTCCGATCGTCGTGCTGGCGCTCGCCTTCCCCGAAGGCGGTTACGAGCCGTTTGCCCCCTCGTCCTTCTGGCCGGCGCTCGCGGGGGTGGCGCTGATCGCGCTGCTGCTGCCCCAGGGGCCGCTCACGCCGCGCGCGCGGCGGATCGTGCGCGTCGGCGCGGCGCTGTACGCGCTCGCGCTGATCGGCTCGTTCGCGATCAAAACCCCCGTCGGCGGCAACGCCGCGCGCCTCGGCCCGGAGCTCGCCGCGCCGCTGGTGGCCGGCGTGCTGTGGGAGCGACGCCGCCGGATGCTGTGGCTGCTCGCCCCGCTGCTGCTCTATTGGCAGCTCAACACGCCGATCGGCGACTATTCGCTGGTCGCAGGCCAGCCGTCGGTCAAAGCCTCCTACTACGCGCCCCTGCTGTCCGAGCTGCGCCACCTCCGCCACGGCGCCCCCACGATCGTCGAGGTGCCGCTGACCGCCACCCACTGGGAGGCCACCGACCTGGCCGGGCACGATGGCATCTCGCTCGCGCGCGGCTGGGAGCGCCAGCTCGACACGCGCTACGCAGCCCTGTTCTACCGCCCCACCCTCACCGCATCCGCCTACCGCGCGTGGCTCTACGAAAACCGCGTCCTCTACGTCGCGCTTCCAGACGCGCGGCTGGACTACGCCGGGCAGGCGGAGGGCGCGCTCGTGGCCCGCGGTCTGCCCTACCTACGCGAGGTCTGGCGCTCGGCACACTGGCGTCTGTACGCTTTCAGATAAGTCTTATCTCATTCGTCTAGGCTTCTCGGCGATGTCCGGGTCCGTGCCAGAACACCTTCCGGACCGAGGCGCCCGTACCGCGGCGTCAGACGCCACCCGCGCTCGTGCCCTGCAGGCGCGCCTGCTGCCGCAAGGATGGCTGGACGTGCTGCGCCAAGTCGCCCTGTTCGCCGCCGCCTACCTCGCCTACCGGCTGGTGCGCGGGCTGGTCGTGGGCGACGCCAACGCCGCCTTCGCCCACGCTCGCGATCTGATCACGCTCGAGCGCACGCTGCACGTGTTCGTCGAGCCCTCCGTGCAGGCATGGGCGTCTGGCTCGCACGCGCTGATGGCCTTCTCGAGCTGGATGTATGTCAACGCGCAGACGACGGTCACGGTCGGGGCGCTCGTCTACCTCTACCTGCGCCACAACCGCAACTTCTACTTCGTGCGCAACATGTTCATGATCGCGATGGCGATAGCGCTCGTCGGCTACACGGTCTTCCCCACGGCCCCGCCACGGTTCCTGCCCGAATGGGGCTTCATCGACCCAGTGGCTAGCTTCACCGGGATGCGGATCGAGACAGCTCACGGCGGCGGCGACATAACCACGGCGCTCACCAACATCTACGCCGCCGTGCCCTCGATGCACGTCGCGTTCGCGCTGATGATCGGCTGGCCGCTCGCGCGCCTGGCGCGCCGGCGGATCGTCAAGGTGGTGTGGTTCCTGTACCCGTTCCTGATGGCGTTTGTGATCATCGCGACCGCCAACCACTTCATCTTCGACGCGGTCCTCGGCGCGGTCACCGCCGGGGCCGCCGCCTACGGCGCGAGCTGGCTCGCGCGGACGCGACCGAACGTGTGGCGCTTCTCGAGCGCCACCCCCAAAGGCCTGCAGACGGGCTAGCGGATGGCGCCGCGACATCAAGCTCCTCCCCGCCGCCGGGGGCGCGGCGTCCCACGAACGCGCACGCGGGCCCCGATCGGCTCTGGCGAACGGCGCGAGCTCGTGCGCAACCGCCTGGTCGACTCTCGCCTATCTCCCAACGCGATCTCGCTGACGGGCTTCGCGCTGAACCTGCTCGCCGCGGCGCTCGTATGGGAGCGGCTGTTCTTCCTCGGCGGCGTGGCGTTCGTCGTCGGCTCGGTGATGGACACGCTCGACGGCCGCTACTCGCGCATGTCGGGCAAGGGCACCCCCTTCGGCGCGTTCCTGGACTCGACGCTCGACCGCGTCGAGGAGGGGATCGTGCTGACGGCCGTGGCCGGGTACTTCGCGCTGCACGGCGATCGCTTTGCGGCTGCCGCGGTCGTCGTCGCGGTGCTCAGCTCGCTGATGGTCAGCTACACCCGCGCCCGCGCGGAGGCGTTGGGCGTCGAGTGCAAGGTCGGCATCGCCACGCGGCCGGTGCGCGTCGTGATCCTCGCGATCGGGCTGATCTTCGCCCGGGGCGCGTCGCTCGGCGACTTCTCGCTGTTGCGGCCCGCGGTGTACGTGCTCGCGGCGCTCAGCCTGATCACCGTAGCCCAGCGCATCCGGCACGTGCGCCGCGAGCTCTCTGTGTGACCTTGGAGTCCCTGCGGAGTAGTCTCTTGCCGTGACCAAGGACAGCAACGGCCGCGTCCACAGCAACGGCGCCGCCTCACAAAACGGCGCCCAGCGCTACCAATCCGAGAAGGTCCGCGTCGCGATCGTCGGCGTCGGCAACTGCGCCTCGGCGTTCGTGCAAGGCGTCCAGTACTACCGCGACGCCGACCCGAGGAAGGACGTGCCTGGCCTGATGCACGTCGACCTCGGCGGCTATCACGTGCGCGACATCGAGTTCACCGCCGCCTTCGACATCGACAAGACCAAGGTCGGCAAGGATCTGGGACAGGCGATCTGGGCCGGGCAGAACAACACGATGAAGTTCGCCAAGGTGCCTAAGAATCTCGGCGTGCCCGTGTACCGCGGCATGACCCACGACGGTCTCGGCAAGTACCTCAAAGAGAAGATCTCAAAGGCCCCGGGTGAGACCGCCGACATCGTGAAAATCCTCAAGGAGACCCACACCGACGTGGTCGTCTCCTACCTCCCGGTCGGTTCCGAGCAGGCCACCAAGTGGTACGTCGAGCAGGTGCTCGAGGCCGGCTGCGGATTCGTCAACTGCATCCCCGTGTTCATCGCCCGCGAGGACTACTGGGACAAGCGTTTCAAAAAGGCGAAACTGCCGATCGTCGGCGATGACATCAAGTCGCAGGTCGGCGCCACGATCGTGCACCGCACGCTCGCACGCCTGTTCGAGGAGCGCGGCGTGCGCATCCAGCGCACCTCGCAGCTGAACGTCGGCGGCAACATGGACTTCTACAACATGCTCGAGCGCGAGCGGCTGGAGTCCAAGAAGATCTCAAAGACAAACGCCGTCACCTCGATCATCGACCACGAGCTGGCCCCCGAGAACGTGCACGTCGGTCCCTCGGACTACGTCCCGTGGCTGACCGACCGCAAGTGGGCGCACATTCGCGTCGAGGGCCAGGCCTTCGGCGACGTCCCGCTGAACCTGGAGATGAAGCTCGAGGTGTGGGACTCCCCGAACTCGGCCGGGATCGTGATCGACGCCGTGCGCTGCTGCAAGCTCGCGCTCAACCACGGCGTCGGCGGGCAGCTCGACGGGCCGAGCAGCTACCTGATGAAGTCGCCCCACAACCAGCGCCCCGACAACCAGGCCCGCTTGGACACCGAGAAGTTCATCGCCAAGTATGGACGCCGATCTCCCATGCGGATGAAGGAGGCCCACCCACCCAGCGCTTCGACCAAGGCACGTACTCCGGCCAAGGCCGCCCGCGCCACCAAGTAGCGGGGACCATGACGGAGCCGATGGCGTCGCGGTTCTCGATCGCCCACGTAACCCCGTATCCGTGGGAGGACCGGGAGAACGAGGTGAACGCCTACGTGGAGGGCGTCGCCCGCGAGCTCTCGGCGCGTGGCCATCGCGTGCTGATCCTCGCCCCGTCGCGCTCGCAGGAGCGAGTGCGCGACTCACGCAAGGCGCTACGCGCCGCGCGTGGGCTGGTGGGGGAGGCCGGGTCTCTGCTGGAGGGAACCGACTCGGACCCCGCCCGCGACTCGGACCCCGCCCGCCCGGGCGGGCCTCGAATCATCGCCGTCGGTGAGGTGCTCGACCTTCAGAGCGGGGCGCGGCAGATTCGGACCCCGCCCACCCGCCGGCGGGCGCCCGCGTTGCCGATCGACGTGGCGCGAACGATCGAGGAACTGCTGAGCACCGTGCCGCTCGACTTCGTCCACGTGCACGAGCCGTTCGCGCCGAGCACCTCCAACGCGGCGTTGCGCCCCTCGCGCTCGCTGAACGTGGGCTCGTTTCACGCGCCCACCGAACGGTTGCTCTCGACGCTCGTGGCGCGGCGCTTCGTCGAGAGCTTCTTCGGGCGGCTGGACGCGCGCACCGCGAGCCTGCCCGCGACCGCCGAGTTGATGGCCCGCCACTTCCCGGGTGAGTACCGGATCGTCGCGGACGGGGACGAGGGTCGCACGTGGGAGCAGGCCGCGGAGGAGCTGGAGGACATCTACCGCGGCCTCGCGGCGCGCCGGCACCCCCTGGACGGCGATCCGGCGCTGCACCGGCGATTGTCCAAGCGACCGCTGATCGACGTCGATCTGCACATGCATACCGACCATTCGGGCGACTGCGCGACGCCCGTCGAGGTGCTGCTGGCGACCGCGCGCGAGCAGGGGTTGGGCGCGATCGCGGTGACCGACCACAACGAGATCTCCGGCGCGCTGGAGGCACGTAAGCAGGCCGCCGAATTAGACCCCGCCCACCCCGCCCCGCCCGTCAAGGTGATCGTCGCCGAGGAGGTCAAGACCGCCGGTCAGGGCGAGGTGATCGGGCTGTTCATCGAGGAGAAGATCCCCCGCGGGCTGACGCTGGTCGAGACCGTCGCCGAGATCAAGCGCCAGGGTGGTCTCGTGTACGTGCCCCATCCGTTCGATCGGATGCACTCGGTCCCCGACTACGAGCACCTGTTGACGATCATCGACGACGTCGACGCGATCGAGGTCTTCAATCCGCGCGTGGCGATCGGCGCCTTCAACGACGAGGCCGTCCGCTTCGCCGCCAAGTATCGGATCGTCGCGGGCGCCGGGTCTGACTCGCACGTGGCTCAGGGTCTCGGCTCGGTACGGATCCGGATGCGTGACTTCGACGGCCCGGCCGAGTTCCTGCAGTCCCTGCGCGACGCCGACATCCTCACGCGTCCCTCTTCGTTGCTGTACGTGCAGGCATTGAAGTTCCTGCAGACGCGCGCCACGCCTCCGTCGGCGCGGCGGGCGAGCAAGGCTCGACGCGTCAAGCGCGTGAAGCAGCGCCCGGCAGATGGTCGCCGCAGGTCGTAGCGTGCCCCTGCTTAACCCGGGTGGCGCCAGCGGCCGGCGCAAGTAAGGGTGCAGCGTCAAGGACAAGTCCGCGCGCCGTCAAATCCCTCGGGGCGATGCCCGTAACCGATGACGAGATCCGCGAGAAGTACCTGGAGCGTGCCATCCGCGAGCTGAACTCGCTCACGCGCGAGCTGCAGGCATGCCCGCACTGCCCGCGCGGCAACCTAATGCCGGTGCTCGGCTCGGGGCACCCCCAGGCGGACATCCTGCTGCTCAAGTACGCGCCCATGCCTTCGGAGATCGAGGAGGGCGTAGCCTTCTACGGACGCGCCGGCGGCGCACTGATGAAGTCGCTCAAGCGGCTGTCGATCGACCCGCTCGCGGTGTACGGCACGCTGTGCGTGAAGTGCCCCCTGAGCGACGCCTCGCTCGCGGACTTCGCGTGCGTGGCGAGGGTCGTCGAGGAGCTCGCGATCGTGCAGCCGAAGATCGTCGTCGTGATGGGCCCCGAGGCGCTCGCCGCTACGGCTGAGCTGGAGATCCCGCTCGCGCGGGCGCTGGAGCCCCGGCTGGGCGTGATCCAGCGGCTGACGCCGACGATCGACGCGCTGTACGTGCCGAACATCGACGAGTCGCTCGACGAGCAGGAATCAAAGCGCGCGTTCTGGGCGGCGTTTCGCACGCTCGGGGATTGGTACGCGGCCCAGCCGCCGTATTGACGGCCGGCGTCAGATCGTAAGGACGATCTTGCCGAGCTTGCCGCCGGCAGCGAAGCGCTCGTAGGCGCCGGCGGCGTCTTCCAGCGGAAAGGTCTCGGCGACGGGCACGCGCAGCGCGCCGGACTCGAACAGTGGCAGCACCTCGCGCTCCAGGCGCCTCGCGGTGAGCGCCTTCTCCTCCAGCGGACGGGCACGGAGGGTGGAGCCGTGGATGCGGGCGCGCTTGCCCATCAGGGCGAGCAGGTTCAGCTCGCCCTTGGCCCCGGCGGCCACGCCGATCACGGTGATCCGCCCTCCGGTGGCGAGCGCCTGAAGATCGTCGGACAGGTTGGGTGCGCCGACGAGCTCGAGGATCACATCGAACGGGCCGTGCTCGGCGAACCCCTCGGGCGCGATCGCCTCCGCGCCGAGCGCCGCCACCTGCTCGCGCAGCTCCTCGCGGCGCACGGTCGCGGTCACGCGCGCGCCGGCGGCACGGGCGAGCTGGATCGCCGCGGTGCCGACGCCGCCGGCGCCGCCGTGCACGAGCAACCGCTCGCCCGAGCGCAGCTCTGCCTGGGTGAAGATCGCGTCGTGGGCGGTGGTGAAGACCTCCGGCACACCGCCCGCCGCGGGCCAGTCGAGCGCCGCGGGGACCGCCATCAGCTGGCGCTCGTGCACCGTCGCGAGCTCAGCCTGACCGCCGCCGCCGACGATCGCCATCACACGGTCACCGACCGCGAAACGCTCTGCCCCGGCGCCGAGCGCGGCCACCTCGCCCGCCAGCTCGAGGCCGGGAATGTCCGCGGGCGAGCCGGGTGGAGCCGGGTAGAAGCCCTGCCGCTGCATCATGTCCGCGCCGTTCAGCCCGGCGGCGTGGACCCGCACGAGTACCTCGCCTGAGCCCGGCGTCGGATCCGGGCGCTCCTCGATCACGACCTGCTTGTCGCGAATGGTGACGGCGCGCATCGGCGGGAAGATTACTCCGGGTCCGGCGAGGCGATCTCGTGTTCAGCCGACGCAGCTGCCGTTGCTTGCTCGGCGGGCGCCGGCGCACCCGCAAGGCGCTCGAACAAGGCCACGCACTCGATGTGATGTGTCTGCGGAAACATGTCCACCGGGCGGATCTTGCGTAGGACCCAGCCGGCCTGCACGAGCTGGGCGGCGTTGGGCGCGAGCGTGGTCGGGTTGCAGGAGACGTACACGATCCGCTTGGGAGCGGCCTCGACGATGCGGCGCACGACTTTCTGGGAGAGCCCGGCGCGGGGAGGATCGACGACGAGCACGTCGGGCCGGCCGGCGCGCTCCACCAACTCGGGCAGGGCGAGACGGGTGTCACCGGCGAAGAAGTGAACGCCCGGAATCTCGTTGCGGCGCGCGGCGGCGATCGCGTCGGCGACCGCCTCTTGCACCAGCTCTATCCCCCACAGCTCACCGGCGCGCGGGGCGAGCGTGAGCGCGATCGTGCCGATCCCGCAGTAGAGGTCGTACACGCGCTCCCAGCCTTCCAGCGCCGCGTACTCGACGACCACCCCGTACAGCTGCTCGGCCATCTCGGTGTTCGTCTGGAAGAACGCCTCCGGGGAGATCCGCAGGTCGAGCTCGCCGAGCCGCTCTCCCAGCTCGGCCTCACCCCACACCAGCTCGGTGTCGCCGCCCGCAGTCGTCTCCGCGAGGCTGCGCGAGCGCGTCCACAGCACGCCGGACAGGGTCTCGCCCAGCGCGTCGCTCAGGGCTTGTGCGAGCGAGCCCGCGTCGAGCTCGCCGTCGGTCGTGACGATCCGGATCTGCAGCTGCCCGGTGCGCCGGCCTTCCCGCACGACGAGGTTGCGTAAGCGCGCGCGCCCGTCCGGCCCCGGCCCGGTTCGCTTCCCGCGCTCCTCGTCCTCATTCGAGCGCCCTCTGCGGCCCCCGCCACGGTTCCAGGCGTGCAGTCCCTGTACGCGACACCAGCGCAGCGCAATCTCCCGCGCGAGGTTGCCCCGCTCGGAGGCCAGCAGGCAGTCCTCGATCGGGACCACCGCGTTGCCGCCGGCGGGTGCGTGGAAGCCACACACCAGGCCGTCGTCGGAGTCTGCGCCGAAGGAGTACTCGAGCTTGTTGCGGTAGCGCCACGGTTGCACCGCGGGCACGATCTCCTCCAACTCGAACCCATCCAGCCGACCGATCCGCCGCAGCGCGTCGTCGACCTGCGCGCGCTTGATCTCCAGCTGGCGCTCGTATGGAAGCACCTGCCATGGGACACCGGGATGGTCGGCGAGAGCGGGTATCCGCTCGGGGCTCGGCTCGAGCACCTCGACGGTGCGCGCGTGCGCGTAGCTGCGCTTGCGCTTATGCACGACCGCGCGCACGCGGTCGCCCGGGACGGCGCCCGCGACGAACACCACGTAGCCGCCGTCGCCCAGCCGCGCGACGCCCTCCCCACCGAAGGCGAGCGACTCGATCTGAAGCTCGAGCTCGTCGCCGCGCTCTGGGCGAGTCATCTCACCAACAGCTCGAGCAGCGCCTTCTGCACATGACGGCGGTTCTCGGCCTGGTCCCAGATGCGCTGTCGGGAGCCGTAGAGGACCTCCGCGGAGATCTCCTCGCCGGGGTGCGCGGGCAGGTCGTGCAGCGCGAAGGCGCACGGCGCGGCGGCGTCGAGCAGGGCGTCGTCGATCCGGTAGCGCTCCAGCGCGGCGCGGCGCTGGCCGATCATCGATTCCATCGATCGAGGATCGGCGGCGCTCGGCTCGTCGCCCATGCTCATCCACACGTCGGTGTAAAGCGCCTGCGCGCCGGCCACGGCCTCGAGCGGATCGGAGTGGAGCGTCAGCGCGCCCGAGGCGCCGGCGGGCAGCGTGAGGTCCTCCTCCAGCGCATAGCCGGGGGGCGAGGCGACCGCGACGTGCAACCCCGCGAGCGTGCCGAGCAGAGCGAGCGAGCGAGCGATGTTGTTGCCGTCGCCGACGTAGGCCACACGCGGGCGGGTGGGACCGTCAAAGGTGCCGAGCGCCTCGCGCAACGTCAGCAGGTCGGCGAGCGCCTGGCAGGGGTGGTGGCGGGCGGTGAGCATGTTGAAGACGGGGATCGAGCTGTGCTCGGCCAGCTCCGCGAGCATCGCGTCAGGCCCGGTGCGCACGCCGACGGCGCAGACATGCCGGGAGAGTACGAGCGCGGTGTCGCGCAGAGACTCTCCGCGCGACAGCTGCAGCTCGTCGGCGCGCAGCACGACGGGATGACCGCCCAGCTCATGGATGCCGACCTCGAATGACAGCCGCGTGCGGGTCGAGGGCTTTTGGAAGATCAGCGCGACGCTCTTCCCGGCGAGCGCCCGCGAGGACAGCGGCGCGGACTTCAGCTCGGCGGCACGGTCGAGCAACGCCGCAAGCTCGGCGGCGGTGAGCTCGGACCCTGTGAGGAAGTGACGTGGCATGGAGCGGCCAGTCTAGGATGGTTTCATGCAACGACACCTGCCCGCCGTCGCGATCGCCTGCTTTGCCCTCCTGTTCGTGACAGGCTGCGGATCGAGCAAATCCAGCAGCGCCACAACCAGCGCCACGACCGCGAAGACCAGCGCGGCCTCCGGCGGCCTGAAAACGGACTCGGCGCCCAAGTACGCTTCTCCGGCGGGCTCGGCGCCCGTGCAGAGCGGGCTCGTGCAGATCGCCTACAGCAACATCGCGATCGACCCCGACACGGTCAAGGTGAAGGCCGGCAGCACGATCAAGTGGACGAACAACGATCCCGAGAAGTGCAACGTCACGAGCGAGGGCGGGCCGCAGAAGTTCGCCTCCAAGGACTTCGGCGAAGGGGACACCTTCGAACTGAAGCTAACCAAGGTGGGGACCATCCACTACGAGTGCACGTACTACCCGGCCACGATGAATGGGACGGTCGAAGTAGTGGGATGAGCCGGCGGTGCATGCACCGCCGGCCGGGCGGGCGCATGCGCCCGCCCGCGGGGTCGCGCATGCGCGACCCACGAACAGCAGAACCACCTAGAACTCAGGCAGACCTTCGTCGGGTGTAGACGCCTTCGCATAGCGCCGGCGGGGAATGCGGCCCGCCCCGTGCGCCAGGCGCCCGGCCTGCACGGCGTGGCGCATAGCGCGGGCCATGCGCAGGGGATCCTGCGCATGGGCGATCGCGCTGGCGGCCATCACCGCGTCACAGCCGAGCTCCATCGCCAGCGCCGCGTCGGAGGCTGTGCCGATGCCGGCGTCGAGCACCACCGGGACCTGCACGGCTTCGCGGATGAGGCTGATGTTGTAGGGGTTGCGGATACCCATGCCGCTGCCGATCGGCGAGCCGAGTGGCATCACCGCGGCGCAGCCGACGTCGACCAGGCGCCGCGCGAGGATCGGATCGTCGGTCGTGTAGGGAAGTACGACGAAACCGTCGGCGACGAGCTGCTCGGCGGCGCGCAGCAGCTCGGGAGCGTCGGGCAGGAGCGTGTCCTCGTCGCCGATCACCTCCAGCTTGACCCAGTCGGTCTGAAACGCCTCGCGCGCGAGCTTGGCGGTGAGGACCGCGTCGCGCGCGGTGTAGCAGCCGGCGGTGTTCGGCAGCAACTCGACACCGGCGGCGGAGAGCACGTCCACGAGCGAGCCGCGATGATTGAAATGGGCGGGATTCGAATCGACGGGACCCAATCGCCTTAGCGCCACGGTGACCAGTTCGCTGCCGCTTGCCTTGATCGCGGCCGACAGCAGCTCAAGCGTTGGGAACCCACCCGTGCCGAGCAGCAGGCGTGAGTGCAGCGTGCGCCCGGCGATCACGAATTGGTCAGCGTGGGTGTTGGCGGTTGCGGACATCATCCTCCCTGCATCGCAGTCAGCACCTCGACGCGGGCGTCCGCGGAGAGCATGAAGGTCTCCCAAGTCGAGCGGGGCACAACCTGGCCGTCAACCGCGACGGCGACACCGTGCGCATCGATCGACAGGCGCAGGCGCGTAAGCGCCGTCGCAACGGTCTCGCCGGCTTCCAGGTCAGAGTCCTCGCCATTGAGAAAGATCATGCCGCAACCCCTGCCAGCGCTTCCACCACGAGGTCGGCGGTCAGGGGGGCGAGCAGGATGCCGTTGCGGTGGTGTCCCGTCGCCCACATCAACCCCTCGAGCGCCCCAGGGCCGATCACCGGCAGGTTGTCGGGCGTGCCCGGACGCAGCCCCACACACAGCTCCTCGATCTGCAGCTCGCTCACGCCGGGGAGGAGCTCGTGCGCGGCGCGCAGCAGCTCATACACGCCGCCCGCGGTCGCGTGCCGTTCGAAGCCGCGCTCCTCGACGGTGGCGCCCAATACATAGCGACCGTCCGCGCGCGGGACCAGATAGCCGCCCGCGAACCGCACCACGCGCTCCAGCAACCCTTGGCCGGCGGGGTCGCGCAGGCGCAGGAGCTGCCCCTTGACCGGGCGCACCGGCACGCGCGCCGCGGGGGGCAGCCCCTCCAGCTCGCCGCTCCAGGCACCGGCGGCGATCACCACGTGGCGCGCGCGAGCGGACTCGCCGTCCTTCAGCGCGAGGCCCGTCACCCGCGTGCCGGCGCCGTCCAGCTCGACGCGCGCCACCGGCTGGTGCTCACGCAGCAGCACCCCGGCCGCCTCGCACGCCCGGCGCAGCGCTACGAGCACCAGCCGTGGATCGACCGAGTGGTCCTCCGGCGCTTCCAGCGCCAACCGCACGGTCGGCGCCAGCGCGGGCTCGCGCTCGCGCGCCTCGCTCGGTCTGAGACGTGTCGTGCGCAGGCCGAGCGAATCGCGCCACGCGATCTGGCGCTCCAGCTCGCGCGCCTCGTCCTCGTCGCGGGCGACCAGGAGCGTGCCGGTCGCGCGCAATCCGACGTCGCCTGCGCCCGAGGCCGCTTCCAGTTCACCCGCAAACCCCGGCCACATCTCGGCCGAGCGCAGCCCCAGCTCCAGCAATTCCTTCCCGGCGTCGCCGAACTCGACCTCGGCCACCGGCGCGAGCATCCCCGCGGCTACGTGCGAGGCGCCCATCCCGATCTCGCCGCACTCGAGCACCGTCACCGACATCCCCTTCGCGCGCGCGCGCCAAGCGACAGCCAGGCCGATGATGCCGCCGCCGACGATCGCCACGTCCACTTCGGAGTCACTGGGACTGGACATGAGTTGATGCTAGCCCGCCGCCCCGTGTCGCTGTCCCGCGTCGACGCAAGACGTACCACGCCCCGGACGAAAGCGCTCGTCATCGCGCACACGTTCAGATCGGCCACGCCGCCATTCGTCACCCAGTTTGTGGACTCCCCACAAACGTTAGCGAATGCGCTAACATTATTTTGTTATGTACAGTGCACAGGTCGCCGGCAAGCTGATTGGCGATATCCGTCGTCAAAAAGGCATCACCCAGGCCGAGCTCGCACGCGCTGCCGGCCTTACGAGGTCGGTCGTCAACGCCTACGAGCGTGGACACCGCCAGCCGGGGGTCAACGCCCTGGCGCGCATCGCCGAAGCCACCGGCATGCACCTGATGATTGAGCCCGCCCCCCGTGCCGTGGACCCAATCCGTGCGGGCCGGATTCTCGAGCAGGTGCTCGACTTGGCCGAGGCGCTTCCTTACCGCCGGCCCGGGAAGCTCAAATACCCGCCGATGCGTCAGCGCGCGTAGTGAGCACCCTCTCCGACAGGCTACTCGCGGTCCATGATTCGCTCTCCGAGGCCGGTCTCCCTCACGCGTTCGGCGGGGCAATCGCACTCGCCTACTGCACCGAAGAGCCACGCGGCACCCGCGACCTCGATGTGAACGTGTTCGCCGTACCAAGCCGAGCCGCGGAGGTGCTGGCCGCCCTACCCGAGGGCGTGGCGGTGAGCCCCGCAGACATCGAGGCCACTGAGCGGGACGGCCAAGTGCGTGTCTGGTGGGAGGACACGCCGATCGACCTGTTCCTCGACATTCACCAATTCCACACCGAGGTCGCCGGCGGCGTGCGCCAGATGCCCTTTGCCGAACGTTCCATCCCGGTCCTCGGTTGCACAGCGCTGGTGGTGTTCAAGGCGCTGTTCGATCGAACCAAGGACTGGGCCGACATCGAGGCTGTCATCGAGGCCGGGGCTGCGGATCTCCCCGAGGCGCAGGCGTGGGTCGAGCGCGTCCTCGGACCGGACGACCCGATCGTCCGCCGGCTCTCCACGCTGGCCGGTTGACAAAATCCGCGATTGTCCGGCGATTCCACCGGACACGGTCGGACTCGCGCCTGCCAGACTCCGGCCGATGACCATTGCAGACCTCGGCGCCGACCGGCGCGCGCGCTTGGCCGTGGCACGGCTGTACCTGGTGTGCGGGTCGAGTTCCGAGTCCTCCTCCCCCGGGGAGCGGACCCTGCCAGACCTGTTGCGCGGGGCGATCGCCGGAGGCGTGGACGTCGTGCAGTTGCGCGAGAAGCATCTCCCCGACGACGAGCTGGCCGCCGTCGCCAACGCCGCGCGGGCGTTGTGTGAGCGGCTCGGCGCGTTGTTGATCGTCAACGACCGCCCGCTCGTCGCGCGCGAGGTGGGCGCCGACGGAGTGCACGTCGGACAGGACGACATGCCCGTCGCCGAGGTGCGCGAGCTCCTCGGCCCAGACATGCTGATCGGGCTCTCGACCCACGCGCCTTTAGAGATCGACGCGGTCGATCCGGGGCTGGTCGACTACATCGGCGTGGGGCCGATCCACGCGACCCCGACCAAGCCCGGGCGCCCGGCCGTCGGCCTCGAGCTGATCCGCCACGCCGCCACGCATGCGCCCGTGCCGTTCTTTGCGATCGGCGGGATCGACGCCGAGACCGTGGGCGATGCGATCGCCGCCGGCGCGCGGCGGGTGTGCGTACTGCGGGCGATCTCCTGCGCCGAGAACCCCGAGCATGCCGCACGCACGCTGCGTGAGTTGCTCGACGCGCATTCCTTGGAGGCATAAGTTGGCGCCGCTTGGCCGCAAGCCTCGCGCAGCCGAGGCTCCAATCGGAGGGGGGTCGTCCGGCGCAACGGGGGCCGGCGGGGAGCGTCCACCGCGCGACGATCTCCTCCGCGCCACTCTGGATCCGCTGCGCGAGGGCGAGCGCCCCACCGCGCTGCTCGTCGCGACCGCCGTCTGCATCCTGCTGGCGATCGCGGTGATCGTCGGCGCGGTGAGCATCCATGACCTCAGCCGCCGCGGCGGCTCGCTTGCAGGCGGAGTATTCCTGACGATCGTCCTGCTGCTTTTCGCCCAGGGCATGTACCGGCGGCGCTACTGGGCGGTGCTCAGTTTCCAGGCGCTGCTCGCCTTCCAGATCATCGTCACCTCGCTCGCGCTGATCGTGGCGTCCACGCTCCTCGCCGCGACCATCTGCCTGCTCAGCATCGGGCTCGGAGGGTGGCTGTTCTGGAAGCTGATCCGCGTTATGGGCCGCATCCAGGTGGGTGAACGCCGGAACCGCGATTGACCTTTCGATAGTGTGCGGCCCGATGGCTGAGAGCTCCTATGACTGCATCGTGATCGGCTCGGGCCCGGGCGGCTATGTCGCCGCGATCCGCGCTGCCCAGCTCGGCAAAAAGACCGCTGTCCTCGAGCGGGACAAGGTCGGCGGGCGCTGCCTGAACTACGCGTGCATCCCGGCGAAGGCGGTGCTGCGCTCGGCCGATCTGCTGAGCGAGATCCGCGAGGCCGATGAGTACGGGCTGAAGGTCGCCGGTGTCGAGGTCGACTACGCAGCCGTGCAGGCTCGGCGCGAGAAGGTCGTCTCGACGCTCACCGGCGGCGTCGGTGGGCTGTTCAAGAAAGGCGGGATCGACCTGATCGAGGGCGACGGGGCGCTGACCGCGGAGGGCGACGTACACGTCGGTGAGCAGACGATCGCCGCCGAGACGGTGATCCTCGCCACGGGCTCGGTCCCGCGGGCGATCGTAGGGGTCGAGTTCGGCGGGCGCGTGATCGGCACCGAGCAGGCGTGGGCGCTTGCAGAGCTGCCCGCCCGCCTGGCGGTCGTCGGCGCGGGGGCGTCGGGCGCGGAGATCGCCTCGGGCTTCGCGCGGCTGGGCAGCGAGGTGCTGCTGCTGGAGGCGCTCGACCGCGTGCTTCCGAGCGAGGACGCCGACATCTCACGGCTCGTCGAGCGGGGGCTCAAGCGCCAGGGCATCCAGGTCCACACCGGCACCCCAGTGCAGGACGTGAAGGTGGCCGATGGCAGCGTGAGCTTCTCCTACGGCGGTGAGACCGCCGAGGTCGACTACCTCGTGATCGCCGCCGGGCGCGGCGCGGACGTCGAGGGGCTCGGCCTCGCCGAGGCGGGCGTCGAGTTGGATACCCAGGGGGCACAGGCGAGCGGCGGGCTCGTGAAGGTCGACGGCGCGCTGCGCAGCACCCGCGCGGGCGTGTATGCGATCGGCGATCTCGTCGCGGGCCCTGCGCTCGCGCACAAGGCCTCCGACGAGGGGATCATCGCCGCCGAGGACTCGGCCGGGCTTGCAACCCACCCGATCTCCTACGTGGACATCCCGCGCGCGACGTTCTGCACACCGAACGTCGGCTCCTTCGGCCTGACTGAGGCGCAGGCGCGCGAGCAGGGCTACGACGTGACGGTCGGCAAGGTGCCCTACGGCGCGGTCGGCGGCGGCATCGTCTACGGCGACCGCAGCGGCATGGTCAAGCTCGTCGGCGAGCGCAAGTACGGCGAGTTGCTCGGCGGACATATCGTCGGCGCGCGCGCGACCGAGTTGATCCAGGAGCTCGTGAACGTGCGCGCGCTCGAGGGCGGCTTCGCCGAGGTGGCCCGCATCATCCACGGCCACCCGACGCTCTCAGAGGCGGTCATGGAGGCGGGGCGGGCCGCTGATGGCTGGCTCATTCACGGCTGAGGTCACCTCCGCCTTCTACTTCGACCTGGGCAGCCCGCTCGCCTATCTCGCGTCCGAGCGCGTGCTGCACGCACTGGGTGGGCGGGCTCGAGTCAATGCCGAGTGGCAGCCGGTGCTCGCGCGCGAACTGTCCCAGGCGGAGTCGTTCGAGGCCTACCGTTGCCGCACCGAGGAAGAGATCTTCCGCGCGGAGGTCGAGCGCGCCGCCCGCACACAGGATCTGCAACCGCTGAAGTGGCCGAGCCCCTTCCCATTCGACAGCGCGCTGGCGATGCGGGTGGCGACATACGCCAAGTCGATCGGCCGCACCGTCCCGTTCGCGCAGGCGGCTTTCCGTCAGGCGTTTGCGGGCGGGCACTCGCTCGAGGATCCCGACTTCGTGCTGATCGCCGCCGCGGCCTGCGAGATGCACCCGGCCGCGGTGCTCAAAGCAGCCGATCTGCGCTCGGTGGGAGAGCGACTGTCCGCGACCACCGCGCTGGCGGCAGCGGCCGGGGTGAGCGGCGTGCCGGCGGTGCGCGTCGGGGAGCGGGTGTTCGTCGGCGAGCGCGCCGTCGACGACGCGGCCGTCTACGCCGAAGAGGAGGCGAGGCCAGCAGACGCGAGGCGCGGCGAGACCGAGGAGCACGCGGGCGGGGCGAAAGCGCGATGAAGGCCAACCGCGCCTACCGGCTGATCGTCACGCGCGGCGGACGCGCCCCGGCGCTGCTCGCCGACGCCAGCCGGGTCGACCACATTGAGGTCGTCGAGATCGACGCCGGCGAAGTGATCCTGTTCTGGGACCGCCCGCCCCAAGCCGCCTCGCGCCTCGCTCGCGCGGTGCGCGCGGACCTGTCGCAACTGGACGCGGAGGAGTTCCTCGCGCGCTGGGCTACCGTGGAGCACTGATGCCCAGCCCACCGGAGCCCGAGGTCACGCCCAGCCCGCCAGAGGCGATCCACGTCCCCGCGCCGCCGAAGCCCGCACCCAGCCTGCCCGAGCCCGACGACGCGCGCGAGTGGCTTGCCACGATGACCCTGATCCGCCGCTTCGAGGAGCGCGCGGGCGAGATGTACGCGCGGGCGAAGGTCGGTGGGTTCCTGCACCTGTCGATCGGCGAGGAGGCGACGATCGTCGGCAGCGCGCGGGCGCTGCGCGACCGCGACTACCTGATCTCGACCTACCGCTCGCATGGGAACGCGATCGCGCGCGGCACCCCGCCCGAGCGCGTGATGGCCGAGCTGTTCGGGCGCGTCGACGGCTGCTGCGGCGGGCACGGGGGCTCGATGCACATGTTCGACATGCAGCGGCGCTTCATGGGCGGGTACGGGATCGTCGGCGGCAACCTGCCGATCGCGGCGGGGATCGGCCTGGCGAGCGACTACACAGGCACCGAGGATGTGACGCTGTGCGCGTTCGGCGACGGCGCGTCCAACCAGGGCACGTTCGGCGAAACCCTGAACCTGGCGGCGCTGTGGAAGCTGCCGGTCGTGTTCATGGTGATCAACAACCAGTTCGGCATGGGCACATCGCTGGAGCGCCACTCGGCCGTGACCGACCTGCAGCGTAAGGGCGAGAGCCTCGGCGTGCCGGGGATGCGCTGCGACGGGATGGACGTGCTCGACACGCACGAGGTCCTCACGCAGGCGTTGCGGCGCGTGCGCGAAGACCACCGGCCGGTGCTCGTCGAGGCGGTCACCTACCGCTTTCGTGGCCATTCGATGGCCGACCCGGAGGAGTACCGCAGCAAGGAGGAGGTCGCGCAGTGGCGCGAGCGCGACCCGATTCCCGCGTTCGGCGCGCTGCTCGAACGCGAGGGGGTACTCGACGCGCAGGAGCGCGAGCGGATCGACCGGGAGACGGTCGAGCGCGTCGACGCGGCGGTGGCATTCGCGGAGGCCTCGCCGTTCCCCGCGCCGGAGTCGCTGTACGAGGACGTTTATGTGCTCGACGAGCAGGTCCAGGGGCGGTACCACGGATGAGCGCCCCACATGGACGAGGGAGCACCCGGACGAGCGAGCCACACGGATGAGCGAGATGCGCTACCGCGAGGCGCTGAACGCGGCGCTGCGCGAGGAGCTGAGCCGCGACGAGCGGGTCATGCTGTTGGGCGAGGACATCGGCGTGTTCGGCGGCGCCTTCAAGGTCACGGCGGGCCTGCTGGAGGAGTTCGGCGAGCGGCGGGTCCGCGACACTCCGATCTCGGAGAACACGATCGTCGGCGTCGGCGTGGGCGCCGCGATCAGCGGGCTGCGGCCGGTGGTCGAGCTGATGACGATCAACTTCGCGCTGCTCGCGTTCGATCAGATCGTCAACAGCGCGGCGCACATTCACTACATGTTCGGCGGGCAGGCGAAGGTCCCGCTCGTGGTGAGGATGCCCCAGGGCGCGGGGCACCAGCTCGGACCGACGCATTCGCACTGCCTGGAGGCGATGTTCTTGCACGTCCCCGGCCTGCTCGTCGCGGTCCCCGCGACCGCGGCCGACGCGAAGGGCCTGTTGAAGACGGCGATCCGCGACGAGAACCCGGTGATATTCATCGAGCACGAGTCGCTGTACGGGATGCGCGGCGAGGTGCCCGATGGGGAGGATGTGACTGTTGACTTCGGACGCGCGCGCATCGCACGTGAAGGCTCGGACGTGACGATCGTGGGCGTCTCGCGGATGGCGCTCACGGCCGAGCGGGCCGCCGCGACGCTCGCGCGGGAGCACGGGGTGGAGGCCGAGGTGATCGACCCGCGCACGCTGCGCCCGCTCGACTTCGACACGATCCTCGCGTCGGTCGGCAAGACCAACCGCTGCGTGGTCGTCGAGGAGGGCTGGCCGCACGGGGGCGTCGGCGCGAACCTGGCGGCGCTGATCGCCGAGCATGCCTTCGACGACCTCGACGCACCGGTCGCGCGGGTCAGCGGCGCCGATGTGCCGATGCCCTACTCCAAGCCCCTGGAGGACCTCGCCTACCCGCATGAGCCGCAGGTGATCGAGGCGGCGCTCGCGACCGTCGGCGAGCGCCCGGCGAGCGCCACCGGGGGGCGCTGATGCCCGAGATCGTGATGCCGCGATTGTCGGACACGATGGAAGAGGGCACGATCCTGCGCTGGCTCGTCGGGGACGGCGAGCAGGTGAAACGCGGGCAGGAGCTCGTGGAAATCGAGACCGACAAGGCGAACATGACCTACGAGTCAGACCAGGAGGGCATCCTTGAGAGGGTCGCCGCCGAGGGCGACACGCTGGCGGTGGGCACGGTAATCGCGCAAGTCGGCAATGAGGAACACGGTGCGCCTGGCTCGACAGAGGCCACAGATAAGGATGAGCCGGCCTCGAGGCCGGCCGGCGTGCGCCCGGTGGGTGGGGCAACGGAGGGCGACGTGTCCGATGCAGCCGCGTCTTCGGACGAGGTGGTTGGGGAGGGAGAGGTGACACGAGGGAGTGAACGCCTAAGGGCGTCACCAGTCGCGCGGCGAATCGCGAGGGAGAAGAAGATCGACCTGAACACGCTCGCCGGCACCGGCCCGGGCGGACGGATCGTGAAGGCGGACGTGGAGGACGCGGGCGACACCTCGATCCCCGCGCCTCCCGTGGCCTCCGCCGACACCCCGGCCCCGAGCGCGACCTCGACCCCCGCGTCCACCCGAGCCCCCACCGCCGCGCCGTCCAGCGAGGCAGGAGCGGCCGCGCCACCAGCCGCGGAGCTCGCGGGCGTGAGCACCGCGAAGGGCGAGACGACCGTCGTGGTGCTGACGCGCACCCAGCAGACGATCGCACGGCGGATGGCCGAGTCGAAGGCGACGATCCCCCACTTCGCGCTGCAGGCCGACGTGGACATGGAGGAGTGCGTCGCGCTACGGACCGAGCTGAAGAGGCTCGCCCCGCAACAGCACGCGTCGGCGAACGATGAACCGGCGAGCGCGGCCGGCGAGACTGGCGAGGCGGCGCCGACGTACAACGACATGGTCGTGAAGGCCTGCGCGCTCGCGCTGCGCGAGAAGCCGCGCGCGAACTCCAGCTACCGCGACGGCCGCCTGCAGCTGCACTCGCGCGTAAATGTCGGCGTGGCGGTCGCGTCCGACTCGGACAAGCCAGCGGGCGGCGCGCTGATCGTGCCGACGGTGTTCGACGCCGACACGAAGTCGCTCGGCGAGATCGCCCGCGAGACGCGCGCGCTGGCCGGGCGCGTGCGCGACGGGTCGATCACCCCACCCGAGCTGGGCGGGGGCACGTTCACGGTCTCCAACCTCGGCATGTTCGGCGTCAGCGCTTTCACCGCGATCATCAACCCGCCGCAGGCGGCGATCCTGTCGGTCGGCTCGTTGGCGCCGCGCGCGGTGATCCGCGACGGAGAGGTGGTGGCACGACAGACGATGACCGTCACCCTCGCCTGCGACCACCGCATCCTCTACGGCGCCGACGCCGCCCGCTTCCTCGCCCGCGTCCGCGAGCTGCTCGAAGCGCCCGCCGCGCTCAGCCTTTAACAAAGACGGGGCCCGGCAAGCCGGACCCCGAGGTGATGGATGAACAACTCCGTTGAGCTCATCTTGGCAAACAGCATTGTATCGAACGTATGGCGGGACAATCAAGGCGCACCGGCTCTTGCCGCTTCGGCCCGGCGCTAACCTGAGCATATGACCCGCGATGAGCTATGGGTGTGCCACCTGGGCACGATTCCCTACCTCGACGCTGTCCTCCTCCAGGAGCGCGTCCGCGCACGGCGGCAGGCTGACGAGCTACCCGACACGCTGCTCCTGCTCGAGCATCCCCCCGTCTACACACGCGGGCGACGCTCGGCCGCGGGCGAGCTGCCGTTCGCCGAGGACTTCTACCGCGCGCGCGGGATCAACGTCGTGCACACCGACCGCGGCGGGCGCATCACCTACCACGGCCCCGGCCAGCTCGTCGGCTATCCGATCATGCGCGTGACCGACATCGGCTCGCACCTGCGCACGATGGAAGCGGCGATCGTCTCGGCGCTCGCCGAGGAGGGGATCGAAGCCCACTCGCGCTCGGGTGAGGGGCCCGACTACACGGGTGTCTGGGTCGAGGACCGCAAGATCGCCTCGATCGGCGTGCACGTCTCTCGCGCCATCTCCACCCACGGCTTCGCCGTAAACGTCGAGGTCGACCTCGCGCCCTTCTCCTGGGTCATCGCCTGCGGGCTGCCCGACATCGCGATGACCTCGCTCGCGCAGGAGACTCCAGCCGACCCTCCCGCCGACCTCGCCTGCTTTCGCCGCGTCATGGCCCACGCGTTCTGCCAGGCCCACGGTCGCCGCCAGCGGCTCGTCTCGCCGCGGCAGTTAGGAATCGACCGTCAGGCAGTGGCAGCATGAGCGCGACCCGCTCCCGTGCAAACCCCGGCGGGATGGATGTGCTCGAGGTGCTCGGGCCCGAGGTGCGCCCGCTGCGTGAGCGCAAGCCGCCGTGGTTCAAAGTCCCCCCGCCCGGCGGCGCGCGCTACCGCGAGCTGACCGAGCTGATCCGCTCGGAAAACCTGCACACGGTCTGCCAGGAGGCGGCCTGCCCGAACGTGGGCGAGTGCTGGGAGCGCGGCACCGCGACGTTCATGATCCTCGGCGACACGTGCACGCGCCGCTGCGGGTTCTGCAATGTGCAGACCGGCAAGCCCACCTGGAACGATCCGCTCGAGCCCGCGCGGGTGGCACGCTCGATCGCGCGCATGGGCCTGCGCCACGCGGTGATCACGTCTGTCGACCGCGACGACCTGCCCGACAAGGGCGCCTCCGCGTTCGTCGGCGTCATCCGCCAAGTCCGCCGCCAGGCGCCAGGCTGCCAGGTGGAGGTGCTGACCCCCGACTTCCAAGGCCAGGAGATGCCACTCGCGAAGGTGATCGCCGAGCGCCCCGACGTGTTCAACCACAACGTCGAGGTCGTCCCGCGGCTGTACCCGATCGCCCGCCGTGGCTCGGAGTTTCAGCGCTCCTGCCGCGTGCTGCGACTCGCCAAGGAGCTCGGCGGCGAGCGGGTTGTGACCAAGTCCGGGTTGATGGTCGGGCTGAGCGAGACCCACGAGGAGCTGCTCGACACGTTTGCGATCCTGCGCGAGCACGGTGTGCAGGTGCTCACCGTCGGGCAGTATCTGCGTCCGTCCGAGCGCCACCTGCCGGTCGTGCGCTACTGGCACCCGGACGAGTTCGCCGCGCTGCAGCGCGCCGCCTACGAGCTCGGCTTCGAGCACGTCGCGGCGGGACCGCTGGTGCGCTCCAGCTACCACGCCGACCAGCACGTGGGGCGGGCGGGGAACGGATCATCGGCGGGCATCGGACCGCTTGCCGGCGGCGCCCCACCCGCGGACACCGGCCCACTCGTCGGCGTGGGACCGGCGAGCCGCGGATAACCTGCACCGATCCTCCCGCCGAGCGACATCCGATCGCGGCCGTGACGCGCCTGCTCATCCTGCTCGTGGCCGTGCTGTTCGTCACCGGCTTCGCCTATCTCACCGTCGTCACGATCGCCGAACAAGGCCTTACGCTGGCGGGCCTGCTGTCGGTGTTGATCCTCCTGCTGCTCGGGGTCGGGATCGTCGGCGCGTTGTTCAATCCGCCCCGCCGGTGAGACTCACTGCGAATGAGCACCTCCCCGTTCATGACCCCCAGCCACCGGCGGCGTCGTCGCGAGGTCGCCTCCCGCCGGCGCCGGCGCCGGCGCGCGCTGCTCGCCGGCGCGCTCGCTCTGGCGATCGTGGCGGCGGTCGTCGTGATGGCCCTTGCCAAGCCGGGCGCCACGCACGGCACAACCTCGGCGACGGCGCGCCACCACCCCAGGGGCCGCTCCACGACCGCGACGTTCGTCAGCACGGCCCGCTCCCCGATCGGCCTGCCGCTCGGCAAGCCTCCGCTCGCGCTCACCGGGATTGGGGGCGGGCGGGAATCGATCAAGGGTGGGCGGGACCCAATCAACGTCGCCTTCCCCGAACCGCCCCGCGCCGGCCTGCTGTTCAACCTCTCGACCGGCCAGGTCCTGTGGCAGCGCAACCCCTACACGCGCCTGCGCATCGCCAGCCTGACAAAGATGATGACCGCGCTGCTCACGGTCGAGTCCTCGCCGCCGGACGCGCCCGTGCTGATCACCAAAGAAGCGGTCGACATGCCCGGCTCGAAGGTCGGCGTGCTGCCGCTCGGCAAACACGTGCGCCTGGAGACGCTGCTCTACGGCCTGCTGCTGCCTTCGGGCAACGACGCCGCCGTCGCGCTCGCCCAGCACGTCGCTCACACCGTCAACAAGTTCGTCGTGCGCATGAACGCCGAGGCAGCACAACTTGGGATGGGCTGCACGCATTACTCCTCCCCCTCGGGGTACTACGACCAGTACAACTTCTCCTGCGCCGCCGACCTCGCGCTGCTCGCGCACGTAGACCTCGAACAGCCACGCATCGCGAGCATCGTGCACACCGACACGGCGGCGCTGCCGTTCCCGATCAAGGGCGGCAGGCTGTACCTGTACAACAACAACCCGCTGCTGGTCTACGGCTACCCCGGGACGACGGGGATGAAGACCGGCTACACCGAAGCGGCCGGCGCCTGCCTCGTGGGGACCGCCGAGCGCCACGGGGTGCGCCTCGGCGTCGTGCTGCTGCACTCGCCCGACCCGGGCACGCAGGCGAGCGAACTGCTGAACCGCGCGTTCGAAGGCGTCTACCACCAGGCGCCCGTTCCCTCCCCGCCGATCCCCGGGGGAGTCTGATCCCCCATCTGACCCCCACACCACAACACACCCGCGCGCGAGGGAGTACCGTTCTGATCAAGCGATTGACTGGTCAGTCAGCCAAAGGAGAATGCAGCCGTGGATCTTGACGACACACCCGAGCAGGCCGCCTACCGCGCCCAGGTGCGGACCTGGCTGGCGGAGCACAAGTCCCACGCGCCGGTCCTCTCCGGCCCCGGCGCGCTGAAGGACGAGGCGGAGATCGTCGCCGCGCGGCGCGCCTGGCAGGGCAAGCTCGCCGAGGCCGGCCTCGCGGGCGTGACCTGGCCGAAGGAGTACGGCGGCCAGGGCCTCGGCCCGATCGAGCAGCTGATCTGCAACCAGGAGATCGCGCAGGCGAAAGTGCCCGGCATCCTCGACGCGATCGGCGTCGGCATGCTCGGACCGACGATCATCGCCCACGGCGCCGACGAGCAGAAGGCGCGCTACCTCGGGCCGATGCTCCACGGCGACGAGGTCTGGTGCCAGCTGTTCTCCGAGCCCGCCGCCGGCTCCGATCTGGCGGCCGTGCAAGCTCGCGCGCGCCAACAGGACGACGGCAGCTGGCGCTTGAGCGGCCAGAAGGTGTGGACGACCAACGCCCAGTTCGCCTCCTACGGGCTGCTGCTCGCGCGCACCGACGCAGACGTGCCCAAGCACAAGGGCCTGACGATGTTCGTCGTGCCGATGGACGGGGCCGGCGTCACGGTCAGGGGCCTGCGCCAGATCTCCGGCGAGGCAGAGTTCAACGAGGTGTTCTTCGACGACGTCGCGCTCGACGCCGATGCGGTCGTCGGCGGCGTCGGCAACGGCTGGGGCACCGCCCTGACGACGCTGATGTTCGAGCGCGTCACGATCGGCCTCGGCGGCGAGGGCCTCGGCTACAACTCGACCCGCTTCGCCAAGGCGATCGCCGAAGACGAGCACGCTCGTCGCGACCCCGAGGTACGCCACCAGCTCGGCGAGATCGCCTCTGAACTGCTGGCCGTGCGCTTCACCGGCTACCGCACGCTCACCGCACTGCAGAAAGGCCAGATCCCCGGCCCCGAGGCGGGGCTGGCGAAGGTCACGATCGTCAATGGCGCGATCAAGGCCGGCGATCTGATCAGCGACGTGATCGGACCCGACGCGCTCGACGAGGACAGCGAGTGGGCCTACATGATCTCGTTCCTGCCCGGCCTGAAGTCGGCCGGCGGGACCGAAGAGATCCTGCGCAACACGATCGGCGAGCGCGTGCTCGGGCTGCCGCCCGAGCCGCGCCTGGACAA